>Ga0181518_10000929_pt1 | contig 31107 bp, 24 predicted proteins | sample PEATcosm2014_Bin_28_FD_119751 | JGI IMG/M metagenome (GOLD analysis project Ga0181518, IMG submission 119751) | Peatland microbial communities from MTU Mesocosm Facility, Houghton, MI, USA - PEATcosm2014_Bin01_60_metaG | ecosystem: Environmental > Terrestrial > Soil > Wetlands > Peat | place...
ACGTTTCCAGATAAAGACCGCCTTTCACAATCGCTCCGTGACGCGCCGCGCGGCCAATCGCTCCAAGAATGGCGAGGGGCGTTCCTGCCGCAATGCCGCACGCCCCCGCAACGATCACCACAGAAATCGTCGACCTGACATTGTGGGTGATGACGAACGTGAGAGCTGCGGCTCCCAAGGCGAAATACACCAAGTAGCCGGCCAGACGATCGGCGGTTTTCTGAATGGGAGCCCGCGATTTTTCTGCCCGCTCGACAGCTTCGATGATCCTTCCGAAGGTCGTATCGCGGCCCAGTTTCTGCGCTTCGACTTCTAAGGCTCCCGATTGGTTGATGGTTCCTGCGTAAACGGGATCTCCAAGCAATTTTTCAACCGGCATAGCTTCGCCGGTGATAGCGGCCTGTTCCACAAAGGATTGTCCACCGAGCACAAGACCATCCACTGGGATGCGGCCACCCGGCTTCACGACTACTGTGTCACCGAGCTGAAGATCTTCGGCGGGAATTTCAAGCACCTCGTGGTTGCGTCGAACGAAAACGGTTCGAGGGAGGAAATCAATTAGGTCCTGGATTGCACGTCTTCCTCGTCCGACCGTGAGACCCTCCAAAACCTCGGCGGCAAGCACGAACGCCGTGATGACAAGAGCGGTAAAGAATTCGCCAATGGCCAGAGCCGAAAGAAGGGCGATGGTCATCGAGAGCTCCATCGTCATCTTTCGTTCGACGATATTCTCGACCGCTTCCTTGAAAATTGGGTATCCGCCGATCAGGGTGGCCGCGATGCCAATCACGCTGAAGCGTGGAAACGGCTCCCAGATACGAAACCAGACTGCGGCCGCGGCCAATGCCACAAACGCAATACGGACGAGTTCATCCCGTTCGAGCCGGTGCTCGGAGCCGTGTTCTTCTGAGGAATGATCAGGCTGCTGGATAGGAGAGAGCGAAGAAATCGCCACATTGTTTGTTTCCACCAAGGGGCGAGCGCTCATACCGTAACCTTTTCCGCAGCTGCGGTTCGTCACTTTAAGTAAGACTTGACCATGTCGATCACTTCGTCCGCGGCGGCTAGTTGCCCTGAACTTGGGCGTTGTTTTCCGATAAGGACGTGACTGCGGATGTGACCTTCCAGGAGCTCAGCCATCAGGCTGTTCATCGCCCCTCTGGCCGCGCTCATGACTTGCAGAACTTCGGAACAATCTCGCTCCTCGGCAAGGGCTCGCACCAGAGCTTCAACCTGCCCCTGAATGCGCTTGGCCCGCAGAAGTAGTTTTTGTTTGTCCTTGATCGTGTGGCTCATTGTTTGATATCTTTTTGGAATATACCATACCCGGTAGGGTACTTGCATTTTATTTCCGGTTTTGGTATAGGTCAACACATCGGTTCGTGGGGTAGCAGCTGTGCGTTGGATCTCGAAGCGGATAGCGTGCCTGTTGGTCTTGCTGACATTCTGGTCGGCAATAGCGGCCGCTGCGCATCAACATTCGAGCGCGGTCGAGTCGGCAAAGTGTTCGGCCTGTATCGCTGCCCATTCAGCATCTCCCAAAGCTCCGTCCACACTAACCCTTACAACATTCATTGTTGTATCCACGTTTCTGCCGCAGTCGGCTTCCGCCAAGCAATGCCTGATTGCCTTCGCCCTGTGTGTCCGCCCGCCTCCTAGCGTCTAAAGATCAAGTTTCAGCTGCGTATAGGACGGTTCTTGTCCCGTGAACCGTGCCCTTGATCTTTACACGGACCAATTTCTCTGGAGGAATTCATGCGGACTTCTTGCAAGAAGTCGCTTCATGCGGCTCTTATGGTGGTTTTCTGTTTGGAACTGGGCTTTCACGTTTACGCGCAGTCGGGCGGAAGTTCGATCAGCGGTACCGTTCTGGACCCTTCCGGCGCGGTGGTGACCAATGCAAGCGTCGAGATTCATAACGCCGTCAGCGGCTATGACCGGACGGTCACGACCGACAGCAAGGGAAATTTCAGTTTCCCGAATGTTCCGTTTAATCCCTATCACATGACGGTGACGGCGGCGGGCTTCGCTCAACACGCGCAGGATGTGGAAATCCGGTCGACTTTGGGCGTGAACGTAAAAGTCAGTTTGACGGTGGCGAGGAGCACGGACACGGTTACGGTCGAAGCCGGGGCGGATTTGGTGGAGAACGATCCGATTTCTCACACGGATGTGTCCAAGGAGCTGTTTGACAGGCTTCCACTGGAGAGCCAGTCTTCATCGCTCAGTGCTCTGGTGACGGAGGCCACCGCAGGCGTGGCCGCCGACTCCAATGGCCTGTTTCATGGATTGGGCGACCACGCGGAAAACTCGTTCTCGCTCGATGGGCAGCCGATCACCGATCAGCAAAGCAAGGTTTTTTCTAACCAGGTTCCTCTCGATTCCGTCCAGTCGTTGGAAGTGATCCAGGGCGCGCCGCCCGCAGAATACGGCGGCAAAACGAGCCTGATCATCAATGTGACGACGCGGTCCGGCCAGGGTATGACGACACCCCATGGCGACGTGACTGCCTCCTATGGCAGCTTTGGATCCTCGAATGCCGGCTTCAATTTCGGCTACGGGAGCGACAAGTGGGGAAACTTCATATCGGTGAGCGGACTCAACAGCGGCCGCTTTCTCGACCCCCCCGAGTTTTCCGTTGTGCACGACCGGGGCAACCAGGAGAACGTTTTCGACCGCGTAGATTATAAATTTTCAAACGCGGATTCGATTCTTGTGAATCTTGGGTTCACCCGCTCATGGTTTGAAAATCCTAATTCATTCGACCAGCAGTTTCACGATGTCGACGGTGTCAAGCTGACAGACTCGCTGACCGGCTCGCCGCTTGGTCCCGCCGATCAGGTTTCACAAATCAAGACCTATAACATTGCTCCGATGTGGACGCACTTGCTCAATTCGTCCACTGCGTTTGCGCTCGGGGGCTATTTCCGGAAGGACCAGTACAACTACTATCCGAGCGCGAATCTATTTAACGATCTGTCCCCGGACCTGCAAGGCGAGACTGTCACTCAGAACCGGAAACTGACTAATGCCGGCGTTCGCTCGTCTGTTTCCTACGTGAAGGGCATCCATAACGTGAAGCTGGGCGGCGTTTACGAGCAGACTTTTCTCACCGAAGACGATCAGATCGGCATCGTTGATCCGACGCTGGTTCCCGGGCTGGGGTGTCTGGATGCCAGCGGTCTGCCCGAACCCGGTACGGCATGCGCGGTGCTGGCTCCCGATGACTTGACGGGCGGGAGAGGGTACGGGGGCAATTACACCCCCGGCAGCCAGTTCCCGTTTCACGGCCACACCGACGTCAAGGAGCTGGCGCTCTATCTCGAGGACTCGATTACGGTGCGGAACTGGGCGTTCAACTTAGGCATGCGCGGTGACTTCTATAACGGCATCAGCCGTGACCGGCAAGCGGAACCGCGCCTCGGTATCGCTTACAACATCAAGCAGACCAATACCGTGCTGCGCGTTTCCTATGCGCGAACCATGGAAAGCCCGTTCAACGAAAATCTGGTGGTTGCCAGCACCGGATGCAGTATTCCGTTTCTCGCTACGCTGGTGCCGCCACCTGGCGTGCCCTGTAATGCGGGGCCCATTCGTCCAGGCTATCGGAATGAATTTCATGCGGGTCTGCAGCAGGCCTTCGGACGATATCTGGTGGTGAGCGGCGATTACATCTGGAAGTACACACACAACGGGTACGACTTCGGCAATGTGGGAGCCACACCCATCTACTTCCCAATTGAGTGGCACAACTCGAAGATTCCGGGTTTTGCCATACGAGTGAGCGTGCCGAATTATCACGGATTCTCAGCCCTGGTGACAATGTCGCATGTGGCGGCGCGATTCTTCCTGCCGCAGGTCGCGGGGCTGCCCATTATTCCGCCGGCGACGGGCGTTTTCCGCATTGACCATGATGAAGTTTTCAATCAGACGACCCACCTTGAATATCAGCCTTGGAAGCGCGGGCCGTGGGTTGGATTCAACTGGCGCTACGACAGCGGACTGGTCGCGGGCGCGACCCCATGTCTCGGGGTCACCGCCACCTGCATGCCTTCAACCTCAACAAAGGACGGGGGTTCCGATCCATTCATCCCCAGTGGCTATGTGGCTCTGGTGAATACCATCACAGGAGCGCCCTTGACAGCCGATCAGGAGTACCAGGCTGGGTTCTTTTGCGGCTCCCAGCATCCGACTCCGACTACGCTTATCGGAACGAGCTTTCCGAACAGTCCAGCGCTCGCCTGCCTGGCGTCCCAGTTTGGATCCACGTTCCTCAAAGTGCCGGCGCCCTTCAAGGAGAATGACGACCATAACCCGCAGCGCGTCGCCCCACGTAACTTGTTCGATCTTTCGCTCGGCCACGACAACCTGTTTCACGGCGACAAGTACAAGTGGAGCCTGCAGCTTACCGCCATCAACATAACCAACAAGCTGGCGCTGTATAACTTTCTTTCCACGTTCAGCGGGACGCACTATGTGACGCCGCGCACGCTGACGGCTCAGCTCGGGTTCCACTTTTAGCCCGCCGTGCGAGAGGGGCTCTGGTCGATTCAAGACCAGGGCCCCCGTCGCTGTTGACGAAGTGCTCGATCTTCCCTGTGGTTGCGGAAGATGTCGGTTGCGTATACCTTCGGATTCCGTAAAGGCGAGCTGCTGTGTGAGATGAAGGTCGATCAACTGGACTGTGAAACCCGGACGATCCGGCTTGATCCCGGCACCACGAAGAACAATCAGGGCCGGGTCGTCGTAATGACTGGTGAGGTTTACGACTTGCTGCGAGCCTGTGTAGAAGGGAAGGGACCGGACGATTTCGTTTTCACTCGGAAGGACGGGAACGTAGTGCGGAATTTTCGCGGTGCCTGGTACGCGCTGTGCGTTAAGGCTGGTTTGGGAAGATTCGTAAAGCGCGAAGGCAAACGCCCGAAATGGGAAGGACTAATTTTTCACGACTTGCGGCGGTCGGCGGTGCGTAATATGGTGCGGCGCGGAGTCTCGGAGACAGTCGCCATGCGGATCAGTGGGCACAAAACTCGCGACGTATTTGCGCGCTACAATATTACGAGCGTGGCCGATCTCGCGGACGCGGCGCGGTTGATTGAACGAGGAAAGAACGCGAAAATACTACGTTTCCCCGAAACCAACGGCTCCGAATTGGCTACCGGAAGCGAATAGGGCTTCAGAGACTACAGGTGGAAATAGAATTAACGCTTTATAATCGTTAGACTTACCGACTATGCCCGGATGGCGAAACTGGCAGACGCACGGGACTTAAAATCCGTTTTGAGGCATTCCCGCTGATCTGAGCAGGAAGAAGAAACGAAGCGCATAGAAGCGCAAGACCCCTGCAAACATAAGCCTTTGAGCCCCAACCCTAAGATCGTCATTTATGCAGCGGCCGGCACCTGAGAGCATGGGAAAGCAAAACCGACTGCCACCACAACCGCCACCGGCAAGTACCACCCCAGATAAGAAACTCGCATTGTCCCTCTGCTAAAAACCGGTCGCGAAATTATTTGTTTTCGCTCGTTCGTGACCGCGACATGTAGTCAGTTGCATGGCATTCTGTGCGCATCGGGAGGAAACGATGCCAACGAGTGGCGTAAGTTCGGATCAAAAGCTGCTCCACGACAAGCGTATCGCTGCGGAAATGCTGTCGGTTAGCAGACGGAGCATTGACAACCTAATTCGGGACAAGAGACTTTCAGCGGTTCATATAGGGCGCCGATGCTTAATCCGCCACGCCGATCTGTTGAAATTCATCAAGCGTGGCACCAAGTAATGGCGATGCCGGCGATCTCGAAGCCCAAGCCGAAGCCGAGTCGGACTGATGGATTCCTTCGCCCGGATGAATCCTCGCGTTGAGAGTTGGCGCGTGCTTGGCTTCGGCAGGCACGCGGCCAGGAGCCGAAGAAATGAGCGCGCAGCTTGCGATCGTACCGAAGCAACAAGAGCCCGAGGTTTCGTGGCGAAGCTACGATCGCATCGAGCCCGGCGAGTATATCGCTTACTGCCGCGCGGCGGACGTCTATCTCGATTCCCAATGGAAGCGATGGGTCTGCCGCACGCAATGGGACGTGTTCGACGATTCCCGCCTGAATAAAATCGCCAGCCTGACCAAGTTCTTCAACTTAGGCGAAGGCAAGAAGCCGCGAGCCACGAGCAGACGATCGCACTATCGGCAAGCATGGATTGCTGCCAACGGCGGACGGTCGCCTACCCGCAGCAACGGGATGGAGCCAACGATCTTTGTGCGTCGCTTCGCCCGCATTGAAGTTGCCGACGTGGAGAAGGACTGCAATCAGATAACGCTTTCAGCCGATCAAGTTTATTCCGTCGTTCGTCACATTCTCTCTTGGGAAACGGGAGGCACGGCGTGATCAACAATCAAGAACCTACTACCAACATAGGCATGAGACGGAAGAGGGTGCTAAACAACACCGCTCGTAAGAGATACGACAGGAAAAGCCCCGGGGAGACCGAGGCTTCCAGTGCTTGTCCTGCCAGGACGAGAGTGACCCAACTCAAGTCTACTCATCAGGGCGGAGTCGCTGATAACGGCATCGTCAAAGGCATGTTAGCACAGGGGCGGGGCGCCAACTGTGACTCTGCCCCTTTGTTGCAAGAGGTGGCCTCGGCGCGCTGCGGGCATTACAGAATGCGGCGCACGGTTCACCGGCAGAGCGGGAGGAGCGGTGTAGGGATGCGATTGGAGAGGCGCTCAACTGACAGCTCAGAAGACGGGAGCGTATGCGGTCGCATTGAAGATTCTCTCCGGCGACATCTATGCGGCCTGGAGAAGCCAAGAAGCCAGGCTCTGGGTTGCGAATGGCAAAAGGTTGGCATGTAGCCAGCGAACGTCGCTCGTTCACGGCGAGCACGCGGACTAGTGGGGTGTACCCGGTCTACTGAAGTAGTAGGAGGAGCGATGAAGAGGCAGTGCCGCCACAAAAGACCGGACGGCAAGAAATGTGAAGCCAGTGCAACGGCTCGCTCTGGGCTTTGCTTCTTTCACGACCCGGAGCGGAGGTCTGAGAGGTTGGAAGCTCAGCGGGCCGGCGGCCTCCGGAACAAAAGAGCATCGCTGCCTGCCGATACTCCTGACTGCGATCTCAAGAACGTTGGAGAAGTGGTGACTCTTCTCGGGACGACTATCAACCAGGTTCGCCGGGGGCAACTCGACCCGAGAGTGGCCAATTCAGTCGGCTACCTATCGGGAATTCTGCTGAAGGCACTGGAAGTAGACACTTTGGAGCGGCGCGTTGCAGAGCTGGAGCTAGCAACCAAGAATCAGCCTCAGTCCAGCCCGCTGTTCGATACGGAAGAGTTTCAGTTTATTCAGGGGGCCGCTAATGCTCAACGAGAAACGACTAACGCAAATTGAGGTTTCTCTCACGCCCAAGCAGGCCGTATTGCTGTGGCTTCGACAGGAGTTCCGAGGCAAAACAACCGAGGAATACGATCGCTGGCTCATCGTGCGACCGGTGACTGCGGTTCCGCGAATACGAGTCGAGCGACAAGTCGTGGGTGCAATCCAGGCGGCCATGAAAGGACAGGACCCGGTTCGAATCCAGAAGGCTGCCCGCCGGGCGAATATGGAGACGGATTTCCTGATCCTGCTGGTTTTCCGCACGAACTCTGTGGTCCAGAGCGAGAGCCGCTCTGGCTGGCTCAGGATCGGATCAGTCTTCTTGCGGGTCGCTACTGCAAGTTCGCAAAGTGAGGATGTGTCAGACGACTTGGTAGGTGGTCAGCTGCGGGAGGCCGCCACGGAATTGTTTTCGATCGAGGTCGCGGTCGAACGCATCCAAGCCCGGTATTTTGCCGGGGATTGCATCCTGTCGAAGGATGTGAAAGAGTCGCTGGACCAGTCAACAATGTTCTTCCGGTATTTTGTGGCCGCCCTCGACAAGGACCTGGAGGAAAGCGGTCATCCGGAACTTGTGATTGATTCCGTCGAGTTCCGAAGTGTCGTCGACGACGAAGCTTCGAAGAAGGTCCTCTATATCTGCGATCTGGCGAAGAGCGAAATGCTCCAGAATTTCGGCCGTGGAGAAGCGGCACGCGCGATATTGAAACCCTACATCCTGGGCAGTCAATGATTTCTGCCGCAGGCTGTCGCGGGACGAGTGCCCGACCTCAATCTGGTCCCAGGACGCCACGATCTGCTCGGAACTGGGCCGCTCCGTTGCGACGACGCCGCTCCGGGGATTTGAAGCGGGCGGCCAGCAAACCGAGGTTTGCGCAAAATGTCCGCCGCGCGGACGTTTTTGGATTTTGGCTTCTGACAGCGCGAACCGGGAGCCGGGGGAGCAGGTCAGGCTACGGCACAGTGCGCCTCCGGTTGCGAGGCGTTTAGGCCTCGTTGGAGGCAGAGCCGTACTCGCTATTCAGTTATTTTTCTCGAACTCGTGAAGGTAAGAATCGACAATTGTGGTGATCTCGGCAAAATAGCTATTCAGATCCTGCCGAAGCTCGTACTTGTTGTCCACACCTGCCGGATTAACCGACAAAACTAGATCAAAATCATCGGTTTCTGGGTTCTCAACCTCGCTATCAGGGTCTAACCAGTAAACCTTTGCTAATCGATAGTGCTTGAGCGCACCGATCGGGAATCTCTGCACGACTCGAAGAAGATGCTCGCGATCGTGGATGTTGAGAATAATCTTTGCAGAGAAGAACCGATCGACGTCAAACCCAAACTCCGAAGCCAGTCCGATCCAGCTCTCCCCAGAACGGAAGTCGTCAAGGTATTCGACCATGCAATTGATAGCGCGAACGACTGTCACATCCGGCACCTGCTCCAGTGCCTTTATGAGTGCCTTAAAGGGGCCTTCTCTGTCACGGCGTATTCTCTCCTCCAATTCTGCTCTGCCATTTGGATCCGTGCCACACACGCTGCTCGGGTATTTGAAAGGGCGTAAGCTACCGCGCACAAATGTATCGAGGTATGGCTTGTAGTAGTCGTCATGATCTTTGTCGTAATGATCGCTCCAAGCAATGTATTCCCGCTCATTGATGTCAAACGTGTACCATTGCCCATCAGTCCAAGCATATCCGTCGCCTAGGCGTTGCAAAAGTTCGCCAATGGACACGGGATCATCAGTTGCCTTTTTCTCGGTGCCTCGGGGCCGCATGTAATCGATGTACCATGTGTATCCACCGTTTTTGTCATCGTAAAAAATTGCACGAGGTCTGAGGAAGTGACCGTCGGGTAGTTTTATTGCCTCAATCTCGGCGAGACGCTTTTCTATCGAATCAAAATGGTGACCATAAGTCGACCCAATCCGATTGGTTAGGTGGAAGTAGTATCCACGATAGTTTGCGATCCAGCGATTGGGTTCACGCGTCGCGTATATCTGCCACCCAGAAGCATTCGCGGATTTCGGGAAAAATCGCTGTGCGATAGTCCAATATCGCGGAGTCGTGAGGAGCCGTTCGATGTGGACGGAATCCCAGTACGTTGCAAGAACATCGACCTTGATGTTCTTGCTTATGGATTCAAGTCTCTCGACTAGAGCAGCCGAGGGCTGAGTCGAGCACACAAGTAGGTAGCCGGACGCGTTGTGTTGGATGCACGAATCTACAATGTCATCGAGATCGTCTGGTATAACACTCTTTTCGGAATGTGCCTTATGTTTACACTGAACGAGCCAGATTTTTGTGTGAGGTTCAAACAGGCTTTCGTGCTTTTCATAGCACAGTAAGTCGCGCCCGCCGTCTGCTCCCTTGCCGCTCCAGTACACCCTGTATCCACGGGCAAAAAGAATTTCCCTGATCAGTAGCTCTAGGTCCGTGCCGTCCTTCGAAAGCTCCTTGAAATCCAACATCGGTGACTCCTGATGATCGCGGAACTCGTGATTAACTCGCTTCGGTTCCCGGTATCATGAAGCGAATGTGCAGCGCCCGCCGCAAGTTCTCAAGTCTAGTCCTTTAATCCGTAAGCGCGAAGAGGGCTTTGTTGAGCGGGCTAAAAACCCCAGAACATCTACCGGGTGGGAGGCACCGAAACTCAACTGGTTACGGAGTGGCAGAGTGGCGGGCGAAGAATTACAGATTTCCGCTCAGACTGTCAGCGACTCGCGTCCGTCTCGAAATCTATCGCCTTAACCAATCTTGCCGATCAGCGAAAGTGTCATTCCGAGAGCAGCCAAAGCCCCTTCGTCCCATTGTTTTAAAGGTACGGTCTCCGTCAGAAAACTGTTCAGCCCCGGCACCGTGAAGGGCACGACACGAGCCTCGTTATATTCACTGCCTTCCGGGGAAAGCGGGATTTGTCGCAGCAAGACGTCGGGATCACAATCCAGTGATACGAGAAAACACAGATTGAACGTTAAGTTCTCCAAATAAAGTAATACGCCTGTCAGGTAGCATGCGCGGATTAGAATTTTACGATCTGCAAGAGCATCGCCCAGCAGTTCACGTTCCAGCGCCCTCCTGACCCAATCTAACGCGGGTTTGAGTTCCCCGGTTCTTTCATCTTTGTCTTTATAGGGCGAAAGTCCTTCGTTAACCGTCGAAGACCATTTTGCCGCATCTTTGTAGTTTGCTCCCGTCTTTGAGCGCCTTCTAAATATGACGAAATCTTGGCCACGGCGATCTCGGCAATGAACTATTACCAGAATGCCAAGCCCTCCGTGGATCAATTCCTGGAAGTCCTCGTCACAGTAAACCCGAAGGCCCCGACTCATCTTTTGGCCCAGAGCACAATCTGTACGAACAAACTCCGAGCAGTCAGCTATTGTTCGGTAGGTATAGTAATCGCTCTCCAGGACATCTAAAATAATTCGCTGGCATGCGTCGTTGTCGTGCATCAGCCAGCGCAGACCGCTAAGAAAAAAACTGTACCCGTTCCAGTCGAATCTGTTAAACGGTTCATCTCCGAAATAAACATGGGTTCGCAAGTGATTCCGGACATTAATCTCCCGCGATTCCCGAAGCCTGGCCGACGAACCGAGACAACGGATGGACAATCGTCGCTTCAGGGAGTCTTTTGCAGAATAGAATCTTCTCCCGCGGGATTTCTCTTCAGAATCTTCAGGGAACACATCTCGTTTCTGGCAGAACCTTGCTTCACCAGGCTTGATGTGTTGCTGTTCCAAAAGCTCCCGGATGAGATAATCCCGCCGCTTCTCGTACTGTCTACTATCGCGGGTCAGGAGCAAATCATGCTCCAATACACTCCGTACAATCTCGTTGCGCGAATCATGATCGGGAAGAGCTAACCGAAAACGTCCCGGTAAAATGTGCGCGTCTATGGCTAAGCAACCCGGACTGAGCAGGTCTACCGGCGGATAGGGTAGCGCCTCAAACAACGTCGTCTCACGAATCGAGTTGCGAATCCACTCGGTTGCTTCGCAAACATCCCGGAAAGCAGTTACTTGCGAGAAGGTAACAGGCGGTATGACCTGTGGCTGTGGATCGCCCGCCAACAACTGCGTATTCCGATTGGCAGGCTGTGTCATACGCCATGCGTCAGAAGGGACTAGTCCACTCTTCAAAAAACCAACAGCATATGTCGATGCAACGTCGCACGCATACGAGCGCCAGGATTTCACCTCGGGAAGGTCCTTTTTCTGATCGTGCATGTCAGGTACATCGGAGATTCCTCGAACCATCATGAATCGGGGCCTGCCTGACGCCTCGATTGAGACTCGGGCTACACCACCGGCTTCCATCTCCACACCCACGAGCTTCGGCCAGGCCATTAGATGGTTTTCTAAGCCCGTGCCGTCGCCCCAAACCTTATCGCCACTCAAGATCGGGCCAATTACGCGCTTGGGCCCTCCAGGAAGAGGTCGGCGTTCTGTTATTGCATTGATCCATTCAGAACTACGAAAATTACGATTGAGCCTAAGCAGGTTTTGGTCGGAGCGATAGATTTCGTAGCGAACATCTGTCACGCCCGCAATATTTTTTCCCAATTCATAGTCAACTATCTCGTCCGATACAATAACATCACCAAGGGAAATCCCGTTCGCTCCGATACCACCTGCAATGCCGACCAGCAAGACACATTGAGGGTTCCACTTGCTAATCGCGGCGGAGATGGCACTTGCGGCCCGTACACGGCCTGCCATTCCAACCGAACAAAGCACAAGATTGTACTCCCTGCGCTCACCGTCACCGATGTCGGCTACTATTGAGCTTGTGTAATACACGCAACAATCATCGGAAGGAGGAAGTCTTCGAGCAGTTAGTTTAGAAAGGAGGCTGTCGAGTTCCTCGCCGAGAGCTGTGACAATCAGGAAATCGATAACGGAATCATTCATGGCGTGACCGCTGGCGGAAGCAAGTCTATCCCAAAAGTTCTTGGCGCTTCAACAAAACCGCTCGGCGTGTCTAGGCGATGGCGACGATGAGAGTTGCGGGGGCCTTTGACGCCAGACTGTTAATAAACCCTGCGTTTAGACGCCACACTCAGCGCTAGAAACCCAGAACTTCGGTACAGCTCCAGAAACGGGTAATAAACTGATGATTTGTAAACGCCTGGCTCGATACCTATTCGGCATCGCTCACTAGACGGCATCTGCAAGAGCGACTCTAGTACACCGTCACATCATTGTGGCGGTCCGACATACACATGAATGCCTAACGAGTTGATCCAGTTGACTACGGGTCCGTCAGTCCTGACGTAGATTCCTCCGTCTCCGCAAGGACGTACTCCGGGGGCACCCGTCGCCCGCGAGGTTGTACCGGCAAGATACAAGCTGCCGTCTGAGCTCTGTACATACAGCGGCCCGCCGCTGTCCCCGTTACAAGTATCTTTGTCGAGTGAAGGGGCTCCAGCAACAATTTCTCGTCCCGACGCACAATGATAGTAGGTGGCGTCCGGGAATGTCGACTGTCCGACTTTGACAGTGCCGTTACAGGCAATAGATGCCATTGGAACGTCTACCATGCGCTTGACACCTGCAGGATCGGTGAGGCCGTTGGCCCCAACGCCGAAACCAACAGCTCGCCCAAAGTTGGCACTATCAAGCAGAGAACTAGAAGCGAGTGCCCGCGGAGGAATCGTTAATGGCGAATCCAACGTCAGTACGGCCACATCTCCATCTTCAATTCGAAGCGTGGAGTCGCATGGAATCATCGATTTCCCTCCGGATACATGCTCAGTACTTGCGGCATTGTGAACGCTGTCCCCGAAATAAACCGTCTCTTTTACGCCTGCGCAATAGCAGTGCGCCGCTGTCAGCACTGCTCGTGGACCGATGACTGTTCCAGTGCAGACCTTGCCGTTTCCAGTGATCGCGACTGTATCAGGAAATGTGCCCGGGACAACCGCGTCACCACCCCAGACTCGAGTCGTATCTGAGAAATTCCTTCGATATCTCTCATCTAAGTCGAGAGGGCCGGGATTGGTTTTCGCGGACGCCACGAGACCTTGGGCAGATATTTCCTCTCGTAGGGCGGCGGTATATTCTGGCGTCCCTTTCGCAGAGACCGCTTCTGCATGCGCCGTCGCACTGGCCACAAACCGTCTTGCTTCAAGACTTCCAGGGCCCACTTCACTCGAGGTACCGGAAGCAACTAAGTCAAAACTCTTGCTCGGATTGCCGAGATCGATGTTGAATAGTCGATTGATCGATCCAGTGCACTGGGCGTCAAGGTAAAGGGAGTTGGCCTGTTGGGAAATTGATGGGGAAATCGAGAAAGTTGAACTGAAGTTTCGAGTCACTACGTTCCCCAAGAAAGATTTTCCTCCGATTCCGATTTCGTTGGACAATACCATATAGATCGGTTTACCTTCGGCATTCCTAATCGTTATGGTTACGCGTCCCTTGGGGCCTGCGAAGACAGAGTCTGTCTCCAATTGAACAGTCACTGACAACACGCCGGATGCCTTGTCAAGCGATGCGGAACCACGTACCCAGCTCTCCGGATCGTTCCCACAATGCATCGTCGTCTGCATGCCCCGATCCCACCCGGGCGCCGCACCCTTATAAGAGCCAGCCCCGTTGATCACTTGCGCCAGCGCAGTGAGGCTGCAGACAACAACCGTTATCAAGATGAGGAACAGAAGCAAGACAAATCGTCGGATTCCAATCATTTGTCCACCGGACCTCCATGATGAGAGCTTAGATACGTCTGTAAAAAATCTGCCCATTTTGTGTCCAGGACGAACTCAGGCGGGGCTTGAACCTCTCCTCGTGCGATTGCCTGCTTGTCGTATCCACTGTGGTCGGGATCGCAGGTGTAGTCTTTTTGTGAGCCAGGAAAGTAGATCGCTAAGCCCTGTGATCCGTACGTAGGAGTGTTTGATCCGCTAGAGGCGTACCTTTTCATGATTACTGACTGCATAGCCCGCCGCACGTTGGAAGCGCTACGAGATAGCTCAGGATCCTTTGTCTCTGATTGCAGGTTATCCAGCAAAGCTGCCAAATCGATTCCGTGAAATCTAATCACATTAGCGCCTGCGCATATATCCCACGAGTCGGAGTACCAGTCTCCGAAGTTCAGTAGCTGCGTTCTAGAGTGTTCCAAATTGAGCCGTTCTGATTGAAATTTCGCTTTGGCGAGGACAGCAAAGGAGTTTAGTGCTGTGACGAAACTGGGTAGCTGAGTCAAATCGATCGCTGATAAGGTAGCATTTCCATTGTTTCCGTAATGATTTGCATACGAGTCTACAAGGGTTGCACCGAGAGTTGGAGGGTCCATCTCTGGAGATGCCTCAAGAGCCGAGAGCCACGAATCGTACGGCCAGCCGTCATTTGGCACCAGTTCCTCGCTGCCGACAAACACCTTTGCAACATTGCGAAATGCATAGGCGGATTCCACCATACTCATCAAGCAAGCGTCGAAACCGATGACGTCAACCGGGTTCCGTTGCAGGACGCTCTCAATGTCGCGGTTGAAAAGAAAGTTGCCTGTGTCATCGTCGAACGAGACCGAGCGGTACCCACCGAGTAACGACTGTTTCGGCGTTTTGGCAGAAGGGCTTCGACCTACGTTACTGGTAGATGTCAACTGGTTCAAAGCCATTCTGTTAGTTCTTGGAGCTGAAGCACGCATGGCCAATACGTTGGCGTATTGCAGCTCAAGCCTCCAGCCTTGCCCGTGGTTCCAAATGATGAGGAGATATTTCTTCGCTCGGTAATTACTCTTTGCCCAAGACACGAAGTCATCGAGCGTTGTCGGACTACCCATGTCAGCATTACGTACCACTGTGTCATCCGGGTTGATAGCTTCCGTCGGCAAGGGCTGCATATTCGGTTGTCCGATATAGAATCGCATCACTCCGCCCCAGCTTCCTGCTGCTCCCGAATGCTTTGTCACTGGCCTGCCGAGTTCAGCGACGATGTTCACCTTATCGCTGCTAGCAACTTGTGCCATCTGTTGAAAATTGGCCAGCGCTGCGTCTTCCAAATTGTTTTTGCCATTCATATAGACCATCACGGTCCACTCGGCGTTCGAAAGTGGCTTCGTGGCGCCACCAGATTGTGGTTGCGGTACTGATTGTGGCTGGGGTACCGCCTGTGGCTCTGGCGCCGGTTCCTGCTGTGGCGCCGGCTGTGGCTGTGGCTGAACTGCCGGAGCGGCTTGCTGCGCGGGCTGTCCTGTTTGAGTTCCATTGTTAACCGGTGCCGAGCCTTGAGAGGAACTCTTTAACGTGTTTGTTTTGAAAGTGAATCCGATCGCAAAGTGAACGGTATTTCTGGTTGTTGGAGTCAGGGTGCCAAACCCGCTAGGTATAACCGATCCCCGCGTAAATCCAGCGGGGTAGTCGGCAAATTGACCTATGTGCGCTCCTGGAGTAACAAAGAAGCTCTTGTATAAGTGGACTGATCCTCCAACAAACAGGCCTAGTTTTGAAACGCTAGGAGCACTGCCAAACGCATATACAGGACCGACGGAAACAGTGAGCCCCGTCCAATCAGGGATGCCTGGGATCTGCGGCAGATGGTAATTCAGTAATGCTGTCCCTAGCACGTTTGTCGATTCATTTACTGCCAAGATGTTGTGGGTCGTGGTACTTCCTGGGGATACGGGAACGGTTTGCGACGAGTAGGTTCTGTACGGCAGGGTGGTCACGACCGGACCGACTGATAAGGAAAAAATATCTGTGTCGCCACAGCGCCAAGTCATCTCGGAACCAGGCACTCGTTGTTCGTCCCAGAGTTCAACAAGCTCGAACCTGTAATTCGTATTCGGGTTGAGATTTGCGTTGAAGGTCACTGAGTGATCGCCGCTGAGGAGTCTAGCTAACCATTGCAAAATCGGATCTGACCTGTATGCCGACAATGCATCAGCACAGGACGCGTTAGAGTATGCGGCATAAAGATGCTGCAAAGGCTGGATACTGGCAATTGCATTTTGACCATCCTCAATACTCTCGTTTAGAGTCGCAGCTCGGCCATTTTTAACCGGTGCTATGGCGAGCCTGGGTTGCCAACCTCGGACTGCAGCAAGGTCCCCTGAGATTTCGTCTGCGTAGGGACATGTCGGTGCAGGTGCGCGAACTCTAGCCGCCGCTTTAGCAGCTGCTTGACTGGCATTCGATTGCTGTCCCAAGAAGAGTCCTAAGAAATCAGCTGGCGCGACTTGGCTGGCCGGCGTGCCCTTTGCAGATAGGACATACTGAGGGGTAGCACCCGTATAGAAATCCATCGCGATGTCATTTATGCCGCTGACCTTAAACTGTTGGGTAGCTGAACTAGTGATTTGTCCCGGACAGGAAGCGGACTTGGTTGGCCAGTCTACCGGGCAGGGGCTGGCGGGTTGATTGGTCGCTCGCTGTGCGCTCGCCAGCGTTACAAGCACCACAGCCAGAAACGGGAAGCGACAATTAGGCTCAGAGCAGTGGTTCTGGGTTCAGAGGTTTCTGGCTGATGCGTGGGAGAATTGGGGATGGACCATGGAGAAACTGGAATGGTAGAAACGCTTTTTTATGAGTATTCCGGACCGTTCTTCCCACCCGCCCGTCTGCGCGGCTATCAGGAGCGAGTTGGCAATCTGGATGTGATTGAGCACCGCCGCCGCAACAAGGTCCTACCATACGGGCTAAGGATGGAGTGCCAAGTCACAACGAAAGAGCAAGCCCAACGTTGCGACACTGAAGCGCGGCAATTGGCGCGTGATCTCAATACCGTTTGGGCTTATGTTGCGCTCGTTACCCTGTTTCCAAAGCGGTTCATGATACGACTCTCGAAACCACCCGACGGCTGGCGTACGAATTTCAAGAGGATCAAATCAGTACGTCCCATCAAGCCTCGATCTTCACTTCCGATCTCTGGCCCACCTGGTCCTCCCGTGGGTTTCACGGTTAATATTAAAATCAACCCAGGTAGGTACAAGGTGGTGTTGCCCTATATGCCTCTTCAGCGCGCTCTCGCGGCGGTTCAGGCGTACCGTACTGCGAACCAGACGACAAGGTTCCTCATGGATCTCCATTTTGGGGCTATCGATCAACTGGGCACCGGGGCGCAGCTTTTTCTTTTTGCCAAAGCCTTAGAGCTTGCACGGGTCATGCTGCCTGGTCGAACTGATTCGCAAGGGGAAGCCGCGCTGCCGCCTGCTGGGCGCGCCGCACTCCGTCGATCTTTCCACTGGTTGTTCGACATTGCAAATAATCGTCTCGAGATTAGGCATGTCGCCAGAGGTGGGAGTCTTCTGCCAAAGCTAAGTCCTGCGGAGTCCGCGGACTTCGTGCATGATGCGGACGTAGTGATTCGTGGAGTAGTCGAGAGGGAATTGGGAATTGTAGCCATTGCCCAACGGTAGCCAGTTGGCTGGGAGTTTGTGGGTGTTCCGTTTCAGTATTCGTCTGGCAACAGCATCGTCGTCACGCTACCGTCCGCCTCGGTAATCACCCAGACTTTCACACCCGTGCTGAGCCTATACGCGGAAAGCAGACGCCAGCCGTGCTGGAGGCTGAGTTCGTTTTCACAGATGTCCTCGGGTGAGAGTTCGCCCCAGTCTCCAGCCAGGTGTCGGTCCAGAAACGCGAGCGGCGATTCTCCCGATGCCTCGAATGCGTCCAAGGCACCGGGAGTGGCCACAATTTGTCCAGGCTGGAACTTCATTTCTTCGCCACATTCTTGACGAAGAGTTCCGCTCCTCGGAGTTGGACTTCGTAGTTCAGCTTTCCTCGTTTGAGGAAAGCCATCAACGCACGCTTGAAGCCGATCCGTGCATTCTTGATCGACCGTTGCGTCTCGCTTGACATTACGATGCGGACTGCCTTACCAGCCGGGATACCAGCCGCGATCTTTGCAACGCCAGATTTCCACTCGGGTGTTTCGAGGAACACACCTTTCTGTGCTCGGCTCGTGGCCGGAACCTCAGCCTCGGATACGAACTCCGCGCTTCCCTGAATAACACCGTTCGTTTCCGGTCTGTCGTTTGCTGCCGCCCGCTTCGCATCTGTCGTTCCTTGTTTTTTCATCGCTGTTCTCCTGTGAATCGATTGAACTCCATGGGGGAGAGAGCGATCTTGTCCCGAGCGGAGACCCTTTGACATCAAGTTTCTGGAGTCCCGGAACTCAACGCGGCTCAAGGCGACGCTGGCCGATACCGCCAGCATGCGAGGTATTGGGGGGTGCTGGCCTCGCGTCGACGGCACGCACAGGCGTGCTCGGCATGGGACGCATCGAAGCAACCACCTTGGCTTACGAGCGAAGTGTTCTCGCAACGAATCCAGCCGCCGCTCGCGAACATTCCAACCTCCGCGATTCGATCACAAATTGGCGACTCGCGTTGGTACGCGGGCAAGATCCGGCAAGGTACCTCCCGCATCCACGGCACTGGCTGGCACTGGCACAACTAGCAGGCGTTCCGGGAAGCGGGTGACGCTATAATCCGCGCATGCGTACCAGGAGTGTTCGCCGCGCGTTGTAAGTCCAATTCTGGAGGTTACCGGAACAGGCACAAACTAACACCATAGGGCGTGCGGGTTAGCAAAACTCGCTCTGCCGGCCCTTATCGTTCCAGGATTTCTTTGTATGCGTTCAAAGCGACCTTCTTCGGTTGGCTGGGCAGTAGCACATCGGCGCTGCGGGTAGAGTTGCCGACGATTGTCATTTGGCCGATACGGGTCATGCCAGTGCCGAAGTCGGCAAACACGGGAACCTGCATGGCAAAGTGCTCGTCGACTTCGCTCTGGGTGATGGTGAAATGCAACTTCACTTTGCCGCCGTCTGCCGGAGCGGTCTGATACTCGAAGTGGTACCGCGGCACTTGAGTGCCGTAGACCCACTCGTTAAAGAACCAATCGAGGCGGCTGTTTCCCTCCAGGTCCATGGCTTTGGTCATATGTTTCTCGGCAATGACTTTGAAAGACTCGGTAGTCGCCGCCCTCTCGCGGTGGCTCTCGACAAAGTCATGCATCATGGCAATGAATGCCTTGTCCGGTTCCTTATCCTGTGTGTTGCGCATGATCGAACGCAGCATTTGCAGGACATATGCGCCTTTGGGATAAGTCACGTTCTGGTAGGCATCCGGGGTGCGGGGCGAACTCAGCCGCTGCCCCATCCAGAGGGGGCCGGCGTCGTTGGGAGCTACGTCATAACGCTTTTCAAGAATGCGCCGGCGCAAGCGATCCCAGAATTCGATGTAGTCCTTGCGCCAGTCCCCCGCCACGCCCTGCTGCAGAAACAGACCCGCGGAGAACTCGGCAAAGCCTTCCGACAGCCACTGATCGTGATAGGACGCCCAGCCAACCGCGTGGCCCCACCATTGGTGGGCAACTTCGTGAGGGGTTACCTCCTGCACGAAGCCGGTGAATTTGTTGTCGATGTTGCCGAAGAGCAGCCATCTCTGGGTCGAATCCGTGTAGGCAGAGATGGGAAGGTAAACCAGGTTGGGCCAGGATTGCCCAAAATTAAAATCTGGCTGCTCCGTGATGTGGATCTCGTCGTACGGACTCTTGCCGAAATAAAAACTGCAGAGCTGCAACTGGGCGCGGGTTTGTTCGAGGGCATACTGCGTCATGCTGCGGGGCGCCAGAGTCTGCAGCGCGCGATACCTACGCAACTTGTCGGGCAACTCACTCAAGTAGTAGCCCGAAATCTTGAAGCCAGTTTTGTCATCCGGCAGGTCGAGCTTGGTATATTCGCCGTAGTTGAATCCCGCCACCGCCACTGGGACCGGCGTGATCCAGTGGCTGACCGCCAAACCATGCTCAATCGACTCGCCTTGCAGCGTTCCGACGCTGATGACTTTGTATTTCGACGGGACTTTGAAGGTAAGATCGTAGAGAGCCTTTTCGCCAAATCCATTCAGGTTCGGATACCAGGAGGTGCGCGCTCCGACGTAGTAACTTCCTTCTCCCGCTTCTTCCAGGACCTTATCGCCCGCGTACTCGACGTGAATTGTCTGTTCCTTACCCAGCGTAGGCGCTTGCGAAAGCACCGCGTAAAACGAACCGTCCTCCTTGCGGCCCTCCTGAATGAAATAGAGATCCTGGCCCTGCTCGTCGGTAACCCGCGTGACTCGCAGATTCGGCAGCAAGCCAAACTTAAGCACTCGTTCCCCAGCGACCAGAGGCTCGAAGCTGATATTGGCGCTGCTGAATAAGTGCCCGTTCTTGGCAATCACGGTCTCAATCTTGTAGCGGTTGGTGGCAAACAGGCGGCGATCTTCATTGGAGCGCGCGGTGCGGTTGGCGTATTCAGATTTCAGGTGCGCCAGATACCAGACGCCATCGTCCATCCCCTCCGGATTGAAGTTGATCAGACCTACCTCCTCCGGGGAATCGAGCTGGGGCAGCGCTCCCACCCGGTTTCTCACAAAAAAGCGGAGGTCCTTATGCTTCTTGCCGCGCAGGTATGCGTTAAAGAACTCCGGATGCAAGGAATTGTAGACAGCAGCCAGAAGGTCGGCATCCACGTTGTCCATGGTTTCGCCCTCTAATAAGGCCTGGCTGAAACCTAGAGGAATCTCGCGGCGCTGTCGCATCTTCTCACGCCAGTGGTTGAGGACAGCGGCAGCCTCCGATGCGGGTTCGGTGCGATCCCCTAATCCCGGAAGGAAATTAATGCGACCTTCCCGAGTGAATCGGAAAACTGCCTCGGTGAAGTCTTCATCGACCTGGTCTGCCCTGATACGCCGGCTGAGTTCCTGGGCATCAAGATGCGTCACTGGCTTTAGATTGAAGTGTCCTTCCCCGATGAAGATTGCGCCGGTTACGACTCCATTCACCGGACTCAGGAATGTCAGCGTGCCTTTCTGAAACTGGAAGGTTGCGGCATCCGCGGTCAGGGTGAAATTGTCGAAGCGAAAGGTTGCGCCCAGCCCGATCTCGCGGAGTTGCCGGTAAACTGGATCTGAATTGGCAAACGCAGCACTTTTTCCAAGAACCGAGACGGTCACCTTCTGTTCGGCGATGGCGAGCTCGAGTTGCAGTTGGACCGGTCCCTGCATATCCACGGTCTTGACCAGAGGTTCGAAACCATCTCGCATTACCCGCAGGGAGTAGGTTCCGGGTTTCAGGTCGGGAGACGCAAACTTGCCCTGCCCATCCGACGAAAGCACGACCGGCTGCGATAGGTCCCCCCCGGTGATCTCAATCCGCGCCCCGGCAATGACAGCGCCGGAGGGGTCCTGAATTGTTCCGGAGATCGTTTGCGAGTGCAGCCAGGTCGTCCCCATCAAACAAAGAACGAACGCCATTTTCAGCAAGAAGAAGCGCGGTCGATGCGCTTGGGAAAAGCGCGGCACCATGCGGCAACTATAGCACTACTCTTAGTAACGGCCTGCCTATGTTTATCCAGCTCTTTCTACTCAGAGCGACGGGCCGCAGTGAGTTCTCCGCCATGTCGACAAAGTGCGGACGCTAAGTGAGCCCCGTCACATACCAGTGTGATGATTTCCTTCTGATTTCGTAACAAATAAGCTCTAGCTTTGCCTTTTAGACCGTTCCCGATAAAAGCCATTAAGCCTCCAGAAACGTTGCCAAGACTCGTCTTGGGCGGATGAGAATGTGAGCTTGTTCGGGTTTCGTAACATTACAAGGTAGCTCTTGACACTTTGTAATGCCTAAGACTAGGTTTGCGGGTTTTATTGCGAGCTTAGAAGCGATGCTGCAGCCTGGTGCGGTTCGTGCCCCAGATCAAGAAAAGTGATTCGCATTCAGACAGCGATGGATACAGCGACGAGGGCCGAGTCCAGGAATTCATCAAAGGAGTGTCCATTATGCCCCACCGTAACCTTGAGTTACTTACTGCTATGATTCTCCTGATCGCTTCGCTTGCTCACGCGAATCGACCGACACCCAAACCGCAAGAAGTGTTTGCCCCTTGTTGGATCGCCGAACCGGGTTGGGAGACGGAGTTACAACTGAAGAACAACCTAGCGGCTGGGCCGCTCACGGTGACGCCGGTTCTCCGTCTGGCTTCCGGGCAGGAGCCCCGCCCAAGGGGACCGGGGGGCAGAGCAGCCGGGTAAGCACGCGCAGACACGGGCGGATTGGAATCCCGCAAAGCAACCGACATGGCTCACCGAACAGGTGTTTTCGGAGAAAATTCAGCCAGCACTTGCGAAAGCCTCAGCTTCGGCCATCGCAAAGACGATTGGAGTTTTCCGCTGGTACGCGGGCCGCATTCGCGAGGGCTACCGCCCGCATCCACGGCATTGGCTGACGCTGGCGGAACTCGTGGGCATTGAGCGGTGACGTCCGTCACTACGCCGCACTGTAGAACCGTCTAAACTTTCCTCGGTGGGCATTGACCGCTATGAACCGAAATAGCCCTGACAGGCCCGCGCGCTGGACCGCGATAAGCTCAGCGATAATCCTCTGCATCTGCCTTGCGCTGGCACACGTGGGCTGCGGCGGATCAGGCAACCAGTCCAACCAACCGCCTCCGGCCCCATCCTTCACTATTGCGGTAACGCCTTCAGCACCTTCGATCGCTCCCGGAATTTCCTCCTCGTTTCAGGTATCGATCACTCCGCAGAACGGATTTAGCGGCGCGGTCGCCGTCACTGTGACTGGCTTACCTACTGGACTGAGCGCAAATCCGTCAACGTTCTCTGTTCAGAACACTCAACAGACGGTCACGTTGACAGCCTCCAGTTCTCTGGCGGATGGCAATTATTCTTTTGGGCTGAATGGAACGAGCGGGAGTTTGAGCAGTTCCGCGTCGGTCAGTGTCGTGGTGGAACCATTGCTGAACTTCGAGATCGTCCAACCTGCGTCAAGCCAGGTGGTCACAACGTTTGGTTCTACCGCACAGGTGCAGTTGCAAACGGAGGTGCATGGATCTGGGTTTTCGAATTACCAGCTCGACTTTGCAGCAGCCGGGCTACCGACCGGAGTCATAGCGAGCTTCTCGCCCAACCCAGTGGCAGTTGGATCTTCTACGACACTGAGTGTAACTGCTCCTGCGAGCGGGCCATGGCTTCAGAATATGCTGTTTGACGTTGTGGCCACACCTGCCGTTCCTGTGCCCGCGCAGAACCTAAGCTTCGACTTGGTGGTGGCGCCCCCTCCAGGCAGTCTCCCAAACAACCGGACCGATTACTTGAGGACCGATGACACACCCCAAAGCATCGTCTACGACGCGACCAATCAGCAAATCTTTTCCAGCGATCACCTCTTGAATCGGGTTGATGTTGTCTCGACCGGTAGCAGGCAGATCGTGAAGAGTATTCCAGTCATGAGTCCACGCGGTATGGCTCTTACGCTCGATGGAAACAAGGTGCTAGTGGGGAGCGATGCACAACAGGCTGTCGCTATCAGCACGACCACGTTAGAAGTGGAACAGGTGTGGAAGCTCCCCCGTCTCTCAGGAGCGACCTATAGCCCGCAACTTCTCTACCCACTCGCCGATGGAACGGTCGCAATCCAGATCGGCGGCGGGCTGGCAATTTGGAACCAAAGCGGAAACACAGTGTCATCCTTGACCTTGCCAGCCAGTCTTGGTGGGGCCTGCTATACCTCCGTGAGCGCGACCGGCACGATGATAATCGTAGCGGATTGTGGCACCCCAGGCCATGTCGCTCTCTACAATGTTGCCACAAAAACTTTCTCGGCCCCCGCGGAGTTTTCCAACGTTTTCAATGTTGCAGCTGGCCCCGACGGGTCCAAGTTTCTAATCTCGGACGGTACCTATGGCTTGGGGATTTACGACAGCCAACTCCAGCAAACAGCTATTTTGACTGGGCCCTACGAACTCTACAGCTTCATCTTCAGTTCTGATGGAACCCGGATTTATGTGAACGCTGGCATCATCGGCGTATTCGATGGGAGTGCGGGTGGCCTGATAAGTACCGCACCGGCGCTAAGTTTTGTTCCCCCAAGCGTCGCAACACTCGCATTTGTGGGACCGCTATTCGCCGTTGACTCAACGGGGATCATCTATGGTGCGGCGGACCACGGTATCGCTTTTCACGACTCGACCTATTCAGTCGTCTATGTTCCTGGATACGGCCCACCTGACATGGGTCTCATCTTGACCCCAAGCTTCGGGCCGGTGAACGTCACCACGCCTACAGCATTTCCCGTTACCTTCGGTTTCTCCGCCACTCCGGACGTGTGGTTTGCCGGCACCCGCGCCACAGAGGCTACTCTTGGAGCTGGGGGCGCTCTGAGTGTCACCGCTCCGGCCCTGTCGCAACCGGGTCCTGTGAGCGTCAAAATCATAGAGCCGGATGGGGTTCAGATCTTTAATCCTCTCGTGTTCAGTTACGGGCCCGGTTTGATGTTTGTCAACGGCGACACGGCGTCACCCAATGGCAAAGCGACGTCGGACATCATTGGGGTCGGACTTCCCTCAATTCCTGGCCAGATACAGGTCACGGTCGGCGGGCAAAGTGCCAATATCGTCAGCGTTGGCACTGCACCAATCCCCGCGCTCAGCGCCTCCGGTTATCCGTACTACCCATATCCTGCAGTAGATGTGAAGATCACCTTGCCACCCGGCATCGGAGATGAGGACATTGTGGTTACCACTTCAGCTGGTGCGGCGACGCTCCCGAAGGCCATTCACTATGTGGAGAGCGTCACCGACTACTCGTCCCCAGACGTGTTCCGGGCGATTCTACTGGACCGCGGTCGCAACCAGCTTTATCTTTCAGCGGGCGATCACATCGACGTTTTTTCTTTGACGACGAACCAGTTTCTTTCTCCTTTTACTCCACCCTCTCTAAACGGATTGAAGCTATTTCACGGTCTGGCGCTCACCCCAAATGGCTCTCAGTTGCTCGCAGCGAACTTCGCCGATGGTTCGCTCGCATTAATAAATCCGGATCAGCCCAACTCAGCGACAGCGGTGCAGATCATTCCACCTTCGGGCAATAACGGTCCGGAATATATAGCGACAACAAATACAGGAAAGGCCTTCATCCAGCCATCCAATAACACATCCAATGTTTTCTACGAACTTGATTTGTCGAGCCTGCAGGTGATCAACATGCCGTCCCCGGTTCAGGGAGCCCTTCTGTTGGCCGCTTCCGGAGACGGCTCAGAGTTGCTATCGACAACACTTGGTTACCCCCAGGGCGTTGCAGTCTACAATTCGGCGAGCAACAACTGGTCAACCTATGTTGGCCTGCTAAACAACCTTGGTAACAGCGCGGCGGTATCGTTGAATGGCTCAGTTTTTGCTGTCGGAAGCGGTATGGTGGACTCCAACGCAAATTTCCTCGGCTACCTGGCCTGGCAGGATGTGCATGAGTACGGCGTTGGTCTTTCGCTTCCCTTGGAAAAAGTTCAAGACGGCGGCGCGATTGTTTACATCCCCTATTCTGGCTCGGTTGATATGTTCGACGTGAATCACGGAGCGTTGTTGCACCGTCTCGCCTTGACGGAACAAGTGCAAAATGTCACGGATGCCATGACGATCGATGCTTACGGCCAGAATGTTTACCTGATCACAAATGCTGGCTTGACGGTTGTGCAGCTCAACGCTGCACCGCTGGCTATTGGAAGTGTGGCCCCAGCAGCGGGTTCCACGGGAACGCAAGTTACGATTTACGGTAGTGGTTTTCAGCAGACAACGGCGGTGACAGCGAATGGGCTCCCAGCTACCACGACTTTCGTGAACGCAAACACTCTTCTTGCAGTCGTACCGAACCTTGCAGCAGGCTCGACCCAGATCACTGTAACCGACCCTTCCGGCGAAACCTACTCTCTGGATAATGCATTCACGGTACAGTAAGCACACTCCCATGCTCAACTCAACTTCAGCTCGAATTTTAATGGGCTTTCACGTTTCTCTCAGGGGGGCGCTCTGAGCTCTCTCCTTTCCCTTCTCCCCCCATCGCTTTGACGGGATAGGGGATAGAGGCTTCCAAAGTTGCACCCCCCCACAACCGGGCTTTGGGGTTGGTTCTGGCCCGGGGCCCGCGCGCGCGCTGGAGGGAAGGGCCGGGCGCACACGCGCGAGAAGGGCTCGCTGCTAAATATTAGGAAAGGCAGGGCGGCGTCGAGCACATCTCTAGCGCCTCGTTCCGGCTATCCGCCAGTTGCTGCATTCGCGCCAGCGCCAGCCGGATCTGCGTCACCGCCTTGTCCCACTGCCCTTCGTGAATGAGCCCGATGGCAAAGTCCAGGGGCTCCCGGATCACCGCCTTGCGAAACGCGCCGCCTTCTGCGCCCAGCCGGGCGCCGTCGAGCACCGGCAGTTCGCCGCAGGCCTCTGGGTGCTGTTGCTGGATCATGCCGATCGCGTCATATGCCTGGTACACCGCGAACTGGAGCTTGTTCTTGTCCAGCAGCATGCCGGCCGCGGAGAGTTTCTTCCGAATATCGGCTAGCGAATAACACTTGCCGCCGTCTTTGTCGCGTCGTGGCACAGATTAGCTCCCTTCGGATTTGTCCGCCGCGCGGACGTTTTCGCCCATGAGATCAGACCAGAACTTTGCCCCGTAAAGTATCCTGCCGCCCTTCCGCGAGACCTAGAAAACTGGCGTTGACTCCGAGACGTTGCCACGCCTCTGCAATCCGATTCCATTCTGAAGCGAGGTCTTTCTCCGGCGGGTCAACTTTGTCAGCGCCGATGACGAGCGACCACAACCGATCGAGACTCGGGCCATCCGAGTCCTTCAACGAAAAGCGTGGCAGCACAAAGTCCGCGTGGAAGTCCACCCCACTGTTCTCGCCAACGACCGCGGGAGCCAATCCGCGCTCGGCCGTCTTGACTATGGGGAGTTCCGAAAGCGTTCGAGCAACATGAGAAAGATGCTCATTCCACCAATCGGCTTCATGGCTCGTACCCTCCGTCGTCGAGATTTGGTCGATGTGCGCGAGGCGGTGGGCATGCTGCCAATTCGACTGTGCCGCATACAAAACGACCTCAGGGAGCAAGGTAAGGCCGTCTTCAATCATCGCCTTATCAGACTCGATCATAGACACCCGGTCCCGCTCCTGCGGTTGATCAAACGGGGCATCAAGTATCAGGCGCATCGGTAGCGTCCCCGTGTCGCGCACCGGGAATCTGGCGAAGAGCCTCGGAAAGCCTGGGTCGGGGATCTGAACCCTGGGATCAACATCGCCGTCTCGCACGATCGCGATGAGTGTCGCGCGCGACTGTTCAGATGCCTTACAGGAAAACACGTCGACATCCTCGATAGCCGTGCCGTTGCTCACGCGACGAACTGAAACGCCAGGGTTGGCTTCCCGTTTTAGGACGGTGGGGCCGGCTGTCCACGTTTCGTGCCGATCCGGATCCTCAACAACGACGTCCCCGAGCTTGGGACAAGTCGCAAATAGGTAAGGGAGAGTCCGCCTGAGGTTTCCGAACCCCTCGGCAACGGCCTCCGGTGTATCAACTCTGTATCGAAGCTGAGCCGTGGGAAAGTTTTCGATGGTGCCCAGAGGAACGGCTGACTTGATCGCCTCGTGCGATGCTTGGATGTTGGCGAGAATCGCGTTATTTTCGCCCCGCCGATCCAAGCAGACTTCTGCAAGTTCGAGTTGGCCTTCAGCGCTGATTACGATGGCGATGTCGATCGAGAACGCCAAGACATGTGTGACCATAAACCCAGTGCCGAAGCGTCCGGTAGTATCCGCGCCCTCAAACTCCTTGCTTGATCCCCCGGACAGCAGCGCAGCCACCTCTTGCAACTCAAATGGCGTGCCATCGTGCTCGACCAAAAGGGTCGTGCCATCCCACTTGAAGGAGACATTCACGCGTTCTTTACCGGTCCGTGGCCCAGCGTCATGCACGTTCTGAAGTAGCTCAAAGGGCCAGCGGGAAGCTGCCCCCGTGGTGCCAGACCGCGCGTCATGCACACGCGTCCGAATGCGCAGGGCCTCTGTTCGTTGTGCCTGAGCATTGCATGCTTTCTCGTAGAGTGCGAGCGCGATTTCGCTCATGATTCCCGACCCTTCTCGATTGCCTGCTCCCGAGACGTCCCGGGTTGCTGCCGCCGCTCCAGCTTCTTCTCCAGACATCGCCGGACGATCCTCCGGTGGCATGAAAATCGCGCTGGGCTTACGGACAGTGCGAGTCATCTATTCATCTTCATCGAACAAGTTCAGTAATTGCTCGAACTCGGCTTGGTTGGCGGCGACAGTCTTCGCCGGTCCCGTAAACTTTATGAACATGTTCCCGCCCGGACCCTCGAGAATCGCGCCCAGCAGTCGGGAATTGTTCTGCACCGATTTCGACGCCATGGGTCCGCCCATTCCCGTATAATCGCCCGACGCGTCAATGGTCGTTACCGTCAGTCCGCGAATAGTCCGCTTCACGACTTTGGCGTCCGTCGGCCTGCCACTCGGAGCGAGCATCTGTCCTTTCCAGCGATCCAGATTCGCCTGTACACTGCCGCCCTGTCCCACTCCGAAAAGATAGATCACGCACTCGGCACTTGCCGTGTCTCCGAATGCGGGCGGGAAGGTGTAGGTCGTGACTCGCATCGCGCCTTCCGTCTCGGTTCCGATTCTCTTCCCTTCCTGGGCAAGGTACCAAGCGCGTTGACGTTTCAAGTGCTGTCTGACCGATTCTTCCGTAATAGGCGCATCGGTGATGTCGCTCGTCGCTTCATTCAACAGATCGGCGATTTTTTTACAGGTGACGTCCTCCCGAGTGGCTTCACAGCAATACAAGTAGACCATCGTGATTGCTGTTCCTGGAGAGTCTTTTCGAACGGACATAGGTCTAACCATGCGATTCTCGACTTCCTTTAGACTCTCGGCATAGGAACGAAGGAGGGCTGGCCACGTCTGAAAATCTTGGGGAGGGTGAATTTTCGGAAAAGGCCTATTGCCCGGTGACAGCGGAAGGATCGCCTCGGCTTTGGCTAGCGAAATACCGCAAAAAAGGCCCAGTGGCTTCGCGTAGACCTGTTCGATGTCGCGCTGCACTCGGCCAATCTCCACAGCAAGTTTTGTTAAGCGCTCATGTAGGGCATCGAGTTGGGCCTTGATCCAATCAAATTCTCTCTTGCGATCACCACAGTACCCGCGATAGAGGGTGAGCAATCCGCCAAGGCGATCGCGATCGCATCCCTTTTTAATGAACTGTTCTCGCATGGGAGCCGCGTTTTGCCCTTTCGTGCGCATTGCTGCATGCAGAGTAGCACTTGAAAAACATGCCAGCAAGTTTTAACATCCCCGTATGGTTAGAAAGGTTGGCGCAGAAGTGCTGAAGCTAGTGCGGAGACAACTCGCGAGCGCGGGCGGGAAAGCACGTGCCATGAAGTACGATCGTGCCACACTCAGCAAGTGGGCCAAACTGGGCGGACGACCGAAGAAGAAGACGCAGGGCGCATCAGCCCGCGGGAAGCGAGGGGGACAATGAAGAGCCAGCGGAGCACCAAGAAAAGCCGCGGCGTATTCGAGAAGGAGCCCGGGTCCGGCGAGTGGTGGATTCAGTATTATGCGGATGGGCGTCGCCACCGGGAGAAAGCTGGCACGAAGAGCAATGCAATTGATCTTTACCGCAAGCGCAAGACGCAGGCACTTGGAGGCCAGAAACTTCCGGAGAAACTCAGAACGCGAGCCGTAACATTCCAGAAGATCGCGGACGCAGCCCTTGAATACTCACGAGCGGAAAAGGGTAGCTACCAGCATGACGTTTACCGCATGGCCCCGCTGTCGGAGCACTTCGGCCAACGTTCGGCTGAGAGCATATTGCCGGAAGAGTTCGAGGGATGGCTAAATGAGCAGGCGGAGGAGCGGGAGTGGTCTGTCGCAACCAAGAACCGTTACACGGCTCTTCTGAAGCTCACGTACCGACTCGCCGAGAAGAATCGAAAAGTGAAGGTCAATCCCGCTCGGCTGCTGCGGATGCCGAAGGAGAACAATGTCACAGTTCGATACTTGAACCAGCACAAGCCACTGCCGACAAAGGTTGAGTACCTGAAGGAGTGTCAAACCGAAGAGGATCGGCTTCGGGCTGTGATCCATACCGAGTACCCAAATCATCTGCTAGAGTTTGAGATCGCGTTGGCTACAGGGATGCGGCGCTCCGAGATGTATGGCGCGACGTGGCGCAACGTCGACTTTGAGCACGATCTGTTGACCGTTCCACGGAGCAAGCACGGAGAAACGCGCCACGTTACACTAAACTCTGCTGCTAGGACTATGTTGGAGTTCCTGAGAGAGAAGGCAGGGGAAAGCGAGTACGTGTTCCTGAGCATGCGAAATAACGAACCGCTCACCGGCAATCGCCACTGGTTCGAGGGTGCCGTAAAGAAGGCCGGCGTGAAGGACTTCACTTGGCACTGCCTGCGGCATTCGTTTGGGAGCCGCTTGGCGTCCAGAGGAATTGACCTGCGGAAGATTCAGGAATTGATGGGGCATAAGACCGTATCAGTGACGGTTCGCTACACCCACCTATCGCAGCCGGATCTGCGGGCTGCGGTGGAACAGTTGGTGCCATCGGGAAAACCAACCGCCACCACAACTGCCACCGGCCAAAAAGCGCACTCCGAAGACAGTTCGATGGAAGCGAAGCAAGACATTAGCATTCAGTGATTTGAAGCAGACGTGCCCGGATGGCGAAACTGGCAGACGCACGGGACTTAAAATCCCGGGTCCCTAACAGGACGTGACGGTTCGATTCCGTCTCCGGGCACCAAATTTTTCTTGTGTTTTGAAGAACCTGACGTGACCGGCGAAATTTGTACCAGGTGGAATGAGAGAGAATCCACTTGGAGGAAAAGCGGGTCATGCCAATCAAGAGGTACAAGCCAGAGCAGATCGTGACGATGCTGCGCCAGATTGAA
>Ga0181518_10000935_pt1 | contig 31032 bp, 23 predicted proteins | sample PEATcosm2014_Bin_28_FD_119751 | JGI IMG/M metagenome (GOLD analysis project Ga0181518, IMG submission 119751) | Peatland microbial communities from MTU Mesocosm Facility, Houghton, MI, USA - PEATcosm2014_Bin01_60_metaG | ecosystem: Environmental > Terrestrial > Soil > Wetlands > Peat | place...
AACGGTCAGGCTGTCGGCGATATTGCCCGAGGTATTATATTCCTTCATCCAGGCCAGCCACTCCTTGTATTCAGGCGTGTCCTGCCACTGCGGGTCGGTTGGCTCCTTAAGGTAACCCGCCGTGATGATGCCGATGCATTTCTCCGGTCCTGCGCGCTGCATTACTGCCCCGACCGAGATCGATACGGAGGTGAGGAAATGTGTCGGCCTCCAGCCGACATCGTAAACCTTGCGGATCGCCTGCGCGGCGGTTTTGGGGATGGCTGCGGTCACCAGTACTTTCGCGCCGCTCGCCTGCAATGCCACTATTTGCGAGTCGACGGTAGGATCGGTGGTTTCATAGGTCTGGGTGGCGACAATCATCTTGGCCGCGTTATCGCCCAGCCCTTCGCGCAAGCCAATGAGATAGTCTTCGCCGAAATCGTCGTTCTGATAGAGCACTGCGATCTTGGCGTCGGGTAGATTCTTGAGGATGTAGCGGCCATAGATGCGCGCCTCGAGGCGGTAGCTAGGGCGCCAGCCCATCGTCCAGGGATGGTTTTTGGGATCGTTCCACTTGTCGGCGCCGGTGACGGCGAACAGTTGCGGCACCTTGTTGTCGTTCAGGTAGCCCTGGATCGCGGTGTTGGGTGGCGTGCCGAGCACACTAAACAACAGCAACACCTGGTCTTGCTCGACCAGCTTGCGTACCACTTCGACCGTCTTCGGCGGGCTGTAGCTATCGTCGCGGCTTATGAATTTGATCTTACGGCCGTTGATGCCGCCATGGTCATTGATCATATTGAAATAGGCCGCTTCAGATTTTCCAGTAGCGCCGAATGCCGAAGCCGGACCGCTATAGGGCATCGCGTTGCCGATCTTGATCTCGGCGTCGCCGACGCCGGGTCCATATTGACCCGCGGCCCAAGCCAGTCCGCTTGCGAGAACGAAGCTAGTTACAGTCAAGGCCATCGTCAGCTGCTTCGTCCTCATGACGTCCTCGCACTTGTTGCAATGAAAAGGCGTGCGTAAACCTTGAGTTCGTAGCGCATGAGGCCGGCTGCTCGGGTCTCTCCTAATCCTTTGAGAGCGGTTTCCAAATTTCGCGTCTTAGTTGCTCAGAGTGGGCATTTTGCCGAGCAGGACAGTCAATTCCTCTTTTTTCACCTTCCCGGTCGCGGTCATCGGCAATTCGTCGACGAAACGAATCTCAGGCAGCTTGTATATGGCCATGTTGCGGCGACACCATTCGGCGAGGTCTGCTTCGGTTAGCTGGTCGCGCTGCGCCTCGTCGATTCGCACGAAGGCGACCGGCACCTGCCCCCGCTCTTCATCCATCCGGCCGATCACGCCGGATCCGATCACGGCGGGATGCTGACCGAGTATCGCCTCGATCTCGGCCGGGAAGACGCTCATGCCCTTGACCTTAAGCATCTCCTTCCGGCGCCCCAGGAAATGAATGTAGCCTTCGTTATCGATGCTGCCGATATCCCCCGTGTGCAGCCAACCTTCGTGAAACCCGTCGGCGGTTGCTTGCGGCTTGTTCCAATAGCCCTTCAGCAAGGAGGGCGAGCGCACGCAGATTTCACCTTCCTCGCCGAGCAGCTTCAGGGCGCGGTTTCCAAAGTCGCAGATTTTGAACTCCGTGCCCGGCACGGGTAGTCCAACGAACACCGGTTGTGATTTCAGATCCATGTCATCATGTTGCATGCCGGTGGTGAAGGTATCGCAGGTGTGCGTCTCGGTCATTCCCCATGCCGCCTCCATCATCGTTGTACCCGTGAGCGCTCGCCAGCGTTCGCGGAAAGCAATGTTGAGTTTCTTTACAAAGGAGGAACAGCGAACCTGCTTGAGCGACGTAAGATCGTATTTGCCAACTTCAGGGTGATCCATCACCTCCACTGCATTGTCGACGAGCAGGCTGGCGACCGTCACTTTATAGCGCTGGACCGCGGTCATGAAGGCCACTGGATCCCAACGCGCAAGGAGCACGTAGGTCGCTCCGGAGAAGATCGGGAAGATGACCCCCATGTCTTCACCGGCGATCCAGAAGACCGGATAGAAATTGATGCCGACGTCATCAGGGGTAAGTTTGATGGAGATCGAGCAAGTCGTCGCCGCGGTGTAGATCATGTCGCGCTGCGTATGGATGCAGCCCTTGGGCATCCCGGTGGTGCCACCGGTGTAGTTGAGCGCCGCGATCCCATCGAGGTCGATTTCAATGATCGGGCAGGAAGCTGATTCGGCTTCGAGAGCGGGCAGGAAATCGATTGCGCCCGGGCATGCAACCTTAGCGAGCGATAAGCCCGGAGGCAGCGGCAATGTCGGCTTTTTCGGCAGCGCGTCGACGAAGCTTGTGACCAGTATTGTGTCGACCTTCGTTTGCATCCTCACCTTCTCGATGATCGGGTAAAGCTGATCGAGCGCTACCAGAACTTTTGCGCCGGTGTCGTTGAGCTCGTAAACGAGTTCATGCTCCCTAAAGAGCGGATTTACCGGCACATGGATTGCGCCAAGCTTGAGAATCCCGAAAAAAGCGATGTGGAACTGCGGGCAGTTTGGCAGGAACACGGCGACCGGGTCGCCTTTCTTTGTGCCATGGGCCGCGAGCCAGGCGGCGAAGCGGTCGCTCAGTCGGTCGAGCTCCCGATAGGTGATTTCGCGGCCGTAGAAGATCAGTGCCGGTTTTTCCGGCGTGCGGCGCGCCCATTCGCGGAGATATTCAGTCAGGGGAATTTCGCCAATCGGATAGCTGGGCTCGCGTGGGATTTCCGGGGGCCAAGTCTTGTTCCAAAGCATGCGGAGGTGTTCGAGGTATTGTGTTTCGGAGATCTGAACGCCCATGGCCGCGTCTCCCGTGATTCAATTCCAGCCGGTTGCCACGCCCGCGAGGCTTTACCAGCTGTCGACGAAAGGTCGCTTTCCCCTAATGCCTGGCTGCCGTTTCGGGGTGGAGGCGAGCCCGCGCGTGATCCAGCTCCGTGTCTCGGCGGGGTCGATCACCTCGTCGATTTCGAGCACCGAGGCGATCGAAATCGCCTTTCCGTCCTCATAACGCTTGGCCACCATTTTCTCATAATACGCTTGGCGCTCTGCTGGATCAGCGATCGCCTCCATCTCCTTGCGGTAGCCCAGGCGGACGTATCCCTCGAGCCCCATGCCGCCAAACTCGCCTGTCGGCCAGGCAATGGTAAATAAAGGCGAGTGGAAACTACCTGCCGCCATTGCCTGGGCGCCGAGCCCGTAGCCCTTACGGAGCACGATAGTGAAAAAGGGCACGGTGGAGTTGCTGCCGGTGACAAACATGCGACAAACGTGGCGCACCAGAGCGCTCTTCTCCGCCTCCGGCCCGACCATGAAACCTGGCGTATCGCACAAGGACAGGATGGGAATGTCGAAGGCGTCGCATAATTGCATGAAACGAGCAGCCTTATCGCCGGCCTCGGCATCGATCGCGCCACCGAGATGCCGGGAATTGTTGGCGATGAGGCCAAAGGGTTGCCCTTCGATCCGAATTAACGCGGTGACCATGCCGATTCCGAAGCTTGCGCGCAATTCGAGCACCGAGCCCTCGTCGGCGAGAACTTTTATAATATAGCGGATGTCATAGACGCGCAGTCTGTTCTCCGGGATGGCGCGCCGCAGGAGGCGTTGGTCCGCGACCGTCCACGACTTGAGCGGTCCCTGAAAATAGGAGAGGTATTTGCGCGCGGTCTCGGTCGCTTGCTCTTCATCCTCCACCAGAACGTCGATGACTCCATTGGACGCCTGGACGCTGGTGGGTCCTACTGCCGCCGGATGATAGACACCGAGCCCTCCGCCTTCGATCATGGCGGGGCCGCCCATTCCAATCGAAGCATTCTTGGAGGCGATGATTACGTCACAGCAGCCAAGCAAGGCCGCATTGCCGGCGAAACAATAGCCTGAAACCACGCCGACCAGTGGCACGTGGCCGGAAAGTTTGGCGAATTGCGCAAACGTAGGGACGTCAAGACCCGTTAATCCGATCCGGTCGGTATCGCCGGGCCGGCCGCCGCCGCCCTCGGCGTAAATGACGACAGGAAGCCCCCAGCGCTCCGCGAGTCCGAACATGCGGTCCTGCTTTTTATGATTCATCTGGCCCTGGGTGCCGGCGAGAACTGTGTAGTCGTAGACAACCACCAGGCAACGGGCCGCCTCCGGCCCGAAATGAGCGGCATTGACGGTCGCGGTACCGGCGATCACGCCGTCTGCGGGTGTGCGCTTGATGAGATCGTCGAGCGAGCGGCGGCGGCGTTGTGCGGCGATCGCAAGCGCGCCGTATTCCATGAAGCTACCGGGATCGCAAAGTTGCGCGACGTTCTCTCGGGCCGTTCGCTGATTGGTTTTTCGACGCTTGGCAATGGCGTCGGGGCGGTTCTCGTCCAACGTATCGGCGTGACGTCGCAATACCTCGGCGAGATCCGGCCTAAGTTCGTCGAACGCGACCGCATCCGTTTCTTCGACGATCTCAATATCCATCTCCGCCGGCTCGATGAAGGCGATGCTCTGGCCTGGCATCAGCGTATCGCCCGTCGCGGCCGCCACGAGCCGCACAACGCCTCCGCTCTCCGCGGTCACGAGGTGCTCCATCTTCATCGATTCCAGCACCGCCACGAGTTGACCGGGACGCACGAGGTTGCCTTCGGACACCTCCAACGTCACAATCGTGCCCTGAATGGGCGCCGGCACCGCAACTGTCCCCGGCGGACCGTGCGGTCCTTTGGCAATCTCTGCTGCGCCGATCGCTTGGGGCGTCGCCCGGAAGAAGAATTCCCGGTGGCTTTCTGTCGTTGCCTTAACCAGGTCGCGAATGTGGTCTTCGACGAAGCGCGTGGTCACACGATTTTCCCGCACTGCGGAGTTCTGCAGCAGGGCCTGCAGAAAGGGGATGTTGGTGGCGACACCCTCGATGTGAAACTCGCACAGAGCGCGATAGGCCTTGTCCACGGCTTCCGGAAACCGCGGCGAGTTGGAGTGCACAATGAGCTTGGCCAGTAGAGAGTCGAACGAGGCGTTCGTTCGATAGCCGGCATACCCGAAGGTCTCGACGCGTATGCCCCGCCCGAAAGGCGGTTCAAAGGAGCTAAGCGTTCCCCCGCTTGGTTTTGTTGCGCCACCCTTGTCCATCGTCTCCATGTTGATGCGCAGCTCGATGGCAAAGCCCCGCGGGCGGGGAATATCCGGCTGCAGCAGGCCGAGATCAGCAAGCGTGCGCCCGGAGGCGAGTTCCAGCTGCGTTCTCACCAAATCGATTCCAAGTATCTCTTCGGTGATCGTGTGCTCGACCTGGAGCCGCGGATTCGCCTCGATAAAGGCGAAGAAGGGCTCGGCCCCCTTGAATCCCGTGTCCACGAGAAATTCGAAGGTGCCCAGATTTTCGTATTTCGCAGCCTCTGCGAGCTCTCGCGCAGCTTGGGTGACCCGCTCGCGCAGCGCCGGCGTCAGCGACGGGCTCGGCGCAATCTCGATAAGCTTTTGGTTGCGCCGCTGCAGGGTGCACTCACGCTCGAACAGGTGCGTTACGCTGCCGCAGCGATCGCCGACGATCTGTACCTCGATGTGGCGAACCTTCGCCATAAGGCGTTCTACATAGAGGGCATCGTTGCCGAAGCTGGCTTTCGCCTCGGACCGACAGCGGGCGTAGGCCTGCTCCAATTCGTCCCGTTGCCGTACCGGACGCATGCCTCGGCCACCGCCGCCGGCTACGGCCTTGATCATCACGCCGGTATCTGCCCCGATTGAATCGAAAAAAGCAGCTGCCTGTTCGAGCGTCGTCGGCCCTGACGTCCCCGGAATCACTGCTACGCCCAGCCGTTCTGCAAGTGCGCGCGCCGCGGTCTTGTCGCCAAACAGCCGAAGCGCCGCCGGGGACGGGCCGACGAAGACCAGCCCCTCATCCACGCAGCGGGTGGCCAGGCCCACGTCCTCGCTCAGGAATCCGTAGCCCGGGTGAATCGCGTCGCACCCCATTTTCTTGGCCGCGGCTACAATTTTCTCCGCGTCCAAGTAAGCGGAGGGACCCTTGCCGCCTAGCGCGCAATTCTCATCGGCCTTGCGCACGTGCAGCGAGAGTTTGTCGTCCTCCGAGTAGACAGCCACGCTGGCAACGCCAAGTTCACTGGCGGCGCGAGCGACACGAATCGCGACCTCGCCTCGATTCGCTATGAGCAGCTTCCGAATGGCCATATTCCTTATCCTCGGCGCAAACGTTCAGCGCCTTGGCGCAATGCCGAGTTCGCTGATCAGCGCCTGTTTCAGTTTGTATTTCTCGATTTTGTTGGTCGGCGTAACCGGCAGCGCATCGACGAAGCGCACATATTTCGGCGTCATGTATTTGGGCATCACTTCAGCACTGTAGGCACGAAGTTCGTCCTCGCTCAGGGTCTCCCCGTCAACGAGCTCGATGAAAACCGCGATATCTTCTTCGTCGCCGACAAGCGCCGGGATTGGGATCGCCGCGGTCGCCCGCACCTTGGGATGTCCATTGACGAGTGCCTCGACCTCGTAGGAGGAGACGTTCTCGCCCCTCACTCGGAAGAAACCTCCCATGCGGTCGATGAAGACGAACACATCCCCTTCGCCCTCCAGACGCGCGCAGGCGTCGCCGGTGTGGAACCAGCAGTTGCGTAAGACTTTTATCGTAGCCTCGGGTTTGCGGAAATATTCCTGCAGGAGAAGACCCGGGAATCGTGGCCGCAATGCCAGTTGGCCAACCATACCGGGCGGCAGCACGTTGTCCTCCTCGTCCAAGATTGCGGCCTCGAATAGCGGGCTTGGGGTGCCCATGAAACCCTTCGGCAGCGGCTTTCGTCCGTCCACTACGAGCCTGCCGAACGTGTGGCACCGCGCGCGATACTCCGCCTTCGACAGACCGCGATAGAGCGACGCCGGCGTCCCCACTTCCTCGCCGAACTGATCGATCACGCCGGAAAAGGGTGCGCCGGATTCCGTCTGGCCGAAGCCGGCGGTCACGAAGTCGAAGCTGAACCGGCGAGCCACCTCGTGATGGTTCACCGGCAGCGGCTGCATATGCACCTTGTTGAGCGTGTTTGCGCGATCCTCGGGACGCGGCTCGGCGCTCATCAGCCAGGGCACCATGACATCGAGGAGGACGCAGGTCGTTGCTCCGCACTCGGCGATGCGTTGCCAAAAGCGGCTGTGGCTAAAGCGATCCCACAAGCCGACCGTATTGCCATTCCACACTGCCCGCGCCACCAGATAAAAAGCACCACCCACATGATAGAGCGGCAGGTCGCAATAGATGACGTCCTCGGAATTAGACAAAAGACGACCCGGGAAACCATACTGGTTCATCCAGCGAAAGTTTTGCACCACGCCTTTGGACGGGCCGGTGGTGCCCGAGGTGTATACAATGTTGGCGATGTCGTATGGGCTCCTCGCGATTGCAGGAGCCGTTGCCGTGCTCTCACAAAGCGCGCCGAAGTCGATGATGTCGCACTGAGACGCCGCCGCGCGCAGGCGCGCGGCGGCGTGGTCGTAATCTTCCTGCGACGCACTGTGTATGATCAGCTGGCGTAGCGTGGCGCCTTCGATGATCTCGGCAATCGTGTCGGCGAAGGACGCATCAGTAACAAGGGCCGCCGGCGCGGTGTCGTTGAGTTGGTATGCAAGCAACCGTCCCTTGAAATTGAAATTGATCGGAGCAAATATCCCGCCCGCCCGCCATATGGCGAACATAGCCAGGGCGCTGACCAGCGAGTTACGGGTCAAGACGCAGACCGGTTCGCCAGGCTTCACGCCGAGCGTTGCCAAGCCCGCCGCCAGCCGGTCGGTGATGCGCTTGAACTCGCCAAAGGTGAGGCGGACTGCGGTCTCGCCATAGTGAATGAAGACTTTGTCTGCTGCATGCAGCGCCCAATGGTCGAGCTTGTCGAGCACGATATCGCCCTCGGCCACCATTTGGGCAAACTGCTGGTCTGCGGTCATGATCGGATTCATTGGTTTTCCGCCTCAACGGCGCTTCATGGTGGGATCGAGCATCGTGCGCATGGACTCTCCGAGCGTGTTGAAGGCCAGCGCAGTGACGAGTATCGCCACGCCGGGCGGGTACATCTGTTCCGGGGCAAGTTCCATATTGAGATAAGCTCGCGCCAGCATGGCGCCCCAACTTACGGACGGCGGCTGGATACCGAGCCCGAGGAAGCTCAGACTCGCCTCCGCGAGGAGCGATACCGCAAGCAACAGGGCGACCTGCACGATGACGGGCTGAATGGCATTCGGCAGCACGTGGCGCCAAAGGATGTGGGCCGTCGGCGCGCCAAAGCAGCGCGCAGCATCAACGTAGAGTTCCTGGCGGACGACAAGCGTCCGCGCCCGCACCAGCCGCGCCAGCTGCGGCGCGAAGACGATGCCGACGGCGATCATCGCATTGGTCAAGCCGATGCCGAGCGCCCCCGTTACCCCGATCGCGAGCACGATCGCCGGAAATGACAGCATGGTGTCGATGACGCGGCTGATGACATCGTCGATCCAACCGCCTGCATAGCCGGCCAACATGCCCACGGGCACGCCGAGGGACACCGCCACCGCGACAGCGAGGAAGGCCGCATAAAGCGAGGCGGAAGCCCCGTAGAGCAGACGTGTGAAGGTATCGCGTCCCAGATCGTCGGTGCCCAGCCAATGCGATTGGCTCGGCGGCGACAGCATATTGTTGACGTCCTGCGCCGTGGGTGAGTAGGGCGAAATCCAGTGAGCCAGAAGCGAGGCTGCAATGATCAAGAGTAGCACCGCGAGACTAACAACGGCGCGCCGGTCGCGACGCAGTCGGCGCAGCAGTGGAAGGACGGCGCTTCCGCGGGTCGGTATCAGGGTTGCCACGCTCATCGACGCCCGATCCTCGGATCGAGCAGGCTGGCAAGCAAGTCGACCAGCAGATTGATGGCGATGACCACCACAACCATGGCGAATACCACACCCTGGACGACGGGGAAGTCGCGTTCAATCGCCGCGCGGACGATCAGGTTGCCCATGCCTGGTACGGCGAAGACGGCCTCAACCACGACGGTGGCCGCCAACAAGCGGTTAGCCAGCAGACCGGCGACGGTCAGGAGGTTGACGCTTACATTCTTCAGCCCGTGCTTCCATAGAATGGAGCTCGGCGCGAGGCCCTTCGCGTGTAATGTGCGCACGTGCTGCGAGGACAGAATCTCCACCAGCGAGCTGCGCAACTGGCGCGCCACTTCAGCGATGCCTCCTGCGGCTAACGCAGTGGCAGGCAGGATGGCATGGCGGAGCGCCTCCGCCGGGTTCGCGCTGAATGCCACCGAGCCGGTCGCCGGGAATATCGTGTAAGTCAGCGCAAAAGTCGCGACCAGGATCATGGCGAGCCAGAAGTTGGGCACGGCGACGCCAAGCGAGGCGAGCCCCATAATGGAGCCGTCGAGCCACGTGCCCGGCTTGGTTGCCGCAGTGATGCCTAAAGGAATGCCGATCGCGAGAGAGAAAACTAGCGCCAAGGCGACGATGAGGAGCGTCGTCGGGAAGCAACGCATGATCTCGTCTGCAACCGGCTCACCCGACAGCAGCGAGCGTGAAAGATCGCCATGCAGCGCGTTCCAGGCCCAGCCGGCGTATTGAATGAAAAAGGAGCGATCGAGCCCGTAGAGGTGCCGGATCTCAGCGATCCGCTGGTCGGTGGCGTTTTCGCCGGCAAGCGTCACCGCAACATCGCCGGGCAACAGCTTGATCAATCCGAAGACGATGAAGGTCGCGAGCACGACGACGGGAACCACCTGCAACAGGCGGCGCCCGATCAATGCCCGGCTCGCTTGAGTCAGCATCGGTGTCGGATTGCTCCTAGCCTTCGAGGTAGACGTCCTCAAACTTCGGTTTACCGAGAAGGTTCGGCCTGTATCCCTTCACCTTGCTGGTCATTGCGTCCAGTTCGTACTGAAAGCAGAGCGGGGCGACCAGCGCGTTCTCCATCACCAACTGCTGGACGGTGGCGAACGCTCGCTTGCGATCCTCGATATTCTCCCTAAGACGGCTGGCATCGAGAGCCTGGGCCAGACCGGGCGGGGGCTCGGCCCGCCCGGCATTGTAGTAGGCGTCCTTGGAGAACATCAGGCTGTAGGTGAGGCTCGGATCTGGTCGTCCGGTCCAGGCTGATAGCAGCGCTTCACCTTTCTTCTCGGTGCCGAAGAAGGCAGCACTCATTTCGGCGATGGTGCCGTTGGTGAATTTCACGTTGACGCCGACTTTGCGAAGTTGCTCGATAATCACTTCCTGCTTCTGGACAGTAAGCTGATCGGTGTAGCTCACCATGTTGATGGAGAGACCATCCTTGTAACCCGACTCCGCGAGCAGTTTCTTCGCCTTCTCCGGATCATAGGGGTAGAGACCAGCCACCGTCCGGTCATAAGCCCAATGCTCGATCGGCAGATCCATGGCGGCCGGTTGAGCGATTCCCCCCATTGTCGCCTTGACAAACGCTTGGCGGTCGATCGCGTAGTTGATGGCCTGGCGCACACGAACATCGTTGAGCGGCGGGCGCGACCAGTTGAAGTATAGTTGTATGCAGTAGAGGGTCGGGCCGCTGACCACGCTGAGATTCTTCGCCCGATCGGCGATCGGCTTTAGCTGCGGAGCCAGGAAATAGACATAGTCGTTCTGCCCGCCGATCACCGAGCGAAGGCCGGTGGTGACCTCCGGAATGATCGCGAATTCGATGCCGTCGAGATAGGGCCGTCCCGGCTTCCAATATTTCTCGTTGCGGGTGACGACGACCTTGTCGTTATCGGCCCAGGTGACGATTTTCCACGCCCCGGTGCCAACGGGCTTGCGATCGTGCTCCTTGCCGAGTTCCTGCGCAGCCTTCGCCGAGACCATCATGCCGGCGCGGTCCGATAGTATCAACGGCAGCGCTGTATCGGCATGCTTGAGCTTCAAGATGACTTCATTCGGTCTGCCGAGCTCGACCGCCTCGACGCTGGCGAGATCCGCCTTCAGGTTGGAGCGTTGATCCTGTCGCACGCGGTCGAGGTTGAACTTCACGGCTGCTGCGTCACAGGGCGTGCCGTCATGGAAAACGACGCCCTGGCGCAGCTTGAGGACCAGCGTATTGGGATCGGGATAATGCCACTCGGCCAGTCCCGGCTTTGCCTCGAGAGTTTCGAAGTCCCATTCAACGAGCGTATCGAAGATCGTGTAGAGGAAGGGATGGTCAGCGCCCGAGCCGCCGGTCGCCGGATCGAGACTGGAGGGATTGGCCGGGGCCGCCACCTTGAGAATGCCACCCCTTTTTGGCGTCCCCTGAGCGACCGCGCTAAGTCCCAGCGCCTGTGACGCCGCTGCTCCCGAAATCAGCGCCAGGAATTCTCGCCGCCCTGGCTGCCACGCCGCAGCACGTTCAAGCTTCTTCGACTCGTCTTTGGTCGCCGGCATGTTGCACCTTCAGGACCTTTCCAATGATGGGAATGATCCTGTCGGCGGGGCACGAGAGGACCTGAGCGAGTTGCTATGTGCACTATTCCCCCATCATGCAGACTAGGAGGAAGCCGAATTGCCCGGCTTTGATCTACGTCAAGACCTGGCGCTGTATTGAAAAAGTGCGGGACCTTTTGTCACGACATTTTGGTCATGTCGAAACCGATCTGCCCCGCAAAGTGACAAGCGACCCAATGGTCGGGTGCCATTTCTCGCCGCTCCGGCATCGTCTCGGTGCAAATCGGCTTCGCATGCGGGCAGCGTGTGCGGAATCGGCAGCCGGAAGGCGGATCTATGGGGCTCGGGATTTCACCTTCGAGCACGATCCGCCGATTGCGACGGAACGTCGACGGCAACGGGACCGGCTCGGCCGACAGCAGCGCCATTGTATACGGGTGCAGCGGTCGATCCACCACAGCCGCGGCCGGTCCGAGCTCCATCAACTTGCCGAGATACATGACCCCAATACGATCGCTGATATGGGCAACGACCGACAGGTCATGGGTGATAAAGACGTAGGTCAGGCCGAAATCGCGCTGGAGTTCTGCCAGGAGATTCAACACCTCGCCACGGATTGAGACATCTAGTCCGGCTACGGCTTCGTCGCAAACGACTAGTCTGGGGCGCAAGGTGAGCACGCGAGCGATATTGACCCGTTGCTTCTGGCCGCCCGACAATTCATGTGGGTAGCGCGCGGCAATCTCCGTCGATAGGCCGACCCGATCGAGGGCCGCCAGCGCTCGCCGCATCCGTTCTTGCCGCGGAGTCTCGCCGATGATGTCGAGCGGCTCCCGCACACTCTCCAGAATCGTCGAACGCGGATCAAGCGCCGCGTTCGGGTCTTGGAAGACGATCTGGAAGTTCCGGCGATAGGAACGAGCCTTGCGACGGCTGAGGTGGGCAAGATTGATGCCGTCGTGGAGGATGGTGCCGGCCGTGGGCGCCAGCAGGCCAACCAGCGCACGCCCGAGCGTTGTCTTGCCCGAGCCAGATTCACCGATCAGCCCGAATGTTTCGCCCGGCAGCACTGCGAAATCGACGCCGTCGACGGCCTTCACCGTTTGCAGTCCGTCATGCGTACGAAAGCGGATCTGCAGAGCCTTCACATCGAGGAGAGGCCTGGTGTTTGACGCCGGTTGTCGGTTGGCGAGCTCGATGCTCAATTCATCGCTCCTGGAAGATGGATTTCATCTAGGCGCCAGCAGCGCGCCGCACGACCGTCGAGGCGGCGCATCGGCTGCTCGGTCTCGCACCCTGCCGTCGCGTAGGCGCAGCGGGCGCGAAATCGGCAACCCGAGGGCATCGCCCGCGGCGATGGGACACGTCCAGGAATGCTCGGGAGTTCGCCGCGGCGGTCGCTAAAGTGTGGCATCGAGCGCAGGAGGCCCGACGTATACGGATGGCGCGGCCGCTCGAGCGCCGCATCGACCGGCGCATCCTCGACAATCTCGCCAGCATACATCGTCAGCAGTCGGGTGCAGGTCTCTGACACGACGCCGAGATCGTGGCTGATGAAGAGCAGTGCGGCCCCAGTCCGGTCGCCGAGGTCACACAAAAGTTCGATGATTTGCGCCTGGATCGTGACGTCAAGCGCGGTAGTTGGCTCATCGGCGATGATGAGCTTCGGCTCGCAGACGATAGCGATGGCGATCATGACGCGCTGGCGCATGCCACCCGAGAGCTGGTGCGGATATTCGTCGAACCGGCGCGCAGGAAGCGGAATGCCGACGTCAGCGAGCGCGGCAATTCCACGCGCGCGGGCCTCCCTGGCGCCGAGGCGGAAATGGACGCGCAGGGTCTCGGCAATCTGCTCGCCTACAGTGAAGACCGGATCGAGCGCACTCATCGGCTCCTGAAAGATCATGCCAATGTGCCGGCCGCGCACACGCCGCATTGCCGCCGGTGGCAACTGCGCCAAGTTCTGGCCGTCAAACAGAATGCGGCCCTCGATACGAGTGATGTCCGTTGGCAGGAGCCGCAGGATCGAAAGACCGGTGACAGTTTTGCCGCAGCCGCTCTCGCCAACGATGCCGAGCCGCTCGCCGGGTTCGATTTCGAATGAAACTGATTTGGTCACCTGAGTTTCGCCCTCGCGATCGAGGAAAAAGATGCTCAGGTCTTCGACCGACAGCAGCGGACCCATGACTTTCACTGCAGCTTCTTCACACGGGGCATTCGAACTCGATAGTCGCGTCCCATCGGCCGCTTTCTCGCGCTAATGAACCGAGCTTAACGGTCTCTGCCATCGCATGTTAGTGAAATTAGCCGTTGGCCAATTTGAGAAATGTCACGAACTTCGTCATGAAGTTGCAAATCTCGGACAGCGGATCAGGCGCAAAGTGCACGGTGGCTTCGGGTGCTTGAGCCTCGGCGCGGCACAATATCTGTCGCCGTGGGCCCAACAGCCGACATCGGGGCGGTCTAGCCGTGTCGGGGTGACTCAAATAAGCTAGTCGCCGATCTTGATCGACGCAGGCGCGGACAGGCATTTCGACCGGGACATGGCATGGTAAATCGATTCTTGACGGCGCAATCCACCGTGGCGACGCGGCGTTGGGGGGGGGCCCGCCATTGTGACGCTCGCGGCGATGGCCGCACTGGCGGCGCTGGCCGCCGACGCCGCGGCGAGAGCGCCGGCCTTGCCGATCGCGCCATAGCTGGAAAAGGCGATTCCGTCGGTCTCCGTCGGCGCGTAAGTGTCCGAGAACACGGCACCGAGGAAGAGTCGAAGCCCGGGAAATTCATGCCGCCGGCGCACCAGTTCGCGCGTTAGCGAGCGAGGCTCGGCCGTCCCTTGCCCGATTAGCACGAGCGAGCCCGGCTCGATGAGGGAGAAAGGATCGTCCACGACGCGCTTGCCACCTATGCGAGAGTTGGCGCTGCCGGTCGAAACGCCACCCGACCAGCCTTATCCGTTTCAGCCTTACCCGCCGGTCAACTAAAACGGATCACGGCTTCGCCTGTCAAATTTTTCAAAAGCAGGTATTTTGATGAGCGCCGCGCGCTGTCGAAGGTGACGCGGCGCGAATTTGTGCGGCACGGAGAGGTAAGATGGCGGATGGCGCGACGTTGGATGGCAAGGCGGTGGTCGTAACCGGCGCAGGGCGTGGCATTGGCCGTGAGATCGCACTGCTCGCCGCCGCCGAAGGCGCCAAGGTGATCGTCAACGATCTCGGCGGCGCCGCCGACGGCAGCGGCAAGAGCATCGGTCCTGCCGAGGAGGTAGTGGAGCTGATCCGCCAGAAAGGTGGCACGGCGGTGCCGAACTTCGACACGGTAGCTGAACCCTCCGCCGCTGCAACCATAGTGAAGACGGCGTTCGATCATTTCGGCAAGCTCGACGGCGTCGTCAACAATGCCGGCATTTTGCGCGATGCAATCTTTCACAAGATGAGCGTCGCCGATTTCGAGCTGGTGATCAAAGTTCATCTACTCGGGTCGTTCTATGTATCGCACGCCGCCGCGCGGCTATTCCGCGACCAGGGCAGCGGCGCCTTCGTGCATTTCACCTCGACCTCCGGCCTGGTCGGCAATTTCGGCCAGGCCAACTACGCCGCCGCCAAGCTCGGTATCGTCGGCCTATCGAAGTCGATCGCGCTCGACATGGCGCGCTTCAACGTGCGTTCGAACTGCGTATCGCCGTTTGCCTGGAGCCGCCTTATTGGTACCATTCCGACTAATACCGAAGAGGAGAAGGCGCGGGTCGCGAGCATCCAGGCTATGGGCCCGGAGAAAATCGCGCCGCTCAGCGTGTTTCTGCTCAGCGACCAAGCCAACGATGTGACCGGACAGATCTTCGCCGTGCGCATGAACGAAATCTTCTTGATGAGCCAGTCGCGCCCGATCCGTTCGGTGCATCGCTCCGAGGGCTGGACCTGCCGCTCGATCGCCGAGCATGGCATGCCGGCGCTCAAAGCATCGTTCTATCCGTTGGATCGGTCGGCGGATGTTTTTTGCTGGGACGCGATTTGAGGCCAGCGCGGGCAGAGGGCGAAGGGACATGGCATTCGGGGTTCTCGCCTACGGCGCTTAAGGCCCAGAGCAGTACGGGCGCATCGAGCAGCAGGCGCATTATCGGCCTTCCAATGCATCAAGGACATCGGATGGCAAGGGCGCGTCGAAATCTGCTGGCACTTTCAGCCGTCCGGCCAAAATTCCGAGGCGGAGCTTTTTGCGGTCGGCAGGGTCAAGCGGTCCTAGCTTGGCAAGCGGGGTGCCGGCCTTGGCGATGATGATTTCCTCGCCTGCCGCTGCTTCTTCGAAAAGGCGTGACAAGTGGGTCTTTGCGGCGTGGATGTTGACGGTCGATATAATCGCGAACTCTCATTGCCTCGCTGGTGCAGGCAAGATGATTATACGCTTGCGCGTTCCATCTTTGCAGTCACCGGATATGCATGGCTCGCTAGCCACAGCGTCCGCGAGCAGACCGTCGGATCTATGCCGACTTTCTTCCACCATTCGGCTTCATCGCCGCAGCAGGAACATATTGTAGGCTTCCGCACCGCGACAGAAGCCAAGGAATGGCCCACCAGCCAAAGGACGTAAGGCGTGGCTCAGAACGGGGCGCTATTTATAAACTGATTCATCACTTTCGCTCGGCTCGGAGGAGCGCTGAGCTTTTCGATCACTGAACCCGCCAACTGAGCCGCGCGCTATAAGCCGAGCTGTACGCCACGCTTGAGAGCCATCACTTGCGAGCCATTCGACCGCTTCGGCTTTGCTTTCGAAGCCGCTAATGTGCTCTTTCTGTCCGCTTGGGAGGGTCGCAATCACGCGCCACTGTAACCCAATCCTGCGTGGGTATGGATCGAATGTGATCTCCGGTTCAATCTGGGTCACGCGGCCTCACGCACATTTGTGTCCATTGACTGTATGCAAAGCATATTCGGTTGTGTCGTTGATTTAGATCAACCTGGGGATTAGAACAACCAAAACAGGCCCACCCCCATTTTCAAAAGGGTCGCTCGACACGAAGGGTGGCTCCAGTAGCGAGGTTGCCAAGAAGCTGGACTCGCCGACCGGCGCTATCTACGGCGAGTGCTGTATCGACGGGTCGAAACTTAATTTGGCCCCAGATTTTTTCGACCATGGGTAACGGGGCCGCATGATCGCAATAGTCCGATTAATTCCAGTCGTCGCCATGTTGCCCGTGGCGTTTTGGAACGGGAGCATGGGTATAGGTACCGCGCGCGCAGAAGAGAAGCGCGCAGAAGAAAACTGCCTCGCCGCACCAAACACGCTGGCCCCACAGGGAAGCCATTGGTACTACCGCACGGACCACGTCAAACAAAGGAAGTGTTGGTATTTGCGGACAGAAGGTCCAGCAATCCAAGAACAGGCGGCACAGGAACAGCCCGAAGCAGGTGTCACCGCGAGAAGGCCAACGCCAAATACCGGGCCCGACCAGTCAGGGTCACAACCACTGGAACTTCGACCGGTAGAGACGGCGCCCCCCGCCTTGGTCGCCAAGCCAACCAAAGGGGACACGCAAGATGGGGCTCAGGCAAACCGCCCCGCGGGTGTCGGCCAAGCGGCATGGCCCGAACCTCCATCACCAGCCAGAGCCGGCCAAGTGGCACGGCCTGATCCTCTATCACCGGCCGGTACCAGCCAAGTGGCGTGGCCTGTACCTCCATCACTGGCCGGAAACGGCCAAGTGGCATGGCCTGAACCTTCACCAGCGGCCAGAGCTGACAAAGTAGCGTCGCCTGCACCTCCTTCGCCGGGAGGTGGCGTCAAGGGTGCCAGCGGGGAAGATGCGCCAAAAGAGACAGCGAGGCAGACGCAAGAAGTGCCCGCAACGGCGTCAATTTCTGCTGAAGGTGCACGGAATGACGTCGGAGCGGATAAACTGGTCGCCAAGCCAAATCCGAACGGATCTTCTCAAGGCGAGATGCGTATTGGCCTGTTTTTGGTTTTTGCAATCGGATTGATACTTGCCGGAATATTCGTCCGTTGGATCGTGAAAATGACGTTGACGCGACGGCCAACTGTCCACCTCGATCGGCGGGAGCCAATCTGGGCTACCAGCAACACAAGCCAAGGCACGATAACAGCGACCCAACACCTCGCGCTCGACTGGGTCGACATCGACCGTCTCGATGATCAGGTCAAGGAAGCCTTGCCGAAACTCTTACGAGCCCTTAACCGCCAAGCGGAATCGAGGCAAACGCCGTCACGGCCTTGGTGAAGCCATCGAGCGGTGCCCGCGTGACGCCCGCACCGACTTCGCGGGCCGACACCGGGGGTCGTCATGCCGTCAGCGAGAGCACTCCCTTCCATGAAGGCCTGCGGATAGCCTACCGCTCGGCCGTGCTGAACGCGGTCAAGCCTGGTTAGAGCTAATCCCGCTGACTGGCACGAGCTTCTCGTTTTATGCTCGGCGCCCCCGGGGACCGCTTCGGGTTAAAAGCGACAGATCGACGACGTCCTTAGCGGACTTTCCTTTGCAACCGTCGGATGACCGTTATCCACGCCTCCGCCATTTCAAGAAGTAACTCGCGGTCCGACGGATGCGCTGTGCCGGCCAACATTCGGCACTCCTCGGCATAACGCCTGAAATCAGCGACTTGTTTTCGAGTTGACGACGTTCGGCGCGACTGTTCTTGAAATTTCACGCCGACACGATTAGCCTTGCGCCAGACCACGGAGCATGACCGGCGCCACCGATCGCCCTCGATGATCAGGTCAAAAAAGTTCGGCGCTGGACCACGAAGTTCCAGCTGGGCACCTGTTTCCGAAAGATTGTAAACAATGCACGTGGAAGAATCGCCGTTGGGCCAAAATGTTAGGGCAGGTTTCAGAATTTTCCTTCGCGGCGAGCTGCGCCGGTCCGGATTCTGTCTTCGATCGTCAATCTCGCCTAGCCGAACATTCTCGGCGTTCCCGACGGACTTCATGGGCTAATCTACTCGTTGAGAAAAGCAAACATGCACGCATCAGGATATGCGCAGTTTCCTACGCTTCGGTTAATCCCCGTAGACTCTGAAAAGGTGCCCGTTTCCTCGAAAATTATTAACAGCGGTTGGGAAAGAGTTTTTGACGCCCGCAAATCGGGTGCCGCGCAGCAAAACATTGTAACAGTCATGGTCACATAAAAATGTTACAACAAACACAGCCTGCTAGCGGCTTCAGCGGACCCCGGCAGTACGTTCACTTCAAGCGTTTTGCAGCAATGAGTGCGCAGTGACGAAGGCCACAGCGACGCTCGCGGCGGAGAGCAGGAGCAGGACCACACGCACCGTGACGCCGGCTGGCGCGACCGCGAAGCCGAATGCTCAGCGGCGCCAGAGCTTCCGCGCCGAAGAGCGGGAGCAGGACCACCCGTACCGTGACGACGACTGGCGCGATCGCGCTTGCATGGAAGAGACGGAGGTGCCGGTGCGCCGCCAAGGTGGCCCTTATCGTGAAGACCGTCGCGGCGAGGTTGGCAATAGTTCCCGAAGGAAGCCAGGCCACTATGCTGAAGAAGGCCATTACTTCGCGGCCGTAAGTACACCCTGGGAGCCGAAGCCCCTCTTTGGGTTAGCCGCAGCAACCACTCCGCGGCGCAGGTCTTCCAGCATCCAGGCCGTCACACGCTGCACCAGCAGTGTAGCGGTTGAGCGCACTATCTTCGTCACCAAACAGCAAGGAGATAGCCAACAACCGCTTGAAATAGCCGCTTATCGGAGTTTCCTCTGCCATGCCGATCGCGCCATGCAACTGGACAGCCTCCTGCGATACGTGAAACGCGGCACGCACCGTGATGTAATGCGCCGTCGTCACCGCATTGCGTCGCGTGTCGGCATCATTGTCATCCAACACGCCGGCGGCCATTTCTGCCACAGTCCGTGTTTGTGTGACGGCTATATCCATGTCAACAAAGCGATGTCGCAACGCCTGATAGCTCGCGAGCGGCGCTCCAAACTGATGCCTGACTTTCAGATAATCACCGGTTATCGCCACCAGTCTTGACATCGCACCCAACGCGTCGGCGCAGAGCGTGGTGAGATACGCGTCCCGGCACCATTCCATCAGGTCTCTGGCCCCGTCACCCCGGCAAAGAAGGCGAGCAGGAGCCGCGGCTACACCGTCAAGCACAACATCAGCGTAGGGAAATCCATCAATACCGATTACGGAGTTCTCAACTTTCACGTCATCCTTGTCGATAAGAAATACAGCGGGCTCGGATGTTTGGCCAGGCGGCATCAGGGTCGCTTCGATGAGGATGATACCGGCCTCAGCACCGAATGGAACGAGCTGCGCCCGGCCGGAGAGGGAACATGCAGGCACAATAGTATTTGAACTTTCGACGGGAGTTGCTGAAATTGCAGACAGGTGCGGAATAATCGGTAGGGTTGCGACGATTTCGCCACCAGCGATTCTTTGCCGAATTTCGATGCTGCCAGATGGATCGGGGACTCGCGATAGCGCCCGTGTGACCACCGCGGAAGAGGGGATGAACGGCGAAACAATCCCGTGATACCCTAGCATCTCGGCAATGACCGACACGGCGCGCGCGTCACCAAATCCGCCCTCAGCCTCGGACAGAGCTGCAGACAATGCGCCGGCATCGACAAGCTGCTCCCACACAGAGCGCCCGGTCGATGCCTTGCGCGTCGACCTTTCGACGGCGCGCCCGACCATATCGGATAGCAGGTCGTATTCTTCGCGAGAGACAAAAACGAGATCTGAACGAGTCGTATCCTGCATTTAACATCAACCTAAAAGGTTCTTTGCGGCAATGTTGCGCTGTATCTCGTTGGAGCCAGCGTAAATCGTTGTTTTGCGCAGGTTGCAGTAGGTCGGCGCAACGGTGGCTTCTTCGGAAGCGAGCTCAAGACGTTGGTTGGTCGGCGCCACGGAGCGTACAGCCAAAGCCTGCGCCCCGATGGTACGCATCTGCAATTCGGCAATGTCCTGTTGAAGGTGGGAGCTCAGGATCTTCAGATACGGTGCAGGAAGACCGGCGGTTTTGCCGCACTCGGCCGCTCGCAAGAAGCGGAGGTTCGTTAAATCGGTCGCAATGATGCGCATTTCTATCGCCGCAAGTCTGGCCTTGACCAGAGGGTCTTCAAGGACGGGGCGGCCTGCACGTTGCACACCCGCAGCAAGCCGCTTCAGACGGGCGACCTCTCGTTTGCAGAAACCCATGCCGCCGAAGTTCAGGCGTTCCTTCTCAAGCAGGTACTTGGCGCAAGTCCAACCCTGTCCTTCCTCGCCAATGCGATTCTTGACCGGCACGCGCACATCTTCGAACCAAACTTCGTTGATCTCGTGCGCACCATCGATCGTGATGATCGGGCGAACCGTAATGCCCGGTGTGCGCATGTCGATCAGCAGAAATGTAATGCCATCCTGCTTGCGGCCTGTATTCGAGGTTCGAACCAGACAAAATATCCAATCCGCATCCTGCGCTTCGGTTGTCCACGCCTTCTGGCCGCTGACGACATAGTCGTCTCCGTCTCGAACCGCGCGAGTCTTGAGAGACGCAAGATCGGAGCCTGATCCCGGTTCAGAGTAACCTTGACACCAGTAATGCTCGAGCGAAGCGATGCGAGGCAGGTAAAATTCCTTCTGCGTATCGTTGCCAAACGCCATAATTACCGGCGCGACCATCTTCTGGCCGAAAGGCACGACTTCAGGCGCACCGGCCTGCGCCGCTACGTCCTCAAAAATGTAGCGCTGGACCGGAGTAAATCCAGGTCCGCCGAACTCCGTGGGCCAGGTGTAGCCGCCCCATCCCCGGCTATGAAGAATCTTGCTCCAGCGCACTTTGTCTTCGCGGCTAGCCCGCGCCCCAGTTAGCATGCGTTCTCTGATATCGGCCGGAAGCCGAGTGGAGAGAAATTCCTGGACCTCTCTCCGGAACGTTTCTTCTTCAGGTGCGAAGAGTCGCGCCATTCTTCAGTTCCCATCAATCGCCGGTGAAGTTCGGAACGCGCTTCTCGATAAAGCTGGCCACACCTTCTTTAAAATCGCGGCTGCGCGCGGCGAGGGCCATCTCGCGATTGGCGTCGATGGTGGCTTCCGCAAGCGTCTGAAATGGAACCTCGTAAAGTTGGCGCTTGATGACGCTGACAGCGCGGGGCGAGGCGTTATTAACCAGATCGCGGACATATTCCATTGTCTTTTCGCGCAACTGATCGACCGGAAATATCTTATTGACGAGGCCCATCTGCAGCGCCTCGGCGCTCGATACACGCCGTGCCGACATTAGCAGATCGAGAGCATTGGCGTGTCCGACGATCCGCGGAAGCATCCAGCTTATGCCGTGCTCGGCAATCAGTCCGCGCCTAGCAAAGGAGGTCGTAAACACGGTGCTGTCAGACGCAAAGCGGATGTCGCAGTAGAGCGCATGAACGAGGCCAATACCCGCAGCAGCACCGTTCAACATGCAAATCACCGGCTTCAAAATCGATGGATAATATGAATAACGCGTCTGCCAATCCGCGCGGCGATTCATATCGAACGGGCGCATCCACTGATCGCTCTTGATGTCGTTCGGGTCGAGCGCCTGGAGTTCTTCCATATCGGCGCCTGCGCAGAACGCACGGCCTGCGCCCGTAAGTACGATAGCTCTCACCCCGGGGTCCTCAGCCGCAGTTTCCATGGCCGCGCGCACCTCGCGCTCCATCGTCGGTGTCCACGCGTTCATGCGATCCGGCCGGTTCAAGGTGATGACCGCGGTCCGCGCTTCGACGTCGTAGAGGATGTGTTGATAGCTCATACAAAACTCTTTTCAGCGACCAGAATTGACAGGCATCTTGGTGCGCCAACCTGCAGGTTGGGCGAGATAGTGGACAGTCTCTGGACGTTCCTTCAGCCAACCGGTCCAACGCGTGAAGACTTTCGCCATGCGTTCCGGCTCGACGCCAAGCTGGACCATAGCAACGCCGCCGTTGACGGATTCGCGATACTCAGAGATCAGCTCATCACGAATAATGAAACGACTCATGCCGTCGATGACAACAAACCGGCCTTTGAATTGCGGCAGCAGCGACGTGAAACTTGATAGCGACCATGCATACCCTTGAACGCCGTCGAAGACCGGGTCGAACATCTCCCAGCGATAGTCGCTGCCTGCATCACGCCGAAACAAATTCAAGAGCATGTGCGCGATATCGACGCGACCTTTGTGCGGTCCATAGATATAATCGTAATAGATCGCATCCTCGGTAAAGCATTGGGAAAAGCGCTTGCCATCCGCGGTTTCCGCTGCAAGTGTCATTTCCTGCAAGAGGTCTTTGAAACCTTGAATATTCATGTCACGTTCCTTGACGTTCCCTCGCGGCCCATGAGGCGCAATTTGCCCCGATCGATTTTTCCCGTGGCATTGCGTGGCAATGCATCGATCAGGCGAACTTCACGTGGCACCTTATAGCGCGCGAGCCGCCCAGCACACTGTTCGAGAAATGACTCTGGAGACAGTGTCGCTCCCGGTAGTGGGACAACGAATGCAAGAATGCGTTCGCCCAACCGTTCGTCAGGAACGCCAATAGCCGCCACTTCGAGAATACCTTCCAGACCGTGTGCTGTCTCTTCGATTTCGCGGGGATAGATATTGTAGCCACCCGAGATGATCAGTTCCTTTTTGCGGTCCGCCACAAAGAGATAGCCGTCTTCGTCAATGCGGCCAATATCGCCGCTATGAATCCAGCCATTACGAAAGGTCTCAGCAGTAAGTTTGGGCTGCCGAAAATAGCCGCGTGCAACGCCGGGACCCGAGATGAGGATTTCGCCTGTCGCGCCTGCCGGAACATCCGCTCCTTCGTCATCCACGATGCGTAGCGAGACGCCCCAGTAGGGTTGTCCGGCAGATCCGAATTTTCGCGGGCTACCGCACAAGCGCGATCCGGTGACCGACGGGCTCGCTTCTGTCATGCCGTAACCTTCGGAAATCGGTACGCCGAAACGTTGTTCAAATCGCCGGTGAACGTCCTCGACAAGGGCTTGTCCTCCGGAGACGCACGCGCGCCACGACGACCAGTCAAGGCCAGGCGGAAGTTCGACGCGTCCAAGCGACCAGTACATCGTCGGCACGCCCATGAATATAGTAATACGGTCGTTGTGAATGGTCCGGATTGCGTCCACCGGATCGAAACGATCGGCGATCGAAATCGACGCCCCTGCAAACAGAAAAGCGGAATAGAGACAGGTATGTCCAAACACATGACTGAACGGTAGCGCAGTAAATCCACGATCCTCAGGCTTCAGCCGCAGGAGATCGAATGCAAACGCTTGTGCGTTCCAGAAAATATTGAGGTGAGTGAGTTCGACACCTTTCGGCTCCCCCGTCGATCCCGATGAATAGAGGACGACAGCAACATCATCAGCCGCCGCCGCGGGTAATGGCCCGGGTGTGGCTTCCCGTCGCACCAGCTCATCACAATCGAAATCGTGGACGCGAGATGCCAATGTGCTGACGGTCTTGAGTTGTTTGGCGAGCGAACTAGGTGCAAAAACCAGTCTAGGATCGCAATTCGTCATAATTGGAAAAAGTTCAGCTGGCGTGAGTCGTGCATTAATTGGGACCGGAATGCCACCGATCTGTAGCACGCCCTGGTAGAGTACCACCCACTCAATGCTGTTCGGGAGGATGAAAATGACGCGGTCACCAGCTCGTACTCCCATCCTGCGGAGCGCTGCAGCGCAACCAGCAGCTAAGCGATCAAGAGTGCTGTAACTTATGGTGCAATTGTTCGAACGCAGAGCGATCGCATTCGGACGTTGTCTCGCATTGAACCTAACGAAATTGCCAATATGCATCGTCATGGTGCGATCACGCGGTTGCCATTGTCGCGCAAGTCGTGAGTATTTCTCTTGGTGGTGCAGGAGGCAGGCTGGTCTGCTAAACACCGGAGGAACGCGATCGGTGATACGGCGATTTCTTGCCGGGCATTTGACTTAAATCAAAAAAGCTTTGGACTTCAAGTAGATGATGTAAGTGTGCGTAACTTCGCGCGCTTCACCCATTTTTGGCGATATTATGGAAGCCAGCCCTAGTTCAATAGTTACGCTCCACATCAGTTATTCGTAAAAATCGCGGGAGGCGCCGTGTCAGTTGAAGAATCAAGTGTTGTTGGCGATGGCGAACAAAGAAGCGTACTTATGAGAATCGAACGTCTTTCTCGCCATTTTGGCGGCGTGAGAGCAGTTAGCGATCTTTCTTTTGACATTTCCAGAAATGAGATCGTTGGCCTAATTGGACCCAATGGTTCCGGCAAATCGACTAGTGTTGGTTTGATTGCAGGTCAGATCGCGCCTTTGTCGGGACGAATTTTTTTTAATGGTGAGGACATCACCACCTCCGGGCAGGATACGCGTGTTCGCGCCGGACTTGCGCGAACGTTCCAGACCACAAGCATCTTTCGGGAATTCACCGCGCTTGAGAACGTTATGGTGGGTGCGCATGTTCGTCAAAGGTCGCTCGGCAATCCGGTCTTCGGCGATCCCCTCACGGATGAGAAATCACATGCACGACGGGTGCTAGACTTTGTCGGATTAACCAGCGTCGCCAACGATATTGCAACATCGCTTTCATCGTCGCAGCAGCGTCTTCTCATGATTGCGGTTGCGCTCGCCAGCGTACCGGCACTCGTGTTGTTAGACGAGCCAGCGGCTGGAATGGTCGCGAAGGAACGTCGCGACCTTGCGGCGCTGCTCGCGAGAATCCGCGCGGCGGGAATCGCGGTGTTGGTGATCGAGCATCACATGGGCCTAATCATGGAGGTATGCGACCGAATAGTCGTACTGAATTTTGGCGAGATGATCGCACAAGGCTCGCCCTCAGAGATCGCGAAAGATCCCGTAGTCATAGAGGCTTATCTCGGTAAGGCGCACTGATGTTGAATGTGGCTGACCTTCGCGCCGGATACGGCAAGACAGAGATCGTCCATGGAATTTCGTTTTACGTGCGGGAGGCCGAGTGTGTCGTCCTTATCGGCGCCAACGGAGCCGGTAAGACGACGACATTGAAGGCTTTGTGCGGTCTCTTGCGGGAGACAAGTGGTCAGATCGAATTCGACGGTCACAGACTGGAGGGTCTCGCCGGCCATGATATCGTACGGCGTGGTCTCGTGATGTGCCCGGAAGGCCGGCAGGTCTTTCCTGCCATGACAGTTCGTGAAAATCTCGAGCTCGGCGGTTACCGCCGCTCGGACACAGGTCAGGAAAAAGACCTTGCGGAAATTTTTGAACTGTTTCCGGTGCTCCGCGCCCGTTCTAGGCAGGCGGCGGGAACGTTGTCGGGCGGGGAACAAGAAATGCTGGCGATCGGTCGTGCGCTGATGGCGCGGCCAAAACTCTGCATCTTCGACGAACCGTCACTCGGGCTTGCGCCAAAGATTGTTGCAGAGGTGGCCAGTGCGCTGAAGAAAATCAAAGACAGTGGAACGACCATTTTGCTCGTAGAGCAGAATGCCGAAATGGCTCTTCGTCTCGCCGACCGCGCCTATGTTCTGGAAGCAGGCGAATTCCGTCTCGAAGGAACGGGAGACGAGCTTCGCAACCATCCAGACGTTGCGGCGTCCTATCTCGGGTTTTGAGAAGCAGGAAATACAAAGATGACGCACAAAGGAGGAAATGTCATGAGCAGTCGCTCTACCGCTTTAGCGTTATGCTCGCTAGCAATGTTATTAGGCTTGGCGACGTCGGTGCCAACAATAGCCGCGGAAAAGATTCTTAACGTTGGTTATAATGACTCGCTGTCGGGACCCGGCGCTGTGTTCGGTGTGCCGCAGCAGCGCGCGATTCAGATCGCTGTCGACGAAGTGAATGGCGCTGGCGGCATCAAAGTCGGTGCCGACAACTACAAGATCAATCTCATCACCAACGATGACAAAGCCAATCCGACCGAGGCGACGAACTCGGTCCGCAAACTCATAGACCGCGACAACGTGAAATTCCTGATTGGATTCTGTTGCTCCGGTCCGACCAGCGCGGTCGCGTCCTTTATCGGCAACGAAGACGTTCTGATGCTGGTCGGCACCGCCGCCGAAAAATCGATCACCACGCGTGGTAATTCGAATCTGTTCCGCAACCGCCCACCCGGCGATTTCACTGGAGCCGCGGCCGGCCGCTTCATCGCGTCGAAGGGCATCAAGAAGCTTGCCGTTATCGGCGCTCTCGATGCCGCACTCTACAATCAGTATCTTGCTGCCCTAAGGGTTGAGTTTGAAAAGCTTGGTGGACAGATTATCGCAACCGAGAGTGCGGGGCTCGGCGATCGTGACATGACCGCTCAGCTGACCAAGATCAAGGGGCTCAATCCCGATGGCCTCTTCGTTGAAATCTATGTGGAACAGGCGGCATTCATCTATCGTCAGGCGAATGAGCTTGGACTGAAGATTCCAATTTTTGGTTTTCACGGTGGTAGCGAGGAGCAATTTCTTCGCGTGCTATCTTCCGAACAAATGGAAGGCGTCTATGATCTTCGCCCGACCGAGCTAACGCCTGCGGCTCTGGGACCTGGAGCCGCAAAATTCGCCGAAAGCTATAAGAAGAGGTTTGGCGAAAACCCCGCACCAAACACGGGTTATGCCTATGATGGCGTCTATATTCTAAAGGCAGCGATCGAGATAGCTGACAGCGTAGACGTGAAAAAGGTGACAGCTGCAATGGCAAGTATGAATGTCCCGAATGACGTAGTCCTCAAGTATCTACCGGTTGATGGAAAACTGTTCGATCAAAACGGCCAAGCCTACATCACAAACGGCGCATTCCAGTGGCGCAATGGCAAGTGGACGTTTGTCTCCGAATTGCCGTCGGATACAAAGGCCTACTCGGACGCCCTCAGCGCGGCGCGCGCAATTAAGAACCCTATAAAATAATAAGATCCAGAAATGCCAAGCGCCGCCGAAATATTGCAACAGATCGTCAACGGAACCGTTATAGGTAGCGTTTACGTCTTGATCGCATTGGGCCTCACCGTGATTTTTGGAATTCTTGGTGTGGCCCATTTCGCTCATGGGTCTGTCGCAATGTTCGGCGGTTACCTGACATTTTGGATTTCCCAGAAGTATGGATTGTCGCTCTATCCGGCGATGATTCTTGCTATCCCTTTCGGTGCTGCTTTGGGCGTCATTCTCGAGCTTTTTGCCTATCGGCCCGTGCGAAATGCGGCACCTATTAACGCTTTTATTGTCGCGCTTGGATTGACCATGGTTGTGGACCGGCTGAACATGCTCCTGTTCGGGCCGGATCAACTTGTTATTCGGACACCTTACAACGGCGTTTATGAGATCGGAAGTATCGCGGTTAGCGAGCTGCGGATTCAGGTAGTCGTCGTCACCGTCGTTATGCTGTGCCTGATTGGGTATCTCATCAGCCACACATCGGCTGGTCGGGCCGTGCGCGCCGTCGCGCAAAATCCGTACGCGGCGACGTTAATGGGCATCGACGTCAACTGGATTTCATTACTGATATTTGCCGTGAGTTCAGCACTTGGAGTCGTCGCTGGAGCGCTAATCGGAGCATTGCTCGCGTTGGCTCCGGGCGTTGGTGAGAATCTGGTGATCAAGGGGTTTGCGATTCTGATCCTCGGAGGGCTGGGGTCGATCCCCGGTGCGATCATTGGGGGACTAACCTTGGGGATTAGCGAGGCATTGGCGGCTGGCTTGCTCTCATCCGCTTATAAGGACGTGATCGCCTTCATGATTATGATAATCGTCATTCTGCTGCGCCCTCAAGGATTGTTGGGGCGCAAATGAAGGTGTCAGGGTTACAATGTTTCACGTTAGCAGCTTTCATGCTTCTTGGCGCGCTGCCGTATCTCGTGTTCACGCCCTATACGATCCAGCTAGCTACTATTGCTCTAATGTGGGTTTTGATGGCTCAGGGACTGAATGTTATTCAGGGCGAGACCGGCTATGTATCGATCGCACAAGCTGGCTTTATGGGAGTCGGCGCCTACGCTTCGGTACTGCTGGTCCAGCGGCATGGATTTCCCGTCTGGGGAGCGATGCTTATGGCGCCACTGGCAGCATCTATGCTCGCCGCCATCATTGGGTTTCCATCGTTGCGCGTGAAAGGGCACTACTTTGCGATCGTGACCCTTGCCTACAATCTTGTCATTTTCATTACGCTGTCAAATGCTGTGTCGATCACTGGAGGCGAAGGCGGTCTCAGCGCGATTCCAAGGCCTGAATCGCTGGAGCTTCCCTATCTTGGTACCGTCTCGTTCCACAATCGTATTAACTACTACTATTTGACGTTCCTGACCGCAGCCTTGGGATACCTTGGAGCGTGGCTTATTTCACGATCCGCCTTCGGTCGCGTTCTGCGAGCCATTCGTCAGAACGAACCGCTGGCCGAAGCCATCGGCGTGAATTGTCGGAGATACAAGTTGACCGCGTTTGTCATTAGCGCCACTTATGCGGGTGTTGCAGGTGTGCTCTATGCGCATATGATCGGATTTATCAATCCGACACCATTCGCGCCGGACGCCTCGCTTAATGCCATTCTCGCCGTGATAGTCGGCGGCAGTGGGACGGTTGCAGGCCCAGCCGTTGGCGCATTCATGGCGACGTTCTTGCCAGAATTTTTGCGTGTCGATGAATCAACCCGTTTCATCGCGTATGGATTGATACTGATTGTCGCAACGATCTATCTTCCGCGCGGTCTTGTTCCGGCTATTGCCGAAGGCATTGCTGCATTGAGCGTGCGTTTCAGATTAAGCGGCTCACTAACCAGTCGGCCTAATTAGGTGACTACGCCCGGTCTTACCTTTGGAAAGCAGTCGGCCGGCAGCGCCTCGCCTCCGGGACTTATCTTGGTCTTTCAAGAAATGGTCGGCGGCGAAACGATGAGCGCCAGCGCGCAGGCAAGGGCGATCGCGCAAACGGTGCCGAGCGGTGCGGACTTGGGCTGGCAATAACGAGTCTTGCCCGATTCGCGGCGCTCTTGATGACCATGTGATGCTTATACGCTTGCGCCTTCCATGTTTGCAGTCGCCGGATGTGGATGGCTCGCTCGCCACAGCGTCCGCGCGCAGACCGTCGGATCTATGCCGACTTTCTCCCACCATTCGGCTTCATCGCCGCAGCGGTGGATTTCGCGATGGTGTCCTCGACATAACGGGACGGTGAACTCATCGCTTACCTTGCGCCCGAGTGCGCGGTACTGCGCGAAGCGCAGGTGATGGGCATCCGCAGGTTGCCGGCCGCAAATCAGGCAGGGTCGCTTGGCTACCGCTTTGACATGATCCCGGTCCCGTACACGGCGAGGCTCCGATAGGGCCAGTAGACTCTTATCGATCGCCTTGGAGTGCGGCCGATGATCCGTCTCGTCTGGATATGGACCACGCGGCAACTCTTCCGTTGGAGTTTGTTGTATCGTCTCGCCAGCAGTTGCTGGCAAGGTCGCCAGTCTTGCTTGGAAGACCTCCTCGACCCGCTGAGCATCGGCCGCGGTTAGGCCCTTCTTGGCGCGCAGATTGCGGTGCGCCCAGAGCGCGGCCTCATCGGCGGAGCCGACATTGGTGAGTTCGGCCAGAAGTCGGTCGCGTAATTCAGCCGAAGCCTCTGTTCCGAGGATCGGATTGGTGGAATTGAAGCTGATCCTTCGATCGCGAGCAGGAGCTGCTCGTTGAGTAGAATTGCGTTGACCGCCATTCAGTCGGTCATTGCCATCCTTCTTCGGCTTCTCAGGCCCGGACGCCTGGCTCGTTGGCGTCGACAGGTCGGGCGCGTCGAGGTCGTCCTCACCGGCAATGCCAACCAGTGTGAAGAGGCCATAGCGGCGGGCATAGGTCAGCGCCGCGCCCATCCGATGCGGGGTCGCGGTCTCGTTGAGGGCGCAGACCGGCCAGTCTGAGGCGATCCATTCGCCGGAGGAATGCGCCAACACCGTCGTGAGATTGACCATGCCGGCTGTCTGGTCGATGGAGGTCGTCTGCACCGTGGCAATTTCGTGCTGACCCAGGATCTTGCGCACGATGTCGAGCCCACTCGATAGTGGCGCATAGCGAAATGTCTGTTCCGCCCCGCCCCGGCGATCCACCCGAATTGTTGCAACGAGCGACTTCTCCGGATTGACCAGCTCACCTTGGGCCTTAGCGAGAGCCGCCGCCAACGTGCCGATCGAACCACTAGACCGTTGCATGACCGCCCTCCACGTCGAGCAGGTCGAAACTAATGGCTCCTGATTTTGAGCGCTTGGCTCGGACGCCATGGCCGATAGCCTGCTGGGCATCGTCTGGCACGAGCCGCTTGAGCTCGGCCTTGGCCTGTTCGTGTTCGAGATGAACCGACCGGGTCCGCGAAAAGGTTGCCGCGAACTCCGCCCAGGCGTTCGAGGAGCTCATGTCGACTATGCGCACAGCCTCGATCCGGGGCTTCGGCGGCTCGACGCCGAAGAGGGCAGGAGGCTCACCACTCTCGACACAGCGCCAGAATTTCCGCTCGGCGGTAACGATGAGGTGCTGGTAGAGCGGATCAGCGTGGGTCTTGATCTCGACCCACTTGCCGCCACCGGTAATCACCGAAAGCACCGCATCCCGGGCAGCCACAACCCACATATTGTGCTGGAGCTGGGGCATGTACTTCTCTGCCGCCGCTTCCTCCGAGAATGACCACGGCAGCATGAATTTGCTCTCGAACACCTCCC
>Ga0181518_10000936_pt1 | contig 31029 bp, 27 predicted proteins | sample PEATcosm2014_Bin_28_FD_119751 | JGI IMG/M metagenome (GOLD analysis project Ga0181518, IMG submission 119751) | Peatland microbial communities from MTU Mesocosm Facility, Houghton, MI, USA - PEATcosm2014_Bin01_60_metaG | ecosystem: Environmental > Terrestrial > Soil > Wetlands > Peat | place...
AAGATTCCCCACTGCTGCCTCCCGTAGGAGTCTGGCCCGTGTTTCAGTGCCAGTGTGGCCGTGTGCCCTCTCAGGCCGGCTACCGATCTTTGCCTTGGTGGGCCGTTACCTCACCAACTAGCTAATCGGCCGCGGGCTCCTCTCCCGGCGCATTGCTGCTTTGCTCTCTCGAGATTATGCGGTATTAGCGCCGGTTTCCCAGCGTTATTCCACACCCGGAGGTAGATCACCCACGTGTTACTCACCCGTACGCCACTTTACTTGCGAGATTGCTCCCGCTTTCTCGTGCGACTTGCATGTGTTAAGCGCGCCGCCAGCGTTGATTCTGAGCCGGGATCAAACTCTCGTTTGAATTAGTGAGTTGATCGCCCCGACTTAACTCAGAGTCTCTGACGAATGTTTCTTGTGCATCCAACCAGATTGTCAAAGATCTGTACCGCCCACGAACGCATCCTTGCGGAAACGCCCGCTTGCGGCAGGCCTCGAAACTTGCCCCGGCCTCCGAAACGCAAAAAATCGCGCACGAACAGCCGGAAAAATTGAAAACTTTTAAAAAAGAACCTACCAGGAAGGCCGTATTCCGCTCCGTGCGGTGGCCCGCAGGGAGTTTTGTTACCATTCCTTAAACGAGGGCCTAATTCTTTCTAGCACGCGAGTAGACGCAAAGTCCAGCCCGCATTACAACCCTCGAAATCGGCGACTTCCCCAGAGTAACAGAACCATTACCGATGCGCAAGCCCCATTTCAAGGTTTTTGCGTGCGTTTCATCACAGTCTGCTGGCGGCCGCCAGCGGTGCCTACAATGTCGCTTAAAATGAGAGAGATGCGCTTCGTGCTGTTCTGGCTGGCTTCCGCGGCCTGGGCCCAAACATTGCCGGAGATCCTGTCGCGGGTCTCGGAAGAGGCGGAGGTTTTCCAGCACGCAGCGCCGGAAGTTCTGGCAGAGGAGACCCTGACGCAGCGCGCCGTGAAGGCCCCCGCGCGCTTCCGTCCACGAGTGGGGGCGGCGGTTGCCAAACCCATCGAGCCCGTCTGGCAGACCCGCGAGATCGTTTCCGAATACAGCTTTGGCTTCCTCAAGGATGCGCCCGAGTGGCTGCATGAGTTCCGCGAAGTGACTTCCGCGGACGGCCGGGAGGTATCCTCCGCGGAGGCTGCCCGGCACTCGCTGGCCTTGGGGATGGCGTCATCCAGCGACCGGGCGAAGAAGCGCATGCTGGAAGGGTTTCAGAAGTATGGACTGACGACCGCCGTGGTGGATCTCGGTCCGCTGCTGCTGCTGTTCACCAAGCGGCAGGTGGGGAACTACCATTTCGACTTGGGCGGCCAGGAGCTCAATGGCGCAGGCAAAGCCCAAATCGTTGATTACAGGCAGGTTTCCGGACAGGATCGCATGCTGGTTTTCCAGGGCAGACGCGCCCTACACCAACCTATACAGGGCCGCATCTATGCGCGCGTGCCGGATGGACTGCCGCTGCGCATCACCATCACGGCGATGCGGAAGAGCGGGAAGCACGTGTTTCGCGACGAAGCCGGCGTGGATTACGTGCTGAACTCGCGCGGATTTCTGGCGCCTGCCGCGATCACGCACAAAGGCTATGCCGACGACCAATTGCAGGTCGAAGACCAGTTTCGCTACACGCCTTTCCGGAAGTTTGGGGCCGACGCGGAGATCAAGTTCACGCCGATACCGGAGACCGTGAAATAGTTGCTGGTATGATGGCGTGTGGAGCAGGCGCTTCCGCCTGCCAATCCCGATGGCCCGCCAACGCGCCTACCTCCTGATCACGGTTTTCGCACTGCTGCTGGTGCTGTTCCCGTTCCTTTTCTGGTACACCACCTGGTTCGGGCGCAAGCTCAGCGACGGAGAAATCGACAGTTACCTGGCCGACCGCGCGAAGCCCCGGCATGCGCAGCACGCGCTGGTACAGATCGGCGAGCGCCTCAGCCGGCACGATCCAGGCGTGGCGCGCTGGTATCCGGCGGTGGTGGATCTGGCGGGCAGCCCGCGGATTGAGCTAAGGCAAACGGCGGCCTGGATCATGGGGCAGGACCACACGTACGCACCGTTCCACGAAGCTCTGCGGAAGTTGCTCGCCGATCAGCAGCCGATGGTGCGGCGGAACGCGGCGCTGGCGCTCTCGAATTTTGGCGATGGGGCTGCGCGGCCGGAACTGCGGGTCATGCTGGAGCCATACACCATCGTCGCGCCGGCGGCGGGGACGGTGCGCTACCGGCTTAAACTCGGCGAATATGTCAATCCGGGGACACTGGTGGCGCACGTCGGCGAGACAGAGGTGCGCTCACCGCTGCCGGGCGAGGTGCGGGAACTGAGCCGGCGAGAGGGCGCCACGGTCGCGGCGGGCGATCCGCTGGTGGAGTTATCGGCGGACAAGGATCACGTCTGGGAAGCTTTGCGCGCTTTGTTTAGTGTGGGCGAGCGCCCGGATCTGGAGGAGATTCAGCGCTACGTTCGCGGAGTGGCGGGCATGCCGGAGAAGGTGCAGGAGCAGGCGTTGCTGACGGTGCGGGCGATTCAGGCGCGGGTGGGGCGGTAGAGTAGGGGAGCTTCTCGGAAGTTCGTCCTTTCAGAGTGTAGTGCAACGGCCGACATGTGATTGCAGATGGACGATCAGACGCTATGCGTTGGTAGGTCTCGCCCGTGGCTGTAATCCTTTGCACTGAGGTGTCTTGTGCAGAGTCAGCCGCCTCACTCGTACGACTCAAATCTCAAGACGTTCTCGGTTCCTAGATGTCTTGCAAGCGCCACGCGGAGTTTGTCCCGCACTTGCTTAGGCGGCTTTTCGTAATCCTGGTGTATGTCGCCGGATTGGTTGCACCAGACCTCCGAGTGAGGGTAGCACGTTTCGCGGGGGGTGTGCTTTAACCGGAATTGGAACACCCGGCCGGAGCGATCCTCGGTGCTGATCGCGTCCGGCACGGTGGAGACGCGTAGGACAAGAACAACATGGCCCGGACGGTGTCTGCCTTCGCAACAATCTGGCTCGAGCACGTCTTGCGGCTCGCTGAACTTTTCTCGGTTTACAGATATTCCTGAATCAAATTGCATTGCAAGGGGAACTGGTTTGCCCTCAACGAGTGAGGCCTCTGGGTAGCGTCGAAACAGTCTCTCCGCAGGATCGAATTGCTGATCCGGATCGCGACCGTTCCTATGGGCGCGCGCGTAGTATGTTTCAGCCTCAGGATTGTAGAAAGGCACGGATGCGCGTCCAGGCTTGCCTTACAGCATCGTCTCCGTTCGCGATGAGTTGCCAACTCTGAGGTTCGTCTGCTTGTCCGTACATCAGAGCCCACGCTTCGCCATTATTCAGGAATTCGATGTGAGCGTAATGGTCATTCTCGGTGAAGCAAATCCCAACACCTGCATCGGCTGACGGCAGCACCGCAGTTGGTTCGGCGTTGAGTCCCTCCAAAACACGCAAGGCATTTTCGGCCGCAGCGATGCTGTTGTCGTTCGGTATGGGCGCGTCGTACCCGTCCCATCCGATGTTGCAATGTCGCAGGACCGCGAGTTCGTCGGTCAACGCCGCAAACTTCTGGGTACGTCGATTGAACTCGCTGTGACGAGAGGTGTCGAGCAATTCCTTCAGATAGAGGAAATCGATACGTTGAGGCCCGGCCTGAGCGGATGACGGCACTTCCCCAAAAATCGCCGGATGGCGACGGCGATCCGCTGCAACGTAATCCATAACGGCGCTCGGGAGGTACCAGGGCATCGTAACGCTACTTTATCAAATTGCGAACCCGATCTGTGATACAAGCTTCAAAGGCAAGATTCTTCTCTGCGCGGAGGTCATCTACGATCTTCCAAGCCGTTGCCACATCGACCGGAACTCCTGAAACAACAGCATCGATGTCGAGGAGAGCGGAGACAGTCAGCGGCGAGCGAGGTGGGACTCCGGTCTGCGTGATAATCAGCATGCCCTTTAGACGCGAGAGCGGCAACTGGAGGCGCACGAAATACGCATCTAGCTGCTGTGGCAACTCGGGAGCGATTCTGGCACCAGTCCGAAAATAATCATCGAGTTCGATACCGTGCCCCAGAGAAACGGGGATGTCTATCTGATTTACGTAGCGCACACCAACGCGCGTAATCTGCGTTGGATTGAAAACCGAGGAGTAGCTTTCCCAAACCCTCCGCGCCTGTGCGCGGAAGGACTCCCAGCGATCATATGGGGCAAGCCAACTGAACGAAAGGCCGTCTCGGCGAACCAGAGCAATGCGGTTACCATCGTTGTTTAGGAATCGGTACCCGACGACTTGCTCTGTTGAAGTCACGCTCGATCCCGGGGCGAACTGCATAAGGACTGAGCGAAACTCCTCGTGGTTAGGGTAAGCCTCTCCCAACAGTGTACGAACACCCAGCAGATCCTTCAGGCCCGGCACGTTCGGCAAATCGCAATGCAGATCAATGATCGCTTCTGTGATTGGCGCGCGGCTATAGTGGTTCTGGGCTTCCGACACTCGCGACCTCAATTATAACGATAATCCAAGATGCATAGGTGCGGATTTCCAAGCAATCGGGAGATCATACCGCGACCGTACATCATCGTGCGCGCTGCGCCAGATTACTGCTGGATGGTGAGCAGCGTAGTTATTGGCGAAGAAACTCCGCCGATCTTGGCGACGACGGGCTGATCCCCGTTGGGGACCGACGGCACCTGGATTGCCACCTGGTAAAGGCCCGCATATCCGGGCGCCAGGGCCGTGCCATACACCATGGCAGAGATTCCGCCGACGGTTACGGTCACGGGGTCCGACGTCAGGTAGGTCGTCCCGTTTGCAGGCACCAAGTCGCCGACCGGCGCGGCAGGGGTGGTAGGCCCGAAGCCCGTACCCCACAGGATCAGGACATCTCCGGGCTTGGCTGGCGTGGTGGTAACGCTCGGGAATTCGCCATTCTTTACGGCATAGGTGAAGTCCTGGTATGTGGCTACCACGTAGTTATTCGGCCACTGGAAAAAAGCCGGCCCGTAGATCGCGGATGTGGAGGAAAACGCCGGACTCGTGCCGAGGCTGTTGGTGACGGTAACCTGCACAGGGTCCGCGCCGATATTGGGCGCCAGGACGTTGATCTGGGTGGCACTGACGTACTCCATGTAGGCTGGCTGTCCGTCGATCGATACGGTCACGCCATCCACGTTTTGAGGTATGACGCCGTTGACAATGTTCCAAAAACCGGTCGCTGTCGAGAGATTGTTTCCAAAGATCGCGACCCAGGAGTTAGGCACGATGCCGGGCAGAAAGCTGGCGCCGCTGAGCACGGACGTGATCGTGGGTCCGAGCGGCGCGGCGACACCCGAAATCTCCCGCACACGGTTGTCCGTCGTGTCGCCGATAAAAACGCCGTCGCCCACGTAGAGGTTACCGGCGTTGTCCAGCGTTATAGGAAACGGGCTATCGAGCTCCGCCTGCAGGGGCGGGCCGCCATCACCCATAAAGCCCGCCGTCCCGGTTCCCGCTATCGTATTAATGATCCCTCCGGTAACTTCGCGGATCCTGTTGTTCGAGCCATCCACGATGAACAGATTGCCGGCAGAATCGAGCACGGTGCCACCCGGGTAGCCCAGACTGGCAGACGTGGCCTGACCTCCATCGCCCGCGAACGTATTGGTTCCGTTCCCCGCCACCGTCGTAATGATCCCGCTGGCGGCATTGACCACGCGGATGCGAAAGTTGAACTGGTCGGTCACATAAAGGTTCCCCGAAGCATCCACGGCGACCCACGTCGGGTTGTTGAACTCCGCCTGCGTGGCGGGGCCGCCATCCCCGAAGAAGCCCTGCGCGCCGGTGCCCGCATAGGCCGTGATGATGTCGTTGGTATCCACTTTACGAACGCGAAACGCGCCCTGGTCCACGATGTACAGGTTGCCGCCGCTATCCACCGCGCAACGAATTGGAATCGTAAATGTCGCGGCCGTGGCGAGGCCGCCATCGCCGCCATTCCCTTCCGTTCCGTTCCCGGCCACCGTGGTAATGATACCCGTAGTTGAGATTTCGCGGATGCGCAAATTGCCGTAGTCGTTGACGTAGATGGCGCCGGAGGGGGCCACGCACACTCCCAGCGGTCCGCTGAGCAGCGCCTGCGCCGCCTGCCCGCCATCCCCGCCAAATCCGGCGGTACCGGTTCCGGCAAATGTAGTGATCACGCCATTGGTGTCCACCTTGCGCACGACGTTATTGTTTTGGTCGGCCAGATAGATGTTGCCGGCCGCGTCTGTCGCCAGTCCCACCACGCGGTTGATCTCGGCCTGCTTGGCGGGTCCTCCGTCCCCCATATATCCGGCCGTTCCGTTTCCCGCAAAGGTGTTGATGGTCTGGCCGGACGCGATGGCTGCAGCCAATAACGGCACCAAGAGTCTCACGTGCATTCGAGTGTTCCTCCCATCCCGGATACTGGAACCAGTATAGTCGACTCCTCCGTTGTGCGTTGGACGCTGCAGCGCCGAGAGTGTTCACGCGTACAAAGGGGGCGCCTGAGACAAGGGTCGCCAGCCGCGCCTGGGAAAACGGGTGCGACCGGAGTTTGAAGCAGGTCGAGATCTGTCGTCGTTGCGGCTCTAGAGCAGCACGGGGCGCCGGCGCCGGGCGGCGGGGAGGAAGGCCAACCGTTCGACAGGAGAAGGCATCGCCGCGTCTGTGCGCCATCGATGCCTCGGGCCGTTGCGCCCGTCTTGGGACTGCTCGCCGGCGCGTGCCTTCACCCACATCAGTGAAAACACGCAGCGTCCAGTGACGGCATGCCCCCGAATTTATCCACCAACTGTTGCATTTTCACGCAATTGCTTGTGGAAATCCAAATGCACAGCGGCCAACAGCCATCCTGGAAGGAGGCGCCAAACACCATGCCCAACGAGACCCTTACGATCACCGATAATCGCACCGGGAAAACCTATACCCTGCCCTTATATAAGGATGCAGTCCGGGCCATCGATCTACGCCAGATCAAGACCGGTCCGGACGACTTTGGCTTGCTGAGCTACGATCCGGCGTTTCTGAACACGGCGGCCTGCCAGAGCGCCGTTACCTACCTGGATGGAGAGCGAGGAATCCTGCGCTACCGCGGCTATCCCATTGAGCAGCTTGCCGAAAAATGCAGCTTTCTGGAAGTCGCGTACCTGTTGCTGCAGGGCGAGTTGCCCGGCCCCGGCGAACTGGCTGCGTGGACCGGCGAGGTGCGGCGGCACACCATGATCCACGAGAACCTGAAGAAGTTCATGGAAGGCTTCCACTACGACGCCCATCCCATGGGCATGCTGATGAGCACGGTGGCGGCGCTTTCCACCTTTTATCCGGAAGCCCGCAACATACACGATCCGAACGTGCGCAGGTTGCAGATCATACGGCTGATCGGCAAGATGCCTACGCTGGCGGCCTATGCCTACCGGCACAGCCTGGGTCTGCCATACGTCTACCCGGACAACGACCTCAGCTACACCAAGAACTTCATGAATATGCTCTGGCGGAAGGCGGAGCCTACGTTCAGCGCCAACCCAGTGCTGGCGCGCGCTCTTGAGGTGCTGTTCATTCTGCATGCGGACCACGAGCAGAATTGCAGCACCAGCACGATGCGGGCGGTGGGCAGCTCGTTCGCCGACCCGTATGCCACCACCGCCGCAGCCATCGCTGCTCTTTCCGGACCGCTGCATGGCGGGGCCAACGAGGAAGTGCTGCGGATGCTGGACGAGATCGGCTCCAAAGACCGCGTGCCAGCCTACATCGAGCAGATCAAGGCGGGGCGCGGAAAGCTGATGGGCTTCGGACACCGCGTCTACAAGAACTACGATCCGCGCGCACGTATCATCAAGCAGGTCGCCGCGGAGGTTTTTGAGGTGACCGGCCGCAATCCCAAGTTGGATATCGCCCTGGAGCTGGAGCGCATCGCGCTCGAAGACGACTTCTTCGTCAAGCGCAAGTTATATCCCAATGTGGATTTCTACTCCGGGATCATCTACCAGGCCATGGGCTTCACGCCGGACATGTTCACGGTGCTGTTCGCTATTCCGCGGACCGTCGGCTGGCTGGCGCAGTGGCAGGAGATGCTGCAGGATGCCGAGCAAAAGATCGCCCGGCCGCGGCAGCTTTATACGGGAGAGCCGGTGCGGCAACTCGTGGCGCAGGAAGAGAGAAGAATACACGCCGTGGCCGCGGGATAGGCGCGGACTTCCATCTCCAGCTTGCTCTTCCAAAGTAGCCTACAGCCTCACGTGTTAACATGTGAGGCAGACCCGCAGCAGAGCGCCTTTTTCGCATGACCCCCGAGCAGCGGCCCCGCGTCGTCAATGTCGTAGTCGCCACCACTGTGATGCTGTCGTTCATCTCCTTCTGGAGGGCGGCAGCCATCGTACTCAGCGATCTAGCGTCGTCGGCGTACTACGTGGGCGGGATTGCGGAGCACGCCATCGGCAAGGCGGCGCCGTGGTTCATCCTGGCGATCATGCTGTTCTCGTACGCGGTGCGCGCCCTCTACATAGAGAGCTGCAGCATGTTCGTGCGCGGCGGCGTGTACAAAGTGGTGCACGAAGCCATGGGCGGCACGCTGGCCAAGTTTTCGGTCTCCGCGTTGATGTTCGATTACGTGTTGACCGGACCTATCAGCGCGGTCAGCGCGGGACTCTACCTGGGCGGTTTGATCAATGAAGCCGGCGAGTATCTGAGGATCAAAAGCCTGCACGTGCATGCGCCTTACTTCGCGGCGGCGTTCGCCGCGGTGGTGACGGTTTACTTCTGGCGCAAGAACATCATCGGTATTCACGAATCCAGCGAAAAAGCTCTGCGCATCATGCAGATCACCACGGTCATGGTGGTGATTCTGATCGCCTGGTGCCTGATCACCATTTTCAAGAACGGGTACCAGCCGGTGCCTCTGCCGATCCCGGCGAATCTGCACTTCAGCGAAGATGGCCTGGGCTGGCTAAAGGGCACGCTGGCGCCGTCGATTACGGTAATCGCCATCCTGATTGGGCTGGGCCACTCGCTGCTGGCCATGAGCGGGGAAGAGAGCCTGGCGCAAGTGAACCGCGAAATCGCGCACCCCAAGTTGAAGAACCTGGAGCGCGCCGGCTTCGTGATTTTCATATACAGCATGGTGTTCACCTCGCTGGTTTCGGTCTTCGCGGTGATGATTATTCCGGACGGCGCGCGGCAGGGCGTGCTGGATAATCTCATCGGCGGACTGTCAATGTACCTGGTAGGGCCCATTCCACTGCGGCTGCTGTTTCACGGTTTCGTGGTGCTGGTGGGCACGCTGATCCTGGCGGGCGCGGTCAACACGGCGATAATAGGCTCCAACGGCGTGTTGAATCGCGTGGCCGAGGATGGCGTTTTGCCGGACTGGTTCCGACATCCGCATCACAAGTTCGGCACCAGCTCGCGCATCATCAACCTGATCGCCATCATGCAACTGGTCACGATCCTGATCAGCCGCGGGGATGTCTACATGCTCGGCGAAGCGTACGCTTTCGGCGTGGTGTGGAGCTTCGCCATGAAGGCCCTCTCAGTGCTGGTGCTGCGCTACAAACAGCCGGGCGGGCGCGAATGGAAAGTGCCCTTCAATTTCCGTATCGCTGGCACGGAAATTCCCATGGGCCTCATCCTGATTACGGTCGTGCTGTTTGCGCTGGCCACGGTGAACGTGCTCACCAAAAAGGTAGCCACCATCTCCGGGGCCAGCTTCACGGTGGCGTTCTTCATCGTCTTTGAGCTGTCTGAAAAGTACAACCGGCGGCACACGCTGGCGCACGCCGAAGACATGGAGAAGTTCCGGCTGGACATGAAGGAAGACGTGTCGGCCGCGGCGGCCAAGGTGCGGCCCGGAAACGTGATCGTGGCGGTGCGCAACCCGAATCGTCTGGATCATCTCAAGCGCGTTTTGGATAAGACCGACCAGCGCCGGATCGACATCGTGGTTCTTTCGGTGCGACAGGTGACGCAAGCCGGCTCCGGCGAGCATGGCCTCGATCCCGGCCAGCTTTTCTCGATGGACGAGACGCAGGTCTTCAGCAAAGTCGTCGCGCTGGCGGAGAAGGCGGGCAAGCACGTGGAGCTCATGGTGGTTCCCGGCGGCGGCGATCCGAATGCGGCCATCATGCAAACCGCGCAGCGGCTGCAATCGTCGCGGGTGGTGATGGGCCTTTCTCCCAAGATGAGCTCCGCCGAGCAGGGGGCCGCGGTCGGGCGCGAGTGGGAGAATCTGCCCGAGCCGCGGCCGTCTCTGTCGCTCGAAATCGTGACGCCTGGGGAGGAAGAATCCCTGTTCATTAATCTCGGCCCGCACCCGCCCAGGCTCTGGCCGGAGGATCTCGATTTGCTGCACAAGCTCTGGCTGGAACTCGCGGCTAAAGGCCCTGGCGCGAAACTGCATCATCGGGACGTGGTGGGCGTGGCGCTGCGGCGGATGCAAGAGGAGCTACGATCCGGGCAAGCCGATGAGATTATTGCAGACGTTACGCGCGAGGTTTCGAACGGAAGCGGCAAGCCGGTGCAGAAGAACTGAACAGGGCGAGCAAGGCTCGCCCTTGGGCCCATTGACAATCGGCCTGCAGGTTGGCAACCTGCCCCACATTGCTGCAAACCGGCAGAGGCCACCTAAAAGGTGGCCTGCAGCCAAGATTGGCTGCCCCACGAAAAGTCGCGCGGCGAGCGAAGAAATTGATAGATGGTAGTACATCCGCAATGATAGAATCCCCCCATGTCCTCCTCTCGCCGCGGGTTCCTGGGAGCGGCTACGGCCGCATCCTACAAGCGGCTGCTGGGCGCGAACGACCGGGTGCAGGTGGGCTTCATGGGCTACGGGCTGATCGGCCGCCAGCATGTCCACGATTTCCAAAACCAGAAAGACGCGGATCTGGCGGCGTTGTGCGAGGTGTATCAGCCGCGCCTGGAAGAGGGGCTGGCGGCGTGCGGGCCGGGCGCCAGGGGCTACCGCGATTTTCGGAAACTGTTCGACGACAAAGACATTCAGGCGGTGGTGATCTCGACGCCGGATCACTGGCACGCGCTCGCCACCATCATGGCTTGCGCCGCGGGCAAAGACGTGTACGTAGAAAAGCCGCTCACACTCTTCGTCCAGGAAGGCCGCTGGATGGTTACGGCGGCGCGGCGCTACCAGCGCATCGTCCAAGTGGGCACGCAGCAGCGGTCGGGGCCGCACTACCAGAAGGCCCGCGAACTGGTTCGCGCCGGCTATTTCGGCGAGGTCGTCAGCGCGCGCATGGGCACATTTCGCAACGTGATGCCGGGCTTCGGCAATCCGCCCGACGAGCCTCCGCCGCGCGATCTGGATTACGACCTCTGGCTCGGACCCGCGCCCATGCGGCCCTATAACCCGCATCGCGCGCTGTATCATTTCCGGTGGTTCTGGGACTACTCGGGCGGCCAGATGACCAATTTGGGCGCGCACGACATCGACATCGTGCAGTGGTTCATGGGGACCAAGGGGCCGCTGGCCGTCTCCTCGAGCGGCGGACGCTTCGCCCTCCAGGACGACGGCGAAACTCCGGATACACAAGACTCCGTGTTCGAATATCCGGGCTTCACCGCCGTGCACTCGCTGCGCGAGGCCAGCGCCGGACGCCGCGCGGGCTTCGGGCTGGAGTTCTTCGGCAGCAAGGGCAGCATGGTGGTTTCGCGCGCGGGATTTGAAGTGATCCCCGATATGAAAATCGACCCCACCAATGCAATTCCGACTTTCGAAGGCCAGCCGGCCGGGGGACCGCAGCACTCGACGGCCAAGCCGGAGCCCTGGGTCGAGTCGATCAAAGCGCCGGGATCTTCGCCGCAGCAATTCGATCTGCACGCGCGGAATTTCCTGGATTGCATCAAGACGCGCCGGCAGCCCATCGCCGATGTGGAGCAGGGCCATCAAGCAGCGGTGCCTTGCCACCTGGCAAACATCTCGTTGCGGCTCGGCCGCAAGATCCGCTGGGACCCCGACAAGGAAGAGATCATCGGCGATCGCGAGGCATCCGCGCAGCTTGAGCGGCCGTATCGCGAGCCATGGGACGACGTGCTGAGAAGCTTCCGGCTATGAATCGCAGAACGTTCCTGAATCGTGGAGCGTTCCTTTGCGCTGCCGCCGCGGCTCCCGCGCTGGCCGCCACGCCGCGCTCGAAGATGGGGATTGCCGTCACCTCTTATTTGAGCTTCGCCAAGCCGATCGACACGCTCGAATTTCTGGAACACGCGAATGCGCTGGGGGCCGGCGGCATCCAGATGCACCTGGCGTACCACGAAGCCGGATACGCGCACAAGCTGCGCGCACGCGCCGAGCAACTCGACATGTACTTTGAAGCGATGGCCGGACTTCCCGAGAAGGACGATCCCGCCGCGTTCGAGCAAACCGCGGTGGCCGCCAAGGAATCCGGCGCGCGGTGTATTCGCGTCAACTGCCTGCCCGGCCGGCGCTATGAGAACTTCACCAACCTGGCGGACTGGCGGCAGGCGGTGGCCCGGAGCCGCGCGGCTCTCGACGCGGCGTTGCGCATCGTGGAGCGGCTGCAGGTGCCCCTGGCCATCGAAAACCACAAGGACTTCACCGCCGGCGAGATGGTCGCGCTCATGAAGGAAAAAGCGAGCCGCTGGCTGGGCGTCTGCCTGGATACCGGGAACAACATCGCGCTGCTGGACGATCCCATGGAGGCTGTGGAGGCTCTGGCGCCCTATGCTCTCTCGACGCATGTCAAGGATATGGGCGTCGAGGCTTATCCTGACGGCTTCCTGCTCTCGGAAATGCCGCTGGGCGAGGGCATGCTCGACATGCGGCGGATTGTGGATACGATCCACAGGGCACGGCCGGAGACGCGCTTCACGCTGGAGATGATCACGCGCGATCCGCTCAAGGTGCCCTGCCGGACGGACAAGTATTGGGCGACGTTCCCGGAGCGCCGCGAGCGTTATCTGGCGCGCGCGATGCGCATGGTGGCGGAGCAGAAGGGCCGGGAGCCATTGCCGGTGGTGAGCGGACTGCCGCGCGAGGCGCAGTTGCGACTGGAAGAGGACAACGTCAAGAAGAGTCTGGGCTACGCTCGCGAGCGGCTTGGGTTGTAGTCCGTCCCCAGAATCTCCAGCGCGGCCTGGTCCATTTCTTCGCCCACTTTGACCGCGCCCATGTTCGCCTGAAAGTCCGTCTTCACCTGTAAGAAGGCGACCGCTTCGTCGCTCAGTGAAACTTCGTCCTGAGGAGCGCCTATCAGCAGCGGCAGATGCGCGAGGCGCGAAGCTGTGCGATCCAATTGGTCGTCGGCTTGTTGCAGCCCTCCCAGGGCTGTGTACATTACCTCCACCTCTGTTCCTCGCTCCTGTGCGGGGCTGGCCACTCCCTCACGGTCGTGGCTCCGATTTGGAGCCGCGCGTGTCGGCAAGCCGAACGTGCGTACTTACCTTATCGGCCGCGCGGGCGCTTCCAGGCGGCTCCTGGCCGGGATGTGGTATATGGCAAGTAAGGGTGGCTCTCGTAATACTGCTTATCGCGGCGCTGCTTTACGGCGCCATCTATCTGGTGGCGAACCGCTTCGCTTATCAGCCCACGCGCTACCCCACAGGCTGGTGGCACATGCAAGCGGAGTTGGGCGCGCGGGACGTGTGGCTGCGCGCGCGGGATGGGGCACGCCTGCATGCCTGGTGGCTGGACGCGCCGGACAGCCCCTGGATCACCTTATACCTGCACGGCAACGGCGATAACCTGTCCATACGGCCCGGCCATCTGCGCGAGATGATCGGGGCAGGATCTTCGGTCCTGATCCTGGACTACCGCGGTTATGGGAAGAGCGCCGGCTGGCCCACCGAGCGGGGCCTTTACCGCGACGCGGAGGCAGGCTACGACTACCTCATCAGCCAGGGCATTCGGCCCGAGCAGATCGTGCTGCATGGGGAATCGCTCGGCGCGGCGGTGGCCGTGGATCTGGCGACGCGGCGGCGCTGCGCCGGACTGATCTTGGAGTGCCCGATTACCTCGGCTTCCGACATGGCGCATAAATTCGTGCCGGTGCTCGGCCCGCTGTTCGTGCACGGTTTCAACGCGCGCCGTAAGATCGTCCGGGTGCGTGCACCGGTGCTGATCATCCACGGCGACGCCGATCGCATGGTCCCTTATGCCATGGGACGCGCGCTGTTCGAGGCGGCCAACGGGCCGAAGTCATTCTGGACGGTGGAGGGGGCCCGGCACCTGAACATCGTCGAAGTGGCGGGCCCGCACTACCGGGAGCGCCTGCGCGCGTTCTACGAAAGCATTCGGCTACCAGCACCGGATGCCAAGTAGAAGCCCGAACCGCTCGCCCCGGGACGGCCGATCAGCGTTTCATTCCGGCCCCATGATCGTCCGGGACATCCGCGACGCAGCCGGACTGTGCGTGATTGTTTTGTGGTGTGCTCTAGCGCCCTTCAGTGTGCGCCCCGCTCTAGGGGCGGCTCACCTCGCGGGCGAACGGGTTCTCCAAGCAGCGTCAGATACGGAGCGTAGGCGAACAAGCGGTGGCGCTTTTGGCCAGTCGTTTCTTCGAGGATGCCAATGGAGGAAAAACGCTTGGCCATATCGCTCGCTCCTTGAAATGTAACCCCGCAGACCTTGCCGATGATCGACGTAGAGACTACCGGCTGACGATATAGACTCTCTAACAAATTGAGTGCAAGCGGCCAACCGCCCGAGACAGCACATCCAGAAAGGCATCGTCGAATTTGATGCGCGGGTTCGGCGGGAGCGGGGACGGGACAAAGGCGTGATACCCAGTGGGTTGCTTGATGTAGCGGCCGGCACGGGTCGAGGTTTTGATTAGCTCCATATTCAAGTCTGCCGTCAATACACGCTCGCTTTTCTGCCCCGTATTCAAGTTTGACTGCCTTTTGCCTGAACAAAGATAACACGATCGCGGCCCCTGGAACGGAAGGCGCGTCCTGCGTTTTTGGGTCGTCTCAAGCCAGGATCGCGATTTGTCGCCATATTACTGCCAAATGATCGGAGCGAGCTAGGCGGGTCGCCTTACCGGACCGCGAAGTACACAACCGCCACGATGACGACCGTGAACAGCAGGCCGATCCCCACCAGGGTCAGCAACTCGCGTCCGAGGGGCTTCTGGGCATTCGGGTCCGGGAAGCGCAGCTTCGCCAGTGCGTCCACCGGCAGTACGGGCTCCTCCGGCGCGGGCTCTGGCGCGAGCGAAAGCGGTTCGAAGGTACTGCCATCCGGATCTCCGTAGCAGCGGAGGCGCCGCTCGACGATCCCGCTCCAACGGGCGGCATCGATCTTGATGCGGCTTGCGAGCGGCCGCGGAAGGGATGCCTGAATCTCCTCGACCGAACCTGGCTGGAGTGGTCTCACCACCCAGAAGCCCAGGCAGTCGGCCAGCTTGCATCCAAAGTGCACCAGTGAGAGGAGGTCCAGCGTGGAGCTGTTCTGGGGATCATGATGGCGGGCGGCGATGATCTGGAAATCCGGCGGCAGGTTCCAATGCGCGGCCAGGGCGCGTCCGGCTTCGCAGTGATCCATGCCCAGCGACCCGCGTTCCCAATCCAGCAACTCGAGCGCGTTCAAATCGGCATTGCGGAGCAGTTGCGCATATTCGGTGGGGTAAGCCAGCAACAGCCCCAGCCGGCCGACGTCATGCAGGAGCCCGGCCGTATAAGCGCGGTCTTCGAATGCGGAGCAGGCGCGCGCCAACTCTTCGGTAAGCAGGGCGCAAGCCAGCATGTGCCGCCAGCAGCGCGACAGCTCCTCGATGTGCAGCACCGCCTTCATATGATTGGAGGTCGCGACGGTCATGCAAAGCGAGCGGATGCGCCGCAGTCCCAGAACGACCAGGGCCGACTGCAGGCTATCGATTTGCGACCGGAATCCGAAGAGTGGGGAGTTGGCGACCCGCAGAATCTGGGCGGAAAATGCGGGATCGGCGGAAATGAGCGCAACCAGTTCCCGAATCTCGACATCCTCGCGCGCGAGCAGATCGAGCAAGCGCAGCACGATTGGCGGAAAGGCGGGAATCCTGGCCAGCAGTCCTATCCGGTCTGTTTGCCTCAGCTCGCCGGAACTCTGGCCCACAGTCTACGCATCGGCAGGTTGGAGAAAACCATTAGCTGCTGAGGTGCGCCTAATTATGAGCCGCAGATGCGCGCCGATGGACGCAGATGAAAAGAAAGAAATATAGTCTTGCGAGCGTCGTTAGATGCACGGCTCCGAAAGTTTCGGCCACGCTCCAGGACACCGCTTGCTGACGCGCGCGGCTCTGCTTGCCCGGCCGAGATCATGTGGCCGGAATGCTGCACTGAGCACGCTTTTATCAGCGTGCATTGGCGTGCATCGGCGGCTAGAGTTTAAGCGGAGCGGCCCAGCGTCTGCATTTCGCTGAAATTCACGCGCCGCTGCTCGTCCATCGCCAAGTTGGAAAGAATCACCGCGGTGGAATCGTTCAGCCCGACTGCCAGGTTCGCTTTCGGATGGCGGTTCATCGGATCTTTGCAGCACAGGAAGAAGTCCTCGAGCGACACAGTCACCGGATTACGGTCCTCCTCCGGCGCCATAATGCCCTTGCTGTAAAGCCAGCGCCGCGCGAACTTGGCTTCGCGGGTCAGGAAGGAATCGTCCGCGCCTTGCGAATCTTTCGGCAACAATAGCGGCACGCCCCGGGTGGCCGCAGCCGTGGTCATGGTCGCGCCGGCCTTGACCGGCTCCGTTTTTTCGGTCGCCTTCTTGACGGTTGCGGCGCCCACCGGAGCCGGCTCGCGATACCAGAGCGCGGTGGCAGGATGATTATCGTCGCCGATAGTGATCTCGATGGTGCCTTGGGTGCCCATAATCACTTCGCCGAACTCCTGCCGCTCGGCCTGCAGCAGATCCAGATGCGAGTTAGTGCTGATGGAGCTGTACAGCAGTTTGCGGCCGTTGGGATAAACATAGATCAACTGAATATTGTCGTAGACGTCGCGGCCGTCCTTGAAGGTATCGATGCCGCCGACTCCGATCACATACTCGGGCGGCGAGCCGAACATCCAGTCGGCCACATCGATCTGGTGCGAGGCCAGCTCGGCCGTGTTGCCGCCGGCGTACTCGCGATACATGCGCCAGTTGATCTTCCGCTCGAGGGAGGGGTCGGGCACCGGGCGACGCTGGCTGGAGTTGCGATGCCACTGGCCGCGGATATGCGTGACGTTGCCCAGTACGCCCTGGTCGACCATCTGCTTGGCGGTCTGATAGAACTGGCTATAGCGGCGCTGCAAACCCACCTGGAGCACCTGCTTGGGATGCTCGGCCACCAGGGCGCGGAGCGCGTGCACCTCTTCCGGCTTGTGCACCAGGCTCTTCTCGCAGAAGACATGCTTGCCGGCTTGCAGACTGTCCTTGGTGATCGTGAAGTGCTCATACAGCGGCACGGCGATGAGGACCGCGTCGATATCCTTGCGCGCCAGCAGCTCGCGGTAATCCTTATAGGCCACAGGATTGTTACCGGCGGTCGCCACGCCTTTCTGCAGGTTCGGATCGTAGTTGTCGCACACGGCTATGCATCGGCCAGCATCGGTTTCGTGGAGATGCTTAAGCAGGTAGGTGCCGCGGCTTCCGGTTCCGATAAAGCCGTACTGCACCTGGTCGTTGGCGGCGTGCACTTTCTGGATGAAGGGTGCGCCTTCGAGGGCGGGCAACGCGGCGGCGACGGCCGTAGCAGCGCCAGCCGCCTTCACGAAATCGCGACGGGTGACATCGGAGTCTTGTGCCATGCGGAGTCCTTAAAGAAGAGTGTTTCGTCCAAATTGTAACATGCCATCGGGCACCTCCCGTTCACGCAAGGACGGATTGTGGGCTCTTGCCGGGCCTGGACTCGAACCCCGCGCGCCTGCGCGAATCTCGGCCATTTGCCGCCCTCTCGACGGGCGAGCTGAGCGACGGATCGCCAGGGATGTGGCAAGGCAGCAATCTCGCTATCCTGTAGAGAGACGCACGTCTCTTGTATTTGCATGGGACCCCCGCAAAGAGCAAGCCAATCTTCGGAAGCACAGCGTGAACCTCGTCGAAGCCACATCCGTGTCCAGCGGCCCCCTGGCGCGGATTTTTGCGGATGAAATGCACTCGGCCGACGAGCCTCGGGAGATCATCGTCGGCCATTCGAGGGCAGGTCGTTTGCTGTTGGTATGCTTCACGGAACCGGAGAGGGACCGCGTTCGTATCATCAGCGCTCGCCGCGCCACGAGCAAGGAGTTGCATGACTATGAGGAAAATGTCAATGACTAAGGCCAATGCTAGGCGGGACGATGGGCATCAATCCGAGTACCGTTTCGACTACGCGAAAGCCAAACCGAATCGGTTCGCCGAAGGCACGCGGCCGGGATCCGTCGCGGTGTTGTTAGACCCGGACGTGGCGCAAGTCTTCAAAAGCCCGGAATCCGTGAATGCCGTTCTGCGAGCCTTGATGGCTACCATGCCCGCCGTCGCGCGCCCCGCGGCCAAGCGAATCGCGATCCGGCGCTCGGAGTAGTGGTGGACGCAGGACGTGATCTCGTGCGGGGAGAATGCCTGGCCGCGTCCGGCGAGATTTCTGCAGGTGCACTTGCCGCCCCGGAGGGCGGTGACGGGGCAACCTCATCGCAACCAATCGCCGGACCGAACGGCCCAATGCAGTGGCGTCGCGTGGAGGACTGTTGCCTCGATGCCCGAGTTACTTCACGCTATCCATGTGCCAACTCGCGTTCACCCATGCTCCGTTACGGTTGACGAACACTTCCGTGACCCGGCCCGAGTTTTCGGACCGCTTGCCACCCTGTTCGATTTCGTAGACGTAATTGGAATAAACAATTGCCGCGGATCCGTACGCTTGAATCTCTGTCTTTGGAAATTCGAGTCGTATCAGCTTGCCGCCGCCCGCGGCAAAACGCGCCGAACCGTCCAAGACGGCTTGGCGATTGCCCCATTCGCCGCCCCAAGCCTCGATGGTTAACAGCTCCTCCGGCAGCAGCTTTTCGAGCGCGGCGCGGTCGCCCGCGAAAAAGGCGCGCCACACGGCCTCGCGGGCTTCCAGCAGGCTCTTCTTCTCGGGCTCAGCCAACTCGCGCGACGTCTGATACTGCCCGGCGGCCGATTCAGGGTGTAGGTCCGTGTCGGAGCCCGTCTGAATCCACGCGCCGTTCTGCTTGGTGTAGAAATCCGTGATCCGAAGCGTGCGGTGGGCCGCTCCATCGGGCGTCTTGTATTCAGCGTCGGCGACAAACGCCACGAACGCGGCGTCGCCCTTGAAAATCATGTCGAACTCGCGCATTTTATAGCCCGTCATCCGGTAGGGATTGTTGGGGTCGAAATATGCGGCGTTCTCGTTCATGTACTCGTCCACTCCCCGAATCATCTTGCGCGAGCCTTGCAGATACCCGAGCCAATTTGCGGCGTGCGTGGCGCGAAGTTCGGCGACATCCTTGTGGATGAACGCCTGAAAGATGCGATCGATGTGAGCCCGTATAGCTTCACGGTCTGCGGCCCTGTCATCGTCCGCCGCGCTGGCGAGCAACGCGGCGGCCATCAGGAAACTGGTCAGACGAATCATCATTTGTGTAGGCTTCATGGATTTACTCCTCGCGAATGAGTTCGGCGGGATTGGCCGCGGCGGCGCGCCCCGCCGGACGCCAGCCGCCAAGTAGCGCGGCCGCCGGAAGAAACAGCAGCGCTGAACCGTAACTGAGCGGGTCGAACGGTCCGACGCCATAGAGCAACGTCCCCAGCCAGCGCGCAGCAATGAGCGCCGCGACCGCTCCCATCAGTACGCCGGCGGCTGCCAGCGCGGTCACCTCCCGCAGGACCATTCGAAGCACGTCGCGCGCGTGCGCTCCGAGGGCCATGCGAATACCCATTTCCGGCCGGCGCTGCGAAATCTGATAGTTAAGCACGCCATAGACTCCCGTGGCGGCGAGCAGCAGCGCCAGGGCCGCGAAGATGGCAGCCAGCACGGCGGTGAAGCTCACTGGGGAAATCTCGCGCGAGACGTATTCGGTCATAGGCCGGACTTTAGCCATGGCGGCGGTCCGACTGCGGTCGTGAAGCATCCGGCGAATGGTGGGCACGAGCGAGAGCGGATCGACGCGTGTGCGCAGCACGAAGGTCAGCGGACCGCGCCTGCTCTGCTCGAACGGCATGTAAATCTGCCCGCGAACTTGTCTGGTGAGTGAATGATTGTGCAGGTGCTCCACCACGCCCACCACCGCGCTAACGATGGGTTTGAATCCATCGCTGGTGGCGTGCTCGGCGACGATCTTTTTCCCGATGGCGGATTGGCCAGGCCAGGTGGTTCGCGCGAGTAACTCATCGACAATCGCCACGGGGCGGCTGGCAGCGCGATCCTGCTGGTCGAAATAGCGGCCTTCGAGGAGGCGCGCTCCCATGGCGGCGAGATAACCGGGGGTAATGCACCGAAGGTCGGCGACCAGAGTTGCGGCCTGGCGCTCATCGATCCCTTCCGGCTGGTAGGAACTGTACCAATTGGGAATATCGGTGTCCAGCGGCAAATGAGAGGTGGCGCCAACGCGTTCCACGCCAGGCAAGGCGGCGAGTTGCGCTTCCCAGTCGGGTATTGCATTGCCGGGAATTCCGCTGGAGATCTGAAATGCGAGCAGATGGCGCGGTTCGAAACCCGGACGTACCTGCTCAATCCTGGAGAGCGTGCGCACAGTGAGGGCGGCGCCAGTCACGAGCACGAAACCCAACGTGATCTCGCCGACGATGAGGGCTGCTCCGGTACGCCGGTGAAGGCGGCCCAGCGCGCCGCGTCCCCCAGTGCGCAGAGTCGCCATGAAATCCAGCCGAAAGCTGTCGATGGCGGGCACGAATCCGAAGAGCAGAGCGGCGGCCAGCGAGCAGGCGGCGGCAAACGCCAGCGCCGGCCAGTTCAGTCCCGCGTCTGCGATGCGCGCCAGGCGCTCGGGGCGGATCGCGAGTAGTCCGCGAAAAAACGCCCAGCCCACGGCGATGCCGGCCGCGCCGCCGAGCAAACAGAGCACACCGCCTTCGGCGAACAACTGGCGCACGATCCGGCCGCGCGAAGCGCCCATGCTGAGGCGCAGGGCCATCTCTTTGCGGCGGTCGCTGGCGCGCGCCAATAACAGGCTCGCGACGTTCACACAGCAAATCGCCAGAACGAAGGCCGAACCGGCAAACAGGGCCGCCAGCGCAGGCTGCACGTCGCGGACGGCATCGGCCTGCATCCCGGCGAGCGTGAACTGGAGATTTTCGGTGGCGTATTCGGTATACGCGCCGCTGATTTCCGTCGCGACGCGGTCGACGTCGCGCTGCGCTTCCGCCATCGAAACGCCGGGCTTGAGGCGGGCGACGAGGCGGATGTAATACTGTACGCGGTCCGTATAGATGGCGTTGTCGAATGTATCGAATACCTGGGCGTCGGCCGGGACGTTGGAGTCGGGCGCGAAGTGAAGTTGGAAATCGGGCGGCAGGACGCCTACGAGGGTATCCTCCCAATCCATGGGCAGTCCCTTGCCAAGCAATCTGCCGTCGGCTGCGAATCGACGCCGGAAGATGCCGTCCGTGAGCATGATCGCGGGTCCGCCACTGTCCTCGTTTGTGAAGGTGCGTCCATGGGCCGCGTGCACACCCAGCACGTCGAAGAAATTGGCCGTCACACGGGCGCATTTTACCTGCTCGGGGTTGTCGCCGGTGAAGGTGCGCGTGATGGTCCAAATTCCCGCCACACCCGCCAGCGAGCGGTTGCGGCGCTGGATCTCGCCCAGGATTGCGCCGGATACGGGAGCGCGCGCGTGGCCGGCGGTCCGGAAACTGCTCCAGACGATCGCGAGCCGTTCGGGGTGATCATAGGGCAGCGGGTGCAGCAGGACCCCGTAGAACACGCTGAAGACCGCGGTGTTGACGCCGATTCCCAGGGCGAGGGTGACCAGCGCTATCAGGGTAAACGACGGACGCCGGCGTAGCCCGCGCACGGCGTAGCGCGTGTCCTGGAGGAACGCCTGCAGCGAGGACCCCACCAGGCCGTCCCGCACGTTTTCCTTGACCTGTTCAAAACCGTCGAACTCCAGCCGTGCCGCGCGGCGCGCTTCGGCCGGGGGCATGCCGCGTGCGGCGAACCGATCGACGATAGTCTCAAAGCTCGATCGAAGTTCTTCGTCCAAATCGTCTTCCAGGCGGCGGCGCCTGAAGAGATAGTCGAACAGGTGAGTGAGGCGGCGGAACATGATATGGTCGCCTATCCTTCCGATTCCAGCATCCAGTTCATGGCCGAAGTCATGCGGCGCCAGTTGCGCTTCTCTTCGGCTAGCTGCGCGCGGCCCGCGCGGGTGAGCTTGTAGTAGCGCGCACGGCGGTTATTTTCTGAGGGCGCCCATTCACCCTGGACCCATCCTTGCTGTTCCAAACGGCGGAGCGCGGGAAATAACGAGCCGGGTTTGACCACGAACGCACCGCGGGTTACCTGTTGAATGCGATCGGCGATGCCGACGCCGTGCATGGGCGCGAGCTCCAGGGCCCGCAGGACGAGGAGATCCAGGGTTCCCTGTAGGATATCCATAGCTGATTGCCAAATATTAACATATCTGTGGAGGTTTTTCTATAGAACGTCTTTAGGATAGACAGCAGAAGCCTGCGCGTTTCCCGATACCTGGGGCTCGGTCATTTGCCGCACTCTCCTGCGGCCCGACCCACTTGGCAGGCGAAAACGCCTGCCCCACCTCGCTGTTCAACTGTGCCCCCAAGGCCTCTTCGGAAAAATGTAGAGCTAGAGGGGCAAGCCTTGGCGTTGGTCGCCGTTTCCGGACAGCCTGGTTGCCGGCTAACCGCCTTGAATGATGCGGCAGGCGCCGTAGACCACGAACGCGGCCACGCCGCCGGTCCACAACCATCCGCGCATGCGGCCGTTCCAGAACAGCGCGAAGAGCATTAGAAAGCCAAGCGGGCTGAGCGCGTTGAAGTGCACCGCCTCTCCCCAATGTCCTTTCGCCAGGGCGAACAGGGCCCTCGTAAGGCCGCAAAGCGGGCATGGCCGTCCGGTGAGCCAGTGGAATCCGCACAGCCGCACGGAGGGTTCGGCCGGCACGTTGAAACACCATAGCGCGGCGAACAACAGGATCGCCGCCGCCGCGCGGCGCGCCACCGAAGCGCTCACAACGCATCCACGGCATGGGGCTCGAAGCCGACGATTTCCTTGTAGGCTACCGTGATAGCGGCGATCGTCACCGGCATCGCGACGAAGATCCCCACCACGCAACAGAGCACGCCGAGCACGTCCACCAGCACCATCAACAACAAAAACAACGTAAAGCCGACGTAGTCGTGTTTCACCACCGCGTGGCTGGCCTGCATGGCCGGCCAGAAATCCATGCGCTTATCCACGATGAACAGGTAGGTGAACTTGTACATGGCGGCCACTACCAGACCCGGGATGATGCACAGGACCATCCCGACGGAAACGAAGATCGCGATCAGCACGGAGGCGACCAGTGTGGGCACGAAGTAATTGAAACCCAGGAAGAGGTCGGCGAATTCCGCACGGCGGCCGAGCAACTTTTTCATGATGAAGATGTGCATGCCAGCGATCATCGGCCCTTGCAGAATGATGGGTACCGCCGAACTCAGTACACAGAAGACAAGAGTTAAGAGCACGAACGTACCCATATCCGCTTTCACCAACTCCCAGCCTTCGCTGATCCAGCGTCCTGCCTGGACCTGGACAGTAGCCGGTGGAGTCCAGGGGGTGGCAGGCACGCCGGCCAGATCGGACGCCGCCGCGGCGAACGACGTCCCACAGTTGGGGCAAAACGCAGCCTCGGGACTCACTTGGGTCCCGCAGTTATGGCAGAACATGCGAGGGATCATAACACGCATCGTGGCGCGGGCGCGGTTAAAGCTGGAACTCGAGATTGGCGCCGGCGCCCACCTTACGGACGGCGCGGAGTTTGAATGTCTGGCGATCGTGCAGCAGGATATTGGGGTTGCGCATCGTCCCGGCGGCTGTATCCTGCCAGCCCGCCGGAAGGAACCGTGCCATGGCGCTGTCGACGATCAGGACATCCGCATCCCGGCAACCGGCGGCGAGCGCGGAGGGGTGTCCCTCAAACATCCAGACGCAGTGGCCGATGGACGACAGGCCGACCAGCATCCCAAAGAACGGGACGGTCTGGTTCACATGGGCCAGGCTTGGCACGGCGCTTTGACCAGTTTCCGCGAAGCTGGTATCTGCGATGACTGCGATGTTGCGCTTCACTGCGGATGAAATCACCCGCTCCATATTCTTCGCCAGCGCGTCGAGCTCGGCAGACTGGGGCAGCCGCGGCATCAGCAGTAAGGAGCGGTCCGGCCGCAGGATCGCGATCCCGCCGCGTCCGTTTTCATCCGCGGCTGTGGTCCAGGCCGTGGCCAGGATCGCTTCCACATTCCGCTGCTGGTCCACATCCGGCATGCGCGGTTCGAGACGATTCGGAGCGGTGGCCGCCGCAGGCCCGGTTTGCGCGCGGGGATGGCTCTGCCCGGTACGGGGATCTACGTAGTCGGAGAAATCCGGCTTGCTCGAAAGGCTGATCGGCAGCTTCCACTTGACGACCAACTCCAGAACAGTCCTTGCGAGGGGCGGCGGTTCGGCATGAACGCCTTCCCGGTAATACCAGACAGAGCCGCTGGTTTCCTTGGCGGTTTTGAGAGCTGCGTCCAGATCTGCGAGGCCTACTGGCTGGCCCTCCAGCAGGATGGCGCCCGAAGACAACACGCTGATTCGTAACGCCATTTCTTTCGCGTCTCCCGGCAAACGGCCGGCAGATCTACAGAGTACCGTAGTTTCGTGCGTGGCGACGAGGATATCGGAGGATATCGAACTTCCGGCGCGCCACGCGCGCCTTGATATCATGGGCCTGATGACATGGCGTTGATCGCCGTTTCCGGACAGCCCGGTTGCCGGTTTGAAGAAGTGGCGCGCATCAGCGTGCACCGCCTCGGGTTCGAGCTGGTCAATGAGTCGCGGATTCACGGACTCATCGAGCACGACTTCGGTCCGGACGCGGACGTGCCCCAGAAGGCCCGCGCCGATCTGGTGGCATCCATCCTGGCGCGGCTGGCCACCGAGCATCACCTGGTGTACTGCGCGCCAGGCGCTGAGATGCTTTCGCGCCAGTTCCCCGGCACCCTGCGCGTGCACCTGGTGGCGGGGGATTCGGTCAGAATCGGCAATCTGATGCTGGACCGCCGGCTGGAGCGCGCGGCAGCCCGGCAACTGCTCCGTGAACTGGATGCCGCCCAAAGCGCACAGTATAAGAGCATGTTCGGCAGGGCCACCGCGCCTCCCTATTGGTTCGACTTGCTGCTGAATGCCGAATCCATGGATTCCGAGCAGATGGTGGAGCTGATTCAAAGCTCGGTGCGCACGCTGGGCCTGAAGGAGCGCGGCTTTCTGTCAGCCGCGGCCGAAGCGCAAATCCAGTTTCAGATCCGCCTGCGCCTCTCGCGGCATGGCATCGTGCCACCGGGCGCGGTGCGTCTGCCGGATAAGGCTTTCGCGCATCAGAGCGAGCAGATCTTCGCAAACCTGCTGGATTTCTACCGCATCGCATGGGAGTACGAGCCACGCAGTTTTCCGGTACAGTGGGATGCGGAGGGGCGCGTATCCGAATCGTTCACTCCGGATTTCTACCTGCCGGAGTTCGATCTTTACGTGGAGCTCACGACCATGAAGCAATCCCTGGTGACCCGCAAGAACCGCAAGATCCGGCTGCTGCGGGAGCTGTATCCGCACATGAACATTCAGATCTTCTACCAGAAGGATTTCGAAAATCTGATCTTCAAGTACGGCTTGGCGGAACGGCCCGCGAAGGCATGAGCAAAGATCCTCTTCCGGCCATCGAGCGGATTCTGTTCACCGAGGAACAGATTGCCCAGCGCATTCATGAGGTTGCCGCGGAGATCACGGAGCGATACCGCGGCAAGCCGCTCAAACTGATCGGTGTGCTCAAAGGCTCCGTCTTTTTTCTGACGGCGCTGGCCCGGCAGATTCAGATCCCGGTAAAAATCGACTTTCTGGCGATCTCGACTTTTTCGAACCGATCCAGCGCGCCCGGCGTGGTGCGTATCGCCAAGGATCTGGACGAGGGAATCGAAAACGAAGACGTGCTGCTGGTGGAGGATATCGTGGACACTGGCTTGACGTTGCGCTACCTGCTGCAAACGCTCTCCAGCCGCGGACCCAACTCGCTGGGCGTGTGTACGTTTCTGGACCGCAATTCCCGCAGGCTGGTGCAGATTCCCGTGGAGTTCCGCTGTTTCGAGATCCCCGATCATTTCGTCATCGGCTTCGGGCTGGATCACAACCAGCTTTACCGCAACCTGAGCTATGTGGCGGTGATGAAGCCGGACAAGAACACGTGACGCCGGCGGCCAGCGCGCGCGGTCTTATAATGGTCATTCATACCGGAAAAACTTATGTCCAAAAATACAGACACATTTGTCGAACAAAATCGCGAGCGTCTTCTCGACGAGTTGAAGGAGTTTCTGCGTATTCCCAGCATCAGCACGCTGCCCGAGCACCGCGGCGATATCGATCGCGCGGCTGAATTCGTCGCCAACAGCCTGCGCCACGTCGGCATGGAGAATGTCGAGATCATCCCGACGGCCGGGCATCCGCTGGTCTACGCGGATTGGATGCACGCGCCGGGAAAGCCCACAGTGCTGTGCTACGGCCACTACGATGTGCAGCCCGCCGATCCGCTGGAAGAATGGAAGAGCCCGCCGTTCGAGCCGGAAGTGCGCGACGGCAACATTTACGGGCGCGGCACGGCGGATGATAAAGGGCAGATGTACATGCACGTGAAGGCCATCGAAGCGCTACGCGCCACGACCGGAACGCTGCCCATCAATGTCAAGTTCCTGGTGGAAGGCGAGGAAGAGGTGGGTGGCGAATCCATTGCCAAGTACGTGGCCGAGAATCCCGAGAAGTTGAAGGCCGATGTCGCGCTGGTTTCCGACACCGAGCTTTTCGCCGAGGGGATACCCACGCTGTGCATCGGCCTGCGCGGATTGGTTTACCTGGAGGTGGAATCCAGAGGGCCGGCGCGCGATCTGCACTCCGGCTTGTACGGGGGCGCGGCCCCGAATCCCATCTTCGGGCTGGTGGAGTTGCTTTCCAAAGTGAAGAATGCCAACGGCGTGATTCAGGTGCCGGGCATCTACGACGATGTGCAGGCGCCCGCGCCCGCCGAGAAGCGAAGCTGGAAGCGGCTGCCTTTCAGCGAAGAGGAATTCCGGGAGAAAGAGGTTGGATCGAGCGTACTCACCGGCGAGAGGAAGCCTTCGGTGCTGGAGCGCGTCTGGGCGCGTCCGACTTTCGAAGTGCACGGCATCGCGGGCGGATTCACCGCGGCCGGCGCGAAAACCGTGATTCCCGCGAAGGCCACAGCGAAGGTGAGCTTCCGGCTGGTGCCCAATCAGGACCCCGACAAGGTTCTGGCGGCCTTCCGCGAATTCGTAACACAGCATACTCCCAAAGGCATCCAGTTCGAGGTGCGGGTGTTGAGCTCCGGGCCCGGGCTGTCGGTGAATCCGGATCATCCCGCCATCAAGGTGGCCGCCAAGGCCTTCAGCGACATCCTCGGCAAGAAGACCGTTTTTATCCGCTCAGGCGGATCGATTCCAATCGTCGGCGACTTCGCCAATCACTTGGGAATTCCCACGGTGCTGATGGGTTTAGGCTTGCCGGACGACGGCCTGCATTCGCCCAATGAGAAGTACAAACTGGAGAATTACTACCAGGGCATCATGACCGTGGCGCATTTCTTCGAGAAGTACGGAGCGGAGGCAGTCGCGGCGCCAGCGGCTTAGGCGGCACGCTGGCCTCCGCCACGCGCGGCACAGTCTGCATCCTTTTTCCAGGCTGGATAATCCAGATGATTTAACCGGCTATCCGGCTGGAAATTGAGAACGATCGTGTGGTCAGGCCGGGCTTCCGGCGGACGTCTGCAAGCGCTCGCGCACCTAAACTAATCGAAATCGCGCCTCACCGGATAGTCGACGATGATGGCCCGGCCGTCGGTGAGGGCCTTGACCGAATGGCGGGCATTACCGGGCACGATCGCAACCAGGCCCGCACGGGCGATCTGAGTGACGCCGTCGATGGTCACTTCGAGCTCCCCTTCGAGCACCTCGTAGACTTCCTCCTGAGGATGGAAGTGCTCGTGAATGGACGCGCCGCGGGTAAAGTCGTAGTGCGCAAACGTCATGCTCGGCGAGTGGAAATAGCGTCCGCGCCAGCCCGGCAAGCGCTCGATCACTTTGAGGCTGCTGGTGTCGACAAAGGGCATAAGGCTTCCTTTTGAAGCATCCTAGCACGGCGGCTACAGCTTCCCCGGCCGCTGCCGCAACCGCGTCCTCAACCGCTTCCTCAGCGCCGCGGTTGCCTCGCGGTGGCACTTCAGGCACAACGTCCGCATGTTGGCCAGATCGCACTCGCCTCCGCCTTCGGCCACCGGGACAATATGGTCGGCGTCCCAAAGATGGCGGCGATGGCCCCAGTCCTTCTCGAATTGTCGGCGGGCCGCGTAGTCGAGCTTGCGCTTCTCCTTGCGCAGAGCTTCGGTGTCCACGCCGCACCGTGCGCAGACGCCGCGGTCGCGGGCGAAGACCTGCTCGCGCAAGTAGCCAGGATCGGTGCGCAGCTTCCACTCGTGCACGCATTGCGGGGAGCAGAACGTGAAGCGGCCCTTGGGAACCTCACCGCGGCACCAGCGGCAGGGCTGCGGCCCGCGAAGCACCCGGCGATCGACCCACCCACCCGGCTTGGCGCGCTGCGTGCTCACAAGCGCAGATCGTACCCCTGCGCGCGCATCCCATCGATCAGGCGAACGCGGATCTCGCCCACTTCTTCGGACGAAAGCGTGCGCTCCGCCGAGCTGACCGTCAAGCGGAACGACACGCTCTTGGTTCCCCCGGCCAGCGGGGGACCGGCGTACTGGCGTTGATATTCGATGGATTGCAGCAACTCTCCGGCGAGCGGCACAAGCTTATCGCGCAGGTCACCCACGAGTTCCCGTTCGCCGGCCACCACGGAAAGATCGAAGGCACTCGAAGGATACCGGCGGATCGGCGCGTAGCGCGTCTCTTTGGGCGCGACCTGTAGCATGCGCGGGAGATCCAGATCCAGCATGGCCGTGCGGCCCTCGCCCAGCGACGGGTGCAACTCGAAGAGCCGGCCCAGCACAGCACCGCGCCAGTGGATTTCCGCCGCGCGCGCCGGGTGTTCGTACGGCTTCGCTTCAGCGGGACGCGCCTCTGCCCCGGGCATCAGGCACTGTGCCGTGCGTTTCATCTCGAACAGGCCCGCGATGCCGTCGCCATCCTTGCTGTAGATCGCGGCAGCCAGGTGCGGAATCTCGCGCGGCAGACCTTGCGGCTGGCGGTGGATCTCGCGGCCTATTTCGAACAGGCGGAATGCGTCCATGTGCTTGCTGTTCTCCAGCACGTTGCCGCGCAACTCCGGCAGCAGCGACATGCGCAGCAGCGACTGGTTGGGCGCGATGGGATTAGCGACAGTGACGTGCTCGGCCGGATCCATGCCGAAGATGCGCGCGTCCGCCTCGGTCACGAACGAATAATTGTAGACTTCGGTGAAACCCTGGTCCACGAGCACCGCGCGGACCCGGCGATGGAACGCGCGCTCTTCATTGGCGGGCGGCACGGTGGTTAAGACGGCGGGCGGCCGCGGCTCGATGGAATCGTACCCGATCATGCGGCCGACCTCTTCCACTAGGTCGTCCTTCAGCGCGATATCCTTGGTGGCGCGCCACGACGGCACCGCGACGGAAAACAGGCGGGGAGCGTGACTGGAGACTTCGAACGCCAGGCGCTCCAGGATATCGCGCACATCTTCGGGACTGACGTCTTTGCCGAGCTTGCGCACCAGCCAATCCATCGGCAGCAGGATCGGCGGCGGCGGCGCGATCTGCTTGCGCTGGTCCGCCAGGCCGCCCACCAAGCGGATGCCGGGTGACAACTCGTGTAGCAACTCGACGGCGCGCGCGAGGCCCCGCACTGTATTGGCGGGGTCCTGCGATTTTTCGAAGCGCATGGAAGCGTCGGTGCGCAACTTCAGCGCAGCGGAGGTGCGACGCACGCTTGAGGCATTGAAGCACGCGCTTTCGAGCACAATGCGCGTGGTTCCTTCGACGATCGCGCTATCCATTCCGCCAATCACACCGGCCAAGGCCACCGCACTTTTGGCATCGGCGATCACCAGGTTCGCAGGGTTGAGCGTGAAATCCTGCTCGTTCAATGCCAGGAAGTATTCGCCTTCGCGAGCGGGCCGCACGAAGATGGTATCGCCGTGGAGCAGGTCGCGATCGAAGGCGTGCATGGGCTGCGCCAGTTCGGACATGACGAAGTTGGTCATGTCCACGATGTTGTTAATCGGATTCAGGCCGATCGCCGTGAGCCGGTATTGCAGCCACAGCGGCGACGGCCGGATGGTGACGTTCTCGAACACCAGCGCGCTGTACCGCGGACATAGATCGAGGTCTTCGATCGCCACCCCTATGGGCGCGGGCGCCGATGGAACCAGGCTCGGTTTGACCGGATCGCGCAACGGCTGCCGCAGGATCGCGGCCACTTCGCGCGCCATCCCGAAGTGGCCCCACAGGTCGGGGCGATGGGTGATGGACTTGTTGTCGATCTCGATGATCTTGTCCGGCGCGCAGCCTGGCAGGGGCGCGCCGGCGTCGAACTCACCGGCGAGTTCAACGATGCCGGCAGCGTCGCGGTTCAGGCCCAACTCGGCGCCGCTGGCCAGCATTCCGTCGCTTTCGACACCATTGATGACCTTTTTTCCGATGGGCACGTAGACGCTTACGATGCCGGGCCGGCAGTTGGGAGCGCCGCACACCACCACCTTGTCTCCATAGCGGCCGGTTTGGACTGCGGCCTTCACGTTGTGACTGTCGGGGATGGGATCGACGGATCTGACGCGCGCAGCGCAAGCCCCTGCTAGCAACTCGCCGACGGGCTCAATCCCTTCGCACTCGGCGGTGCGCATCGTGATCAGCCGTTCGAGTTCGTGC
>Ga0181518_10000940_pt1 | contig 30879 bp, 25 predicted proteins | sample PEATcosm2014_Bin_28_FD_119751 | JGI IMG/M metagenome (GOLD analysis project Ga0181518, IMG submission 119751) | Peatland microbial communities from MTU Mesocosm Facility, Houghton, MI, USA - PEATcosm2014_Bin01_60_metaG | ecosystem: Environmental > Terrestrial > Soil > Wetlands > Peat | place...
AGATCGTGGTCGAGATACCAGATGGTGGACTGGAGGCTGCGGTGCCCGAGGATGGCTTGCACGTCGCGCACGTCGTGCGTGTGGCGGAGCATGGCGACGGCGGTGGAGCGGCGCAGGTCGTGGGGCACGATGTGGCGCGTGATGCCGTTGGCCTTGCAAAGTTTTTGGAAGGCTTCGCGGAGCGGTGCGGCGAGCCGGCCGCTATCTGCGTTGGGTTGGAACTGTCGGCCGTTGCGACGGGGCCAGAGTTGGAGCACGTAGGGCCTCGGGTCGTTGTGGTCGCATTGGTCGATGAGCTCGCGCACGGCAAGGGTGACGGGCAGCGTGAGGCGGGCGCCGTGTTTGCTGGTGAAGCGGAGTTCGCCGGTCTGCGGATGGTATTCGGCCGGGCCGAGGCGCGCGGCGGTGCCGGAACGGATGGCGAGGTCGGAGCAGAGGAGCACCCACAGGCGCAGGTGCGGCGGCGCGCTGGACACCAGGCGGTCGATCTCTTCGCGATCGGCGGTGATGTTGCGCGGGCGCGTGCCGGGATATCGCCGGATGTGCTGGTCGAGCTTGGGCGCGCCGTGGTTCTCCCACAGCCAGCGGAGAATGACTCTTATCGCGCCAGCCTGGCCGGCTTTCGTGGAGCGCTGATAGCGACTACGCGCGAGGGTGTCGTCGATCTCTTTGGCGTGGGACGCGGCGAGTTGGCTGGGCGTGACGCTGCCGGCGGCGGCGATGATGGCCTTGGCCGCGCCGCGGTTCTTCCATTCCCGGTCGCCGAGGAATGCGGCGAGTAGGAGCCGGGCAATCGTATCCCTCTCGCCTTGGATTTTGGGTGGGCGAGTTCCTTTTGCTCTGCCTCAAATTGGAGCGCGGCCCGTTTGGATGTGAAGGATTTGCGAAGTCGTTTCCCGCTGGCGTCGCGCCAGTCGGCGTAAAACCGGCCCTGTTTTTCAAACATCGTGTGTCCTTTCTACGCGCGGATCGAGTGAGGCGATGTGAGCGGGCGCACGCACCAGTTTTGGTGCGGACACCCGTGGACACCGGGGCTCGCTCGAAATCCCCTGATGGATATTGGGGATTCGCTGGTGTGGACACTACACGGGAAGTCTAGTTAGACGCATGGGTGGGGTCAAACGGCAGCCAGTACCGCCGGTCTCCAAACCGGTTGTAGTGCGGGTCTGGACAGGCCGTTACGAAAGCGCTCAGTTTCGACCGATGTTTCGGCTTGGGGGCAGGCAAGTCACATCGAGTTGGGCTGCTGGCGCGGGCGGCAACGTGCCGGTCGGAGCCTAAGTGGCCAGGGCTGCCGTTATTTTCCGGCCTCTCAGCACCTTGATCATCCGCTTCAGGTTGTAAGCCATGGTAGCCAGTCCGATCTCGACCGCCATGCCTGCGATTCTATCGGAGGCTCATTTTCTGCCGCCGTTCCTGCCCCATTACGGCCCCGAAGCACCCGAGAGAATGTGCGACTCGGAGCGGAACTGGTGATAGTGAGTAAATGCAACGTCATTGATGGAAATTTGATAAGGAACGGGCGAATGTGCGGTGTTGGCATACTCGAATGTGTCGAAGAATCGCGTAATCGCCACGCTGTGAACAGGACAGATATAAGTCACCCCGCCAATTTCGGTCGGCGCAAACTCCACGAGAATCGAAGATTCGTCGAAGGTGCCGGTGTCGCTTCCGCTCGCCAGAATCGTGATCCGCCACACGGCTCCGCTCTCCGGATCGATCGCGACCTCGCCATGATAGGCCGGTTGCTCGGTCGGCCCATTCCCGAGGGTCAACCCAAAATGAGATCTCTCCCTTGGAACCTTATAGCGAAAGACGGCCAACAGCGCTGACGATTCTTGCGCCGAGTGGCCCTGCTCCCAGTGATCCCAGGTCACCTGATCCTCGGCAAAATCCAACACAATGATTTCCAGCACCGACCCGAACTCGCCTGATGTCGTCATGGCAGAAAGCGAAGCGGGCGAGGATCCGTTCGCTCCCGGCGCCGCATTCACAACCTCAGTTCCGCCGCGATAGGTCACCTCCTGGGCGTAGGATCCGAGCCAGAAGTACTGCTGATCGGGGGAGTCGCTCGATTTCGCCGGGCCCAGCGCCCGGTAATAGAATTTTTGTCCTTGCCTGGTTTGAAAGATCCCACTGGTGATCTGCCGCGATGCGAGCCTCTCCGCCGTTGTAAAAGCAAACGCGGATGTGGTGCGCAGCGCAAAATAGTTGGGCAACCTGGGAATTCTTTGATTCACGTAGTCCCTGCATCGCGTCAGAATGAGCTGCTGGGTCTGCGCGCCGGGTGTTGGCACCGTGGGCATTTCCGTGGCGGGAGGCGGCAAAAATGCGGAGACATCGGCGATCGCCATCAACGCCTCTCGCGAGCGGTTGCCCGCAACATCGGCCTTCCACCGGGCAAGCCGCGCCATGCTGGCCCTTTCCGTCAAATTGATGCCTGCGATCTGCCTGGCAACCCTGGCGTCGCCTTGCCCGCGTATCTGCGTTAGCAGCTGGTCCAGTTGATTGACCGTCAGGTTCGTTGCCGCCGGCGGCGGAACCGCAAAAACGACTGTCACGATTGCTTCGGCAAGGAGCACACACGCCCCCATGCGCCCCCATTTCCTCAGCAATTCGCGGCTGCGGCTCATGGCGCATCATTATATAGATTCCGCGAAGCGCCCGAATCGTAGCGTCGGCGTCTAATCCAAGGCTCCGAGAATTTGTCGTTGGCCCGTAGCGCCAGTCTCCAGACCGGCTGTAACGGCGGCGTCCTCACCGCTGTCGAAGGAGTCTTCGTCAAGCGGGTATGTGCAGGTCCGGAGGCCGGCGCCACTTTCGTTTGACGGCCCTACCTGCGGGCAATAGCTTGGAAGAGAGCGATTGCGCGTGAATCGCTTGTGTTCGCTCGAGGAGGTTGGATGTTTCTTCCCCGGTCTCGGATGGTTTTCTGGGTTTGGACGGGCTGTCTCGGTGCGAGTCTGGTCCTATCCGCCGCCCACGCGCAGGATCTGAAGAGTTTTGAGCAGCGCACCACCGTCAAAGTGCTTCCCAACGGACTCACGCTCATCATTTGCGAGCGGCACGAGGCGCCGGTCTTCAGTTACACCACCTTTATCGATGCGGGCGACGTCAACGATCCCTCCGGCGAAAGCGGCCTCGCGCACATGTTCGAGCATCTGGCCTTCAAAGGAACCACGCAGATCGGAACCACCGATTACGCCCAGGAAAAAGTCGCTCTGGAAAAAGTGGAAGCAGCCAACGACGCCTACGAGGCCGAGTATCTGAAGCCGATCGGCCGCAGCGAGGAAAAGCTGAAGGCGCTGCACCAGGCCTTTCTCGACGCGCAGGCCGCGGCTGAGAAATACGTTGTACCCAACCAGTTCACCGAGGTTGCCGAAACAAATGGCGCAGACGGCCTGAACGCTGAGACCGGCCTCGACGACACACAGTACTTCTGGTCGATGCCGGAAAACCGTCTGGAGTTGTGGGCGTGGATGGAGTCGAGCCGCCTGGCGGATGTGGTGCCCCGCGAGTTCTACAAGGAGCGCGACGTGGTGCTGGAAGAGCGGCGCATGCGCGTCGACTCCGATCCGGTCGGGCGGCTGGTCGAGCAATTTGTCGCCACGGCCTACGTGGCGCACAACTACAAGCGCAGTGAGATCGGCTGGCCCAGCGAGGTCAGCCAGATCAACGCCACGGAGGCCATGGAGTTCCACAAAAAGTATTACGTCGGCGGCGACGTTGTGGTCGCCGTCGTGGGCGATGTGGATGCCAAAACTGCGATGCCCATGCTGGAAGAATATTTCAGCCGCGTTCCCGGCGGCCCCAAGCCGGAAGAAATGACCACCGTCGAGCCGAAACAGTTTGCCGAGAAATCCGTCATCATCCGCGAGCAGACCCAGCCCTCCTATATTGAGGGCTATCACCGGCCCAGCTATCGCGATCCTGACGACGCAGTTTACGACGCCATCAGCGACATCATGTCGAATGGCCGCGTCTCGCGCCTCTATCGCAGCCTGGTTGAGCAGCAGCAAATCGCCGCCGAGGCCGAGGGTTTCAGCCCCTTCCCCGGCGAGAAATACCCGAGCCTCTTCGCGTTTTACGCCGTCCCGCTGCCCGGCCACACGCCGGCCCAGATGCGCGACGCCATCCACAAGGAGATTGAGAAGCTGAAAACTACCGACGTCAGCGATGCGGAGCTCGAGATGTACAAGACCCGTACCCGCGCCGATTTGCTGCGCGGCCTGGCCGATAATCATGGACTCGCCTCCTCGCTGGCTGAGTACCAGACCCGCTACGGCGATTGGCGTCAGCTCTTCCTTGAGCTTGACGAGGTCGACAAGGTCACCAAGGCCGACATCCGCCGCGTAGCCAATCAAGTGTTTGTGGATTCCAATCGGACCAGCGCCGAAATCGACACCGAGCCACCGGCCGCGGACGCAAAGAAGGACGGAGGCGGGCAGTGATAAAGACAGGGAACAAGGGAACAAGGGAACGAGGGAGCGAGGGAGCAAGGGCACGAGGGAACAAGAAAACAGTGATTGGTGGTCAGAAGACCGTGAATCGCGGTTCGTGGTTCGTGGTTCGTTCGTTCGCCTTCAGGCCTTCTTGCCTGTTCGCAGCACTTCTTGCGATCGCAGTCGCCGCGCCGTCGAGCCTTTCCGCCCAGCAATCCAAGCCCTGGGAGCAAATTCCAATTCCCACGCTGCACGAATTTCATCCGCAGCAGCCCAAACGCGTCGAGCTTAAGAATGGCATTGTGATTTTTCTTCAGGAAGACCACGAGTTGCCGTTCGTCTCTGGCTCGGTGCTCATACCGGGCGGCGGACGCGACGTGGATCCTTCCAACGCCGGACTGATCGGGATTTATCAGCAGGCGTGGCGTACCAGTGGATCTGAAAAGATGGGCGGCGACGCCATGGATGACCTGCTCGAAGCCAAGGCGGCGCACATTGAAACTGAAGGCGACGAGGATTCGACCGAGCTCTCCTGGGATTCGCTGAAGGGCGATGCCGACCAGGTGTTTTCGCTGGCCATGGACCTCTTGTTCCATCCCAAATTCAGCGCGGAAAAACTGCAGTTGGCGGAGCAGCAGGGGGCTACCGGCATTGTGCGCCGCAACGACGACGAGGAAGAAATTGCCGAGCGCGAAGCGGCCAAGCTGGTCTACGGCGCGAATAGTCCTTACGCGCGCCAGCCCGAGCTCGCCACCATCGCCAAAATCACTCTTGCCGATCTTCAGGCCTGGCACGATCGCACCCTCAAAGGCAAACTCATCATCGGCATCAGCGGCGACTTCGATGCCGCCGCCATGGAAGCCAAGGTGCGCGCGGTCTTCGAGCCGCTGCCGACTGCCACTCCTGAGCCGCCGCGGCACGATGAGTTCGCCGGACCCAAACCCGGCGCGTACTTCATCGACAAGAAAGACGTGAATCAATCCAACGTACAGATTGTTGCCCTTGGCATCGATCGCCATAACCCCGATGTGCCTGCCATTGTGATCATGGACGAAATTCTCAGCGGCGGTTTTGGCAGCAGGCTCTTTCAAAAGGTGCGCACGCAGTTGGCTCTGGCCTACGAAGTCGGCGGCGGATTCGATCTGCCCTACGACCACCCCGGAACCTTCACCGTGGACGTACTCACCAAGAGCGTTTCCACTGTTGATGCGACCAAGGCCGCCGAAGCCGAGATCGCCGGCCTCAACACCCGGCCCTTTACCGAAGCCGAGTTGCAACGCGCCAAAGACGACATTCTCAACTCGTTTCTTTTCCGCTACGACACACGCGATAAGATCCTGGCCGAGCGCGAAAAGCTTGAGTTCTACGGCTATCCGGCCGATTATCTTGAGAGCTATCGAGCCGCACTTGAGAAAGTTACGCTCGAAGACGTGACCGCGGCCGCCAAGAAGTACATTCATCCGGAAAAACTGGCCGTGCTCGTGGTTGGCAACGGCTCGGAGATTAAGCCGCCTGTCGATGATCTCGGCATGGGTGCGCCGCAGGTCGTCGACATTACGATCCCGGGCGCCCCCGGTGCGCAAGGAGCGCCGGGCGAGCAGCAATAAAAGAGGAGAGCATCATGTTCGAACGGTATACGGAAAAGGCGCGGCGCGTAATCTTCTTCGCGCGGTACGAAGCCAGCCAGTTTGGCTCGCCCTATATCGAGACCGAGCACCTTCTGCTCGGACTGCTGCGCGCAGACAAGGCGTTAGTCGACCGCTTCTTGCGCGCGCAAGCCTCAGTGGAGTCGATCCGGAAACAAATTGACGCGCAGGCGACGATTCGTGAGAAAGTTGCGACGAGCGTCGATCTGCCGCTCTCGAACGAGGGCAAGCGCGTGCTGGCTTATGCGGCCGAAGAGGCGGAAAGGCTGGGCCATAAGCACATTGGCTCCGAACATCTGCTTCTGGGGTTGTTGCGCGAGGACCAATGCTTTGCGGCGCATATTCTTGAGGAGCGCGGCGTAAAGCTCGTGCAAGTTCGAGACGCGCTGGCCCGCGAGCCGCATCGGAGTGAGACGTCAGCGTCAGCAACCGTAATAAGCGCCAGGCCTGACCCTCGGGCCTTTTGGCTCGCCGGCAATGGTGTCACGATCAAACGCCCGGAATCCTGTGTGATCGATCCGGAAGTGGAAGTCGGCGCGGAGACAATCATCGAGCCGTTTGTGCAATTGCTGGGCAAGACGCGCGTCGGCTCCGGCTGCCGCATCCGGTCCTTTACCGTCATCGAAAACTGCACCCTCGGCAACGGCGTTCTCATCCGCCAGAGCTGCGTGCTTGAGGATTCCACCATCGCCGACGGCGCGCAGATCGGCCCCTTCGCGCACTTGCGCCCCGGCAGCGAAATTGGCGAGAACGCGCACGTAGGCAATTTTGTTGAAACCAAGAAGGCGAAGCTCGGCAAGGGCGCCAAAGCCAGCCATCTCACCTATCTCGGCGACGCGGAGATCGGCGAAGGCACCAACATCGGCGCCGGGACCATCACCTGTAACTACGACGGCGTGAACAAACACGTAACGCGCATCGGCAATGGCGCGTTTGTAGGCAGCGACTCCACGCTCGTCGCGCCCATCACCATTGGGGACGGCGCGTATATCGGCGCCGGCTCCTGCATCACCAAAGACGTCCCAGCTGACGCGCTGGCTGTGGCCCGCGGCCGCCAAATTACCAAAGAAGGCTGGGCCGCCGCGCGCCGCGCCAAGCGCGCCGCGAAATCGTCATGATTCCGCGCAGTTTTGCGTCCGTCTTCGCGCTCGCTGCATTCTTCTGTCTTGCGCCTGCTGTAGCGCAGCCGGGCTCGCCCCAACCCGGCCGGCTCGTCGCGCAAAAAATCGCCGACGGCGTCTGGTTCCTCCCCGGCGACGCCTCCAAAGGCTACTGCAACAACATCGTCATCGAAATGCGCGACTACCTGATCGTGGTCGACGCCAACTATCCTGGCCGCGCCCGCGAACTGGTCAGCGAAATCTCCCAACTCTCGCCCAAACCGGTGCGCTTCGTCTTCGATACCCACGCGCACCGCGATCACGCTTACGGAAACATTGTGTGGACCGAGGCCGGCGCCACCACATTCGCCTACCAGGGCGTTGCCGACGAAATGGATCGCTACGAACCCAAGCGCTGGCGCGACACTGCAGCCGAGCGCGACGACGTGCGCTCCCTCAACCTCACCGATGCACCGCGCCCCCAGCTCCTCTTCCGTGAGAGCCCCTTCATTCTCAAAGACGCGACGCGCGAGGTGCGCTTCTACTTTCTCGGCTGGGCGCACACCCGCGGCGACGGCTTTGTCTGGCTCCCCAAAGAGCGCATTCTGTGCACCGGAGATGCGGCTGTCAACGGCCCACGCAACAAGCTGTGGGACGCGGACATCGAAAACTGGCCGCGCGTTCTGACGCAAGCCCTGGCCTTCAAACCCCTCCACGTTTTGCCCGGTCACGGGGACGCGGGCGGCCCGGAGATTCTCCTGGGCCAGCAGGCGTTTCTTCAGGATTTATATGCCGCCGTCAAACAGCAAGTCGATGCCGGCAAAACCCTCGCCCAGATTGTCCCCGTTCTCCCCGTGCGAGACCGCAACTGGATTCCCAAAGACTTAAGCACGGATGTTGCCATTACCTACGCAGAGATTACCCACCACCAGCCCGCCGGCGCTCTTCCTCACGAATGGAAGTGACGCCGAAGATACCCGCCTGTGCATGTCACGTTCGTGTCATTGAGAATGGGTTACGAAGGTGATAGGCTCTGGTAAGCCAAAAGACCCGGCCGGCCGCCCCCTTGCGCGCACGGCAGTATTCGGGCGCACTTTAGATCGTGGTAACATACCGACCATCAGGCCAGTCGCGGTTATTTTGTTGGGTCAGGAGCCTCTTACGGGCTGCGCAACTGTGCCGGCGTCTTCTTTCCGGCTCAGCAATCCATGGAACACGGGGAGCGTGCCACGCGTAAACACAAGGGATCGCGCAGGGTGCCCGCGGACGTTGGCGATGGCAGCAGGTCTTTAGTTTTGTAGCAGGACAGTGGATCACAACCTGGCAGAAACGCCGGAGTCGAATCAGGGGTAACAGGTGCGCGAAAAGGATAGAGGCCGGCGTTTGGGACCCAAGCTCGCAGATGCGAAGCGGCCGGATCCCGCGGCCGCTTTCAGCGCTGAGCAGGCAGCACGCAGGCCCGAGCGGATTCTCGTGGTCGATGACGAAACCCCTGTGCGGACCATGATCGCTGCCGCGCTCGAGCGCCAGGGATACGACATTGAACTGGCCAGCGGAGGACGTGAAGCTCTCGAAGCTCTCGAGCTTAATAACTTCAACCTGGTGCTCACCGACATCGTGATGCAGGATGTCAACGGCATCGCCCTGCTCGAGCGTATTCACGCTCTGCAGCCTAACCTTCCCGTGGTCATGGTCACAGCCGTGCACGACATCAGTGTAGCCATCGATTCCATGCGCCGCGGTGCCTACGACTATCTCCTCAAGCCCTTCGAGCAGGATCAACTGCTGAGCACCGTGGGGCGGGCGCTCAGCCACCGCCGCGCGCTCGAGGAGACTGAGAGCTATCACCAGAGCCTTGAAGAAATGGTCCGCGCCAGAACCGAGATGCTGCGCCACGCCATGGAGGATCTCGAACACTCTTACGACGTGACCCTCGAGGCGCTCGGCGACGCCCTCGACCTCAAGGATTCTGAAACCGAAGGCCACTCCAAGCGCGTGACTGCCTATGCAATCGCGCTGGCGCGCGCCATGGGCATCCCTCCCGAGGAAATCAAGATCATTGCCCGCGGCGCCTTCCTGCACGACGTCGGCAAGATGGCCATCCCCGATGAGATTTTGCGCAAGCCCGGCAAGCTCACTGAAATGGAACGCGAGCTTATGCGCGAACATTGTGCGCGTGGCTATCAGATGCTGCGCAAGATTCCGTTTCTTGCCGGCGCCGCGGAGATCGTCTTTTGCCATCAGGAACATTACGACGGCAGCGGCTATCCAAATGGCTTGCGCGGCCGCGAGATCCCCGTCGGAGCCCGCATTTTCGCCATCGCCGACGCCCTCGACGCCATCACCAGCGACCGCCCTTATCGCCGGGCCAGCGACTTCGACTACGCGCGCAAAGAAATCCTGCGCTGCTCGGGAACCCAGTTCGATCCTGCCGCCGTGGAGGTCTTTTTGAAGATTCCCAACGAGCTCTGGCAGGAACTGCGCTCTGAGATCAGCGGCCAGAACAAGCGCTTTTCCACCTTCAATATGGCCAATGCCGCTGGCGCGTAAGTACCCGGATTCGTCAATCTAGCCCAGGATCGGGGTGCCCCCGGTCCCTCGCTTCTGGGGACCGGGAAATGGCGCAACCGCAGGATCGCTCAGTTCGTCATATTTGTAGAGAGGTCTAACCCATGCCGCCGTTTTCCCCACAAGAAGCCCAAACTCGCTTGGCTGGCCTCTCAGGCTGGAAGATTGAAGCCGGAGAGCTTGTCAAAACCTTTCAATTCAAAGATTTTCGCGCTTCCCTGCACTTTGTGAATGGAGTCGGTGAGCTGGCCGAGCAGGCCGGGCACCACCCTGACATCGATATCCGTTATAACCGCGTGCGTCTCGCTCTAACCACCCACGATGCTGGCGGCCTCACCCAGAAGGATTTCGATCTGGCCCTCCAGGCGCAGAAGCTCGCGGACTAGCAAGCCAGGTATTAATATCTCACGATACGGGAAATTAGCCCCTCCAAACAGAGCTCATCAATTTCTCCGTAAATCTGGATTTGTACAGATTCCAGCTCCAGCGGGCAGCGAGAGCCGCTCCCGCCGTCCCGCTTGGAATGCGGATTAGCCCAACCTCGTCCGCCCGAAACGCACAGGCGGCTGCCCGGTTAATTCTTTCAAGCATCAGACTTTAATGGAATTGCATCACCAGCGATGTCATCGATCATCACCGATTTCGTTCCATCATGGACGAAATGACCCGTAATCTACATCGAAATGGGGGGCGCGTTGGATGCGCTATTGAGAAATAGGTTTACACGTCCGCAAAAAATAAATTTTGATTTTTGTATTGCATTTTTTCGTATCTATGCTATCGTGTATTTATTCCGGTTGTGGAGAAGGTTCTCCAAGCCGGAAGTAGTTTGCGTCACTGGCCTCCCGGCACGAACAGCTAAACCGTTCGTGCCGTCTTTTTTTCCAGTCACTTTCCCCAATCCATCCCTGCCTGCTATCCCACTCGCTCCCCACCCCCTGATCTCTGGCCTGTGACCACTGACCACCGATTTTCGACTTTGCCGTAATATTAAGGATGAGGCAACCGATGAAGCATCCGATGGCAACACGTTGGGCCGTGGCTCTGGCCGTTTTCACCCTTACCGCTGCCAGCTACGCGCAGTGGTCGAATCCGGCCGACGACGTTCCGGCTTATCATCCCTCGGCCCCGCTCAACATTCATTCCATTCCGCCCATTCTTCACGGCGCCCAGCTCACGGGGCCCGACTTCCGCTATCACTGGCAGGTAAGCGCCTACAAGTTGGCCGCGCAGATTCCCGGCGTCATTTACCAGTTGCCCTGCAACTGCCGCTGCGACCGCGCCCTGGGCCACACCAGCCTGCACAGTTGCTATGAGACGACGCACTCCACGCAGTGCTCCACCTGCGCGCAGGAAGGCTTTTACGCCTACTACAAGACCAAGGCCGGCTGGACGCCCGCACAGATTCGCGCCGGCATTGCCCGGCACGAATACGGGTCGATCGACCTGGAAAAGCAGTGAGTGAGGCAGACGTCAGTGGCTAGGGGTTGCTGGTTAGCGGTTTATTCCCATCCAGTACGGGAAGATGACCGCCCCAAGGCCGCCGGCCATTGCTGCCACCTTCGGGCCCGGATCGCCGTAGATTTCGAATCCATCCACTTTGCAGACAGGCACAATTTTGGGCACCCATTGCTGCACTGCCGGGCCCATAAAGTGCGCCTCGATGGCGTTCGCATCCGCATAAGTTTCGACGAGCCGGAAGCGCTTGCCATCGGCGCTCGCGAACCACTCATATCCCAGCGTGCCGGGCTCTGTCTGGCTCACCGCGGTCATCGCCTGCGCAATACTCGTGAACTCTGCGAGTTGCTCGCCGCTCACCGTGAAATTCACCTTCAGCCGAACTACCTGCTTCTCCATATCCGCCTCCTCATTCCATGCCGCTTCGACCGGCCTTCTGTGACGCTAACATGTGCGCGCCGGCTTGGGATTAAGATTCAGCGTAGAATAATAAGTAGATGCAGCACGAGCCATTCGGCCCGAGCATGCACCCATCGGCGCTCCTGATTCATCTTATTGGGAGTGTCGCTCAGTGGGGGCGTCACGGTTTCGACGGGATCGATTGCGGCATGGGAGACATGTCGGGGTGTGGGCACCCGTAATCGCCTGCAAAACTAAAGTTGCCAACCAAGAACTGGCACTTGCTGCTTAATTAAATAAGCAGCCGTCCTCCGCGGCTTTGCCTGTGGGCTGCGAGCGGGCGTCGCACAGCAGGCTGGTGGTTGCGGCTCGGTCCGTGTTGTAGCCACGAGATCATCGGACTAGTTTCCGGCGCATCTTGTCCGTTCTTAAGCGCCGGGAGCGAAACCAATCGAATCGGACACAGCATGGACTCTCCCGGCTGACAGCGATTTCGGACGCGGGTTCGACTCCCGCCGCCTCCACCAGCATTGCATGCAGCAGACGCTCGCTCATGGCTCCCTCAAATGAGCGTATGCTTGAGGCAGCAACCCGTTGTTCCCTTCTCGCCTTCGGCACTCCAGGCTTCGCTCCAGACGAGCATCTTTCAGGTACGCAACAGAATCACTGGAGTCGCCATGAGCCAAATCAGGCAAAGCGATGTGAAGAACCATCTGTCTCCGCGGTTCCGCACAAAGATACATCTGTGCGACCCGGCAAGCCAGCCCGATGCAACCGGCTACTCCGTGCCCGAACCGGACGCAATCAAAGGTGCTCCATTGACTTTTGTTCAGGATTTTGTTGCGGAACATTCGTCGCCCAGCATAACGGCCGCGCCAGGCGATCATTTGCCCGGTTCCTTCCGCCCTGAGGCGCCCGCGGTGTCGAAAAGCGCGCGGGCGTGAAGCCGCATTCCGTTTTCCTGCGCAAGGAGTGCATCCTTCCGGAGCGTTTGGATCCGATCCGTGAGCCCTGCGGCGAACACTGGTACCTTCTGAAAGAGATCACGGCGCCGATTTTCGACACCATGGTTCGTCAGATGGGCTGGCATTTCCTGTGGGTGCACCACCCCTGCAGACGAAAAGGCCTTGGGATGACACGGGAAGCCGCGACGCGGCGAGCTTTAACGCGTGCTCTGAAGGGAGTGGCGAGACGATTCAATGCCTCCGAGCTGATTGACGTTGAGGCCAGCAGATTTTCCGGCTTGCACTCCGCCTACGTCACATTGCAACCGCGCCAGATCCAGCAATACACGTGGCTGGAAATTGCAGAAGAATGGCATCGCCTGGCAGTGCCTTTTAGATAAGGCGGGTGCCGCATTGCACAAGTGCCATGCTCCAGACTACGCGCCACTCGTCCGCGCCACCCAGAGTGCAGCGTATTTCAAGCGCATCTCGATTCCCGAGTGAAAAGAGGATAGACGGAACCGATCAGTGATGCCTGCCATCCTTACCCTGAAAGGAATTTCCCCCATGAACATTGATGCGATGACCTGGCCCGTTTGGCTGCCGAGAGTGCTTTGGTTGCGGCGAAAGTGCCCTCGCTGCAATTCCGTTCAATTCAAGCCCGCTGAATTGCGTTCTTACGATGGACTGCTTGGCTTGTTTTTTCTCCGTCCCGTTCGCTGCAAGTTCTGCTGGCGGCGGTACTACTGGGTCTCCCTACGAGGCGCAGAATGAGCATCCAGGAATATCACTCCGGTCCGACGTCCAATGATCTTCTGGAAAGCCGTGTTGCGGAGAACGCTTTGGCAGCGCCGGAAGATCCGGCCGGTGCTCGGAGCGTGGACGACGGGCCGAACATCGAAAATGCGCGGGACGTCAACACGGAAACGTAGATGCGCAAAACGGGCGGCGGAAGGCTGCCTCTGCTCGATGCAATGGCCGGAGACAGCGGACCTGAACCGCCGGCTCCGTGCTCCCTAACTAGATTCAGTTAGTTATTGAAGTCTGTTGAAATTGCGTTTTTTAGACTGTTTTATATTGAATGGTGTGCAGCCCCTACGGATCGATACACGGCTCTTAAGTGGCAGTCATCGCGCTTAATGAAACGGGGACCAAGGACGGACCATCAAGGTGAGCGCTCGGGGCATGAACAAATTACTGCCGAACGCACGTGCGGCGCTGGACGGAATCGTACATGACGGGATGACGCTGGCCATCGGCGGTTTCGGATTGTGCGGAATTCCCGAGGCTCTGATTCTCGCCCTGCGCGATACCGGCGTGCGCAACCTTACGATCGCCAGCAATAACGCTGGCGTGGATGGCTGGGGACTGGGGCTGTTGCTCGAGAGGCATCAAATCAAGAAAATGATTTCCAGCTACGTCGGCGAGAACCTGGAGTTTGAGCGTCAGTTTCTGGCTGGCGAGTTGGAGGTGGAGTTCTGCCCGCAAGGCACGCTTGCCGAACGCATGCGAGCGGGGGGCGCCGGTATTCCCGGTTTCTACACGCGGACAGGAGTCGGCACCCTGATTGCCGAGGGGAAAGAGCATAAGGAGTTCGACGGAATCACGTACATTCTGGAAAGAGGCATTCAGGCCGACGTGGCTTTAGTGAAAGCCTGGAAAGCCGACCTGCACGGTAACCTCATCTATCGCCGCACCGCGCGCAACTTCAATCCGCAGGCGGCCACGTGCGGCAAGATTACCGTGGCCGAAGCAGAGGTGATTGTCGAGCCGGGCGAACTGGATCCGGATGAGATTCATACTCCCGGAATTTATGTGCATCGCCTGGTGCACAATCCCGATCCGGAAAAGCGCATTGAGAAGAGAACCACTCGCGAGGAATAAGCCTATGGCATGGACTCGTGAACAGATGGCCCTGCGCGCGGCGAAGGAGCTCGAAGACGGCTTCTATGTAAACCTGGGGATCGGGATTCCCACTCTCGTCGCAAACTATATTCCCACGGAAATGACCGTGACCTTGCAGTCGGAAAATGGACTGCTGGGCATGGGTCCGTTTCCACGCGCATCGGAGGTTGATGCCGATCTGATCAACGCCGGCAAGGAGACTGTGACGTTTGTTCCCGGCGCCGCGACGTTTTCCAGTGCCGACTCGTTCGCCATGATTCGCGGCGGCCACGTCGACCTTGCGATTCTCGGCGCGATGCAGGTGTCAGAGCGCGGCGACCTGGCCAACTGGATGATTCCCGGGAAGCGCGTGAAAGGGATGGGCGGCGCGATGGATCTTGTCTCCGGGGTGCGACGCGTGATCGTGCTGATGGAGCATAACACTCCCGCTGGAACGGCCAAGCTGCTGCGCAGTTGCACACTACCTTTGACCGGAACCGGCGTGGTGCATCGCGTGATCACCGATCTCTGCGTGCTCGATGTAACGCATTCGGGCTTTGAGGGTTTGGAATTGGCTCCCGGCGTCACGCGCCAGGATGTGGAGCGGAGAACCGAGGCAGACGTGCGCTTCAGCGGCGCGGCTTAGCCCGCGATCCCTTTCCCCATACAGGTTTTCGCTTTTCAAGAAACGCGACGATGCCTTCGCGAAAATCCGCCGTCTCGCGAGATTGTGCGTGGGCTTCGAGCGCTTGAGCAAGCGCCGAGTCGAGCCATGCTCTGTTCCGCTGCGCAAGCAGCAACTTGGTCGCTTTGAGCGCTTGAGGACTGTTTGCGATCAGCACATCTGCCAGGGACTGCACGCGCTGTGCAAGCTGTTCCGGCGCCATAATTTCATTTACAAGACCCAAGCGATGAGCTTCTTCCGCATCGCAGATCCGGCCGGTCAGCAACAGATCGCGGCTTCGCTTTTCTCCAATCTGAAGAGCGAGAAAAGCGGAAACCAGTGCGGGCACAAAACCGATCCTCACCTCAGTGAAACCGAATTTCGCTGCTGGCGTGGCCAACGTGAAGTCGCAGATGAAGGCCAATCCCGCACCGCCGGCGATGGCTGCGCCATGGACGGCCGCAATGGTCGGAATAGGGAGTTCATACAACGTGAGGAAGAGCCGAGCGATGCGCTCCGCATCCGCACGGTGTTCGGCTGCGCCCTTATCTTGCATGGCCTGCAACGCTGATAAATCCAAGCCGGAACAGAAGTCCTCGCCGGCTCCGGCCAGCACGAGTACACGGCAGCCGCTTGAGGCCGCGTCTTCCAGTGCAGAGATCAGCTCCATCTGCATCTCGGGCGTCATCGCGTTGCGCCGCTCGGAACGATGGAGCGTAATCGTCCGCACCAACGCGCTTTCCGCAATCAGAATCGTCTTGAAGTTCAACCGATCCTCCTACGCCACGGGCCACGTCGTAGCCTACGCCGCAACCCGCCCGCGTTCCTCTCGAAAGCTTCACCGGCGATCACGCCGGAGTCCCACAGTTGGCGGCGATTTCCGCGCTGAGCCGGATCGAGCCGTTCAGAGAGCCCAGCTTCGGAAGCGACGCGCCGCACTCTGTTAGCACCGCGATCAATGTTTCCGTGGGCAGGTTCCCCACCAGGGCATCCTGCGCGAACGGGCATCCACCCAGTCCGCCGATGGCCGCATCGAACCGCCTGCAACCCGCGTCGTAAGCCGCGCGAACGCGGGCAGCCGCTTCGTCCCGCCTTACGTGAAGATGGACTCCCAACTCGTTTCCGTGATGCGCCTCTAGCACGGCAGCGACCGTATTGGCGATCTGCACCGGCGCTGCCAAACCCACCGTATCCGCAAGTGAAATCTGCGTCGCGCCTGCGTTGATCAGCGAAGCGCACGCATCGACCACCGCGCCTATGCTCCACGCGCCACCATAAGGATCTCCGAAGGCCATGGATAGATAGGCGACCGTGTCCAATCCCGCATCTTCTGCCAGCACCTTAATAGCTTTGAACTCATGCAGCGATTCTTGCGGCGTCTGACGTTGATTGCGGCGAAGAAAATCGGCGGAGAGCGAATAGGGAAAGCCAAGCGTGCGCACTGCACCGGCGCGGAGGGCTCGTTCCGCGCCCTTGCGGTTCACCACGATCCCGATGATTTCAACGCCTCGTGGAGGATTCAGCATTTCAAGCACGCGCTCGGAATCCGCCATCTGCGGAACCGCCGCGAGGGAGACAAAACTGACTGCGTCAATATGCGTGAAGCCCGCGTCAATCAAGCCCTGCAAATAGGCGGCCTTCTTTTCAGTCGGGATTACAACCGGCAGGCCTTGCCAGGCGTCGCGCGGGCACTCCACGATTTTGACCACGTCACCCATTCTCGTTCAATTCTGCAGGCCGAATCTGTTTCGACATGCCCGCCGCGACGGCTGACCCTCACCCGCGCGAAGGGTGGACCTTGAGGATTTCCCTGGCAATCACCATGCGCTGAATTTCGCTGGTGCCTTCGCCGATGGTGCACAGCTTCACGTCGCGGTAGAACTTCTCCGCGGGATAGTCCTTGATGAAGCCGTAGCCGCCAAACAACTGCACCGTCTCATCGCAGATGCGCACTGCTACTTCGCTCGCGAACAGCTTGGCCATTGACGACTCACGCGTTACCTTGCGACCGGCGTCCTTAAGCACCGCGGCGCGTTGCGTAAGTAGCCGCGCCGCATCCAATTCCGTCGCCATGTCCGCGAGCTTCCATTGGATGCCCTGGAACTCGGCGATGGCCTTGCCGAACTGGCGGCGTTCTTTGACGTACTTCAACGCCGCGTCCAGCGCGCCGCGCGCAATGCCTAGCGCCAGGGCCGCAATCGAAATTCTGCCGCCATCCAGCACTCGCATGGCATCGATAAATCCTTCGCCTTCCGCGCCCAGCAGGTTCTCCGCAGGAATTTCGCAGTCCTCGAAGATCAGCTCGCTGGTATCGCTAGCCCTCAGTCCCAGCTTGTTTTCCTTCTTGCCGGGCCAGAATCCTTTGGCTCCCTTTTCCACCACGAAGGCGGACAATCCGTGCGTGCCCTTGCTCTTGTCGGTGACCGCAATGACCACAACTACATCGGCATAGCGCCCATTTGTGATGAATGTCTTATTGCCATTTAACACGTACCGATCGTGGTGCTTCACTGCCGTGGTACGTGCGTTGCTCGCATCCGATCCGGAGCCGGGTTCGGTGAGTGCCCACGCGGCCAGCCACTCTCCGCTCGCGAGTCGCGGAATGTACTTCCTCTTCTGCGCTTCGTTGCCGGTCAGAAAAATGTGGTTTGTCCCCAGCGAATTGTGCGCCGCCACGGTGAGGCCCATCGATCCATCGACGGCAGACAGTTCCTCAATGGCCAGCACGTAGTCCACGTAGCCCAGTCCCGCGCCGCCATACTCCGAGGGAAAGATCACGCCAAGCAGCCCCATCTGGCCCAGCATCTTTACCGTGGCCAGAGGAAATTCGCTTGCCTCGTCCCATGCCGCTGCGTGGGGCGCAATCTCTCGCGCGGCAAACTCGCGTATCTCGCGGCGCAAATGTTCCTGCTGCTCGGTAAGAACAAATGGATACAAAGCGTCAGCCTTATCCGGCGTCTCCGCTTCAATTTGCATGCTCTGGCTCCTTCGCGGGGATTTCGATTGCCCAATTCCTTTTACATACCGTATGATGCCGTTGCTTCGGGGCCGAACCGCGCCAAGGCGCGCGAAAAACCTTCCTCAGGTTTGCAAAACTCCAGGATTGAAGCGGGGAACATTGGGATTCAGTGCGCAAGCCTCCAGCGCCTGGATCAATATGGGTCGAGTTAGGGCCGGATCGATGATGGCATCGATCCAAAGCCGCGCCGCACCGTAGCGTGGATCAGCCTGCGCGTCATATGCGGCGCGAATCTCCTCGTAAATCGCGGCCTTCTCCGCCTCCGTCAACGTCTTGCCGCCACGCTCCAACTGCTTGGCGCGCACCTCAGCCAGCGTCGCGGCAGCAGAGGCTCCGCTCATCACCGCATACCGCGCGGTGGGCCACGCAAACAGGAAACGCGGATCGTAGGCCTTGCCGCACATCGCGTAGTGTCCGGCGCCAAAGCTTCCACCTACGATCACCGTAATCTTCGGCACCACGCTTGTACTCACCGCAGAAACCATCTTCGCGCCGGCACGAATGATTCCCGACCACTCCGCTTCCTTGCCCACCATGAAACCATTCACATCGTGCAGAAAAATGAGCGGGACCAAATTCTGGTTGCAATCCATGATGAAGCGCGCGGCCTTCTGAGCGCCCTCGGTGTAGATGACGCCGCCGACTTCCATCTGCGTCATTCCCGCTGCCGGGCCCATTGACACTGTCTGGCTCTGATTGATTTTCTGGTTGGCCACAATGCCCACAGCGTGCCCGCCAATCCACGCGTATCCGCAAAGCACCGTGCGGCCAAACTCGGCCTTGTATTCGTCGAACTCGCTGCGGTCAGCAATGCGCGCAATCACTTCGCGCATATCGTATGTATTGCTTGACCCGGGCTCCGGATTCAGCAATCCATACACATCCTCGGCGGCAAACTTCGGCGCGTCGCGCACCGCATCGAATTCACGGCGCCGGAAGGCTTCGGGAATTGCCGGCCGTTCGCCCATCTTCGCCACCAGCGACCGCAGCCGCGCAAGACACAGGTGATCGTTCGGCTCCTTGAAGTCAACCGTCCCTGAGATCGCGGCGTGCATCGCCGCCCCGCCCAGTTCCTCGGGGCCTGTTTTCTGTCCGATTGCCGCTTGCACCAGCGACGGCCCAGCCAGAAACAGTCCCGACCCCTCGGTCATCAACACGGTATCCGTCATCACCGGCAGATAGGCTCCGCCCGCCACACACATGCCCATGATGGCCGTGATCTGCGGTATTCCCTGCGAACTCATCACCGCGTTGTTGCGAAAGATGCGCCCGAAATCGTCAGTGTCGGGAAATACGTCTTCCTGCAAGGGTAGAAACACGCCCGACGAATCCACCAGGTAAATCGTGGGAATGCGGTTTTCCATCGCGATGGTTTGTGCGCGCAGAACTTTCTTCGCGGTCATCGGAAAGAAAGCGCCGGCCTTTACGGTGGCGTCGTTGGCCACGATCATGCACAGACGCCCGCTCACTCTTCCCAGCCCCGTTACGACGCCTGCACCCGGCGCGCCGCCATATTCCACATAAATCCCATGCGCCGCCCACAGCCCCAACTCCAGGAACTCTGTGCCTTCATCGAGCAGCAGCTTGAGCCGCTCCCTTGCCGTAAGGCGTCCTTTTCCGTGCTGCGCCTCCACCGCCTTTGCCCCGCCCCCCAGCCGAATCGCATCCTCTTCGGCGCGCAGATCAGCCATCAGCGACAGCAACGCCTTGCGATTGGCCACTGCCCGCACCGATGCGAAGTCCACCTTCGAATGCAATGCTGATTGCAATTCGGAATGCAATGCGCTATCGATTTTCAACTCTTCGGCCATCCCGTCTCCCGTGGGGCGCGAGAGGAGTCCGGAAGCAGAGAGCACCCCGTTCCCCTCACTCATAGACTGCACCTGAAATGGTATCGCTGCATAGTCCGAACCCGGCAACCGCATCAACTTTACTGAATATTCTGCTTTGATCCATGATTCCAAAACGACTGCAGCGGATCGTCCGGGAATCTGCAGCGTGCCGTCGATCGGTTCGGCGTCGGGCTCGCCTGCAGGAGCTGCGTGGACAATGCTCGCATCGTCGCCGACATACTGGCATAGATGCCATAATTGATGACGTCTAAAGCGCCAGGGAATTACGCGCACCAGGATCGCACATGAATCGACGCTTGTTTCTTCAGCAATGTTCCGCCGCTGGCGCGCTCGCCACGGCCTTTAACCGGATCCGCCAGCCGCATAACGTTTTGGCCGCGGCCGGTAATTCAGTTGAGGCTCCTATCGAGGGCGCAATTCTTCCCGATGACGGCTGGAACCTCTGGATCGACGAGCGTGCGCAGTGGGAGACCGACGAGATCTATCTACCGGACAACGTCGATTTGGCGAAGCTACCCCCGAATCCGCCGACCGGGGGATGGAGCGCGCTGGACACAAATCTCGGCAGTGCGGATGCCGCTCGCGTTACGTTACCTTGCACCGTCGAACAGGTTTTCTGGAAGCGTTTTGGGTCTCGTCCCTACACTCCGGATGAATACCGCTATGCAGCCGACGACCCGGTTCCACAGAATGGCGCCTATCGGGGAGTGTCGTGGTGGTGGCGTGATGTTCAAATTCCCGCGTCGCTGAGCGGTCAGCGCGTTCTGCTGCACATTCGCGGGGCGCGTTTGCGCGCCGAAGTGTATTTGAACGAACACCTGGTCGGCTACTCAATCATGGAAGAGCTGCCGTTCACATGCGATCTCACGGCCGCTGCCCGGCCCGGAGGCAAAAACCGGCTGGCCATTCGCATCACCAATCCTGGCGGACGCTTCGACTGGGTAGATGGCGGAGTTATCCGCTGGGGCCAGGTCAACATTTACCGTTCCCACGGCTTCGGCGGTCTGGACCGCGAGATGACCCTGCGCGGTGTTCCTTTAACGGGGCACATCGACGATGTCTGGGTATTGAATACTCCCGAGCCGAAAACGATCAACGCATTTCTTTCCGTGAACGGCACGATGCGCGAAACACCTCTCTTCGAAGTGATCGATCCCGCCTCGGAGAAGATTCTGGCCAGCCGCCGCGGCGACGTCCAAGCAACGGCAGCAAACGGAAACGCGCAAACGGTGCGAGCGACACTAAGCTGCCCGGAGGCGCGCCTTTGGGATCTCGATTCTCCGGTTCTTTATCACCTGCGTGCGACGCTGACGACTTCCGAAGGCCAGCAATATTCGCGAACCATCGCTTTTGGATTTCGCTGGTTCGCGCCCCAGGGAATTGGCACGGACGCGTTGTTTCGACTGAACGGACGCCGCATTAAGCTCTACTCGGCCATCTCCTGGGGCTTTTGGGGACTCAGCGGTCTGTGGCCCACACCGGAATTGGCCGAACGCGAAGTGCGGCAGGCGCGCAAGCTCGGCTTGAACTGTCTCAACTTTCATCGCAACGTGGGCAAAGAAGATGTGCTCCGCGCCCATGACCGGCTCGGCCTGCTGCGCTACATGGAACCGGGTGGCGGCAAGTTATCCATTGGAAAGGCGCCCTCGCAGGCTGCCGTCAATGCGCCGGGATTGGTGATGGAACCGGCCACCGACGCCGCGAATCGATTTTTGCGTCAGTTTATGGTGGCCAAGTGCACGGCGATGGCGCGGGCTTTTCGCAGCCATCCATCGCTCATCCAATACACGCTGCGGAATGAGATTGGCGCCGACCTCAAGAATCCTGACACGCTGAGTATCTTGCGGCTTATGCACGAGGAAGACTCCTCTCGCTCGGTGGTTCTCAACGATGGCTTTGTGGCGCGCGGCGCTGCCCAGGCATGGTTTGAACCCTGCAACGACAAGATGCATCGCAGCGACGAGGAGCCCTGGGGCGATTGGTGGATCAACCACCAGGGCGCCGGCGACCAATGGTACGACGAGTTCTATCAGGACAGCGAGCACTTCACGTATCGCCAGCCGCTCAAGACGGCGCTGGTCGAATTTGGCGAAATGGAGGGTTGCGCGGTCGCGGACAATCATCCACTGATGATTCACCAGATTGAAAGCGGTGAGTTCGGCGGCAATAGAAAAAGCTACGACCTCGAAGATCATAGAGAGATCGCCGCCGGGTGCGACAAGTTTCTGGATCGCTGGGGATTTCGCAAAGCCTTCCCAACCGCGGCGCATCTTTACAGCGCGCTGGGCGACAAGTGCTACGAAAGCTGGCAGCAATACCTGGAAAACGTGCGCATATGCGACGAGGTTGACTTCGCTGCCATCAGTGGCTGGGAGTCCACCGCCATCGAAAACCACTCCGGCATTGTGGACAATCTGCGCAACTTCAAGGGCAATCCCGAGTTGATTGCCTCCAGTCTGCGTCCCATCCGCCCTGTCGCCAAGCAACACAAGTTATGCTACGCAGTCGGCGAGAGCGCTATCTTTGATCTCTACTTACTCAACGACACCTCTCAGCCCATCTCCGGCACTTTGTACTTATTCATGATCGAACCAGGAGGTAAGTCCACGAAACTGGGCTCCTGGCCGGTGCCGCCTAATATCGCCGACCAGTTCAGTTATACGATCCAGACAGCATTCGCCGCTCCGGCTTTTTCTCGCGATGGCATTTATCGCTTCCGGTTCATTTGCGATGCCGCCCCGCAATCTGACTTTACCCGCGAGATCTGGGTTGTAGATGCCCAGCCACGCTTTGCGCGTAAGCTCTCTATCGGCGTGAGCCGCGTGCTGCCGGCGGTCCGGCGACAGCTCTCTCAACTGACAGGTGTCGAGATTGCGGAGTTTTCACCGCAGGAGCACTACGATCTCATCGTGTCCTCGGGGGTCGTCGAAGGGTCGGCGCTCGATCGCGCCATTGGGGATGAGACTGGGTTGGAGACAATACCAACCAGGAGTGCACCATCGGCGCCTCAGGTTCCCGGCCAGATTTCGGAGGGGGTTCTGTCTGCCCTGCGTGCCGGATCCCCGCTGTTGGCTATCGTTCCAGACGACTCTCTGGCAGATGGAGTCGCCAAACAGCTCGCTTCACTGGGAGCTTTTACACACAACGGTCAAGTGGGCGATCTGCGCGCTCCATGGATGGGGAACTGGCTGTTTGTCCGCGATCACGCGACATTCTTATCGCTGCCCGTCAATCGCGTTCTCGGCGTGCACTATCAGGCTCACGGCAAATCGTCCAATGGATTGCTCATTGAACGCGCGGAAAGAGGCGAGGATCCGGAAGTCATCATGGGCTACAGCCGCGATCACGACCGCCAAATCGGTGCAGCGAGTTTTGCATGTAAGCTCGGTTCCACGCCTCTGTTGGTGCACCGCGCACCGGAGTTCAGCGCTCCTTTGCAGCAGAGATGGCTAGCGAACAGCATCGCTTTTCTTACCCGGACAAATGAGGCCGCACGTTAACGCGGGGTGGGCTCTACTTTTGAGATGATCGTAAGTTTGTAATGTATTGAAAAGAATGGTCGGGGAGAGAGGATTTGCACCGCTCGCCTGCAGAAGGGCCGTCGATCGGATCGACTTCTCCGCACCGCTCTTTCGGTCATTGTCGACGGCATTTTCGGCCAGTGGTCGGAGCTCACAAGAAGTACAACTGGCCTGTCGATCCCACGAATGCCGGAGTCGCAGCGCAGACGCGACCCTAAAGAGCTTGTCCGCGCACAAGGAGCAATGGAGAACCATGGACAGACGAAACTTCATAAAGCTTGGTACTGCTGCCGGGGTTCTGGTGGGCGCGCGGGCAGCCGCCGCTGAGATACCGGATTGGACGATTGAGAATGAACACTTTTCCTTGTCGCTGGATCCTGCGAGCGGGGCGCTTTCCTCGCTAGTCGTAAAGCATAACCAGAGCGAACTGATTGGTGAGAAGCGTCTCCTGGCGAACTTCCGAATCTGCCTGCCGCTACCGGACTATCTATGCAATTACATTGAGGGAGCAACGCAAAAGCCTGTAACGGTAAACAAAACCGGCTCGGGCTTTAACGTCCACTTTTCCGGCCTGCAGTCCGAGAAAGGCGAATACCCGCTCGATCTTTCCTACACCATCACTCTGGCCGATGACGAAGTGCGGTTCCGCGCACGCCTCGTCAACAACAGCGATCTCCCGGTATCGGAATTCTGGTTTCCGCGGATCGGCGGCTGGACCGAGTTCGGCGGGCGCGATGCTCTGCTGGCGGTGCCGGAATACTTTTCCTGTGCGCACAGAATCTCCCTTTTCAAGCAGTTTCCTAGAGGGCGCGGTTTGGGTGCGGAAGCGGCGGAGTACAGCACCGACTACCCCGGCATGCCAATGCCGTGGTGGGATTTCTACGACGAGGCCAAAGATACTGGGCTTTATCTCGGGTATCACGACAAGACATGCCGATTCGGCACGTTTCACACTTACCTGGTCCCTAACACCAGTGGGGATGCGGATGGCTGGCTGACAAAGGAACAAGCGGAAGGCACTCCCGTTGGCCTGGTGTTTTCACACGTGCGTTATCCGTTTATCAAATCGGGAGAAGACTTCGACACAGGCGAGTTCATTATTCGCGTCCACAGCGGTGATTGGCACGAAGGTTCGCTCTTCTACCGCAAATGGTTCCTTGAGCACTTCCCTTTTGATAAGTCCGGCAGTTGGCTGCGGCGCAAAAGCACCTGGTTCTCCTCGATCATTTACCAGCCTGAGGACAAGATCATCGCCGACTACAAGACCTACGACCAATGGGCGAAGGACGCCGAGGCGTTTGGTGTCGGGTGCCATGAGCTGATCGGGTGGAACAAGGGTGGTCTCGAGCGGGACTATCCGGAGTATTACCCAGAACCTAAGTTAGGAGGATGGGAAGGCTATAAAGCTCTGCTCAGGTCCATCAAATCGCGCGGCGCCCGGTGCCTGACATTCGTCAACTACAACATCCTCGACAGCAATGGCGATGAATACAAGCGTTCTTTAAAGATCTACGCGCGCATGGATCAGTTCGGCGGCACTCCTAACCACATGGCTTGGGGCGAGAGTACTCTGATCGCTCGCAAGGGCTTTAGCGTGCACCAGCATTTTCTTACTTCTGTCGTTCCGCCTTTCCAGGACCTTCTGGAGGAGCGCTTCCTGCGACTGGTCGAGGCGGGTGCAGATGGATTTCAGATTGACAAGACCGTCGGGGGCTCCGCGTTGGATTGGAACCCGCTGAACACTCGAAAGCCGGACGTGGCTCTTTGTGAGGGCTTCGTCGAAGCAATCGCGAGCCTGCTCGCGAAGTGTCGAATGATAAATCCCCAGTTCTGCCTCGCATCAGAAGCTGGCCTCGACCGCATGATCCCTTACATGGACGTGTATTACCGTGCCACTTCAGGGTGCACAATATCACCGCTGCGCTATGTTTTTCCGGAATGGACGGCGGTGCAGCACGTCTCCACGCCCCGCGACTTCCGGGGAATCAACGGAGCCGTCCTGACCGGCGCGGTGATCTGTGTCGAACCGGAGAGTTATCAGGGGACACTTGCCGATCCGATTTACAGAGACCTTGCCGAGTACTTGCGCGAGATCGAAAAAATCCGGCAGGAGCTGGCTCCGTTTATATTCCTGGGGAACTTCTACGATAACCAGGGTGCGCAGGTGGACGCAGCAGAAGGACAGCCGAGCAAACCGCTGTCTCCCGATGTCTTGTTTGCGGTCCACGGCGATTCCGCAGGACGACGGCGGGCCATCGTTGTGGTCAACAATTCGAGCGCAGCGCGGAAATACCAGTGGAGATTTTCTCATCGAGAAGTGAAAACAGCAAAGTTGTACGTGCCATTTGAGGGAGTGAAAGAAGTGGCGAGCGCGGATCCACTCGAAATCAAGGGGCTGGGCCTGCACATTCTGGTGGAAGTGGGCCCTGGATCGTCATGACTCCATCCTGAAAATGCGGACCTAGCTAGCCGCTCGAGTAGAAGGCCCGCTCAAACTTTGGCAGCGAACTCGAAGGGTCTTGCCATGTTTGAGCACCTGAGTCTACTATTTCTGGGATGAGTGAATCCGCCGTAAGCTATTGATTCTTAATGATGGTCGGCGCTAGAGGACGATTTTAGAACTTTCCTGCTGAAGCCCAGAACCTTCGAGACCCTTGCGTACGCTCTAGCCTGAATCTAGCCGGAGAGAGCCAACATCCGGTCTGCCCGACATCAGCATGTGACGCCTCCGAGGCCTTGGAAACGTTCGCGAAGCCGACTTCACAGGACTAATCCAATGTCGGCGCGTGCATTGCGATTTACCAACATTTGACCGGAGTTCTGGTTCGCCGGCAACTCCACCAGCGTAAGGGCGTAAGTTTCGTTGCTGCCAATGTCGAGAAGCAAGGTCGCAGCTACTCACTTCCCCTGTTTCGCCTTCAATTCAGAGATAAAGTTCGTAACCACGATGGCCTCGGCGTCGGCGATCCCTGGCCGCAGCGCGACGAATTCGCCGTTCGGCAACGGGGCCGAGGGTTTTTGAGGATTACTTCACGCGCATCAGCCAGATGTTGCCGTTCGTCTCGGAGTATTCATACACAATTTGATCGCCGCGCGGCGACCAGTCAGGGTAGCGAACAAACGCATTGGCCTTTGCATAGTGCGTGATCTGCTTCTCGGCCCCGGTGCGCCGCGACACCCAATAGATATTCCAGATTCCGTCGCGGAGCCCCGCGAACACGATCTTGTCTCCGTCCGGTGACCAACCGCGCGGAAAGCTCTCGCCGGGATCGTGGGTGAGTTGGACCGGTGCTCCGCCGTCGCTGGGAATCCATACGATTTGCGATCCGCTGCTTGGATGCGATTCCGCAATGATGGATTTTCCATCGGGCGCCCAGATGGGGTAGCCGATGCCCTCCTTGTCGAACGTGAGTTGTTTCGCAGGGCCGCCCTCGACCGGCTGGGTCCAGACGTTGAGGACCCCGTCCTGCCAGTGGTTGAAGGCGATCTGTTTGCCGTCCGGCGAGAGGCGATAAAAGCTGTCGTTGTCGCCGAGATCCCGCAGGTGTGCTTTGATGCCGGAATCGATGTCGAGCGATTCAAGAGTCATGTGGCCGTTTTGATAGCCGATATAAACGATGCGTCTGCTGTCGGGAGACCAGCCGGCAAGCACCCCGGAATCGGGCGTGGCATCCAACTGCCGCGCATTCTTGCCGTCGGGATCTACTAGCCATTCGCTCGACCAGACGCCGGTTTGACCAACCCAAAAAGCAATCTTCTTCCCGTCCGGCGAGAAACGCGGGCCGATCTTTCGCCCATTGGTGTCGTGCGTCAGTAGCTCTGGGACTCCGATCGCCATCCCCGTGGCCGGCGAAACGCGCACCGACTGGAGGCTGTTAGCCGAGGAAACCTCGCTGAATGCCGCGAATCTGCCGTCCGCAGAGAAGCGCAGGCGCCTGTACAACACCTTTCCCGTGTTCTCGATCATTTCCGGATCGCCGACTAGAGACCCCGAGGGCGAGAGAGTGGCGCGCATCAGATGCCACGATCGTCCCTTTCTGAGCAGAAAGTAAAGCGCCTTTCCGTTCGGCGCATAGACCAGGTCGAACCCGTCGAGCGGCAGCAAGCGCTGCGGCTCACTGCCGCTCGCGGATACGGACCAGACTCCCCAGTCATTTAGGCTCTCGGCGTTGAAGATGATCCTCTTGCCGTCCGGCGACCAGACAGGATCGCTGTGTCCTCCGGAAGGGTTGCCGGGACGTGTGAGCTGCACTGGCGCGCCGCCCTGCGAGGCGACAATCCAAAGGGTCGACGAGGGCAACGAGTTGGGAATGGTAGTCTGGCCCAGGTCGGTAGTCTCCGCCGACTGAAATGCAATCTTCGTGCCGTCGGGCGACCAGGCGGGATTTGAGCCGAAACTCGCGAGCAGGCGCGCAGTCCCCCCCAGCGCCGGAATCAGCCAGATGCCGCCGCGCTTCTGCGAATAATAGGCGATGAGCTTTCCATCCGGTGACCAGGCCGGCTGGAAGTTCTGCCCACCGTCCGAGGTGAGCTGCATCTCCCGCCCACCCGGCGCGAGCGACTTGACGTAGATTTCAAAGCTGCCGTTCTGGCTGGAACTATAGGCGAGGAGGCTTCCGTCTGGCGAGAGGGAGGGATCTCTATCCGCTCCGGACGAAGCCGTGACCTGCGTCAGGCTGGCGTGATCCAGTGTTATACCCGCGGGCACTACGGGCGCGGGCGGCGGCCGGTGCAGGTACCAAATTGCGGCGGCTAGGCCAACCGCAGCCAGAGCTCCCACTGCCGTCACCCACGCCCAACGCGAGCGCGGCTTCCGCACTGCGCCAACCGCGGCCGAGGTCCCGGATTCCGTCAGAGCTTGCAGAGCGAAGGCCAGATCCGCAGCCGACTGGAAGCGCTGGGCGGGATTCTTTTCCAGGCATCGTTGCACCACTCGCTGCAGCCCTAGCGGAGCGCTGGGTGCAGTCTGAGAAAGCTCCGGCGGCTCTTCGTTCAGGATGGCGGACATGGTTTCAGGCGCAGTCGGCTTTTCAAATGCCCGCCTGCCGGTCAGCATCTCGTACAAGATGGCACCGAAGGAGAAGATATCCGAGTGATGATCGACCGCTTCCCCGCGCACCTGCTCGGGAGACATGTAACCAACCGTGCCCAGTACCATGCCGGTCCGGGTGTGGTGAGCCAGATCTGACGCGGTCTCGTCCGGGTCCGCGTGCGGCCTGGTCAGTTTCGCAATTCCGAAATCCAGAATCTTGACCTGGCGCTGCCGGGTGACAAAGATATTCGCCGGCTTGATATCGCGATGCACAATGCCTTTGGAGTGGGCGGCATCGATGCCGGCGGCGATCTGGACGCCCAGGTCGAGGATGGTTTTCACCGGGAGCGGCTTGCCTGCGATCATCTCCTTCAGCGTTTGCCCCTTGAGCAGCTCCATGGCGATAAACAGACGGCCTTCGACCTCATCCACCTCATAGATGGTGCAGATATGGGCATGGTTCAGCGCCGAGGCGGCGCGCGCCTCGATGCGAAATCTCTGCACCCAATGGGCATCTTCGGCGAATTCCTCGGGAAGAAACTTGAGCGCCACGCTGCGGCGGAGCCTGATGTCTTCGGCCTCATACACCGTGCCCATGCCGCCGCTGCCAATCTTTCTCAGGATGCGATAGTGCCCGATTACTGCATTTGCCGCGACGGCGCCTTTATTGGCATTTTCCGCGCCGCGCGGTTGCGGTAGTGAGGCGGCTGAGGCAACAGCCACAAACGCGGGGGCTTCAATGAACTTTCCGGCAACCTCGTGCTGGGCGAGCAGCGACTCGACTTCGCGGCGCAGATCCTCGTCGCCGGCACAACACTCCCTCAGCACGCTCTCGCGACGGTTCACGCCGGCGTCGAGCACGCGATTGAAGATGCTTTCGACTTTGTGCCAGCGTTCAGGTTCCATGCGCCGTGCCACTCATCTCGCGCAGCAGCCAAGCCTTGGCCAGCCGCCAATCGCGCGCCACCGTATCCGGTGAGACCTTTAGAACCTCGGCCGTCTCTTCCACGCTCAAGCCGCCGAAGAAACGCAACTCCACAACCTTGCTTTTGCGTTCGTCCACTAGGGCGAGCGCTTTGAGCGCATCGTCTACAGCAATCATTTCAGCATTGGTAGCGGATACGACGTCCGGAGCCTCGTCGAGCGAGACCACAAAAGCACCCCCTCCTCGCTTCTCCGACTGGTGCGCACGCGCGAGGTCGGTGAGGATGCGCCGCATCTGTCGAGCGCACAGAGCGAAGAAGTGGGCTCGATTTTGCCAATCCACCGAACGAAGATCGGAAAGCCGCAAATACAGTTCATTGATCAAGGCCGTGGGCTGCAGGGTATGGCCTTCGCGCTCGCGGCTCATGGCGCGGCGCGCCGCCTGGTGCAGTTCGCGGTAGACCTGCGGCGTCAGCTTCTCAAGCGCCTGATTGTCGCCGCCGCGCCACGCCTGCAGTAACTGAGTGATCTCGCCGTAGCTTTCACTCATCTGCCGCCTCCGGGGAACCGGCTTCCTCGCCTCTAAGGCCGAACGTATCACACACCTGCGGCTTTTCTACCATCGATCTCCGGGAAATTTTCTGCGCACCGTTACAGCTTTTGCGAGCGCTTCCCGCTAATAAGAGTGAAAGACAGAGTAGGCACGGATGGCCGGACGAAGGAGTCCACCGTGAACCAAAGGAGGAATACCATGAAAACTCAAGTTGCAGCGATCTTTGGGCTGGCTCTGCTTGCCGCAGTCTCAGCCTCCGCCCAGGACATGAAAACCAATCTGATCAAGGTGCCCTTCGCGTTTATGGTGGGGGACAAGACCTTGCCTCCCGGCGAATATCGTGTCCAGACCAATCACCTATCGGGATTAACTACGCTGCTCACCCCCACTGGCGTTGCGGCATCCAGGGAGACCTTCCCCGACGGCGAGGAGTATGGGCCGGACGCTCTTGATTTCCAGCTTGTCGGCGAAACGTGGATCCTGCAGCGGGTGAGGGTCCACGGTTACGCGCAGACGCTGGTCCCCAGCAAGTTCGAGCGGACGGAGCTGGCCAAACTGAAGTCCTCGGGCCGGCAGACGCTCATCGCATCCAGCGTGCCTGCTCGGTAAGTCCGCCGTCGCAATCCCCCCTGACATGGGAATTGCTGTGAAGCATCTCCCATGTCAGGCGTTTGATCCGACCTCCTTTTGTCTTACCTGCCGACCTGGACTGAATGTCAGTTGTTGTGAGAAGCGCTCATCGACAGGGCTTATGGGCGCAAATTCGGGCCTTTGTCGGATCAGTAACGAAAAACGTTAGGTTCCTATCGGGACTGCCCCGGCAGACGAGGCGAGGTCGAGCCCGCTGCATTCGGCCGGGGCAGTTTCGATAG
>Ga0181518_10000941_pt1 | contig 30868 bp, 21 predicted proteins | sample PEATcosm2014_Bin_28_FD_119751 | JGI IMG/M metagenome (GOLD analysis project Ga0181518, IMG submission 119751) | Peatland microbial communities from MTU Mesocosm Facility, Houghton, MI, USA - PEATcosm2014_Bin01_60_metaG | ecosystem: Environmental > Terrestrial > Soil > Wetlands > Peat | place...
AGCGGCACGCGTCTTGAAGTGAGTAACGACTACATCGCAAAGGTCGAAGACATCATCCGCAGTGTGGTGCCAACAAAGGATCTGGATATGATCGTCTCGAACATGGGTGTCTATCCCGATCTCTCGGCAATCTACACCACCAATGCTTCCATGGACACCGCCTTTGTACAGACCAGCCTGAAGGAGGGCCACAGTACCAGGAGCTATGAGTACATGCGCCGCGTCCAGGAGAAACTTTCGCGCGAGATGCCGGAACTTTCGACTTATTTCCAGGCCGGCGGTCTGGTCGATTCGGTCATCAATCAGGGACTGCCGGCTCCCATCGACATTCAGATCAAGTCGCAGGATATGGATGGCTCCTATGCCCTGGCCACGCAACTGGCGGCGAAGATCAAAGCGATGCCCAACGTGAGCAGTGTGTATATTCCGCAAAGCATCGACTATCCCGGCCTGGCGCTGAACATCGATCGGGAGCGCGCCAGCCTGATCGGACTTTCGGCCAAAGACGTGGTCGATGACGTGATTACGGCGCTCACCTCAGACGGTATGGTGGCTCCCAGCTATTGGATCGATCCGAAGAGCGGCAACAACTACATGGTCACCGTGCAATACGCAAACAAATGGATCGACAACATGTCGATGGAGGATATGAAGAACATTCCGCTGCGTGGTGTGCGCCCCGCCGGTTACAGCCCGATGCAGGAGAGCAGGCAGTCGGATCCAGCCTCATCGCAGACGCCCGGCGATGGGAACTCGGCGGGCTACGTGCCCTTGGGGGCGGTGGCCAATATCCAACAGATCAACACGCCCACCGAGGTGGACCATAACCAGATTCGCCGCGTGATCGACATTTATGTCGCCACCAAGAGCGAGGCCCTGCAGGGTGTGGGCGGGCAAATCGACCGCCTGCTGGCTGACACGAAGCACGACAAGAACACTGTGATCGATGTGAGGGGTGCTGTGATGAGCATGAACCAGGCATTCCACGACTTCGGCGTTGGCCTCATCATTGCCATCCTGCTCGTCTACCTGATTCTGATGGCCCAGTTCGCCTCGTTCATCGATCCTTTTATCATCCTGATGGCGATTCCACCGGGGCTGGCTGGCGTGGCACTCATCCTCCTTGTGACCGGTAGCTCACTGAACATCATGTCGCTGATGGGAGTGATCATGATGGCCGGCATCGTGGTGTCGAACAGCATTCTCATCGTCGAGTTCGCTGGGATTCTTCACAAGCAGGGTATAGGGCTGAAAGCAGCGGTAGTGGAATCGTGCAAGGTTCGTCTGCGCCCCATTCTGATGACATCGCTGGCGACGCTGCTCGGCATGATTCCGATGGCGCTGGGGCTGGAGGCCGGTAGCGAACAGTATGCACCGTTGGCGCGCGCCATCATCGGTGGCTTGGCGCTCTCTGTTGCTGTCACCATGTTCCTGGTTCCAGCGGTTTACCTGGTAGTCCATAGACGTGACGAGCCCAAGATCGCGGTCGCGGAGGAATAGATATGACTGAATCTGTAAAAAGAAGATTGGCCCTTGCCGCGTGCGCATTATGGTCACTGATCTTTTTGCCGTGCGTACTGCGCTCGCAGCAGGCAAAGGCGCCAGCGGCGCCAATGCCTTCGCTGCCACTGCCGGCTGCACAAGCGCCCACTGCTCCTGCTGCGCCCCTGGGACCGAAACTGACGCTGGCGGACGCGGAGCGCATGGCGATCGAGCACAACCCCAATATCAGCGTGGCGCGGCTCATAGCATCAGCGCAGGCGCAGGTGACGCGCGAAGTCCGTTCTGCCGAACTGCCCACGCTACAAGGTGACTTGACCGCTGTGGGCGCTCACGATAACAGCCGCATCACTGCGGGAGCTCTGAACAATCCATCGATCTACGATCGTGCCGCGGGCGGCTTGACGGTGAGCCAACTGATCACCGACTTCGGCCGGACGCACAACCTGGTGCGGAGCGCGCAATCGAACGCGCAGGCGCAACTCGAAAACCAGCGCGCCACGGAACTCGATATCACGCTGACCGTGGATCAGGCGTTCTATCAGGTGTTGACGAGCCAGGCGGTGCTGAAGGTGGCTGAGGAAACAGTAAACCAGCGCCAGGCGACCGTGGACCAGGTTGGCGCCCTCGCCAAGGCAAAGCTGCGGTCGGATCTCGACCTGAGCTTTGCAGACGTGCAACTCTCACAAGCCAAGCTGCTTTTGCTTGACGCCCAGAATGACGCCGCCAACGCCATGGCGAGCCTCAACACCGTGCTGGGGTCCGAACGGGATGAACAATACACGCTTGTGGATGAGACTACGGCAAGCCCTGACCCTGCGCCCCAGGACGCCCAAGCGTTGCTGCAGGCGGCCTTTGCCGCGCGTCCCGATCTTGCAGCGCTCAACTCGAGCTACGCTGCCGCCCGCCAGTTCAGCACTGCCGAACGCGATTTGTGGATGCCGACCGTTTCGGCGCTGGCCGCGGTGGGTGGTACACCGGTGCGTGCGGATCAGATTCAATCCTCGTGGTACGGCGCCGCTGGCGCAAACATTAGTATTCCCATTTTCAACGGGTTTCTCTATAGCGCCGAAGCTAAGGAAGCGAAGCTGCGCGCCAATGCTGCCGGGGAACAAGTGAGGAACTTGCGCGATGTGATTGCGCGCGATTTGCGCACCGCAGTCCTGAATGCGCAGAATGCGTTTCAGCGCATCGGCGTCACGCAGGAAATGCTAAACGAGTCGAACATGGCTCTCGATCTTTCAGAGGCACGGTACAAGATCGGCTTGAGCGGGATCGTGGAGCTGACCCAGGCACAACTTGCACAAACACAGGCAGAGATCGCCTATGCCAATGCCCGTTACGCCTATCAAACCGCGCTGGCGGTAGTGCGGTTCCAGACGGGTCAGTAGCCTTGTGGAATTTGCCGTGTCATCTTCGGCATGGTTGGATTCTCACTTCCCAGGGATCGGATTTATGCCACGGTGAGTGGGACAGCGTTGATCAATCTGATTTTGAGCCTTGTTTCCAGGAGATAGCGACCATGCCAGTGATTGGCGATAGGCCCGAATTGAACCTGAAGACCGTTATCTACGCAACAGATTTTTCTCTTTGCTCCAAAAACGCCGGCCTCTACGCCGCGCGCATAGCGGCCTATTTCAAAGCAAAGCTGCTGGTGACTCATGCCTTCACGCTGGAGCAAGCCGCGTTGGAGGTTGAAGTTGGTGACAGACGATTAAGCCAGCAAAGAAACATTTTGACGGATCTTCTATCGAAAGAGGCTGCTCTCTTGGGAGCAGATTCGGTCGAAGCCATCCCCGTCCTTCTCGAAGGGGAGCCGCAGTATGTCATTCCGGGTCTGGCGGATATGCGCGAGCCATCCATGATCGTTCTGGGAACGCATGGCGGAGGCCGGCTGGAGCGGGGAATCATTGGCTCGGTCGCGGAAAAAATCCTGAGATCTTCCCAGTGGCCAGCGCTAACCGTTGGCCCCCAGGTTCAGCCCTTGACTGCACATACGTTTCCCTTCGAGAGAATTCTCTTTGCGACCGACTTTACTGCGGCGTCTGCAAATGCTGCGGCCTATGCGCTTACATTCGCGGAGGTTTTTGCTGCGAAGATCGATGTGCTCAATGTGATTCAGGACCATGTCATTGAACATCCGGAGCGAATCACCGATTTTCAGACTCGCTTCTTCAGTGCCCTTGACTCCCTCGTGCCGCAATCTGCCAGAGAATTCTGCGATCCAAGATCCTATGTGGCCGTCGGCGGGGCGCACGACAAGATCCTCGAACACATCAGAGAGCGATCTATCGAACTTCTGGTGCTCGGTATCCGGAAGACTTCGTATATCAGCATGGAGATGAGAACATCCGGGGCCTTCCGGATCATAGTGGATGCTCCTTGCCCAGTCCTGACGATTAGAAACTGAGCGGCGGATCGCTTTGCCGGAGATTTAGATGGGTAGACGGAAGAACCGTTCGAGTTGCGAATACAATCACACCCCTACAACGCTACTCTTGGCATTGTTTGGAGGTTCGTGTGCCTTCATTGCCGTTGAGACGACACTTCCAGACCTATTGGATCTGTGGGGAAGCCAGATAAACAAGTTCCCGGGATGGCAATTCCATATGGGATCGGCGTGCAGTGGAGTCGCGACATTCTTCACATTCTTGTTCCTTCTGGAATTGCACGAAACGAAGTCGCGCATAACAGCGTGGCGATCAAGTGCACCCTGGTTGCCTCTCGTTGGGCTCACCTTGTTGGCAACAATCATCCATATCCCCTACTTCATTGTGATCCTGGCAGGAACGATCTACGGCGTATGGGCCTACCGCCAAACCTCCAGCGTGCGCCGCTTACCCCGCCTTCCGTGAACCGAAAGCGCGCGCGTAGATGTCGCGTTGCCGGTCGCAAAGCACTAAGGCCCTCTTCGAGACGCTATCAATTATTTGGCATTTGGGATAACTTCTCAGACTCAGTTGTTGGCAAATCGCCATGTCACTCATTGACCCGATAGGTATCGTGAATGTTAGATCCCTATCGGGATCTATATTGCTCGACGGTCCTCGAACTAATTCAAGTCTCCCGCAAACGAAAATACGACAGACGTGACTGCGCGAGCCCTTTTCCAATGTATTGCGGGGGACTGGACTGGCCTGCCCATTGTTTGACTCAGGACGTTACGACCTCCGGTTCCGCGATCTAGTGCGAAAAGTTGAGTGCCAAGATAGTCTCTACAAAGAACCCTGGTTGGTTGAGGATTCTCACGGATCTCCGGTCCATGGATCACTTGAGAATGGAGCGCCCGGCAATTGGGAAATGTAGACGCAATCGATCCAACCAGACGTGCTCGGGGATGTCCTCGACCTCGTCCAAGCAGCAAGTTTTCTAAAGTGCCATCCCAAGACTCTGCGACTTCAGGCTTCAGCACGCAAAGTCCCGGGAAAACGCCTCGGAAAACTGTGTCGATTTTACCGCCCCACGCTTGAAGCTTGGATGAGAGAAGCCGCCTGAACCAGAGAGGAGGTGCAGAGCTCCACCTCCTCTCGCACTTCTCAAGTCTCTACCTAACGGTCCGATTCTTGCGTAGTTTATCTGGAACCAGTTTTCTGACAAGTCGTTCATGACTCTTTTTCATGTCTGGCGGCAATGCCTTGCCGTATATGTTCATCGTTGTGCTGATGTCTGCATGGCGAAGCAGATCCTTTTGAGTGCCGAGAGAGGCTCCTTCCGAATCCAGCCATGTGCGGCAGGAATGACGCAAGGTATGCCACGTTACACGCCCGAGGCCGGCCTTACTGGCCGCGGGCTTGATTCCTTTGGTCAGTAACGCCGACGCACTTCTTACTCCGCCCGTTCTCTCAGATGGAAAAATCCATTCGCTGCCTTCTGTCTTTGGTTTCCAAGCATTGAGGATCTTACGCAAAACGGCATCAAGTGGCAATGGGTTAATATGGGTCGGAGTGGGTAGTCAAATATGCTACAACTTATTTGATTTCAACGTGGCCCCGTAGCTCAGGTGGATAGAGCAGCAGTTTCCTAAACTGCGTGTCGGAAGTTCGAGTCTTCCCGGGGTCACCATTAAATCAGCAACTTACAGCAACTTAGGGAAAACCAAAAGTGCCGGTGTCAATTAAGGGTTCTGTTGATTCCTTCTGTGCCTGCACCCGCTGAACCGTGTCTGGCGGGCTCAAGAATGGCCGCATGCGCTTTAGGGCGCCCTTCACCTCGGCAGGCCGCAGTTTTACGGCGCAGGGGAGCTGAAGGAGGGGTGTCCAAAAGAGTGGTTCGAAATGGGAAAAATCCCGGCTTTTTGGTCCCGGAGGCTGCCCAATCGAGCACACCCGAAGCTTTGGGATGGAACGGATGCAAAAAGATCGCGAGCGGAGGCAAATGGGGGTATATTAGTTACCTGCCACAATGCAAACGGGAAATCCCGGTTTACTGAATACACAGACTATTCAGCGGGAGCATTTGGCGAGCCACTCCCATATGGGCGCTGCTTTAGACGCCGAGGCGGGCGAGAATGGGTCGATTCTTTGACGCGTTACAACGATCCCAGGCCGAGCGCTCTGGTGTCGATATTTCCGCTCTGCCGGGCGCAACCGATTTGATTGACAGCGCCGACCAGGAAGCCGCGCTGGAATGGGAAGCCGCGCTTAAAGGTCACGGCAAAAATATTGCGCAAGTATATTTTGAAAATAATGAACCGTCAGGGGCAACTGAATCGACGGAAAGCGTCGAGCAGGAAGCCGCGTTGAATTGGGGAAGCGCGCTCAAAGGACCAGGTAAAAATATTGCGCAGGTAGATTTTGAAAATAATGAACCGGCGGGCGCAACTGAATCGATGGAGAGCGTCGAGCAGGAAGCCGCGTTGGAATGGGAAACCGCGCTTAGAGGTCACAATGAGAATATTGCGCAGGTAGATTCTGGAAATAATGAACCACCGAGCACTACGATTTCGGCTTCGCCCGATGAGCGCACGACTCCGACCATCACGTGGCTGACACCCGACCCGATTCCCTACGGGAAGAAACTCACCTCCGCCCAGCTCAATGCCACAGCATCGGTTGAGGGAACTTTTGTCTACACACCCAACCCAGGCTATGTGCTGCCGGTCGGTACGCACATGCTATGGGTGACATTCACTCCGGCAGATTCCGGCCGCTACGCTCCGCTGCAGACGGCAATTTCAATTGTTGTTACCAAGGCAACGCCAGCCCTCTCCTGGCCAAAGCCCGCCGCGATCATCTACGGCGCCCCATTGAGCGATGCTCAACTCAATGCCTCGGCGCGGGAACCCGGGAGATTTGACTATTCTCCCGCGCCGGGCGAGGTGCTGCCTCCGGGAAGGCATACGCTCTCAGTGACCTTCACCCCTGCAGACAGCTCCAACTACACCACAGCACAAGCGTCCGTGTCGCTCACTTTAGCCAAGGCAACGTCTGTCATCCAATGGCCGACACCCGAACCGATTACGTACGGCACACGGCTCAGCACTGCGCAACTCTGTGCCGTGGCGCCGGTTCCGGGAACATTCGAATACAACCCTGGATCAGGGGCGGTGCTTGCGGCTGGAGAGCATAATCTGTCCGTGGTTTTCACCCCGGCAGATATATTGGGCTACTCTACATCGCAGGCTGCCGCATCACTGACTGTGGCCAAGGCAACTCCTGCCATCGCCTGGCCGACACCGGATCCGATTGCCTGCGGCGCCGCCATTAGCACCACCCAGCTCAACGCCACGGCAACCGTGCCGGGATCATTTGCCTATACACCTGCTGCGGGCGAGATACTCGAGCCGGGAGTGCACGAACTCTCGGTAACCTTCACGCCGATCGACACTCTGAATTACACAACGGCGCGTGCCGTCGTGCCGCTCACGATTACCGAGAAGTTACCCATTCACATCACCTGGCCGGTCCCTTCTGCCATTTCCTACGGCACCGCGCTGAGCGCCGCTCAGTTGAACGCCACGGCATCGGTCCCAGGAACATTTGTCTACACTCCTTCCGAGGCCCACGTACTCGCGCGGGGGAAGTACATCCTCTTCGCATCCTTCACCCCATCGGACAGCGAAAAATACGCGACGGCGCAAGCCTCGGTCGTGATTCAGGTGGAGGGATTGCCTGAAATTGCTTCGTCGCCCACAGCCGACACTGAGACGCCGTCGACCTTGTCCGCAATCAACCTTGCCCCCGAGGATTTCGACGAATGGGATAGCGAAGCATCTCCTGCGGCTAAGCCTGTCCACTCTCGCGAAGAATGGGAAGCAAGGCTAGCCGCTCATTCCTTCAGCGAGGCTCCCAAGCCGCGTGGGAAACGCGTTGACCGCGATGCAATCCCGGCATCTTTGGTGGACAAGTCTCATGTTTTGGCTTCAGCCATGCCCGCAACGGTCTTTGTTATGCAGCAAAAGTTGAGGAGCGAGTCTGGGGATGGATCGCCCAGCAGCGCTTCGCACAAGCCAGAGGCTCGCCACACGACGATCGAGTTTCCCTTGGCGCCGGGTTTGCCAAACGACGCTAGTGCGGATGGAATGGGTAAGTCACCCCAACCCACGGAGACAACAAGACGCAAAGCTGACGAGGCCCCTCTCCAGTTATTTTCTTCGTACAAAATCAAAGTTAAGGGGAAGCGGAAGTCAGCGAAGAAGAAGTGGATCGCCGTTGCTGCCGTTAGCGCCTGTGCGATTCTGCTTCCGCTCACCCTCCTCATCCCGCGGTTCCATCTTGGAATTAAGTCCGAGGCGAAACCATCTGTTCAGCCACTTCCCGTAGCAGCAGATACTCAACCGAGGACGGACGCGCCGAACCCGCCGGCTAGTGAGCCGTTAACTCAGGAAAAGCCGCCGACAACGGCCGAAAAGCCACTGGCAACGCACGACCAGCCGACCAACAAAGTGGACGGAGCGAACGCGGCACAGGTGCAGACGACAATGATGCACGATCAACTAACCGCACCGACCCGGATTCCGAAGCAAGTCGTGGATAATGCGCCTCCGCCCGAGAGCATTGACAGGGCTGGTGCGGAGGGCCTCGGCGGCGGCAGCGCAAATGCCAGCATGTTCAATGGACATTCCCAGCCCAACGTTAAAGTTGCATCTTCCAAACCAGTTGCCATTTCATCCGGCGTCGCGACTGGAATGCTGATTCAGAGCACGCCGCCCATTTATCCGCCCCTCGCTAGAACCGCCCACGTGGCGGGCACTGTGGAGTTGCACGCCACCATTTCCACGAACGGAACGATTAAGGATTTGCATGCAGTGAGCGGGCCGGTCATGTTGCGGCAGGCCGCCCTCGATGCGGTGCGGAACTGGCGCTACAAGCCGTACAAGCTCAATAACCAGCCTGTAGAAGTCGAAACAACGATCAACGTAGTTTTCACCCTTGGCAGATGACCGATCGAAATGCAAACCTTACTCGATCTTTGAAGGCATCGACGCGATTCTCTGGCAGCCCCGTTCCGGCGGAGACCGAGGTTTTGCCAGTTTGGTTGAGATGCCTGCTTTTCCTCCCCGCATCGTGAAATCCAGCTTTTGACTTCACGCTCCTTTCCGGCTATAAAAGTTGATGTCATGGAAATCGATTCCATGACATCACTGCTGCAGCCCGATGCTGCTGCGCCAATCACTACAGCAATCGCCAGGATGTTCGGGAAGACGGTGAAATTCCGTCACTGCCCCGCAACTGTGAGCGCACCTGCTTCGCTTCCCGTCGTTTTGTGACATGGGAACGAAAGAGGATTTCAGCCAGGGCCTTCCGCCCATTGCGGAATTGCCCTTTCAGCCACTGGAGCTCGACCGATGGGGTTCGGCTTTGGGAAGGCGGCTGAACGCGATTCCAGAATTCTGTGTGCCGGAGCCTCTGCACTCAAGTCGCCGCGACCATCAGGAGTCGGCGACCTAAAGAGATCCTCCAAGCCGCACTTTTTCTGAAGTCGCCGGAAATGCGCAAGTCAGGAGACCGGTCCTAAGGCGTTCGCACTCGCTTTCACGTTCCGAGGGGAACGAAGGAGCCATCATGCAAAGCCTCGATTTCCTGCCCGCAATTTCCTGCCGTGGGATGCGACATGCCGTCGCAGCCATTCTATTCGGCCTTCTTGCCAGCGTTAGTCATGCCGCTTCAATTCGCGGCGTCGTTACTGATGCATCGGGCGCCAAGGTGACAGGCGCCAGCGTCTCTCTTGTCAGCAATGGAACGGTCGTGGCTTCGTCGGTCTCTTCGTCCGATGGCAGCTTCGAGCTCACGACGGGAAGCGCGGGCCGTTTCTTCCTCGTGGTTACGGCCAAGAGCTTTCGCCAGCTGCAGACACCGGATTTCTACGCCGGCCGGTTGGATTCAATCGAGCGCAATCTCGTGCTCGAGCCCGCCTGGGTGCGCGAGTCCATCGTGGTCACAGCCACCGGAGTGCCTACGCCGCAGCCGCAAACCAGCGAAGCGACGACGGTGTTGTCCACGGTCGATCTTGCGCTACGCACGGACCTCGCCAGCGTTTTGCGACTGATGCCGGGAACCGAAGTTGTGCAGACGGGGCAAATGGGCGCGCAAACTTCGCTGTTCGTGCGCGGCGGCGATTCCGACGACAACAAGATCCTTCTTGACGGAGTCGATGCCGGCGACCTGGGCAGCCAGTTTGATTTCGGCCCGTTGTCCACCACGGCGGTCGAGAGCGCGGAGGTTTATCGCGGGCCCGATTCGAGCCTTTACGGAGCGGGCGCGGACTCGAGCGTCGTGAATCTGACCACGCCTCACGGCACCACCAGCTTCCCTTCCCTGCTCTTTGAGGGCGACGCCGGAAACCTTTCCACCTCGCGCGAGCAACTCGAGGTGGCGGGCGCGCACAAGAAGCTCGATTACCTGGGCGCCTTCAGTTGGCTCGAAACCGCCAACAATCTGCCGAACGACGAGTATCACGTGGCCACGACGGCGGCCAATGTGGGCTGGGCGCTCAACAGCAATACGCAGATCCGCGCCACGATTCACTATGGAGTCGATGCTACCGGCGTTCCCAACGCGTGGGATTTCTATCACGTCGCCGATAACGCAACGCAGAAGGATCAGGACATTTTTCTTTCCGGCTCGATCAGCAACCAGACCACGGCCAGCATCAAGAACACCGTCCGCTACGGGCTCACGCGCAAGCGCGAACAGGAAACTCTTTGGACCCTGTCAGGCAATGATCAGAGCTACGTCGACTACTGCTACGGCCCAGGCACTCTCGGCAATGTTGTCACCATCGCCGGCGCCAACGGTTACTCAGCCACAGGCCAAGCTGCGCTGGATTGCGCGTCCACCAACACCGGGTATGTTTACAAGAGCCAGCTCGTCAATAATCGCGATCACGCAGGCTATCAGGGCGACATCACCATCACACCGCACTTGTCCGGTCTGGCCGCCTTCCAATATGAGGACGAGCGCGGCGCGGAACCGGGCAGCAGCTACTACACGCCGGTCGCGCGCACCAACTACTTCGTCCCCCTCGCGGTGCACGGCGACTTCAAGCAGCGTTTCTTCTACACGCTCGGCGGCAGCCTGGAGCATTATTCCCTCTTCGGTTTCCAGGCCTCGCCACGAGCCGGCCTGAATTATTACCTGCTTCGCCCGCGTAGCGGCGTTTTCAGCGGCACGCGCATTCTCTTCAACTTCGGCAAAGCGATCCGCGAGCCCAAGCTCACCGATCAGGACGATTCGCTCTACGACTTCCTCGAGAACAATGGCGCGCAATCCACAATTCAGTCGCTACACATCGGTCCGCTGGCCGCGCCTACCATGCGCACATTCGAGAGCGGAGTGGAACAGGCATTCCTGAGCCAGCACATCATTTTCAAGACCAGCTATTTTCATAATGAGTTTGGCAAGGAGATCGAATACGTCGGCCTGGATCTCATTCCCGAGCTTCTGCCCAACCTGACGCCCGCCCAGCAGGCCGCACTCGAAGGGATCCTGCAGGCGAACTTTGCGTATGAGCTGACAATCAACTCCGAAGCCTTTCGCGCCCAGGGCGTGGAGGCTTCGGTCGAAAGCGGAATCGGACGCAATCTTTTCCTGCGCGGCGGCTACACCTACCTCGACGCCGTGGTGCAGCGCTCCTTTACCAACGACGATCAGGCGTTGCTTGGTCCTATTCCAACCTTCGACGGCATTCCGGTCGGCCCTTATGCGCCGCTCGAGGGCGCTCGCCCGTTTCGCCGCGCGCCGCATACCGGCTACATCACAGCCACGTATGCCGCCAAGCGTCTGACTGGCGTCTTCACCTCCGCGTTTGCCAGCCGCTCCGATGACTCAACTTATCTTGAGGGCGAGGATGCGTTCGGCGGCAACAGTCTGCTTTTGCCCAACCGCAATCTGGATCACGGCTACGCCAAAGTCGATCTGGGCGGCAGTTTCCAGGTGCTGACCTGGATGGATATGTACGCTCAGGGTGAGAACTTGCTGAATAATCAGCACACAGCGCCAATCGGCTATCCCAGTCTGCCTTTTACGATCCGCACAGGCCTCCGTCTTCGCTGGGGCCCGGGAAGCAGCCGCTAAACGAACCGTCCAGCAGCATTCGTACCTCCCGAGTTACCGCTCTCCAACCCCCTCATCTCAGTGGGTGAGGGGGCAAGTCCGCCCCAAGAGCGATACCCATTTCCCCTGAATTCCTTCCTTTCTCGTTGGTTGTCGTCAGGTTTCAGCCCCCTTTTCCACAAAACTTCTCCGCAACAGCCTAACTTTGGGGCGGAAATCGCAGCACATTTTGCATTTCCCTCTTGGATTATCGGGTTCTCCTGTCCTACAATGACTTCTCCTGAGAGAAAGCTGTACCCCCGGGACTTCGATCGAGGGGTTCTTCAGTTTGCGCCGTTTACGCGACTGAAGCAAAAGAAATGGATGCAGCCAGGCGCAGCAATCACCCAATGAGCGATTGCGATAGGCCTTTCCAAAGCCAATGCGCTGATTTGCATCCTGGGCATTTGTGTTTCCGAAAGAAATTTTGGATACGCGTGAGGGCATGACAGCAGAGCTTCAATATTGGGCATCATTAAATCGATCTGTTCCACCCAGTCGTTGGGCGAAGCCGCGGACCCATCGCGGCGCAAAGAAGCAATCTCGCGTTTACGCACCATTTGCTCATCCTTCACATCCTTTTCATCAAAAACTTGTACGTTTGCAAGCTGAGAACATGGCAGCACCTTTGTTCGTTGAGACACCTCCGGTGTCTCCAGCGACTGTGAGTTCAAACGATGGTTTTCTCTCACCTGGCGCGCCAGCCACCGTGCAGCAGCATCGCATCGGCGGCGCAGCCTTTTGTTTACCTAGTTTTCTGTTGAACGCAAACCATTATTTTGGAGGGCAGTTATGAGATCCAATCGAATTCGCCTGGGCCTGTTCGCCTCGGCGCTGTTCATTCTTGCATTGTGTTTGAGCTCCGCCGTCCTGAAAGCTCAGACTTACACTGAGGGCGCAATTGCCGGTACGGTATTCGACCCGACCGGCGCAGTGGTACCGGGCGCGGCCGTGAGCATCGTCAACAACGGTACGAATGCCCAAATGAGCCTGAAATCCGACGCCAGCGGCTACTATAAAGCGCCGCAGATGGCGCCAGGTAATTACACCGTTACGGTGACGGCTGGCGGTTTTGAGACGTTCAAGGAAGTCAGCGTGATCGTCGTGGTCAACGAGGTGACGGAAGTAAGCCCGCACATGGTGACGGGCAGCGCGACCACGAACGTCGAAGTGACCGGCGAAGCTCCGGTTCTGAACTTCGAGTCGCCGGAAATCAGCTCCACGCTGAGCACCCACAATATTGAAGACCTGCCGTTGAACGGCGGCCGCTGGTCTGACATGACTCTGCTGACTCCGGGCGCAGTAGGCGATTCCAACGGTTTCGGCCTCATTGCCTTCCGCGGCATCAGCCCCATCCTCAACAACGTTGAGGTAGACGGCGCCGACGACAATCAGGCGTACTACTCTGAGGAGCGCGGCCGTACCCGTGAAGGCTACTCGACCTCGAAATATGCGATCGACGAGTTCACCGTCAACACCGGCGTCTACTCGGCCGAATACGGGCGCGCTGCCGGCGGCGTCATCAATGCCATTACCAAGACCGGCGGCAACACGATGCATGGCATCGCCTACTTTTCCGATCGTGATAACGATTGGGGCACGGTGAATCCCTTCACCACCACAGCCATCAATACCGGCACCTCGACCTCGCCTGTTTTCAGCTTCCCTTACTACAAGCCCAAGGACTGGCGCAAGGAGTGGGGATTCGACGCCGGCGGCGCCCTCAAGAAGGACAAGCTCTTCTGGTTCTATGGATTCAACCAATACGACCGCAACTTCCCCGGGACCGCCAAGGCTACCTCGCCCAGCACCTTCTTTACCCTCCCGGATGCGACCATCAACACCACGAACTACACCTGCAATCTCACGGGCTCCCACGCGGGCTACATTACCCCCGGTACCGGCATCGCCGCCGCCAGCACCATCGACCAGCAGGCCTGCGAATTGGCCGCGCGTATGGGCTACGCCAGCTACTCTGCCGGCGCCACGGCCTACGACACGCAGCTGGTGAACCTACTCTCGGACCTCGGCACTGTTCCCCGTCGCGGTTATGAGGAACTCAACACGCCCAAGCTCGACTGGCAGATCAACGAAAAGAATCACGTGAGCTTCCTCTACCACCGTCTGCGCTGGGATTCGCCCGGCGGCGTTCAGACCCAGGCCACCAACGACTATGCCATCGACACTTTCGGCATGGACTTCGTAAAGGTCGACTACGGCCTGACAAAGCTCGACAGCCAAATCACCAGCACCATCTCCAACGAAGTGCGCTATCAGTTCGGCCGCGAGTTGGATGACGAAAGTCAGCAGCCGGTCAGCAGTTACAGTAATTCGTATCTCCAGGGCTTCAACGGCGTGACCGCGGCCGGCGGCGGCCTTTCGCCCAACATCCCTGAAGTCTCGCTCGACACCCCTTCGTCGACCGGCTTTTATCTCGGTTCGCCGTACTACTCCTACCGCAAGGCGCTGCCAGACGAGCACAAGTGGCAGGTCGGCGATACTGCGGCCTGGATCCATGGCAACCACGACTTCAAATTTGGTGTCGACCTCGTCCACAATTACGACATCATGAACAACACCTACGAGGGCAATGGCTATTGGTCTTACAGCTATCTCACGAACTACTTTGCCGATGTCCTCAACGAGGCCAACGCCAAGGCCAACGGCGTCGGCGTGTGCAACATTGCCAGCTCGATTTCGGCTCCGGGCGGCACCACCACGAACTACACCGGCGAAGGCCCCTGCGGAACCCTGGTGCAAGGCTTCGGTCCGCCGGCATGGACCATCAACACCATGGACTATGGCTTCTTTGGCGAGGATCACTGGAAGATCACTCCGCGGCTGACCTTCGACCTGGGTCTCCGCTACGACTATGAGAGTCTGCCCGCCCCGTATTCGAACCTCATTACAACGTCCACTGCCACCCTGGGCACCAAGACCTACACCTTCACTCCGTATCTGGGTTCGTCAACAAACGGCATTTGCGGCACCGGCAATGCCAATCTCGCCGTGCCTTCCCAGACTTGCCCCACGTTGGCCGCCAACGCCAACCTCGCCAACCACCCGAGCGACAAGACCAACCTCGGTCCCCGCATCGGTATCGCCTACGATCCCTTCGGATCGGGCAGGACCACCGTCCGCATCGGTTACGGCCTCTACTTCGGCCGCGTGACCAACGGCGTGCTCCTCAACAATCTGCTCGATTCGGGCAGCTTTAACGGCCAGTTCACCTCCGCCACTATCGAGCCGAATACGTTCAACTCCACCGGCACAGCGTACACCTCAGCGAACCCTGCCACGCCGCTTTTCCCCAACCTCATCCCGAGTGGTGGCGGATCGGGTCCGACCAGCTACTTCTTTGGGCAAGGCTTCCGCAACCCCGAAGTGCATGAGTTTGACGCGGCGGTGCAGCAGGAAATCGGCCGTGGCACCATTTTCCAGCTCAGCTACATGGGCGCTCTCAGCCGCGAACTGCCCAACGCACTCAATATCAACCTGAATCCCAACCCCAACACGGCAACATCCGGATCCCCGAACGGCGTCAACACTGCGGTCGTTTACGTCTATGACCCCAGCAACGGGCAGAGCCCCATCCCGGGCGGCACGACCTACGATGTCCCCGTCTACAACGGCTACCTCAACGGCAACTTCGGCGCCGTCAACGAGCTGCTCTCGAACGTCAACGCCAGCTATAACGGCATGGTGGCGGAGATTGAGAACCGGAGCTCGAAGCTCATCCAGTTCGACGCCAACTACACTTGGTCGCACGCTCTGGACTGGGACCAGAACGAAACCACGACCACCCTCAGCAGCGGCTTTTTCGACCCCTACAACATCGACGGCTATTACAAGGGCGCCAACTACGGAAACTCGGCTTTCAATGTTGGCAACCGTGTCGTGGCCTACGCGCTTTTGAATTCGCCCACCGTCAACGCCCCCAACAACTTCCTGAAGGCGATTGCCAACGACTGGAGCTTTAACCCCGTCTTCCAGGGTCAGAACGGCCTGCCTTACTCGGCGACCATCGGCACTGGTTACCCCTCGTACTCCGCGAAGAACTCAAGCTGGAACGGAGCGGGCACCAATTACTGGGTCCCTTACATCGGGCGCAATACCTACGATCAGCCCCGCACGCTGGTCCTGGATATGCGTCTCGAAAAACAGTTCGCTATTCCGGTGCAGGACAAGTCTTACCATCTGCAGTTGATGGGCGAACTGTTCAACGTGGCCAACCATCCCAACATCACTGGCGTCAACACGACCGCATATAACATGTCCTCTAACTCAAGCGTCACCAGCACGTGCCCGATTCCTTCCGGAGGCACATTCGGCGCTATCTCGGGTCAAGCCCAGATCGAGTGCACCGTGATGCAATTTGTGCCCCAGGCCGCCAACGCGAACACGGCCGGACTATTTAACACGCGGAATGGCTTTGGCGCCGATACTACCGCCAACAGCAACTTTGCTTACAGCGTCCGCGAGCTGATGTTGACCATGCGGATTGAGTGGTAAACAAACCGTGGGGCTGACTGCCTCAAAAGCAAAGCGCGGCGGCTTCGGCCGCCGCGCCTTTTTGTCTCCGGTTGGCGGGAACATGCTTTCCCCTGCGACATTCCGTCCGTATACATCCGAAAGCAACAGTTCGATTAGGTTAAACTTACTTTGGTCACACGAAAACGATATTACTTTCGATACGTAAACAATCCGGTTCCTGTTGAAAACATGGATGTAATCACGTTACATTGAGTCACTCCTTGACGGTTTATTTGGGGGTTCCGTACTTATCGGGGCTCCCGAGGTGTATCTATGTTGTGTCCCAAGTGCCAATCTGCCGCTCTTTCCCTGGTGCCGGCAGAAGTCCGGCTCTACCGTAATAGCCCCCGTACGTTAAGTCACCCGCCCATGACACCCTCCCCCGACATCCGTGTTTGCCTGGATTGCGGCTGGTCGGAATTCGTCATCCCGCGTGCCTGGCTGTCCGCGGGTTGGTTACGTTCTCTGCGTCCGCAGCCCGCTGTCGCTGAAGCGGAAATGGTGACCCAGAGTGTGCCCGTCGTGGTGATGTAGCGCGATAAGAATTTGTGCACGCGGCCCTGAAGAAGGCTTCGCGTTCGGCGCGGACATCGAACGCCGGCGTGCAAGATTTGCTTATGCCTAAAAAAGGCCTCCAGCCGAAGCTGGAGGCCTTTTGCCTTTGCGCAGGCAGTTACCCGTCATCCGGTCGGCGAACTACAAAGGAACCTTATCGAGAGGTGAAATGAATCCGATACCGGGTACGTTGAGTTTGTGCAGGTCGGTATCGTTCGTAATGAACAAGTCCACTCCGAAATGTGCCGCGCACGCCAGTTGAATCGCATCTGCATTTCGCAACTTATGGGTCGCGCGCAGTGATGCGTAGCGCCAAGCGACCGACGCATCGAAGTTGACGATTTGGGCAGTTGTGCGGATGGCGCGATCATACTGTTCTATCAGGGAAGTCTGACCGAGTTTCGTGGGCCGGACAAGAACTTCGCCTAACGTCATGGCCGAAGTCACAATGCGGTCGCCGCGATCCATCATACGTTTGCGGATCGTGAGAGTCAGGCTGCGATTTGGTTCGATGCCCTCAAACATGTAGATGAAGACATTGGTGTCGAAGAAGATCTTGCTCAAATGTCTTCCCTCCGCAGGTTTTCGACATATTCGTCGGCATGTTCGTCGGCCCAAATGTGCTTTCCGGAGCCGATGAGGCGAATGAGGGGATCGTCGTCATAGTTCGGCGCTTGCGGCAACGGAGTTTTGCGGCTCCAATTCGCATACCAATCGAGCAAATAGTGGTAGCGCTGCGGGATCTCCTGAAGCCGTGGAAATAACTTGGAGGGCTTGCGCAATTGCAGCCGCGCAGGATGTGTGAGGTCTCCCGGCCGAAACAAGCGAAGGTTGCCGTCCGATGTTTCGAAGAGCATTCTGTACTTTCCGGAGGACGGCGGAAGATTCGCGACCAAATGCTGATCCAGATGCGCGTTGAGCGTCCCGCGCTCCATGCCCGCAGCCAAACCCTCCGCCTCCAGCCTCTCTAGAATTTCGCTTTTGCTGAAAGCAGCACGCGATGGATGGGTTTTCTGCAGCAGAGCGGCTGCAATCCAGATTCGATCCGCGATTCGGACCGTGTCCTGTGGTGTGATTTTCATTGAGTTCCATCCAACTTTCGTAATTCTGTTAAGACACTTTCCGACCGAGGTAACGAATTCTTGCTGGGCCCATTCTTTCTTCGGCTCACAGAGGTGCGGACCTTGGATCGTCCAGCCGGACCTTCGCGACATTGCTCTTAAAGTCGAAGACTCGCAGGCCCTTCTCGTACATCTTTTCCTCTTCGGTGTCCAGCCAAATCTGTGCGGCGTTACTGCAGCGCTTTGTTCCACAGACGACGCCGCTATTCGGATGGCCGACCGGATAATAAGCTCTTCCTGAATAGATCACGGTTGTGCGGTCGTGCTGAACACCGCATTCTTTGCATCTCGCAAGAGCCATCTCTCCTCCTCCTAAGAATCTTGACCGGAAGGTTTTCTCCTCCGCTCGACGATTTCTTGACCGCGTTCTTTCCTGTATCTACCATTCTTAACTGGTATACCAATGATACCATGTCACTACGTGCGTAACAAGAGTACGCCTCCCCCGATCTACTTGTCCGATCATGCCTGAACGCAAAAGGCCCCCAGCCGAAGCTGGAGGCCTTAGAGTTTCCGCTATCTTCCAGATAATCGAGAGCGGGCGTTTTCTATTCCCTGTTGCTTACTCCCTATTCCCTGTCTTTTAGTACATGCCGTCCATGCCGCCGTGGCCGCCGCCTGCTGGAGCTGCCTTGGGCTCGGGAATCTCCACCACCAGAGCTTCAGTGGTCAGCAGCAGGGCCGCGATCGAAGCAGCGTTTTGTAGCGCTGTCCGCGTCACTTTGGTGGGATCGATGACGCCGGCCTTCACCAGGTCCTCGAACTTGCTGGTCAGTGCGTTGTAGCCGAAATGCGCTTCCTTCGACTCCAGCACCTTGGCCACAACCACTGCGCCCTCTTCGCCTGCATTGGCGACGATTTGACGAAGCGGCTCTTCCAGCGCGCGAAGCACGATCTGGGCGCCGGTCTTCTCGTCGCCTTCGAGCGTAGCGATCAGCTTCTCCACCGCAGGTGCGCAGCGCACAAGTGCCACGCCGCCGCCAGGGACGATGCCCTCTTCGACAGCCGCACGAGTTGCGTGCAATGCGTCTTCCACACGAGCCTTCTTCTCTTTCAGCTCGGTCTCAGTGGCCGCGCCCACCTTGATGATGGCCACGCCGCCCACCAGCTTGGCCAGCCGCTCCTGCAGCTTTTCCTTGTCGTAGTCAGAGGTGGTCTTTTCAATCTGCGACCTGATCTCCTTCACACGGCCTTCGATGTCGCTGGCCTTGCCCGCGCCGTCGACGATCGTGGTGTTGTCCTTGTCGATGGTGATGCGCTTGGCCTTGCCCAGGTCCTCGAGCTTCACGCCTTCCAGCTTGATGCCGAGATCCTCGGTAATGGCCTTGCCGCCGGTCAGGATCGCGATGTCGCCCAGAATGGCCTTGCGGCGATCGCCGAATCCCGGAGCCTTGACGGCCGCGACATTCAACGTGCCACGGAGCTTGTTCACCACCAGGGTCGCCAGGGCTTCGCCCTCGACGTCCTCGGCAATGATCAAGAGCGGCTTGCCACCGCGCGCCACCTGTTCGAGCAGGGGCAGAAGATCCTTCATGGCGCTGATCTTCTTTTCGTAAATCAGAATGTAGGGATCGTCCAGAATCGCTTCCAGCCGCTCCGCATCCGTCACGAAATACGGGCTCAGATAGCCGCGGTCGAACTGCATGCCGTCCACGGTCTCGAGTCCGGTGTGCATGGTCTTGGACTCTTCGATGGTGATAACACCATCCTTGCCGACTACCTTGACCGCCTCAGCGATGATGCCGCCGATCTCTTCGTCGCCGTTGGCTGAGATGGTGCCCACCTGGGCCACCGATCCCTCGTTCACCGGCTTCGACAGCTTGCTCAGCGCGCCATCCTGATTCCACTTGCCATCCTTGTCGCGCGTGCCATTGATCACATTGACAGCCTTCTCGATGCCGCGCTTGAGGGCGGTCGGGTTGGCGCCCGCAGCCACCGTCTTCACGCCTTCGCGGAAGATGGACTGCGCCAGGACCGTCGCAGTCGTGGTACCGTCGCCGGCCACGTCCGAGGTCTTCGAAGCCACCTCACGCACCAGCTGCGCGCCCACGTTCTCCATCGGGTCCTTCAACTCGATTTCCTTGGCCACCGTCACGCCGTCCTTGGTGATGGTGGGCGAACCAAACTTCTTCTCGATTACAACGTTCCGGCCCTTGGGCCCGAGCGTCGCCTTCACAGCGTCTGCGAGAATGTTCACGCCGCGCAGAATCGCCTGACGGGAATCCTCACCGTGCAGAATTTGTTTTGCCATTGCTTAAACTCTCCTGTACAAAGTTGTCACTTCACAGTTGTTGGTTGTCAGTTATTTTCGCCTCGTCGCCAGCTCCCCGGTTGATTCGCGGTCCATGCTGACAACTGAGAACTGACAACTCGCGCCAGCGCGCTTACTTCTTCAAAATGCCGAGTACTTCTTCCTCGCGCATGATAAGAAAATCTTCGCCATCGATCTTGATCTCGGTGCCGGAGTACTTGCCGAACAGCACCCGGTCCCCCGCCTTCACATCCAGCGGAAATACCTTGCCTTCGTCGTTCGACTTGCCCTTGCCCACGGAGATCACTTGTCCCTCCTGGGGTTTTTCCTTGGCGCTGTCGGGGATGATAATGCCCCCGCGGACGGTTTCGCCCTCTTCCACCCGGCGCACCAAAATACGATCATGGAGCGGGGTGAACACTGTCGTTACGGATGTTGCTGCCATTGCTTCGCTTCTCCTTCCCGCACAGCCGGACGCTGCCTGCCATACGGGCTTTGTTGATGAAAAACAAGACTTTGTGAGATCGCAGAATGTGATCTGCGCAGACAGCGCCGGCGCAATTCAGCACTTCCGCCGACACGTTGCTAGCACTCTCACCTTCCAATTGCTAACGATAGGCAAGGATCTGTGGTTTGTCAAGGGGGAAATCGTTAAAATATGAGTAACATTGACTCACATTGTATGCCAGCACTATCTGCATGCGCGATTTAGCGGCTGCGAAGCCATTCCACGAGCACAATCGCCTCATTCACCAGGAAAAGCGTCCCAAAGATGGTCTTATTGTGCAGGGCCAGCCAGTTCGGCATAAAGATATCGAAGTTGGGCGACCGGTCGGGGGTGTATTTCGCTGCCAGATCGGTCATTGGGCATCGCCACTCATTTGCCAGCAGCACCACTCCCTCGAAGAAAATCACGACCGATAGAATTGCCGCCCAGCGAAAAGCGCCTTGCCCGGCGAGAAATGGCAGCGCGACAATAGCTGCCGCCAAAAAAGCCCAAACCACGGTGTGCAGCAACTTGATCGCGGTCAGCATCCCGGTTTCGTCCTCACTTGCCTTCCCCATGGTGTCTTGCGCCGTCCGCCGGCTCTGTTCGGAGGCCTGCCCTGCGAAAGTGTAACCGATTCGAGGCTTCCCGCTTCGCCTCGCACCTTGGAACGCGATAAAATGTGACCATGTTCCAACGTACGCATCTTTCGATTTGCGCTCTCGTGGCCGGTATTGGCCTTTCCGCTTGTTCGCTCGCTCTGCTCGCCCAGAACGATAACTCGCACGGCCGCAAATACAAGGCCCCGCCGCCCTCTGCGCATATTGAAGTCACGGTGCTGAAGGACTTCAATGGCAAGCCCGTCACCAATGCTCACGTCATCTTCCATCCCACCGAAGGTGACAGGGACAAGGGGTCACTTGAGCTGAAGACCAACGACGATGGCAAGGCCGTCATCGATGTGATTCCGATCGGCGACACCGTCACGCTGCAGGTGATTGCCGACGGCTACCAGACGTACGGCCAGAGCTACAAGATCGACAAGCCGGAGATGACGATGGAAGTACGCATGAAGCGGCCGGGAGGCCAGTACACCATTTACAAGAACACCGGCTCCAATTCCAATTCGGGTAGCGGTTCCGGCGGATCCTCCAACTCGTCCCCCAGCACGCCTCCGCCTGCCTCTGGAGACAAATCTTCCGGCTCCGGGGGTCAGTCAAACGCGAACCCGCCACCACCGCCGCCCAAGTAACCCGCTCTGCCGCACCGTCGACTTGTTCCCTCGCTCACTTTCGAGACGTGCGTCTAAACTGATCCTGTGACACCCAGTGAAACCCTCTCCGGCAAGACCGCCTTTGTCACCGGCGGCGCGCGACGCATCGGCCGCGCCATTGCCATCTCGCTGGCGCAGGCCGGAGCCGATGTCGCCATCTCCTACCGCACTTCACATGACGAAGCTGCACAAACTGCGGCCGAGATCCGAGCGCACGGCCGCCGCGCCTTCATCGTCGAGTGCGATGTCCGTTCCGAGCCGTCAGTACGCACAGCGGTCGCCGGCGTCGTTGCGGAGTTCGGCGGTCTCCATCTGCTGGTGAACAACGCTGCGGTTTTCGCCTCAGCGGCGCTGGAGAGCCTTACGCTCGAGCAATGGGACGCGGTCTTCGAGACCAACGCCCGCGGCCCATTTCTGGTTGCCCGCGAGGCTCTGCAGCATCTGCGCGCCGCGCGTGGCCGCATCGTCAACATTGGATCGCTCGGCGGCTTTCATCCCTGGGCCGGCCACGCCCACTATTGTGCTTCCAAGGCCGCCCTGCATATGCTCACGCAAACCATGGCCAAAGCCTTCGCGCCCGACGTCAGTGTCAATTGCGTGGCCCCTGGATGGATTCAGCTTGACGATTCGTCCGACTCCTCAGACCCTGGTGTGCCCCATCCTTCGCAGAGCGAAGCGGCGCGAAGGGTGGGTTCAGAAGCGGAGCGAAGGATGGGATCACAATCCGCACGCTTCGCCGCCAAAACGCCCATGGGCCGCAATGGCTCGGCCGCCGATGTTGCCCAGGCCGTGCTTTTTTTCGCAACGGGTCCGCACTTCATCACCGGCCAGACGCTCGCCGTGGACGGCGGTTTGGGACTGTCCTGATAAGAAGCAAGCGGAGTTGGCGGTGCTAGCGGAGTTAGCGGTGCTAGCGGAGTTAGCGGGGTTAGCGGTGCTAGCGGAGTTAGCGGAGTTAGCGGGGTTAGCTCCGCTATCTTCCGAACAAGCGGCGCCAAAATCCACGTGGGCGCGTCCCCGCGACCTCCGCGCTTTCTGCCGCGTTTTTCGGCGCGCGCCGCCTCCGCTCCATCTGCGGCGCGCCGGCAAACCGCAATGGCTCGTGCTCCCACAGCCCTTTGGGCACCGGCTGCTCAGGCCACGCCGCACCCTCCACGGCTACCTGCGGATTGGTCACGAACAAACGTTGCGCGGTCTCCTCGCCGGAGTGTTTCGCCACATATTCATATGCTTCCTTCAAATGCGGCGGGCGCTTTGTCGGATGGTGCGCATCGGTGGCCACAAAATGAATCCAGTTCCGCTTCAGCAACTCGTTGGCGAACGCCTCTTCCGGTTTGCCAAAGCGCCCATAGAGCGATCCAGCGGTTACCTGGATCAGACAACCGGCGCGCATCCACTCGCCCACCAACTCCGGCTGGCGCATCACCGCTGGATACCGCTCGGGATGCGTGACGATCAACGTGTACCCGGCCGACTGCAGCCGGAAGAGCGCCTCCAACATGCGGGGCGGAACCACGAAACTGGGGAACTCAATGAGCAGATACCCTTTCCCGTCGATCGAGTAGCGGAACGGATGCATGGCCGCCTCCAGAATGTTCTCTGCCATCAGATGGAAGTCGCAACCCAGACTCAGTTCCACGACGCCTGCCAGGCGATGGCGCAGCTCTGCAAAGCGCTCCTCAATGAGCGAAGCATTGTAGGGAAACATGTCGCTCGCGTGCGGCGTGCACACAATCCGAGTGATTCCCTCATCGGCTGCTTCCTGGGCCATCTGGAGCGAAGTTTCCAGATCTGGCGACCCGTCGTCCACTCCATATATCAGGTGATGATGAATGTCGATCATTGTTGAATCAGGTTTCAGGTGTCAGGTTTCAGATTCTAGCTGTTCACCGTCCACCGTGCGCTGTTCTCCACTCCATATCCCATAGTCCGCTGGTCCCAGTGCTCTAGCTCCGCCAGCTCCGCTAACTCCGCTGCATCTGCTCCATCATCGAGCGAAAAATTCCCCATCCATCCACCGAACCCAGCAGCGCTTCGCTCGATCGGTCGGGATGCGGCATCATCCCCAGCACATTGCGTCCTTGGTTCAGGATGCCTGCAATGTTCGAGAGCGATCCATTAGGATTCGCCTCCGCCGTGATCTCGCCCTTCGGCGTTGCGTAGCGGAACGCAATGCGATCTTCGCGCTCCAGACGCTTCAGCTCCTCCGGCTCGCAATAGTAATTCCCTTCCATGTGCCCAATGGGAATCTTGAGCACTTCGCCCTTCTTGAGCTGGTTGGTAAATGGGCTGTTGGTGGTTTCGACGCGAAGATGCACGGGTTTGCAGATGTACTTCAGCCCCGCGTTGCGCATCAACGCGCCCGGCAGCAAGCCCGACTCGGTCAGGATCTGGAAGCCATTGCAGATGCCCAGCACCAGCCCGCCGTCCGCGGCAAACCGCTTCACCGCCTGCATCACCGGCGAAAAATGTGCAATGGCGCCGGTGCGAAGGTAATCGCCGTAGGCAAATCCGCCAGGAACCACCACGGCGTCCACGCCCTCGAGGCCCTCGCTGTCGTGCCAAAGAAACGTGACTGGCTGGTGAGCGATTTCGGCGATCACGTTGTAGGTGTCAAGGTCGCAGTTCGATCCGGGGAAAACCAGCACTCCGAATTTCATGCTTTTAGGGTAACAGCCTGGCGCATGCGGCGGTGAGAGTCGCGCGCGAACCTGTGCTGGAAGCTTCGTGTGACCGGATACCCTGCCCGGGCCAAAAAGTGACGCGGCCGCGAAACCGCCTCCAGCTCGTAGCTGACTTCGCCGGTTGCCGGGTCGAAGCGAAGGAGGAATGTCTCCTCGCCCTGCTCGACATGATGCAACGTTGTGGAGTAGAGAAAGCCGAATTCCGTCTCGGAATCAACGGTTTCCAGAATCTGGCTTAAATTCACTGACCAAAAACCGAGCGCTCGGACTTCGACAGCGATGATTTGTCCGCATTCGATCGGCGCGGACCTGTTCACAACACGCACCCATCCAAGATCAAACATTTGCCAATTCGTGAAAGCGCGCTTCGCCGCGTTGAATACACTCTCTCCTGAGCCCAAGGAAGACCGGGTTCGATCATGAGCGAAAGGCCCTAAGTCATCCAGGAGAAGTCCGTCAGCAATTGACAAAAACCGAGGAGGGGCGGCGGGGCGTAAGCGCGCAATGTCAATCTGTTTCTGAATTGCGGTTTGTGGGGGCCTGCCAAGGGAGAACACACACCCAGTATCAGGCAATTGGAGCGCCGGGCGGGAATTGAACCCGCGAATACAGGTTTTGCAGACCTGCGCGTTAGCCGCTTCGCCACCGGCGCTTTTTTGGCTGTCGCCGGCAAACTAAGTCCGGCGATCGGCCGCATCAAAAAAAGAATTGTGAACTGTGTGCTAAGCCTTGAGTCGACAGGCGCCTTGCAGGGCCTTTGCGGATTCAGTGACCTTGGCTTCGCTCAACTCGCGCAAGGCCCAGCCGGCGATGAGGAGGCTGGGAGCGGCGGCAGGGGCGACGGAGCCGAGTTCGCCGAGCGTGGTGTGCACCACCTGCTGATCGGGTTGCGCGGCGCACGAAACCACGGCGCAAGGCAGATCGGCGGGGAGCCCTTCAGCCAGCCATTCAGCGGCCAGCAAATTGAGATCGCGGCCGGGCATGTAGACCACACGCGTGCCGGCTTCGAGCGCGGGCAATGCCTCGCGGTTGTGCGACTGCGCGTGATGGCCGGTGGAGAAGATGACATGCGAGGCCCACTCGCGATCAGTGAGCGAGCGGCCCAGAGCCGCGGCCGCGGCAAAGGCGGCCGAAACGCCGGGAACGATCTCGTAAGGTACGCCGGCTTCGTCTAGCGCATCCATTTCTTCGGCGGCGCGGCCAAACAACATCGGATCGCCGCTCTTGAGGCGCACCACACTGCGGCCGGCGCGGGCGTGCTCGATCATGAGCGCGTTGATCTCTCCCTGGGTAATGGTTTTCTTGCCGCAGCGCTTGCCGACATTCACAATTTCTGCCGCGGGCGCAGCGAGATCGAGAATGGCCTCAGGCACGAGATCGTCATGCAGAATCACATCGGCGGATTCGATTAGGCGGACTGCCTTCACGGTGAGCAGCTCGAGATCGCCCGGCCCGGCGCCGACGAGAGCCACATGGCCAGCGACGGCGCGCGTAGCTTGCTTGCCCGTCCGCGCCAACTCGCGTGTGGAGCAGAGGGCGGAGTCGCAGATCTGGCGCTGCGCAAGCTCGTGGAGGAGCAGGCGGCGCTCTTCGCCTCGGGGTTGCGTAGAGAGGACTTCGCGGCGCAGTTCGCCGAGTTTCGCGAGCCACGCGCCGAGATCCTCAGGAAGCTGCTCGTCGATTTCGCGGCGCAACCTTTGAGCAACAGCCGGGCTTTCGCCGGCCGTGGAGATGGCGATTTGCAGGTCGCCGCGGCTGACCACCGAGCCGAAGAAGAAGTCGCAGTTGGGAATGTCGTCGACGCTGTTGCAGGCGATGCCGCGCGCGACGGCCTCGCGATAGACCGTTGCGTTGACTTCGGGCACATCGGTAGCAGCGATGACAATGAAATTGCCGTCGAGGTCGGAGGGTTGAAACTCGCGCTGGACCCACTCAAGCTTTCCCTCGGCGGCAAGTTGACGAACTTCAGGCCGCGCCTGGGGCGCAATCACGCGCAGCTTCACGCCGGTTTTGAGCAGACTGCCGATTTTTCCCAGAGCAACCGTTCCCGCGCCCACCAGCAGGCCCGGGCGGCCATCGAGTTTCAGAAAGATCGGCAGCAAAGTCATCATTCAGCTCTCAGAAATTAGCTCAAAGTCTCCGCAGGGGCTAAAGCCCCAAAAACTTTCTGGCGCTTCTTGCGGCGCGACTAAAGTCGCGCCCTGAGACAAAACCTCGAACACAATGGATCAGCTTCTAGCTATTCCGCGACGGCGTGCGGCACACGGCCGGTGGGCAGGTCGCGCTCCACGGGTTCGAGGATCTCGCCCGCAAGTTGCGCGCGCAGTTCATCATTGGAGTGGCGCGCAAACCAGGAGCGCAGGCTCTCTTGCGACGCGCGGCCGCCGAGGTAATTGCGCAGCAGGCGCTCAACGGCTTCGGGCACCAACGTCGCGGGGCAGCGGTAGCCTACCGGTCGCGCAATGCCCGCGTGCTCGCCCACGGCTCCGCCGAGGCAGAAGTAATAAGCGTCGGCCAGTTTGCCCTCGTGCTTGATCTTCTTGCCCTCGAGGCCGATATCTGCAATCCAATGCTGGCCGCAGCCATTGGGGCAGCCGGTCACGTGCAACTTGAGCTGCTGATCGAATTGCGGAAGGCGCTCCTCGAGCTCGTCGACCAGCCAGCGCGTGAAGCCCTTGGTTTCGGTAATCGCCAGCTTGCAAAACTCAGTGCCGGTGCAGGCGACGGCGCCGCGCCAGAAGGCCGAGGCTTCAACATGCAGGCCAATCTGGCCGAGTTCGCGCGCCAGCTCGCTGGTTTTGTCGTAGGGCACGTCGACGATCACAAGATTCTGCGAGACAGTGGCGCGCAGCGAGCCCGAGCCAAAGCGATCGGCAAGGTCCGCCGCGGCCTCAAGCTGCTCGCCGGTCATGCGGCCGCGCAAAACGGATGCGCCCACATACGCCAGTCCCGGCTGACGCTGCGGATGGATGCCGACGTGATCACGCAGGCTCTCGTCGGGAATCTCTTCGGGCACAGCAGGATCGAGCTTGAACCCGATGCGCCGGTTTAACTCGTCGAGGAAGCTTTCTGGCGTCCAACCTTCGCGCATGAACAGGTACTTGAGGCGGGCGCGATCGCGGCTCTCACGCAGCACCATTTGATCGCGGAAGATCTCGGTAACACCGCGCGCCACGCGCACTGCCTGGTTGGGGCGAACGAAGGCGTCGAGGCGCACGGCGATATGCGGCTCGTTCGACAAGCCGCCGCCCACGCGCAGCGAATAGCCGACTTCGCCGTCGCGCACCACGGGCGTGAGACCGATGTCGTTGATCTCGGGATAGGTGCACCACGAAGGGCAGCCCGTGGCCGAGATTTTGAACTTGCGCGGCAGGTTGTAGAACTCAGAATTGGCGGTGAGGTGATGCGCGATCTCGCGCGCCACAGGCGAGGCATCGATGAGCTCGTCGGCGGCAACACCGGCCAGTGGGCACCCGGTCACATTGCGCACCACATCGCCGCAGGCGCCCTTGGGGGAAAACCCAATGGCATCGAGCGCGTCAACAACCTCAGGCAGAGACTCAATGGTGAGCCAGTGCAATTGAATGTTCTGGCGGACGGTAATGTCGGCCAGATCGCGGGCGTATTTGCGCGTGATGCCGCCGATGGTGCGCAGCTGGCTGGCCGAAACGATGCCGTTGGGAATACCAATGCGCATCATGAACCAGTCCGTGGCCAGCCCTTCGCCGCCCTTGCCGCCGGTGGCGCCTACGCCGTCGCCCTGGGTGTAGACCCCCCACCATTTGAAATAAGCCGACGCCCACTCGGGCACCACGCTGGAGCGTCCCTCGCGCGCGAACTTGCGAACCTCGTCAAAGGCCTCCCAGGGGTTCTTTTCGCGCTTCAGGCGCTCCATGCGCTGGGCTTTGGTTTCTTTGTGCGGAATCTCGCTCATTTCTTTCCTTGGTTTGTTCAGGTCAAAATTAGCTGCAAAAACAAAATGCCCGCGTCAGCTTTGGCTGTATCGCGGGCATTTGGGAAGCCGGACTATATTTCTGGACTTCGGCCGAGGCTACCTATGCCACGCGAACCGCGTGCATCAAGCAGCAACAACAGGCCATAACGTCCATGAAATAAATATAGACCGAAATGGTCCGATTTGGCAAGTCTATTTATTGGGCGATCCGAAAAAACGGTGGAAGGAATGTGCGTTGGTCCGCGCAGCATTTCTCAGGGGCTAAAGCCCCGGACCCATTTGATGGCAACTTTCGGCCCGGCTAAAGCCGTGCCCTTGTTACGAAGCCATGCCTAATCCCCTATAAGTGGCTCTGCGGCAAGCAGTTCCGTCAGAATGCGCTGCTCGGCTTCCTGGGCGGCGCGGGCGGTGACGGGCGACAGCTCCATGGAGATGGGCTGTTGGGGATCGATGGCAATGGCGTAGAGCACGACGTCCCGCGATCCACCCTGCATGTAGAACGCGTCGAGCAGATCTTTCACGCCGATGTCGTGCGCGGTGAGCGTGGGGGGGTAATCGCGCGAGAAGCGCGGCGTGGTACGGGTCACGGTGCCGGGAGGGTTCCCGTCGGCTGCGGCGTCGATGAGAATGATGCGGCCGGCGTTCTCGAGCGGCTCCAGGAGGATGAAGCCGCCCGTCCCGCCGTCAAGGCACTCCACGCCTGCAGGCAGTGTGTGCTTTTCGAGCGCTCGCACCACGTGTACGCCAACGCCTTCATCACCCATGATGACGTTGCCGAGGCCGAGCACGAGCGTTGACTTTGAGTTCATTCGATTCTGAGTTTAATGCATGGAGTCCATGCGGCGGGGGTCAGGAGACCCCCGCTACAGCCGGTCTGGAGACCGGCGCTACGAGTTCTTGCCGCGCGAGAGAAATGCGGGCTGAGTAGAACTCTCTTACTTCTGCTTTTTTGCGTCTTCCGCTTCCTGCAGCTTGGCGGCGGCCTCCATCTGCTCCGGGCTCTGACGGTCGAACTTCCATCCACCTATGATCGAGGATACCGTACCGCGGCCTTCGATGTAGTCGTGATAGAAGCTGAGATAGATGTGAACGATGACGAACGTGACAAAGAACCACAGGAACAAATGATGCCAGAAGCGCACGGCGAACTCCCCGCCCATTAAAGGCACAATCCACTTGAACATGCGTGGTAGCCACGCATTGCTCATGCTGGAGTAGAGCGCGAAGCCGGTGATGGTCTGGAAGCAGAAGGCCAGGAAGGTCAAAAAGTAGATGAAGGCCGCCAGCGAGTTGTGCCCCGTGGAGATTTCGCCGTGCATCTTCACCTGCAACACGTCGGTCTCGAGGACTTCGACAATCTCTTTTTGCTGCTTCTTGGTGACCGGGAAGAAGTTGCTCCACTTGGCGTACTTGTTGCCGACAAATCCCCAGTAAATGCGGGCGGCAAAATTGAAGACGTACACGTACGCAGAGGCAAAGTGAATGAAGCGCACCCAGCCGAACCAGTACTGCTGATAGGCCTCGGACGCGTAGGCAGTGCGAAATGGATGTCCGATGAGGAACCCGGTGACGCATAAGAGGGTCAACGCGATGGCGTTGATCCAGTGGTACGCGCGAACCGGCATTTCCCACACATACACGCGCCGGTATTCCACCGGTGCGCTGCCGTTGGCACGAAAGACGTCTGTTACACCAGTGCTCTGTGTGCTCATGGGCCTACTCGAAGGAAATCTGGTGAAGGTGCCGTCCCTGCGGATCGTAAAGATGCACGGCGCAGGCCAGACACGGGTCAAAGGAATGGATGGTGCGGATGATCTCAACGGGCTGCTCGAGATTCGCCACCGGTGTGCCGATCAAAGACGCCTCGAAGGAGGAGTGCTGATTTTTAGCGTCGCGGGGTGAGCCGTTCCAGGTGGTGGGGACGACGAGTTGGTAGTTATCAATAGCGCCGTTGTGGATCTTGATCCAATGCGCCAG
>Ga0181518_10000943_pt1 | contig 30858 bp, 26 predicted proteins | sample PEATcosm2014_Bin_28_FD_119751 | JGI IMG/M metagenome (GOLD analysis project Ga0181518, IMG submission 119751) | Peatland microbial communities from MTU Mesocosm Facility, Houghton, MI, USA - PEATcosm2014_Bin01_60_metaG | ecosystem: Environmental > Terrestrial > Soil > Wetlands > Peat | place...
CCGGCCTGATTGGCCGTCGCGTTCTGGGCCGGGCTTGGATTTACGGCTGCATTTGAACTTGCGGCGGGAGTCGCTGCGGCATTGGCGTTTTTCGTCGCGCCGGCGGGTGCCTGCGCGTCCGGCGTCGTGGTCTGGGCCGTGCCGGTCGTGCCGTTGGTGCGGCGCGCGGGGAATTTCGCCGTGGGCTGATCTGTCGCCGTGGCCGTGCGCGGGGCGGCCGGTTGCGGCGCCGGCTGCGTAGTGGCGGTGTCCGGGGCGGTTGCGGCGGCGTCGACCATGGCCGCAAAAGGGCCGTCACCGTTATCTTGGGTCGCCGCCGGCATCTGCGGCCATGGCGAAGACGCGACTGCGGGCGTGGCACTGACGTTTGACGCTGTACTCGACACTGCGGGACCTCTGCGATCTCTGGCGCAGTGACCTGCTTGCAACCGGCGGGCCAGCCCGGACCACATGGAAACACGCGCTAATTCAATGACTTAAGAAGATTGGACGATAGCCACGCACGGCAGCCCTTGCGCCCACCCGGCAAATTTTGCCGCTTCCCATCGTTCGCCACCGCTGCCGGCGCCAAGGCCCGTACCATGGCGGAGCTGCGGCCCGGCGCTTATAGTAATGGCTGGAAAAAGGAGCGCGGCCGGATCGCCATGCTGAACAGTCTCGACATCGAGGGGCGGCCGGCCGACACGCGCGTTGTCGTCGCCATGTCGGGCGGCGTCGATTCCTCGGTCACGGCGGCGCTGTTGGCGGAAGCCGGCTATGACGTGGTCGGCATCACGCTGCAGCTCTACGATCATGGCGCGGCGACCCACCGCAAGGGCGCCTGCTGCGCCGGCCGCGACATCCATGATGCCCGCGCGGTGGCCGCGCGGCTCGGCATTCCGCATTACGTGCTCGACTACGAAGGCCGCTTCAAGGAAGCGGTGATCGACCGCTTCGCCGCGAGCTATGTGGCTGGCGAGACGCCGGTGCCGTGCGTGGAGTGCAATCAGTCGATTAAATTCCGCGACCTGCTCGAGACCGCGCGCGAGCTCGGCGCAAGAGTTTTGGCGACCGGCCATTACGTCGCCTCTCGCGCCCTGCCCGGCGGCGGCCGCGCACTTTATCGCGCCCGCGAAGCCGAGCGCGACCAGAGCTACTTTCTATTCGCCACGACGCGGGTGCAGCTCGACCACTTGCGCTTTCCGCTCGGCGACCGCACCAAGGCGGAGACGCGGGAATTGGCGCGGCACTTCGGTTTGTCGGTTGCCGACAAGCAGGACAGCCAGGACATCTGCTTCGTGCCGACCGGGCATTACGCGGAAGTGATCGAGCGGTTGCGGCCGGGCGCCGCCGGCCCCGGTGAGATCGTCGATCTTGACGGCCGCGTGCTCGGCCATCACGACGGCATCATCCATTTCACCATCGGCCAGCGCCGCGGCCTCGGCGTCGCCGCAGGCGCGCCGCTTTACGTAGTGCGCCTCGACGCCGGCTCGCGCCGCGTCGTGGTCGGCCCGCGCGAGGCGCTACGCACCAGCCGTATCGCGCTGCGCGATATCAATTGGCTCGGCGACGGCAACATCGAACAGGCGCTGGAGCGCCAGGTGTTCGTCAAAGTCCGCTCGACGCGGCAGCCGCAGCCGGCCTGGCTTCGCGCCTCTCCGGGCGGCGGCATCGAAGTCGAGCTGATCGGCAGCGAAGACGGCGTGTCGCCCGGCCAAGCTTGCGCGTTCTATGACGCCGCCGAGGGTCAGGCCCGTGTGCTCGGCGGCGGCATGATCGCAAGCACGGTCGCGGCTGCGAAGACCCAAAGCGCCGCCGTCGCCATGGCCGCCGCGCGTTGATGGCGGCTGAGCTCGACAAGGCCACCGTCGCCAAAGCCTATGCGCGCTGGGCGCCGGTCTATGATCTGGTGTTCGGTTCGGTGTTCGACCGCGGCCGCAAGGCCTCGATCGCGGCGGCCGAGCGCATCGGCGGCCGCATCCTCGAAGTCGGCGTCGGCACCGGGCTGTCGTTGCCCGAATATGCCTGGACCAACCGGCTCATCGGCGTCGATTTTTCGGCGCCGATGCTGCGAAGGGCCAAGGACCGCGTCGTCGAGCACCGGCTCACCAATGTCGACGGGCTCGCCGTCATGGACGCGCAGCATCTCGGTTTCCAGGACGGCGTGTTCGACGTGGTCGTGGCGCAATACGTCATCACCGCGGTGCCGGACCCGGAGGCGGTGCTCGACGAGTTCGCCCGCGTGCTCAGACCCGGCGGCGAGATCGTTCTGGTGAACCATCTCGGCGCCGAAACCGGCATGCGCGCGGTGTTCGAGCAATGGTTCGCGCCGCTGGCGCGCCGGCTCGGCTGGCGGCCCGAATTCCGCTGGGAGCGCCTGGCGCAATGGGCCGCGCGCCACGGCGGCGTCCACGTCATCGAGCGCCGCCCGATGCCGCCGCTCGGCCATTTCTCGCTGATCCGCTTCGGCCGGCTGGGCGGCGATTTCGCGGCGGCGGGCGTGGCGGAGTGAACATATATGACGGAGCGGTTGGCGGCTGCGCGTTCGGGCGGAATTTAGCCCCTTGGAAAGGGCGCTGAACTACCCTAAATCTCGCCCGGCCGGCGGCGGCTTTGCCCTCTGTCGGCGCGATGTCCGGCCGGTTCCATGGGCCAGTTTCACGGGCCAGATACAAGGGCCGGACGTCTTGGTGATGGCGGAGTAGCTCAGTTGGTTAGAGCAGCGGAATCATAATCCGCGTGTCGGCGGTTCAAATCCGTCCTCCGCTACCAGTATTTTAAGCGCTTAGGTGTGCTGCCTTTTGGTTTCGGCTCCTATTTGGCTCCCATTAAATAGAGCCGTGATTGATCGAGAGGGAATCGTGCGGAGAAACGCCGAAGAGAAGAAAAAACCCTGCAAAAATTGCGAAGGAAAAGGCACTCTCAAGAAGGAAGATAAAATCGTGAGATGCCAGAGGTGCGGCGGCACTGGAATCAAGCCGTCATAACTCATCCAAGTTCTTCGGCACTTCGCCGAACGATCTTAAAATCGTGGCGTCGCCGAAATTTCCCATATTCGGATCACCGCTCCGTTTAAACGCGAGCGCTCCGGCATTGGCAGAATCCCGCGACATGGACTCGGCCCGCCCGGCTCGCGGCCGCTTCGTTTGGCATCTCTTGCGCCTCGCCTGGCGCAACTCCGTCTTCCGTCCTCACAAACGGCAGGGCTACGTAGTAGGTGACGGACATTGCTGCCTCCTGTGCGGCCCCTGCTATACCGTTAAGAAACTACCGGCCTCATCGTTGCGTCGGTAATCGCGCCGGCTTTCTTAATTCCTGAGAAATTCTCCGACCAGCGCCGCCACGCTCCGCGCCTGCTCGAAATGCGGCATATGCCCGGCGCCATCCATCATCGCAACGCGCGCATGGGCGATGCTCCGCGCGAACTCTTCCGCATAAGCCGGCGCGATAACGCCGTCGGCTTTGCCCCAGACGATCAAGGTCGGCGCGGCGATGCGGTGGATGTGTTTTTTCAGGCCTTTGTCGGGCAGCGGCCAGACGAATTTGCCGGTGCAGGCCTGCGACCAGATAAAGCCGACTTGGGCGTCGATGCGCTCGGCGGTCTCGCTCGGCAGTTGGAAGAATTTTTCCGCATGTTCACCTTTGGGATCGGCGAACAAAGCCGCGCGCAGGTCGGCCGGCGACAGCAGCATCCAGTTCTTGATCGGCATGTCTTCGCGCCACAGCCCGACCGGGTCGATCAGAATGAGCTTGCTCACACGTTCGGGCATGGCGGCGGCGATCTCGCAGGCGACCAGGCCGCCGAACGAATGGCCGACCAGCACGGGACTTTTGAGCTCGAGCCGATCGAGCAACTCGCCGTGATAGACGATCAAGTCCCACCAGTCGTCGATCTGGTGCACGGCTTCCGAATCGCCTTCGCTGGTGCCGGGATGTTTCGGCGCATAGACCGTATGGGTGCGCGCCAGCAATTCGAGAAATTCTTGGTCGTTGCGCAGGCCCCACGAGCCGTGCAGGAAGACAAGCGGCGGGCCATCGCCGAAGATCGCGACTTCGGTCTCGATCTTGTCCTGCCATAGTCGAAGCTTGCGCATCGGCATCGCCGCCATTGTGAGCTTTCCTTGTTCTTGACTTTCAGGATGCGACGGCAGCCGCGGCGACGGGACGCTTTTGCCGTAAACTTTCCGGCCACCAGCGGTCTTCCCATTCGTCGTCCCACAGATCCTGCAGATGCGGCAGCACCTCGCGGGCGAACAGGGTGATGTTCTTCATGCACAATTCGTGCGGCATCGAGCCGAAATGCAAGAGCGTCAGCAGGTGGCCGATGCGCAGCCGCTTGACCCCTTCGATCAATCGATCGCGCACCGTGGCCGGGCTGCCGGTGATGACAAAGCCGCGGTCGACGAAGTCCTTGTAGCGCAGATCGCGCACGTCGAAGCGCTCGCGCAGCGGCGTCTTCATCGCATGCACCAGGCTGGCATGATCCTGATAACCGGGAATGTCGCGATATTGCGGCGCGGTGCGCAGCAGCTTATGAAAGAAATACTCGGCATGCGGCGCATATTCTTCCGCCGCTTCGTCGCTCTCCGACACCCCGATCAACTGCAAAAAGCCGAGCCGATGGGGATTCGCATCGCGGCCGCGCTTGGTCACCCGGTCCCAGTAAAAATCGCCGAGACTGTAGGCATTCTGCGCGCCGTAATAGCTCAGGTGACAAAAGCTGTCGTCGCGGTCGACGACGAAATCGACCGTGGTGGCGCTGCCGGATCCGGGAATCCAGATCGGCGGATGCGGCTGCTGCAGCGGCCGCGGCCACAGGTTCACCATGGGAAGCTGATAATGCTTGCCGTTCCAGGCAAAGACCTCTTTGGCGCTCCAGGCCTTTTGCACCAGCGCCAGCGCCTCGCGGTAACGCTCGCGCTGCTCGACCGGTACGATGCCATTGGAGATCGTGGCGTCGGTCGGCAGGCCGGCCGGAAAGCCGGCGACCAAACGGCCGCCGCTGATGCAGTCGATCATGGCGTATTCTTCGGCGATCCGCGTCGGCGGGCTGGTCGAGGGCAAGGTTGAGCCGAGCTGCACGATCGCCACTTTCATGCCGTCGGTGGCGCGCGCCAGCACCGAGCCCATCAGGCTCGGATTGGCCATGAATCCGTAGACGTTCTGGTGGTGCTGGTTGGTGCACACCCCATTCATGCCCGAGCGCGCCGCGTGGATGAACTCGTCGAGCGTCCAGTTGTAGTACTGGCCCACCTTCTTCGGATCGGCGACGTCGAACCAGACCGGATCGATATAGGCGGACTTGTATTGCTTGTCGAAATCCGCCGGCAGATCGCGATATGGCATCAGATGGAACATGCAGACTTTCACGGCGGCTCCTTACAATGGCAATTGGCCGAAGGATGGGTTTCGCTTCGCTCTACCCATCCTACCTGACGGCGCAATCGCGCAAAATCTCCGGCTTGAACTCAAGCCCATGCCCCGGCCGTTCCGGCGCGGTGATCATGCCTTTCACCACCGGCACGGGATCGACGAACAGATCCTCCGCAAGCCCCATGTCCTCGATCCAAATCCCGTTCGGAATTGAGGCGAGAAGCTGCACGTTCAGTTCCGGAAACAGATGCGGCGCTATCGTCATGCCCCAGGTGTCGGCGACGGTGGCGATCTTGCGCAACTCGGTCAGGCCGCCGCGCATCGGATCGGGCTGCAGGATCGGCAGCCGCGGATTCTCGAAGAACGGTTTTAGATCGAAGCGCGTGAAATGGGTCTCGCCGCCGACGATGCGCAGGTCGAGCGCTTGCGCGATGCGCAGATAGCCGGCGAAGTCGTCGGGCACCACCGGCTCTTCGAGCCAGTAGACGTCGTAGTCCTGGAATTTCCGGCCCATCTGGATGGCGACGTCGGCGGTCCAGCCCATATTGACGTCGATCATGATGTCGATGTCAGGCCCTACCGCTTCGCGCATGCGCTTGACGTTGTCGAGATCGGTGCGCAGGTCGGCGGTGTGGGCGACCTGCATCTTGATCGCCTTGTAGCCGCGCTCCTTGTAGTGCAGCGCCTTGGCGATCATGCCGTCGCCGCCCGAGCCGCGGAAACAGCCTGAGCCGTAAGCCGGCAATTGCGACCGGTAATGGCCCCACAGCCGATGCAGCGGCAGCTTGGCCGCTTTGCCGAGCGCGTCCCAAAGCGCGATGTCGAGCGCCGACATCGCCATGGTGGCGATGCCGCCGCGGCCGAACGTGATGGTGGTCTTCCACAAATCCTGCCAGATCGCCTCGACGGCGCTGGCATCCTTGCCGATGACGCGCGGGATGATCACTTCGTCGAGGCAGGCGATGATGGATCGGATACCCGGCCGGAACAGGAACAGATAGCCCATGCCGGTGATGCCGCCTTTGGTCTCGACATCGACCACCAGAAAGTTGCGGGCGTCGCCGAAGGCATGGCCCTTGAGCCACGGCGTCTGCGGCCACGGCACGCGCAGCATGGTGGTGCGGACGGCTGTGATGGTCATGTCGCTCATGGGTGCGTTTCGCTCCTGCTCGGATGGTCTTTCGCCTTATTGAGGGGGAATTCTGCAAGGCATTGCCGGCCTATGCAATGCCGGCGATTGCGCACGCATGGCCGCGCCAAGTAGTGTTCGCGAACGTCCCGCGCGGGAGTAACTTTTGGCCTCGACGATCATCAACATCACCAATTACAGCGATGCGCTGATCGTCCTCGGCACGGCGGGCGTCGTGGTGCCGATGGTGCGCCGCTTTGGCTTGAGTCCGGTGCTCGGCTATCTCGGTGCGGGCGCGCTGCTGGGGCCGCTCGGGCTCGGCACTTTCAGTCACGAACATCCGGCGCTGTTCTGGTTCACCATCAGCGACGCCAGGAACGTCGACGGTATTGCCGAGCTCGGCATCGTCTTCCTCCTGTTCCTGATCGGCCTCGAACTGTCGCTGCAGCGGCTGTTGGCGATGCGGCGGCTGGTATTCGGCCTTGGCGGATCGCAGGTGCTGCTGACCACGGCGCTGCTTGCCGGCGTCGCGTTGCTGCTCGGCCAATCGGCTTCGGAGGCGGTGATCCTCGGCGCCTGCCTGTCGCTGTCGTCGACGGCGATCGTGCTCGAGTTGCTGTCGAACCAGGAACGTCTCACCACCACCGTCGGCCGCGCCAGCTTTTCCGTCCTGCTCGCCCAGGACCTCGCCGTCATTCCGATCCTGATGTTCATCTCGATCCTGGCCGCGGGTTCCGGCGGTTCGGTTCTCAAGAGTCTCGGCACGGCGTTACTTCAGGCCGTGATTGCGGTTGCCGTCATCGTCGTGTTCGGCCGCGTACTGCTGCGGCCGCTGTTCCGGCTGGTGGCCAGCGCGCGCTCCACCGAGCTGTTCATCGCCGTCATTCTGTTCGTCATCGTCGCGGCCGGTGTCATTGCCTATGAGGCCGGCCTGTCCATGGCGCTCGGCGCGTTCGTCGCCGGCCTGCTGCTGGCCGAGACCGAATACCGCAAGGCGATCGAGGCCACCGTCGAGCCGTTCAAGGGGCTGCTGCTCGGCATCTTCTTCTTCACCGTCGGCATGGATATCGACGTGCGCGAGCTGTTGCGCGATCCGCTGTTGCTCGCCGGCGGCGTCGCAAGCCTGATCGTCATCAAGGCCGTGCTGCTGATCTGCCTCGCCCGGATTTTCCACCTGTCGTGGCCGGTCGCCGTCGAGGCCGGCTTGCTGCTCGGTCCGGGCGGCGAATTCGCCTTTGTGGGCATCGGCTTGGCGTCTTCCGCGGCATTGATCGAGCCGCGGATTGCCAGTTTCACGCTCGCCGTCACTTCGGTGACGATGGCGCTCACTCCTGTCTTATCTTTTGCCGGGCGGCGCTTCGCCTCGTGGCTGCGGTCGAGCCGGCCCGTGGACACCGAGCTGACCGCGCGCCCGGGTGTGGGGCAGAGCCATGCCATCGTCGTCGGCTATGGCCGGGTCGGCAAGGTCGTGTGCGCACTGCTCAAGGAACACGGCATTCGCTATATCGCGGCGGATCTCGATGCACCCACCGTGACGCGCGACCGTCGCGACGGCCACGACGTCTATTATGGCGACGCCACCGATCCGAAATTCCTAGAAGCCTGCGGCCTGGCGACGGCGGCCGGCGTCATCATCACCATCCATACCCACGACCTCATCGACGACGTCGTCAAGCACGTCCGCGCGCTGCGGCCCGACATTTTGATCGTCTCGCGCGCCCGCGACGCCGATCATGCCCGTCATCTTTATGCGCTCGGCGCCAGCGATGCCGTGCCTGAGACCATCGAAGCGAGCTTGCAGCTTTCCGAAGCCGCTTTGGTTGGGATGGGCGTTCCCGCCGGTCCGGTGATCGCCTCGATCCACGAGAAGCGCGACGAAATCCGCCATGCCTTGCAGGAGGCGGCCAGAAAGGCCGGCCGCGACACCATTCGCTCGGTGCGCGCCAAAACGCCCAAGACGCTGCGGCGGTGATCGGCTTGAGCATGATCCGGAAAAGTGGAAACCGGTTTTTCCGAAAAGATCATGCTCCACCAAAATGGTAGAGCGCAAATCGATTCAATCTGAATCGATTTCGCTCATCAGCGCTGCGCGGCTGTTTTGTGAGCGAGATCGAGCATCTGCGGCAGATTGGCCGGGATTGCCGGCGCCCTCCGCACCTCGGACAGCGTGTGCAGGAAATCGGTGAACCAGTTCTGCACCGATGCGCGGCGCAGCTTCGTCACCATGCTCTGCCAGCGCTCGCGCCGCTCCTCGACGCTCATGGCGAGCGCGGCCGCGATCTGCCGCGCCATGCCGTCGATGTCGTGCGGATTGACCATGAGCGCCGCGTCGAGCTCCTTGGCGGCACCGGCGAACGACGAGAGCACCAGCACGCCGGGATCGAACGGGTTCTGTGCGGCGACATATTCCTTGGCAACGAGGTTCATGCCGTCATGCAGCGGCGTGACCAGCCCAACATGGGCGGTGCGATAGAAGCCGGCCAGCGTGAGCTGCGAGAAGCCCTTGTTGAGATAGCGGATCGGCGTCCAATCCACCTCGCCATGGCGGCCGTTGACCTCGCTGACCAGGGCGGCGAGCTCGGCCTTGAGCTCGCGATAGGCACGGATGTTGCCGCGCGAGGGCACCGCCACTTGCAGCAGTGCGACTTCGCGCTTGAGCGACGGCTCGATTTCCAGCAAGCGATCGAAGGCGCGTACGCGGTTGGCGAGACCTTTCGAATAGTCCAGCCGATCGACGCCGAGCACGAGCTTGGTACCCTGCAGGCTTGAGCGCAGGCGCGAGATTTCCGGACGCACCACAGCTTTGTTGGCGCGCTTGGCGAATTCCTCGACATCAATGCCGATCGGGAAGGTGGCGAGCTGGGTCCAGCCCCATTGCGAAACGATCGTGCCATCGACCGCGGTGATGCCAAGCTCGTGGTGCAGGTAGTTTTCGAAATTCTGCCGGTCCTCGACGGTCTGGAACCCGATCAGATCGTAGGCCAGCATGTCGCGAACGATCTCGTTGAGATGCGGCACCGCCGTCATGGTGCGCCGTTCGGCCCACGGCGTGTGCAAGAAGAAGCCGATCGGGCGATCGACGTCGCGTTGGCGCAGTTCGACGCCCAAGGTGAGGAAATGATAGTCCTGCACCCAGAACACGGCTTCCGGCGAGTTGAAGCGCAGCAGCGCGCGCGCCATGAACGCGTTGATCTCGCGATAGGACGCGTAGTTCTCGTGTGAAACCTGGATCAGGTCCGCCCGCGAGTGCAGCGCCGGCCACAGGCCCGAATTGGCGAAGCCCTCATAATAACTGAGATAATGCTTCGCCGGCATGTCGACCGTCGCCAGCGCGCCGGTGCCGAGCGCCTCGATCTTGGCGAAAGAATTCTTGCTTTGCGTTGAGTCGCCGACATGACCGCTGGAGCCGACCCAGATGGCGCCGGACTCCTTGACCATCGGGATCAGGGCTGCCGCCAGTCCTCCGGCAATCGGCTCATCCGGTTGCGCCCGCGCGACGCGGTTGGAAACGACGACGACTTTCACGGTGACACCACTTTTTTCGGCTGTTTCGACAACCGGTTTGGCCGCGCTTTGTTCCATTAACGGTGCGGTGCAGCGAAAAATCCTTTGATTTCAAAACCAAATTCATTGCCCCGGTTTGGTGGAACTTCCGCGTACCGCTGGCGCAGGCCTTTGGGCCGTTATGTTGCAGTGCGGCCGGCGCGGCGGTGCGACGAAGATATTGCTAGGTTCCATCGCTGGAACTTTTTCATCCCGCACGCTTTACCGCTCTGACATTACTTCCGCGGCTGCGCGGGGCGGCAGCCTTGAACATTGCAATCACGGAACAGGATGATGCGCGCCCTGACTGTCGCGCCTGGTATCGCCAATTCAGCGCGCGTTGAAGACGTCCCCGAGCCGCCGCGCGCCGACGGCGCCGTGCTGGTGCGCGCCTTGGCGCTGGGCGTCTGCGGCACCGACCGTGAAATCGTGTCGGGGTCTTACGGCTGGGCGCCGCCAGGCGAGAAACGGCTGGTGATCGGCCACGAGTCGCTGGGCGAAGTGTGCGAGGCGCCCGCCGACAGCGGATTTCGCCCCGGCGATCGCGTCGTCGGCATCGTGCGCCGGCCCGATCCTGTGCCGTGTCCCGCCTGCGCTGTCGGCGAATGGGATATGTGCCGCAACGGCCGCTATACCGAGCGTGGCATCAAGGAGCGGAATGGCTACGGCGCGGATTATTTTCGCATCGAGCCTGACTTTCTGGTCAAGGTCGATCGCGCGCTCGGCGACGCCGGCGTGCTGGTCGAGCCGACCAGTGTCGTCGCCAAGGCCTGGGATCACACCGAGCGCATCGGCCGGCGGTCGCGCGCTTGGCAGCCGCAGACGCTCTTGGTCACCGGCGCCGGGCCGATCGGTCTTCTTGCCGCATTGCTTGGCGCGCAACGCGGCCTCGACGTCCATGTGCTCGACCATCATGACGGCGCGGCGAAGCGCGCGATCGTGCGCGGGCTCGGTGGCACGTTTCATTTGGAAAAACTCACGGATCTGGGCTCGTTCAAGCCCGACATTTTGATGGAGTGCACCGGGGCGCCCAGTGTGGTGCGCGATGCGCTCGGCCGCACCGCGCCGGGCGGCATCGTCTGCCTCGTCGGCGTGTCGTCGCCTGGACACGATCTCGATATCGATGTCGGCCGCCTCAATCGCACCATGGTGCTCGACAACGACACGGTGTTCGGCAGCGTCAACGCCAACCGCCGGCATTACGAAGACGCCGTCGCGGCGCTCGAACGTGCCGATCCGACGTGGCTGGCCCGCCTGATCACGCGGCGCGTACCGGTCGAGCAGTGGACGCAATCGCTTGTTTCCCAACCGGACGACATCAAGGTCGTCGTGGATTTTTCCTGACCAAGGTGACTTCCTGCGCCATGTCGACCCGGATCGAAGATTATGCCCTGATCGGCGATTGCAAGAGTGCGGCGCTGGTCGCGCACGACGGATCGATCGACTGGCTGTGCTGGCCGCGTTTCGATTCGGAGGCATGCTTTGCCGCGCTGCTTGGCACGCGCGATCACGGCCGCTGGCTTATCGCCGCGCAAGACGAGGCGCGCGTCACGCGGCGCTACCGGCCAGACACGCTCATTCTCGAAACCCATTTCGAGACCGCGGACGGCGCCGCCACCTTGATCGACTTCATGCCGTTCCGCAGCGAGCATTCCGAGATCGTGCGCCTCGTCGTCGGCACGCGCGGCAAGCTGAAAATGCACACCGAGCTCATCCTGCGTTTCGGCTACGGCGCCGTTGTGCCGTGGGTGACCCGGCTCGAGAATGGCGCGCTACGTGCGATCGCCGGTCCCGACATGGCGGTGCTGCGCACGCCGGTGCACGTCAAAGGCAAGGACATGACCACGGTCGGCGAGTTCGTCATCGGCGAGGGCGAGACCATTCCGTTCGTCCTGACCTATTCGCGCTCGCACAGGACCTTGCCGGAAACGCACGACCCGACCACGGCGCTGCAGGCGACCGAAAAGTTCTGGACCGAGTGGGCGGCAATATGCCGGCCTGCCGGCGCGTGGTCGGAAGCGGTGCGCCGCTCGGTGATCACGCTCAAAGCGCTGACCTACGGGCCGACCGGCGGCATCGTCGCCGCTCCCACCTCCTCGCTGCCGGAGCAGATCGGCGGCGAGCGCAATTGGGATTACCGCTACTGCTGGCTGCGCGACGCGACGCTGACGCTGCTCACCGTCATGCATGCCGGCTACTACGAAGAGGCGCAGTCCTGGCGCGAATGGCTGCTGCGCGCCGTCGCCGGCAGCCCGGAGCAGCTTCAGATCATGTACGGCATCGGCGGCGAACGCCGGCTGGTCGAATGGGTCGCGGACTGGTTGCCCGGTTATGAGCAGTCGGTGCCGGTGCGCATCGGCAATGCCGCGCATACGCAGCGGCAGCTCGACGTGTTCGGCGAGACCATGGATGTGGCTTACCAGGCGCGGCGCAGCGGGCTTTCGACCCACGAATCCGGCTGGGACATCCAGCTGAAATTTCTTGAGCATCTTACCGAGATCTGGCGCGAGCCGGATCAGGGCATTTGGGAAATGCGCGGGGCGCCACAGCATTTCACCTATTCGAAGGCGATGGCCTGGGTGGCGTTCGATCGCGGCATCAAGAGCATCGAGACGTTTGGGCTCGAAGGGCCGCTCGACGACTGGCGCAGGCTGCGCGACGAGATTTGCGCGGATGTTTGCAAGCATGGCTTCAACGAGAGACTGGGAACGTTCGTGCAGGCCTACGGCTCGGACCAGCTCGACGCCAATCTGCTGCTGTTGCCCTGCGTCGGCTTTTTGCCGGTCAGCGACCGGCGCATTGCCGACACCATCGCGGCGATCGAACGGCATCTCGTTCGCGACGGTTTCGTCATGCGCTACAGCACCGATGCCGTCGACGATGCGTTGCCGCCGGGTGAAGGCGCGTTCCTCGCCTGCAGCTTCTGGCTGGTCGACGTCTATATGCTGCAGGACCGCTACGACGACGCCGAGCGGCTGTTTCGCCGTCTCGTCGGCCTGTGCAACGACGTCGGCCTGTTGAGCGAGGAATACGATCCGCGCGCCGAACGCCTGACCGGCAATTTCCCGCAGGCGTTTTCGCATCTGGCGTTGATCAACAGCGCCTACAATCTGACGCGGGAGCGAATGCCGGTGCAGCAGCGTGCCCAGGACGAGACCGCGTCGCCAAAAGAGGCGGCGGCAGTCACCGAGTGATGTGGCCCGGTGAAGCGTTACAGGAGCGCTACATCGCCGGTCTTCTTCTTATGGAGCTCGGCGCGGCGCCGTTGATTCTGCACGAATGCTATCGGCGGGTTCGCCTGGTTCTTGCGCAGCACGATGCGCGAGACGTGCTCATAAAGCGCTTTCGGCGAAACCGGCTTGACCAAGAGCTCGTCCGCCCCGGACTCGTTCACCGCCAGCGTCGCGGTCTTGGTCAGATAACCGGACAGCACGATGACCGGAATCCGGCTGGTCGGCGAGCTCGGCGCTTTCACCATCTTGACGAATCGCAAGCCATCGCAATCGGGCATGATCAGATCGGTGATGATGATGTTCGGCATGGCGGTGCGCGCCGTTTCCAGTCCTTCGGCGCCGCTGGCGGCTTCGAAAACCTCGCGGCTGCCGAAGCCGTGCAGCATCGTTCGCACCAGGCGGCGCGTAAACGGCTGGTCGTCGACGATCAGGAAGCTGATCGATGCAAAATCCAGCGGGAACGAATGCCCGCCGGCGGATGGACGCGTGGTAAGCGCTGCCGCCACGTCAGCGCCACAGGCTCATGCGGATTCGGTCGTGCGTGCGGCGGAGTCCCGCCTGGCCGCGCCGGCCAAATCGTCGATAATTTGCACGATCAGGTCCGCGGCGACGGCGAGAGCGCCACGCATGCGGTCTTTGCCGGCGCAGTCCGGCCAGTCCGGCAGCGTCATCTCCTGTTGCCGCAGATTGTCCTTCAGGCTCTGCAATTTGGCGAAGACATTCGGCGCATCGGCGTTGTCCAATTGCGGCTGCAGCGTGCGCGTCACGAACAGCAGAATCTCGCTGTCGGAAAGTCTGCGGAACGGCTCGCGGCTAAGCTCGCTTTTCTTCGCCGTTCTTGTCATGCACTGTCCCCTGACATTAACCGATGGCTGGCCTACAAAAGCCTTCGCCGGCCACCGCCTCCCGCAATGAAGCAATAGCGCAATTTGCGCCGCGGCAGGCTTAAGAATACGGCTTCAACCTGTCAGAGATTGCCTGACGTCTTAACCAAGCCGTTACCCTGTCGGGAGATCAGAAATCCAGCCAGCCTTGGCCGGATGCGTAGCGGACCAATTCGGCGCGCGTCTTCAGCCCAAGCTTTTCCAGGCCGCGCGCCTTGTAGGTCTCGATCGATTTCACGCCGACGTCGAGCCGCGACGCGATTTCCTTGTTGGTGAAGCCCAACGCGGCCATCTTCAGCACGTCGGCCTCGCGGTCGGTCAAAGCTGGCGAAACGCCCTTGCGCGCCGCCAGCCGCTTGTTGATTTGTTTGCTCTCGAATACCCGGCCGACGATCGCCGGGTCGATATAGAGCCCGCCGACCATCACGGCGCGAATGGCCTGGACCAGATTTTCCACGGCCGAGCGCTTGAGCACGTAACCACGCACGCCGGCCTCCAGCGCCTGGTTCAGGTAGGCGCGGTCCTCGTGCAGCGTGAGCACGAGAAGCCGCAGCGCCGGCATTTCGCCGGCCAGGCGGCGGCTGAGCAAGATGCCGTTGAGTTCGGGCATCGATATGTCGAGCACGGCGACGTCCGGGCGCTGCTCGCGAATGATTTTCAGCGCGCTCGGGCCGCTTACGGCCTCGCCGACCAGCGCGAAATCCGGTTCCGCCCGAATGAGATTGCGCAAGCCATCGAGCACGATGGGGTGGTCGTCGGCCAAGACGATGCGAATTTTCCCGATCACGCCGCTGACCTTTGGCCGTCGAGCGCGATGCGGGCGAAGATCGTGGTGCCGGCGCCGACCGCGGATTCGACTTCAAGTGTTCCGCCGATCAGTATCAAGCGCCCGCGCATGCCGTCGAGTCCGAGGCCGCCATAGCCGCCGGGTTTCGCCACCATGGCGCCCACGTCGAATCCGCAGCCGTTATCCTCGATGATGACCTGCAGCGTCGCGCCGACGCTCCGGATGACGACGCTGACGTCGGACGGCCCTTGGGCGTGCTTGAGGATATTGGTCAGGCCTTCCTGCACGATGCGATAGACGGTGGTGCCGATCTCGTTCGGCACCTCGTCGAGGTTGGGATCGTCGCAGTGAAAATCGACCTCGGTGCCGTAGCGTTCGCCCCAATCGGCGATGTAGCTCGCCAGAGCCTTCCTTAAACCTAGCTCGTCGATCGCCGGCGGCCGCAATTCCCAGGCGATGCGATGCAGCGTTTTGCCGAGCTCCTCCATATTCTTGCGCACCTGGTGCAGGCGCTCGCGGGCCGGGCCTTGGATCAGCGAATCGATCTCGTTGAGCTCGAGAATCGCCGCGATCAGACCCTGGCCGGCCTGGTCGTGCAGCTCGTAGGACAGGCGCAGGCGCTCCCTTTCCTCGGCAATCGACAGGTGCCGGCGCAAGCCGACCACCAGATGGGACTTCGTCTCGCTTTCAGTCTTTAATTGCGCATTGGCGAGGGAAAGGTCGCCCAGCAGGCGGTCGCGCTCGGTCAGAAGAGCGGCGATCGGCAGGCACCACAGCGAGGTGAAGGTCAGTAGCACCTGCATCGCCAGGATCCGCTCCGACGAATCCGACCGCGACAGAATGGGCTCGCCGATGTTCAAGAGGACGAAGCTCGAGGTGAAAAGCGCGGTGAGGAGATTAGCCGTCGTAGCGCCGATCAGGCCAAAACGGAGCGTCGAAAACAGAATCGCCGGAACCAATAGGAAGGCGAAGGGACGGAAATAGGCGGCGCAAATTCCAACGGCAATGACGAGTGCGAAAATCGCCGCCGCCTCGGCGAGCCGCTGCCGCACGCGTAGCTCATGCCACTCCCGCGACGTGATGCTGATGAGAAACGGCGCCACGACGATCATGCCCAAGGCATGGGCCGGATAGGCTTGGAGCCAGATCGTGCGCCACGGAATTCCGTGCGCCGCGCCGATCGCCATCGCGTTGACAGCGTTGCTGCCGGCCGGCGCCACGCCGCCGGCGATGACGATAAAAATGAGCAGATTTTTGAAGCTCGTGAGGTTGGCGGCGTTGATGTGCAAGACCGAGAGGAAAGCCAGCGTTACCGCGACTTCGAAAATATTCGCCAGGCCAAAGATCGCGGAAGTTGCCGCGCTATTGCCTACGACGACGTTGGCGAGCGCAATGGCGCAGATACTGCCGATGACGATCGAGCCGTAGTTGCGCAGATTGCGGGTGTGACGGAGCAGCGCGACCAGGACGATGGCGTTTGCAGGCCAGATCGTTGCGACAAAATTCGCGCCGAGCAAAAAGTCGAGGGTCAATAGCGTGACCACGAAAATCGCGGCCGGCAGCAACACGTGTCCGGCAAGCGAGAGATCCGCCGGTTCCCGGCTGGGAGGTGTCTCGGCGATGGCAGCCCCGTCGCCGGTCGCCGGCACACGGAACTGATCCGGTGCGGTCGACGACCGGCCATGCACGGCGGCCGCGAAAATATTGGAAAGCCCCGTTTTATCCGGCATGTTTCGGTCGGCTGCCGCGGTTGTACTGGCCAGCAACCTAACAGAAACAAATAGGCGAATCAGGCCATCCCGAGCGTGGATAATCTCACGAAGACGGCGCCGAGCGATAGCGATTATCGGCGCGGCGGCGCTTGCGCACGCCGATAAAGGAAATTGGCGCCGGCAATTAGATGGTGAAATTCACCGTAAACGAACTGCCGTTCGGGTCGGACGGCATCGACGTCGCATTGCCGTTCGGGTCCTTCATGATGATGCCGTTCGGCGAGCGCTCAAGCTTTGGCGTGGTGTTATTGACGCTGATCGCGCTGAACGTGGTCGAGCCGTAATTGGGCATATAGGCGAACCCGGGCGACGAGGATCCGCAATCTTTGATGCACGGGCCTTCCATGATCCATTCGACCGAAGTCAGGCTCGATGCGTATTGCAAGGTCAGCGTGTAGGGCTGCGGCCAGTTGCCCGTGTTGGTCAATGTGAGGACCCAAGTCGATAGCGCGTAGGGCGCGCATGCCGCCGTGCATTGAATCGTGGCAGTGATCGTATCGCCCGGCTTGACCGGATATTGCTTGCGGCTGATCGGGACCTCGGTCGCGGGGAGAACCTCGTACCAGGCAAAATATTCGGCGTCGCCGTTCGGCGCGGCCGCTTGCATGGTGCCGATTTGAATGAGCGTCTCGTCGCTGTCCTGGCCACCGACCCCGATCCAGGTCGAGGATGCTTCGACGTCGGGCGAGCCTGAATAGGATTGGTACGACACCGCGGGAACGGTCCAGCTGCCTTGCACGGTGGTGTAAGTGCCGCCGCCGTTTATGCCGTAGCCCGACCAGTTGTTCGACGGGGTTTCGTTGCTTGGTCCTGAGAGCGGCATGCCCTTGGCGTCGCGCCAGCGAAACATCCGTGACTGCGAGATTTTTGCTATCGCCTGCAAATTCATCGCGGCGCCTTTGACGGCGAGTGTGTCCGTCCAAGGTCCCGCCGCCCAGGCCAGGATCAGGGCCGGTACGGAAAATCGCATGAGAAACGTAAGCGTACGCGAGCGAGCCCTCGCGTCAGTCTTGCCGTGCCACATTCACCCCTCTCACCCTTCTCCTGGTGCCCAAGCTCCTTGTGCACCATGCAGCTTGCCATAAGGCCGCGGCTAAAAAAAGCCGACGGATTCGCAACCGGTGCCGGCCTTGAAGCTGCCCTTGGCGCGGCGGCCCGGAATATCGATAACGTGCATGGAGCCGTCACCCTGGCAGGCGACGAACAATTCGTCGCCACGGAACGCCATGTCCATCGGCTGCGAGCCGACCTTGATCGCAGTCTGCTCACGGAATGTCGGATCGATCAGGCTCACAGTGTCGCTATTGAGGCTGGTGACCCCGATCAGGCTGTTGTCCGGCGCGTAGCGCGCGATCTGCGCCGCCTTCGGCACGTCCTTGAGCACGATCTCCTCGCGCACCTGGCCGGCTTCGGTGTCGATCAGGAATAATGTCGGCTGTGCGTCGTCGACGGCGACGACGGTGCGGCCGTCGGCCGAGATGGCGATGCCGGCAAGCGGGCGCGGCGTCTTGATCTTGCCGAGGAGTTTGCGCTTCGGCAGGTCGATCACCGAAACCGTGCCGTCCTCTTCGTTCTCGGTGTAGAGACGCTGCCCGTCCGGCGCGATGATCAGGCGGTGGCCGTTGGTCGATCCGGAATCGATCGCTTCGACCACCTTTTTGGTCTTGCGGTCGATCACCGCCACCACCGCGCTGTTCTCGCAGGTGATGTAGATCAGCCCGTCAGGGCCGAGCTTGAGCGTATGCGGGGCGATATAGGGCCGCAGGTCGATGGTGGCGACGTGGGCGCGCTTGTGCAGGTCGAACACGCAGAGGAAATGCTGTGGGTTCGGATTGCGGCCATGGATGCCGTCGCCGAAGATCGGCACGTAAGCCATGCCGGTCTCGGGCACCACCAGCAACTCGTGCACCGTGCGCGGAAAGCCGTCGATCGCCACCTCGGTCTCGTAGGTGTCGGGATTGAGGAACAGCACCTTGCCGCCCATCTTGTCGACTGCGATCATTCCGTGTGAATTGTCTCCGGCGGCCATCGTTTTGTCCCTTCATCGTCAGCGAAGGAATGTACCGTGGCAGGCCTGGGTTTGTCCCGCCCGACGCCTGAGGCCGCCGCAAAGTCTTTTTTGAGACAACAAAGTCTTGGAGCCAACCGATGAACGCCGTTTCCAGCCGGAACATCAAATTCCTCAGCCACAGCGACCAGGGCGGCCGCGGCGACGGCGTCCAGGTCATGGTCAATCGCGGCCATGCTTACATCGGCCACGGCTTTTCCAACGGCATCACCGTCATCGACGTGCGCGACGCGAAGAATCCGAAGACGGTCAATTTCCTGGCCTGTCCGCCGAATACGCGGGCGCACCATATCCAGACCCACGGCGACCTTTTGCTGGCGGTCAATGGCCCGAGCGTCTGGACCATGCAGGTAAGCCAGGAGGCCTATTTCGCCGGCACGTCGGGCGACGCGCTCAAAGGGCAGCAATTCACCAGCGGACTGCGCATCTTCGAGCTGTCGAAGCCGGAGGCGCCGCGCGAGATTGCCTTCCTGCCGCTGGGCGGCTTGGGGCCGCATCGCATCTGGTATGTCGGCGAGCGCTACGCCTATGTCTCGGTGCACCTGCCGGAATTTTCCGACCATATCCTGGTCATCGTCGACATGAAGGAGCCGACGAAGCCGGAGGTCGTCGGCAAATTCTGGCTGCCGGGCATGTGGACCGGCGGCGGCGAGACGCCGACCTGGCCGAAAGGCCGGCGCTACGCGCTGCATCACGGGCTGGTCGCCGGCAATCTCGCCTATACGGCGTGGCGCGACGGCGGGCTGGCCATCGTCGACGTCGGCGATCCGGCAAAACCGAAACTCGTCAGCCACCGCAACTGGGATCCGCCGTTCGGCGGCGGCACCCATTCGCCGCTACCGCTGCCGGACCGCAATCTCCTGGTCGTCGCCGACGAGGCCAACTTCGCCGATTGCACCCTCGGCCTGCGCTATATCTGGGTCTTCGACGTCCGCGTGCCCGCCAATCCGGTGAGTATCGCCACCATGCCGGTTCCGGACGAGATCGACTACTGCAAGAAAGGTGGCCATTTCGGCCCGCATAATCTGTGGGAGAACCGGCCCGGCGCGTTCCAGAGCTCGCGCTTCATCTTCGCCACCCTGCACAATGCCGGCGTGCGCGCCTACGACATCGCCAATCCGTTCGCCCCGCGCGAGGTCGGCTATTTCGTGCCGCCGCCGCCCGAGCGCATGTTCGATCCGCGGCCGAACCGGCCGCAGGTGATCCAGTCGTGCGATTGCTTTGTCGATGCGGAGGCGCGGATGTACGTCACCGATTCCAACGCCGGCCTGTACATTTTGCAGTTCGAGGGCGCGTGAACGCGGCGGCGTGACGCGGTGCCGCTGCCGCCGCATCCACATTGACAGTGGAAGCTCACCCCACCAAAGTACGTCGCTCAGAGCCGCTCAAGCGGCCTTAGGGGAGGGGATGGAAATGGCGCAGACAATCGAAGCCTTCGTCGGCAACGCCTTGGATGAAGCGAAAATCTCGCCGCTGCATCGCCGGGTCGTCGGCCTGATCGCCGCGGGCTATTTCTTCGACGTCATCGACTTCACGGTGTTCGGCGCGCTCGTGCCGTTCCTGCTGCAATCCAAATTCGCGACCGGACCGGAGGTTGCCGCCATCGGCAGCGCCACCATTTTCGGCATGTTTTTCGGCACCGCCGGCCAGGGCGAATTCAGCGACCGGTTCGGCCGCCGCTTCATTTATCAATTCAACCTGCTGTTGTTCGGCACTTTCACCATCCTCGGCGCCTTCGCCCCGAGCGTGACGTTGCTGGTCGTTTGCCGCTTTATCGCCGGGCTCGGCCTTGGCGCCGAGCAGCCGCTCGCGTTCGCCTATGCCGGAGAATATTCGCCCAAGCGCATTCGCGGACGCATCCTTGCCATCGTCCATTTCATCGGCGGCGCCTGCGTGTGGCCGATCGGCACGGCACTGGTGCTCTTGTTCGGCAACTTCGCCACCACGCCCGAGTATGTCTGGCGCGGCGTCTGGCTGCTCATCGGCGTCGGCGCGCTGATCGTCTGGGTGTTCCGTTTTACCTTGCCGGAATCGCCGCGCTTTCTGGCGACTCACGGCAGAGGCGACGAGGCGATCAAGGTTCTCGAACGCCTCGGCATCAAGGGACCGACCGAGCCGCTATCCTCCGACGCCGCGAGCAATACCAAGAGCGACCCGATCGGCATCGTCTTCCGCATGTTCCCGGTTCGCGTCGTTGCCGGCATGATCTGCTTCACGGCGTTCTTCGGCGTGGCGATCGGGCTCGGCGCGTGGCTGCCGAACATGATGGGCGCTAAGGGCTTCACCATCACCAAGTCGCTGCAATACACGCTTGTGATGAATTTTGCCGTGCCCTGCGCCAGCATCTTCATGATGTACGCGCTCGACAAATACGGCCGCAAGATCACCTCGGTCTGCGCCTTCGTCGCCGCTGGCTTGATGGCCATCGTCTTTGCTAATGCCGCAACGCCGATAGAGCTGATGGTTGCGGGCTTCATCATGGTCTTCTTCGTCCAGGTCGCCGGCAACTCGATGCAGATTTTCACCTCGGAGGTGTTTCCCACCAACGCGCGCGCCTCGGGCTTCGGTCTGGCCTCGGGCGTCGGCCGGCTCGCCACCGCGTTCATCATGCCGACCATTCTGTGGGTGCAGAATGGCTGGGGCCTGACCACGGTGTTCGTCTGCCTGGCGATCCTGCTGTTGATCGCCGCGGCTGCGGTGACACAGCTCGGCCCCGAAGCGCGGCAGAAGAGCCTCGACGAGATCGCGCCGCCGACGGGATGACGACGCGCATCGTCTGGCTTGTAACGGTCGTCTTTTGTTTCGCCACCGCCGCGCCGGCGGTGGCGCAAACGTTCGGTGCGCCGAATTGGCACACCTATCAGAACGACCGCTACGGCACGACGATCGACTATCCCGAACTTTTCAAAGCCGAGCCGCCGCCGGACAACGATGACGGGCGGCGCTTCAAGAGCGCCGACGGCGCGGAATTCGCGGTCTTTGCTTCCTACGGGGCGCTCGATTACGACCTCGCCGGATATCAGAAATACATCTTGGAGAAACTCGATCCCGGCAACGCCGTCACCTTTCAGGCCCACGGCGATAATTGGTTCGTCATCTCCGGCGCCAAAGGCGACGGCATCTTCTACGAGCGGTATATGCTGTCGCACGGCAAGGAGATGGCCGAGGGTTTTGTCGAGGGTTTTGTGATGTCCTATCCGGCCGCGCTCAAACGGACCTACGACCCGATCGTGGCGCGGATGGCGAAATCATTTCGCTCCGGCTCGGGCTTTCAATCGCCGAAGCGGTGACGCTTCCAGTGAGCGTTAATCACCCGCGCCAATAACGGTCTTCCCAGCTGCGCGACAGCCGCATGGCGGAGAGGATCAATCCCGCCATCGAATAGGTCTGCGGGAAATTACCCCACAGCGCGCCGGTCTGCGGATCGACGTCTTCGGACAACAGTCCGTAGCGATTGCGATGGGCGAGCGCGTCGGTAAACAGGTCTTTCGCCGCCTCGCGCCGGCCGAGCGACCACAGCGCGTCGATCAGCCAGAACCGGCAGATCAGGAACGCGGTGACCGGCAAGCCGAAGTCGTCGGCATTGGCGTAGCGCATGACGTGCTTCTCGCGCATCAATTCGCGCTCCATGGCGGCCACGGTCGAGGCGAAGCGCAGGTCGTCGACCTCGACGACGCCGAGATCGGCGAGCAACAGCACGCTGGCATCGAGATCGTCGGAGCCGAACGCCGCGGTGAACGCGCCGCGCTTCTCGTTCCAGGCGCCGTCGATCAGGGCTGCGTGGATCGGCTCGGCGATCGAATTCCAATATTTGGCGCGATCGGCAAGCCCGATGCGGTTGGCGATCGCCGCCAGCCGCTGGCAGCCGGCCCAGCACATCGCCGCCGAATGGGTGTGGATGCGCGAGCGGCCGCGATATTCCCAGATGCCGGCGTCGGGTTCGAGCGCCTTGCGCGCGGCGCGTTCGCCAAGCGATTCCAGGAGATGAAACAATCCCTCGTCGCCCGGCCGCGGCAGGCGGCGGTCGAAGAACATCGGCATGGCGGCGAGAATGACGCTGCCATAGGTGTCGTGTTGGACCTGATCGACCGCGGCATTGCCGATGCGCACCGGGCCGTCGCCGCGATAGCCTTCGAGGTCGGGCGCGGTGCGTTCCTCGATGCTGGTCGTCGGCACGATGCTGTAGACCGGACGCAGCTCGTGATCGAGTTTCGACGCGATCGACAGCGTGAACGAAATGAACTCTTCCATGGTGCGCGTGGCGCCGATGCGGTTGAGCGCCTGGACGACGAAATAAGCGTCGCGCAGCCAGCAATAGCGGTAATCCCAGGTGCGGCCCGACGACGGCGCCTCAGGGATCGACGTGGTGTGCGCGGCGATGATGCCGCCGGTCTCGTCGAAATTGGACAGTTTCAACGTGATCGCGGCACGGATGATGGCCTCTTGCCAGTCATATGAAATCGACAAACGACGGACCCATTCCATCCAATAATCATGCGTGCGGTCGACAAATTCGCGGCAAGTTTGCTGCAGATCGCCTAAATATGGCTCGTCCGGTCCGAACACCAAGTGTAGCGGGCGGGTCAGCACGAACGGAGATTCGCTTTCGATCAGCGTTAGCGGCGCATCCGTCGTCAGGCGGATCACGGTCGAGTCGGCGGAATAGCGGATGTGATTGCTGCCGGGCGATCGATTGACCAGCGGCTTGCCGTAATCATAGGTCGGCCGCATCCGGATGGTGATGCGCGGCAGGCCGGCAATCGGCTCGACGATGCGGAACAGCTGCGGCGGCCGGAACACGCGGCCGAATTGGCGAAAGCGCGGGGCGAAGTCGGTGATCTTCACTTTGCCGCCGTTGCGGTCGGTCAGCACGGTCGAAACGATCGCGGTGTTGCGGACATATTCCGATTGGAACTCCGCTATGTCGTCGAGCACGACGTCGGAAAATCCCTTCTCTTCCTTGCCGGACACCAGCCGGCAGAAGATCGGGTCGCCGTCGAACCGCGGATAGCACCACCAGACGATGCGCGAGTGCGGATCGACCAATGCGGCCGTACGGCCGTTGCCGATGACGGCGAGATCAAGCCCGTGATCGGTCATTCTGCCGTGCCTGTGCCTTCGGCCGCGATGCGCGCAAGCCAGCTGCGCACCGATTCCGGCTTGTCGAAATGGCCGTTGGCGTCGGCAAAGACGCGGCCGACGGAAAAACCCAGGCCGCCAAATCTGGAAATGATGCCGAAGACGGGCTCGTCGGTGGTGTCGTCGCCGATGAAGATCGGATTGCGGTCGGCGAACGGCGGAAAACTCATCAGCTCGCACACCGCGTCGGCCTTGTTGATGCCGGCCGGTTTGATCTCGACGACCAGTTTGCCGGGCAGGATCTCGACCGAGCCCAGCTCAGCGCCTGCGCAGATCGTTTCGACCGCCGCGCGCACTTCGTCTTCCTTGTCCGGCGCCAGGCGATAGTGAATCGCCAGCGAATAGCCCTTGTTCTCGGCGAGGATGCCGGGGCCGATCTCGGTGACGCTGGCGAGCTTGCGCTTCAAATCAGTGCTCAGCGGTCCCGCGCGCATCAGCGGCTCGGCATCCGCGGCCACGCGCAACTCCGCGCCATGGCCGCCGATCGCGGCGAGTTGCAAGGGCGAAAAGATCAAATCGATGTCGGCGAGCGAGCGGCCCGAGACCAGCGCCACCGCGCCGCCGGTCAAGTCGTCGAGCCGCGCCAGCGTGCGACGCAGGCCCGGCGGCACCCAAACCTGCTGCGGCGACGGCGCCAGATCGAGGATGGTGCCGTCGATGTCGAGCAGGATCGCGCATTTCCGCAAGTCGGGGACGAGCGAGATTTCCGCAAGCTCCATGTCGAGATCCGAGATTTCCAGGGTCATGTCCACGTCTGACATCCGTTATTCAATCGATGAATGCAAGCGGCCGGCTCACCGCTTCGAGCGATTTGCGCTCGGCAGCGATGCCCCAGCGGGCCTGGACGACAGCGGCGGCGGCCATCAGGATCGCGCCAATCACGTAACCCATGGCGACGCTCAAGCGCGAGCCGGTTGAGATCAGCATGCCGAACAGCAACGGGCCGGCGATGCCGCCGACGCCGGTGCCGATGGCATAGAAGAAGGCGATGGCGAGCGCGCGAATCTCCAGCGGGAAAATCTCACTCACCGTCAGATAGGCCGAGCTCGCCGCCGCGGAGGCGAAGAAGAACACGATCATCCAGGCGGCGGTCAGCGTCGTCGCGGTGAGCAGGTTCTGGCTGAATAGATAAGCGGTGACGGCGAGCATGATGCCGGACAGCGCATAGGTCGATGCGATCATGACCTTGCGGCCGATCGTGTCGAACAGGCGGCCGAGCAGGATCGGGCCGAGCACGTTGCCGGCGGCGAACGGCAGGATGTACCAGCCGACCGCGTGCGCCGGTATGGCGTAGAAGTCGGTGAGGATCAGCGCATAGGTGAAAAAGATCGCGTTGTAGAAGAACGCCTGCGCGATCATCAAAGTGAGGCCGACCAGGGTGCGCTGGCGATAGGTTATGAACAGCGTATGGGCAACCTCGCGCAGCGGCGTGTGGTCGCGCATGCGCAACCGCACCTTCGGCCACTCGTGCGCGGGCTCGGCGCCGCCGCGCGCAAATTGCGCTTCGATGCCGCGGACGACCGCGAGCGCCGCTTGCGGGAAGCCGTGCGTCAGCAGCCAGCGGGGGCTTTCGGGAATCCAAAGTCGCATGACCAAAATAACAAGTCCTATTGTTGCGCCGATCAGGAACGCCAGCCGCCAGCCGATCGCCGGATCGATGAATGCCGGATCGAGCAGGACGAGCGAACCGCCCGCGCCCATTGCCGCGCCAAGCCAGAAGCTGCCGTTGATGAGGAGGTCGGTCCAGCCGCGGAACCGTGCCGGAATAAGCTCCTGGATTGTCGAATTGATGGCAGTGTATTCGCCGCCGATGCCGGCGCCGGTGAGAAAGCGGAACACGACGAAGCTCCACGAATCCCATGACAGGCCCGTGGCCGCGGTCGCCGCGAGATAAATGACGAGCGTAATCGTGAACAGCTTTTTGCGCCCAAGCCGATCGGTCAGCCAGCCGAAGAAGACCGCGCCGAGCACGGCGCCGGCGAGATAACAGCTTCCGGCGAGGCCGACCTGCGCATTGCTCAACCCCAAAGCCGAGCTCTGCTTGAGCTCGCCGGCCAGCGCACCGGCCAACGTCACTTCGAGACCGTCGAGTATCCAGGTGATGCCGAGTGCGGCGATGACCAGGAGATGGAATCGCCCGAACGGCAGGGCGTCGAGGCGCGCCGGGATATCGGTGGCGATGATCGCGCTCGATGGGCTTTTAGCGGTGTGATGCACCGGGTTCCGGCGCACGGGAGGCGGGATCGCGCAATGGTTAAAATCTCGATGCGGCAATACGTTGCCTGCGAAAAGTGTCATGTCTGAATGCCGCCAGGCCCGGGGTCCCAGTCACTAACGCCTGGCGCGGTCCGACGGTTCCGGCGGCGGGGCTCAGCGCGCCGGCGCGGCCTTACCGGAATAGGTAATCCGCCATATGGTACCGCTGGCATCTTCCGAAACCAGCAGTGCTCCGTCCTTGTCGACGGCGACGCCGACCGGGCGGCCCCAGACCTCCGAATCGCTGATCACGAAGCCGGTGGCGAAATCCTCGTATTCGCCCGTCGGCGCGCCGTCTTTCATCAGTACGCGGATGATCTTGTAGCCGGCGCGTTTGGAGCGATTCCATGAGCCGTGCTCAGCGGCGAAAATATTGCCGCGGTACTCGGCCGGAAATTGCGTCGCGTCATAGAACGTCATGCCGAGCGACGCCGAATGGGCCTGGAGCAACACGTCCGGGACGGTGATCTTGCCTTTCAGGTCCGGCCGCTCGCCGGCATGACGCGGATCCTCATGCGCGCCAATATAGTACCAGGGCCAGCCGTAATATGCGCCCTCGCGCACGCGGGTGATGTAATCGGGCGGCACGTTGTCGCCGAGGCCGTCGCGCTCGTTGGTCGAGCACCACAGCGTGCCGTTCGCCGCGGCGACCGCCATGCCGACGCAATTGCGGATGCCGGTTGAGAAGATGCGGCGGTTCTTGCCGTCCGGATCGAAGGCCAGCACGTCGGCGCGCTCGGCCTCATCGCCCCACGCCGCGCCGAGCGGATGATCGGACTGCCACGCCTGCAGCGCCGATCCGCTCAGCTTCTCCATGCCGTCGCCGGCGTTCGAGGCGGAGCCGACCGACACGTACATTGTCTTGCCGTCCGGCGAGAACACCACGTCGCGGGTGCTGTGGCCGCCGACCGGCAGATGCGGCACCACGATCTCGGCCGCGCCGCGCGCGGCGAGATCGCCATTGCGATAGGGAAAGCGGACCACGGCGTCGGTATCGCCGACATAGACCCATTGCGGATCGGCGCCGGCCGGATAGAACGCGATGCCGAACGGGTAGTGCAGGCCCGATGCGAATAGGCTCGGCTGCATTGCGCCGCTGCCGCCCGGCCGCAACACGCGGATGCGTCCCGCGCTGCTTTCGGCGACGAACACGTCGCCATTCGGCGCCACGCGAATGATGCGCGGCCCGGCGAGACCCGAGGCAAATAGGTTGACTTCGAAGCCATTTGGGACGATTGGCTTTTGGTCGGTGCGGCGCACTTCTCTGACGAAATTCCGCGCCGACGCGGCCATGTCCGGTGCCGGCAAGTCTTGTGGCCTGATGATCCGGCGCACACCCGGATGATCGCCGTGCCAGTCACCAAACGCGGCCGCGCCCTCGAACAGTCCGGCGCCGGTTTGGGCGAACAGCGGAATGGCGGCGAGGGCAAAAATCGCGGCGGCGGTAGCCGCCAGAATGTCACGAGCGGGGTGCGGCATGGCGTGCTCCTGGCGGGGTTCGAAAGATGAACGGGCCCAGGTTAGTACGGTTCCATCGGTGACGCGCCTTGATTGCTGAAGCCCGACTGGAGATTCCGCGGCGTCTGCGCGCCATCGTGCGGGCGCGAGAATCGAGCCTGATCTTGCTGGCGGCCTTGGTCGGCGTGCTTGCGGGATTGGTCGTGGCCGGTATGGGCATCGGCGTCGACATCCTCCATGAGGTGTTCTTCAACCTGGCGCCGGGTGAGCGCCTGTCGGGGCGGCTTTCGCTCGATCCGTGGCTGGCGGTCCTGGTGCCGCTGTCCGGCGGCATCATATTCGGTATCGCCAGCGAAGTGATCGCCCGGTGGCGGCCGGAGCGGGAGGTCGATCCGATCGAAGCCAATGCGCTGCACGGCGGCCGCATGTCGCTGATCGGCAGCATGATCGTCGCGGCGCAGACCATGTGGTCGAGCGGCGTCGGCGCCTCGGTCGGATTGGAAGCGGGCTACACCCAGATCGCCAGCGGCATCGCCTCGCGCATCGGCCACGCCTTTCGCCTGCGCCGCGGCGACTTGCGCATTTTGGTCGGTTGCGGCGCCGCCGCCGGCATCGCCGGCGCGTTCGGTGCGCCGCTCGCCGGCGCATTCTACGGCTTTGAGCTGATCATCGGCGGCTATTCGCCCAACAGCCTGGCGCCGGTCGGCATCGCGGCGCTGATCGGATTTTTGGTGGCGAACTATTTTTCGCCGGCCGAGATTGGCGTCGTCGCGCCCGACAAGACGACGATTGTGGCCCATGACCTGGTGCTGGCGGCAACGCTGGGCCTCATGGCGGCGATGCTCGGCATCATTCTCATGCGCGGCGTGGCGCTCTGCGAGGCGATGTTTACCCGGTCGCGGCTGCGGCCGACGCTGCGCACGGCGGCCGGCGGCTTGGTCGTCGGGCTGATCGCGATCATATCGCCGCAGGTGATGTCTTCGGGCCACGGTGCGCTGCGCGTCGCCGGCATGCTCGATCTGTCGTTTCGCGCGGTGGCGCTATTGTTCGTGCTGAAAATCATCGCCTCGATCGCTTCGCTCGGCTCAGGATTCCGCGGCGGGCTGTTTTTTTCCTCGCTGTTGATCGGCGCACTCGGCGGTCATCTGTTGGCGACCGCGCTGACCATGTTCTGGCCGACCGCCTATTTCGATCCCAACGCCTACGCCGTGATCGGCATGAGCGCGCTGGCGGCGTCCGTCATCGGCGGCCCGCTGACCATGATCTTCATCGCGCTGGAGACCACCGGGGACCTATGGCTGACGACCGCGGTGCTGATCGCCGTGATCATCGCCGCCCAGGTGACGCGGGAAGGATTTGGCTACTCGTTTGCCACCTGGCGTTTCCATCTGCGCGGCGAGACCATCCGCAGCGCCGCCGACATCGGCTGGATGCGCGACCTCACCGTCGGCAGCATGATGCGCGAAGACGTGCAGACCGTGCACGCCTCGACCACGATCGGCGCGTTCCGCGAAGAATATCCGCTCGGCGCCATGCCCTATGTGGTCGCCGTCGACGAGAACGACCGCTATGTCGGGCTGGTGCTGATGGCGGATGCGCATTCCGCCGAAGTCTCGCCCGACAAGCCGGTCAAGGAACTGCTGCACTATCGCGAGGACCTGCTGCTCCCCGGCATGGCGGTCAAGGAAGCCGTGCTCGCCTTCGATCGCGCCGAGGCCGAAGCGCTGGCCGTCGTCGATTCCTTCCGCGACCGCCACGTCATCGGACTGCTCACCGAAGCCTATGTGCTGCGCCGCTATGCGGCGGCGCTGGAACGCCGGCGCCGCGAGCTGATCGGCGACGAATAGCAACGCCTACTTTGTAGTGGTAAGTGGCATTGACGGGCGGCGCGGCTGACAAGTGCTGAATGGTTGCCGTCGTTTATCAATAAAAAATGCTCGTGACGCGATGCACAAAGCACGGCACATCACGCGTTTGTCATGACCCGACCATGATGACTGCCGATAGTCTTTCGAGACGGCGCTTGGCGCGATGACCGTGGATGCGAAAGATGTCGAAGCGAGAAGCGTATGGACGACGACGTCAGAACTGAAATTTTGCAACGGCCGGAGCAATCGGCCCATGCGAATATGATCTTCATTCCTGGCGGCACGTTCCGCATGGGATCGGACAAGCATTATCCGGAAGAGGCGCCGGCGCATCGCGTCACGGTCGATGGCTTCTGGATCGACCGCACGCCGGTGACCAACCGGCAGTTCAAGGAATTCGTCCGCGCCACCGGCCACGTCACCTTCGCCGAAATTCCGCCCGACCCGAAGAATTATCCCGGCGCGCTACCGCACATGCTCTATGCCGGCTCGCTGGTATTCACGCCGCCGGGCCATCCGGTCGATCTGAAAAACTGGGGCGAGTGGTGGAGATTTCTCAAGGGCGCGAACTGGCGCCACCCTTATGGCCGCAAGGGCAAGATCAACGCGTTGGATAATCATCCCGTCGTGCACGTCGCCTACGCCGACGCGCTGGCCTATGCCACATGGACCGGCAAGGAATTGCCGACCGAGGCCGAGTGGGAATTCGCCGCGCGCGGCGGCCTTGACGGCGCCGAGTTTGCCTGGGGCGACGAGCTCACGCCCGGCGGCAAGCACATGGCCAATACCTGGCAAGGCAATTTCCCGCACGAGAATCTTTGCAGCGACGGGTTCGACCGCACCTCGCCGGTGACCGCGTTCCCGCCCAACGGCTACGGCGTGCACGACATGATCGGCAATGTCTGGGAATGGACGACCGACTGGTGGTCGGCCAAATACCAAGCCGATGCGCCGAAAGCGTGCTGTGTTCCGGAAAATCCGCGCGGCGGCCGCGAAGAGGACAGCTACGACCCCTGCCAGCCGCAAATCAAAATCCCGCGCAAGGTCATCAAAGGCGGCTCGCATCTGTGCGCGCCGAACTACTGCCGCCGCTACCGCCCGGCCGCGCGCCATGCCGAAGCGGTGGACACGTCGACGAGCCACCTCGGGTTTCGGTGTGTCATTCGAGACAGGAGAGCGTCATGAGCGCCAAGAAAGCGAGCGATAGTATACGGAGCCGCGGCGACGCGCTGCGGATCGCGGACGATCGGCGCGGCAGCTTTGTGGGGGATTGTGTTGCAAAACTCTGATTGAGACGAATCACGAACGATGATTCCGTTGGATTGCGACGGGCATCGACGGGAGCGGCTCATGATGGGTCGGCGAGAAG
>Ga0181518_10000947_pt1 | contig 30776 bp, 26 predicted proteins | sample PEATcosm2014_Bin_28_FD_119751 | JGI IMG/M metagenome (GOLD analysis project Ga0181518, IMG submission 119751) | Peatland microbial communities from MTU Mesocosm Facility, Houghton, MI, USA - PEATcosm2014_Bin01_60_metaG | ecosystem: Environmental > Terrestrial > Soil > Wetlands > Peat | place...
GCAAAGGGCCGTGCAAATCATCGTCGATACGGTCGGTTCGCGATCGTTGATTTGCATCAGAGACGCATCACGGCCGAGCTTCACCATTTCCAGCGAATCGGCGCAGCGCTACGGCTACCGGCCGATGGACGTTGAATCCATGCTAATGCAATTCGCCAGCGAGAATCGCCAGTGACGTAAAGGCGATGCGGGCGCGGAGCTCTTCTGCGGCACCTTCGCGCAGCGCCGCAAAATACGAACAAAGTCGCGACGCGGGCTATTTCATCAGCGCCGTCGAGCATGAAATTTCAGAGGATATGGGCCGGGTCTCGTTGATCAACGATCAACTGTCCGACTACTCCCCAATGAATCTCTTTCGCTATTCGTCTCCGGGCGTCTGCGATCACTACCGGGGGCCTTTCCGATGCAGATTGGTCGTGCGATCGCCCGCATTGCGGAACTCCCTCGCCGCCGGTCATCCACCGCTCGATGGAAACTGGCGCTGAATAGCACCAGCAGATCGCTGTATGGCAAGATTGAGAAGGGGCGGCGTACGTGCTACTAGATGGCACGTGTACGCGGTCCGGGACGGCAACGAGTGCTTGGCACTCGACCTCACCGACGAGAATCGGTTCGATATAATGGAGCTGGCTAGTTTTCCTCGTGGGTTCCTGCTGTACAGCTTCTTCCAACAAGCGGCGATCAGGGATCTGAAGCAGCTGTATGGAATACGAACGTGTCGCGTACACAAAGGTGAGCGTGACCGAAAGCTTGTCGACACGTGGATGCGCGATTTTGATCGCGTCGTTGACCCGCTGCTCGCGCTGGCGAAGCGATGGATCAATCGTTGCCTGGGGACTTGGACGGTGGCGGTCTTCCGATTTGTCTGCATCCTTGACACTTACACGCTCGGCTTCATTCTAGGCCAAACGCCATTCCTGCTGCGAAAATGGAAGATGAGTGGTCTGCCCAACTCAAGTGCGAGTGCCCGCCACAGGCCGAGTGGGCGTGGAGTGGTTTTCACCAACTAACAAGGTCGTGACTATGGCGTTGGAATTCACGCTCTGGGATAAGCTCTTGCCCGACCAGCCGCTCAATAACCAGTATTTCAAAGGACAGGATTACTACCGCGCGCTCTACGATTTGATCGTGCGTACGGGCGGATTGCGGCCGCCGACCGAAGTCTTCAAACTCGTCCTGTCGGACAAAGTGACTATCGAGGAAATGGCGTCGAATCCGGTACAACTGCGTTTTCTTGAACTCATCGTCCGCCTGATCGGCGCTAGGCGAGTGATAGAGATCGGCGCCTTTATCGGAATCTCGGCCATGACCATGGCGCGCGCGATGCCGGTTGGTGGAAAACTCACCACAATCGAAAAATTCGACCATTTTGCGGACCTCTGCCGCCGCAACTTTGCGGCCAACGGCCTCGCCGATCGCATCGAGATCATCCAGGGGGATGCCTTCGCGGTGATCGACAGCATGCCGCGTGGCGAATTATTCGACCTCGCCTTTATCGACGGCAACAAGGAACGCTACGCTCATTATTTCGAGGTGCTGGAACCGCGCGTCCGGCCGGGCGGGCTCATTCTGGTCGACGATGTCCTGTTCCATGGTGACGTGCTCAATCCTCATCCGAAGACTGAGAAGGGCGAAGGCGTCAAGGCGTTCATGGATCTCGCCGCGCGACGCAGCGACTACCTGCGGCTGACGCTGCCGATTTGCAATGGACTGATGCTGATGCAGAAGCCATAGGGCTTCCCGCTTTTGCGAACGGTTCGGGAACGGATCGATTTCGTCATTGCGAGTGAAGCCGGCTAAGCTTTCATATAAGCCCCCCTGGTGGGGAGAACGCTTTGTCGCATTGCGCGCTCCCCGCACTTTAACGCCAAGTTGGGGAACGCGCTGGACTGACGACGCGATGGATTCAAGAATCACAAGGATCATTCGATAATGAAAAGTGCCCTGGTTATCGGTGGTGGCTTTGCAGGTTGCGCTTCGACGCATCAGCTTTTGCTGATGGGAGGATGGGATGTCACCCTCGTCGAGGCGGCGCCATTTCTGGGGGCCGGCGTTCGCACCTCCTGGTATGGCGGCCATCCCTACACTTTCGGCCCCCGCCACTTCCTCACGCAGAATCAAAGAGTTTACGATTATCTTGACCGATATTGTCCGTTGCGTCGATGTCTCGATCACGAGTTCTGGACATACATCGAGCGCGACAATGCATTCTACGGTTTCCCGATCCACAAGGACGACATTCAAAGGATGCCCGATCGAGACCATATCATGGACGAACTTAGCTGCGTCCAGGGCGTCGAAAATGCAAAAAATATCGAAGAATATTGGATCGGCTCGGTGGGTCAGCGACTGTACGAAAAATTCATCGAGAAATACAGCAAGAAGATGTGGTTGATCGATGACAACCGGGAGATCGATACGTTCAACTGGTCCCCCAAAGGGGTAGCACTCAAGGAGGGGCCCCGCGCCGCGTGGGATACCGCGCTTTCGGCTTATCCGCGCGCGCCGGATGGCTATAACCGCTATTTCGATATCGCCACCGAAGGCGCGAATGTTCTTTTGCGCACGAAAATAGAGCGGTACGATGTCCCGTGCCGCACCGTTTGGATCAAGGGTGAGAAACTTACATTCGATCTCATCGTTAGCACGATCTCACCAGATCAATTGTTCGATAATTGCTACGGTGAGTTGCCTTATGTGGGGCGCGATTTTCATAAGATCGTGCTGCCCTCGGAGCACGCGTTTCCCGACCATGTGTATTTTCTCTATTATGCGAACGACGAGAAATTTACCCGGCTCGTTGAGTACAAGAAATTCACGCTCCATCAATCGCCGACGACCTTGATCGGGATGGAAATCCCATCGATGAACGGCAAATATTATCCATTGCCGATTAAATCCGCGCTCGCTGTTGCGGCCAAATATCACGGCGAGATGCCGGAGGGGGTATTTTCATTGGGACGGCACGGCAGCTATCGCTATGCCATCGATATCGATGATTGCATCGAGCAGGCACTGGCCATGGCGCAACAGGTCAGACAAGGTAGCCAAAGTCATCCCGTTCCCGGCGACAAGTGGCGATGAAATCACATCAGCATTTGGTTCTTAGTATGACTTTTGATCGTGTGCGAGGCGATGTCATGCACCAATCATGGTGGGCAATTCCGCCGCGGCGCCAATGATGTGAGAAACGATCGTCATACGTGACGGCTCGACGAAGGCAATCATCCGCCTTCACGGCCCTTGGGTAACCGCTCGAAATTTTGCCAAGTCAGCGAATTGATCAATAGTCCACACGCAATGGCAGAAATCGGGTATGTGTACCAAACGATCCGTATAAGGGGGCCCGGAATGATGAAACCGGTCGCGAAGAAGAACATAAGACCTGTCACAAGCGCAATGACGGCTGGTTTGTCCAACGCCACGCGTGTTCTCATGGCACGATTGCGGAGCCAATAATGTAGAACTAAAAAAATGACAGCTACCCAGGCATACATGCTCGGCGCTAGCAGGGGGTAAAAGTCCGCCTGAGAAATGCGAATACGGATTGCTGTTGCCAGGTTCGAGAAAGCCGGTGTCCACGACACCGAACTGAACGGCGGAGCCATCCCGACCATCGCCCAGTTACGCGGTACATCGGAAAAGGTCGGAAACACCGAGACTGGCGTTGGTACAATCTCAAAGGGGAGGAACACGACCCAACCATGCTCGATAGCTGCGGATATTGCGAGAATCGGATGATATTTTATAATTGCCCACCATGCCGAGAGAATGGGCCAAAATGCGCTCCGAAGCGCTTCCATGCGAATCCAGTCAAGCTTAACAACGCCCAGCCATGGATCGAAGTCGGTTCGTATTCTTGCGGTATCGACGAAGATCGAATGAGCGACGGCGAGTTGTGCGGGATCGGAGAGCATTCCTTTGCTGAGGGCATCGGCGATCGTATTAATGGGGAGTTCAAGCAGATGAAATAATTTCAGAGCATCCGCTGCGCCGGGAACCGCAAGGAAAGCAAGGAGCTCCTTATAACCCGCGAGGACGCAGAGTGATGTAACTGATGCTAATACCGTTAGCCGTCGACCCTCGAATTTGATTGCTAACGCTATCACCAGCAGAATAAGGATAAAAATAACACCTTCAGTTCGAAAGAGCAAAACGCCTGAAAGGGCCGTCGATAGCGCAATCCAGTAGATTACCGCGTTTGTCACGAGGATAAATCGACCAATTAACAACAGAGCCAGAATGATGCAGAGTCCAAAAAGAACTTCGGGTGCGAGAAACGTAAGCGTTGGCATTACAATGCCGCTGAACGCCAACGACATTATTGTGAGCCGAAAAAGGTTTTGCAGGGAAATGCGGTCACCCAGGATTTCTCGCCAAGCGCCCTGCCGCTCAAGCCCGTGCAGCAAAAAAAGAATAACGAGCATATAAGCTGCCGCCTGAAGAACGACGAATAAGAATGGGCTGTCCAAAACGTAACGAGTGCTGCACATCAGAACCGAATGGACAACGGATTGCCAGTCGAAATAGTTGCCGGTGGTGCATTGTGCATATTGACTTATAGAATCGTTGGAAAGCAGACCTGGGAAATCGGAAAAAATGAACCCTATTAAGGCAAATCCGAACGTCGCAGGAATTGCATTATGCTGCAGTCGTCGATGAGAGTCTGAGGAGACAAAAAAGCCGCCGAGCATAAACAACAAGCCTAAAAATAGCTTGGCCCAAAAAGGCGGGAGCTCCCACGCACTAAAGTAATATCTCTGATCACCGTCCCAGCCGTTCGCTTTTGTCGGCAAAACCTCAAGCCTTTGCCCAAGTCTGGTTCGGTAAGCTATACTTATGCCAGCGCCACCAGGTCGCAGCGCATAGGTCAGGTGCGCGCGCGAGAATGGGCGATCCCACTGAATGACTAGATCTCTGTCGCCGGACATCACTCCCATTTGCTCAAATGGCTCGAACACTCCTTTCGCGACATAACGCTTCATGTCGATATGTTCGCCGTCGACCGAAAGGTCCACTAACAGCAAATTGCCATCGATGTCCTTTACCATGCTTATGATGAATCCCTGAGGAGGAAGCGCAATTTCGCGCGCCCCATCATGGCTCCAGCCTGTGCCGGCGACGAAGCCCACGACGGCTACGGATGCAAGAAAAATAAACCGGCCTCTCACGGATAGCGACCCCGCCGCTGCCACGAGGGATACAAGCGCACCGGTCTGTAATATGAGATCCAACACGGTATGTGGCGCAAACCATCTCATAAAAACCGCGAACAGAAGCGCGGCGATGGTCAAGATTACAATGCGGACAGCATCGCCGCTGCTCGCAAACAAATAAATCATTGAGCGCAAAGGGCGTCCAGTTGAGCCATTGGCTACTGTGTTCTTGTCGCCGGCCTTCGTCATCATGGTCAGCTTGGCCTTACCCCACATCTCTGGCTAATGCCCGGTCGCGGCGTTGGTAGAAAGTTAAGGGTGGCGCAATCTCCTGATGTTCGACCCCGTAACGGGCAGGTAGCGCCGCCGGAGGAGATCACGCCATGTCGAGGCATAAACGATATCACTATCGAGCAAGAGATCCATTCTTGAGAGTGGATTGGTTTGATCGGCTTGAGAACTAGTGTTCGCCTCCAAGAATCCTAATCTTCATGCTTGCGGCGTGACGACGGTTTCATCTCGCAGTGCGGGCATGGACGGCCAGACCGGGGGATATTTCGCGACAGAAACGTCGCGCGGCACGTCTTGCCTGGTAAGCCAGATCAATCCGCCTGGGAGTCCCACGAGGATTTGCACAGCGCCGAACAGCAGCGACGTCGCCAGCGCCACCTCGGAGGACGCGCCGAACGCGGTCATGACCGCAACCAGGGCAACCTCGCGGATACCCCATCCAGCGATTGACAGCGGAATCAATTGAACGAGCGTCACCGGCGGCACGATCAACAGCCATTCAACGAGTGAAATGTGCGCGCCGATGCTGCTGCCAATTCTCTCATAGGTCAGGATGTTGAGACCGGCGCCAAGCAACGAAAGACCAAGTATCATCGTAATGCGCCACCAATTGGCGACCAGACTGCGCGCTTCCCCTGAGATTATCGCGAACGATGCCAAAAGTTTTAACCTGCGAAACGAGACGGGCAGATAGTCGACGAAGAACAGCGCCGCGAGACCGGCAACTGAGAGAATAAATACTGCAATGAAAACCTGCCGCTGCAGATCATCGGCGACTGTGTGAAAAAGCATTGGCAACCCGGCGGCGTAGAGCAGAACGATGATCGCATAGCCGCTCGCCCGGTCGAGCAGAAGACTGCGGATCGCGGTGCCGAGCCGGATGCCGAGCGAGTAACAGCGCCAGGCGCGTACTACGTCGCCGCCGATGCCGGTCGGCAGCACCTGATTGAAGAACTGGCCGACGAACGTGATCCTGATCAAGCGGCTCGTGCCTGGGGAGGCGTTGACCGCACCGAGCACGAAATGCCAGCGCACGGCATTGAGCGTAATGGCCAAAGCCAGGGCGGCGAGCGCAAACACGAATGGCACTGGGGAAACGTTGGCGAGAACCTGCGCCAGCCGCTCGGTATCGACGCGCGCCAACAGCGCACAGAGAAGGGCGATCGTGACCACCACACGAACGCCCGCGACAAATGCACGCCGATTGACCAGTTGCACCTGATAGACTCCTCCGGCAAATCGATGAATTGACTCTAAAACGGCCTATGACGTCGCGACTTTATGCAATGAGCGACGCCTAAGGTCAATCAGGCCCGCCAAGCGGGTCAGGCCGTGTGCCTGCCTCACCGCACCACTAGGGCGAGCCAATCCGACATGAGCTTTACCCGGTCCGGCGGTTGGCCATGCGCTGCACAAATCAGCGGCTGTGTTGCCGGCATCGACTGTGGAACGCTGTTGAATCTATGGGGAAGAACCGTAAGGATTTCCTTGAAACGGGGCTCCGCCAAGAGGCGGTTGAAGACTCCCTGATCCCTCCACCCGTCGTACTTGTCTGGAGACTCGTCCCATATGCACACGAACTCCTCGACTTCAGGCAGATGCTGCAGAAAAACAACACCGCTATTGTAGTGCGTGGGATCGATTGCATTCGCCGGGCATTCGCAGCATGAAATGCCATATCCACAATTCGCGAAGAGATCGATTCTATGATCCATGATGACGGTATCCGCATCGAGCCAAAGCACTCTGTCAAATCCACGATGTAACGCGTCCCGCATCAACGTAACTTTTCTCCAATGCGGCTCCTTGCCTGTAGGTATGACCTTGTCACAATAGTGGTAGTCAATTGACCAGTGCTCGCAATATGCCGCGTGACTTGCCCGCGTAGTACGGAGCATTCTCTCGTGGTATTCACCCACGGCATACTGAATTAAAATCCTTTTCGATTGTATAGTGCCGATGGCTTCAAATTCTACAGGCTGCTTGCTGGGGACCATTCCAATTCATCCCGTTGAGGAAATATCTGGGCAATGCCTAGTCTTTGTGCGCCGACCGGGTCGCGTTCAGGAATTCGAGGTAGCTCCCCAGGGACCTCGCAAAAGGTGTGATGTCGTCGCCGAATGCCCGCTTTAATTTGCCCGTGCTCATAAAAGGAAGCGTCTCGCCCTCCCGTTTGTCACGGAGAAATTCCATCTCCACGCCGAAAAAATCCGCTATCGCCTTCGCTGTCTCCGCCACCGATGTATATTCGTTACCGCCGAGATTATAGACGCCCGGATCGACAGCGGATGCGCCGAGAATGTAGCGTACAGCATCTCCCACATGGATGTATTGCATCTTGCGGGTGCCTGATCCCCATACTGTCAGTTTTCCCGACTCGAAGCATTCCTTTGCCATGCCCAAGATCGCGTTAGGATGCAGCGCAGTTCCAGGTCCGAAGACCGATGACAGACGAAAGACGACGGTGCTGATATGAACACGTGCCATCAGTTGTTCAAAAAATAATTTTGCGACGCCAAAATTATGTGATGCCTGAAGCGGCATATCCTCGGAAGCCGGCAGTTGGGTGGAAAGGCCGCTGTAACAATATGACGAGCTGAATGCAACGAGACGGCAGGCGGCGAGACCTGTAAGAGATTCGAGAATGTTTGAAATCACCAACGCATCGTCCCTGAACGCGTTGACAAAGTGATCACGGTAAGCGAGAGCCGAGTGCGTGGCACAATGCACTAGCATCTCGGGTTTGAACGTATTAATCAATTCCAGAACCCTTGCCCTTTCGCGCAAATCAGCGCGAACCTGCCCTTTCTCGACGACAGCAACTCGGTTGTCGACGGACAGATATTCGATCCCTCTGTTAGTAAGTTCTTTCACTAGCTCCGAACCGACATATCCGCATCCCCCGGTCACAAGAATTTTAGCAGCAGCCTTCATGTCAATCCGATCTGAAGTTGGGCCGATCGCAGCGGTTCACGCTTTATGCCGATCCTGCAAATCGGAACTCCTTCTCAATGATATCCGATATCAGCCTGTGCGGGCCTTCTCGAGCTCCTCGATAATCGCTGCGGCCCCCACCCGGCACGCCTGATCGGAGGAAGGGTATTTAGGCTTCCAGCCAAGAGATTTCAGCTTGGTCATGTCAAGGCTCACTCTGGAAACGTCTCCTGGCCAGCCCCTGACGCCACCTGTGAACTTGAGTTCAACATTTCGCAGCCCCAACAGTCGCGTCACCTCGTGGGCAATCACCGTAACCGGCGTCAGACCGTCAGTGGCGAGGTTGAAGTAGTTTACGGCGTCGCTGCAGTGGGTAAATCCGAAAAGCATGCCGTCAGCCACATCATGAACGTGGATGTAGGGCTTCGCCTGGTTGCCGTCGCCCAAGACTTCGAGCTCCTTGCTGTTCTTCCGCAACTTCCGATAAAAATCGAGAACCACTCCATGAGTGACGCGAGGGCCGATGACGTTCGCGAACCGGTAAATCCAGGAACGAAAATTAAAATTATGGCAGAAAGCCGAAATAAGACCTTCGCCCGCCAGTTTACTTGCGCCATAGAAAGAAATGGGAAACAGCGGCCCGTAATCCTCCCGGATCGGCAGCTTTTCCACCTCTCCGTACACGACGTTGCTGGACGTAAAGACAATTTTATTCGTGCCGCAATCCCGCATGGACACCAGCACATTGTAGGTCGCGATCGTACCCTGGTCGAGGTCGATCCTTGTATCCTTTGCGCTTTTGACGATATCAGAGTTGGCGGCGAGATGAAAAACGACATCGCTGCCCATCATCGAATTCCTTAACAGGTCAGGATCGAGCACATCACCCTTTATGAATTTGAATACCGGAGTTGAATAATGATGCCGGATAAAGTCTTCGCGCCCCAACGACAAGTTGTCGTAGACGACGACGGAATGGCCGTCTGTCATCAGTCTGTCGACTAGGTGGCTGCCGACAAATCCGGCCCCGCCGGTGACGAAGCATTTCATTACTAGTTCGGCCTCATTTCGCGGAGCGCGTTCTTCAAGCATTGAGCGACATAGTGCGCTTGCTCGTCAGTCATGCCGTAAAATATTGGCGGGCACAGATGATGCTCGCAAACGAATTCCGTTTTCGGCAGCGAAAGTTTATTCGCGTCCGGGAACACCGGTTGTTTGTGCAGCGGCAGCTCATAAACATAACCGCTTGGATATACGGTTTGAGCTACAAGCGCCTTATGGACCAGCCTGCGGTCATGATCCGGCAGAATGACGAGGTATTTAAAGTAGTTATGTCCAGCCTTTTCCGCCGGATTCACGGGCAAGATATACTGATGTCCGGCAAATTCCTCGTCGTAGATTTTTGCCAATTCCTGCCGGCGGCGGACGAACTCCGGTAGTGAGGCCAGTTGCCGCAGGCCCATGAGCGAGGACACCTCAGGCAAGCGCCAATTATAACCCATTGCGGTGTAGTAGTTGATGTAGATGTCCTGCGGTTCTTTGCCGAATTCGCGCAACGACCTCATTTTCTTGGCTAAGGCACCGTCATTTGTAGTAACCATACCGCCCTCACCGGTCGTCATCACTTTGGTGGAGAAAAAGCTGAACCCAGCAGCAATGCCGAACGCGCCGGCTTTGGTGCCCTTGAGTTCCGAACCATGCGCCTGCGCGGCGTCCTCAATTAGGTGAATACCTCTTTCCTTGCAGACCCTCTGAAGCGCAATCGTGCTTGCTGAAACGATGCCGCCAATGTGGACTTGCATGATCGCCGCCGTGCGCGGAGTGATTCGCCTTACAGCGTCCTCGGCGTCTAGGCACATATCGTCGTTACAGTCGGCAAACACAGGCGTGCAACCGGCATTAATGATTGCATTCGCGCTCGCGACAAATGTGTTCGAGGGAAGGATGATTTCCTTGCCGCGAATGTCGAGAGCTCGGCAGATCAGCTCAAGCGCCGAGGTCCCGCTATTACAGCCGACGGCGAATTTGACGCCGATGAAGTTCGCAAATTTAGCCTCGAATTCTTCCGCGTATTTTCCCATCGTCAGGTAGGAATTACCGCGCAAAATATCAGCAAAGCGGTCCAAGACAAATTTGATGTCTTCTTCTGAAAAATATGGGCGAGTGGCTGGAACTTTCATCGTTTTCCCTTTGTGTAGAACTGTCTTATGGCGTCTCCGACGAACTCTATGTTTGCCTGCGTTAGCGTCGGAGCAGACGGTAGGCAGACGCCGGTTGCATAAAGCCTTTCCGTGACAGGAAAACTTTTCTTGATGCCATAGCAGGGCTGCGAGTGCATGGGCATGAAGGTTGTTCGCACCCCAACGCCGGCTTTCTCCAAGTATGCAATCAATGAAGCAGCATTGGGGACGAATATGAGGACGCGATGCGGCACGGCATCACAATCCGGATTAAACCTGAATAATGTCACGCCCGGAATCGACGACAGCTGCCGTTCGTATGCAGCGTAAACTTCCTTTTTTCTCTTGATGAAATAGTCGAGCTTGTCCAGCTGCGCAACTCCAATCGCGGCCTGAAGTTCCGTAATCCGAAAATTGAAACCGCGTCGCTCAATAACATCGACGCCACGTTCTCGGCGTCCGTCGTGCTTATAAATATTGCACTCTGCGAGCAAGCCCGCGTCATCGGTGAGCAGCATGCCGCCTTCACCTGTGGTGATCGTTTTGTCGGCAAAAAATGAAAGCGCCGCAAAGTCGCCGAACGAACTGATTTTCCGCTTCCTGAACGTGCCCGCAAGCGCTGGTGCGCAATCGTTGATGAGGTAAAGGCCATTCTTCCGTGCGTAGCTGGAGAGAGCGGTTAAATCCGAGCAGTTTCCGTAGAGCGAAACGTACAGTATTGCTTTGGCTTTCGGTGACCTGACCGCGTCGACGGTGTTCACGTCGAGACACAACGTGGCTTCGTTGACATCCGCGAACACCGGAATGGCGCCGGTATTGGAAATTGAATTCGGATCCGCGGAATGGGTAAAACTCGGGACGATCACTTCGTCACCTTGCCCTATGCCAAGCGATTTCATACCCGTAATCATGGCGGCCGTTGCATTGCTGAACGCCAACCCGTACTTGCGTTCGCAAATGACAGCCAGCCGCTTCTCGAATTCGCGAGTGTACTTGCTTTCGGATAGCCAATTGCGATTGATCACGTCGGTCAGCAACGCAATTTCCGCGGCGCCCAGACTTGGCTCGTAGCACGGAATATTTTCGCTGCTGACACGCGTGACATAGGCCTCATAGGAATCGATACTGGTATTCATCTCTTGCTGCTCGGTCTGAGGGACGCCGATTTTGCTGTTTGTAGCCATTTCTGAGGTCCGGCTCTGAGGGAATACATTAGCGACATCTGTTGATGTCGTCTCTTTGATGGAGTGCAATCGCCCCGAGTTCGGAATCGCCGCCGTATTCATGAGAACTTGTTCCATCGTCATCGCGGTGGACAAGCGTATACCCCACCGCGCGCAGACGCTCGACGATCAGCGACTCGATGCGGCGAGCCATGCCTGCTTCGTCGGGGAATTGCGCAACGAAGGTCCGCCCTGCGCTCGCTCGCCGCGCCCTTTCCGCTCGATCGTCAAGTAAGGCGACGATCTCGCGGGCCATCTCTGACGGAAGCGGATTGGCGAGCAGCACTATGTCGCGGCTGCCCCCGTAATTCTCTTCGGCTGCGGGCCGGGCGATATCGACCACCGGCAGACCGCAAGCCATCATCTCATAGGGCACGAGGCTGGGGTTGGTCGGCGAAAAGGCGATGCCGAGATCAGCGTTGCTGTACATCTCGGCTAAGTCATCCACTGTCGGCAGCAGGCCCTTGCAGGTGACCGGAAAGGGCAGCGATTCACGCGCAAGGTGTCGGGAGCCGAAGGTGATGATTTCGACATCCGGACGCAGGGCATGGAGGTCCTTGAGCATTTCTATACCTAAGTTGAAACAACGCCGTGGCATTTCTGGCTTGCAGAAGAATAGGATATTCAGATTCTCCTTCTGCCGACGGCGCGGATGGTAGACGTTCTCTATTGGGAACACGAAGCTGTCCACCGCGGCGTTGAACTGAGTGCGGAGAATATGTGCACACCACGGGCCCGCGCTGATGGCGTACAGCCCTTGCCGATATGTGTTTTCCGCCAGAATGTAGTCGCTGCCCATCGGGAAAAAGAACGGTTCGAAATCCTGAACGAAGTAAAACGCGTTCGGACAAACGTCGCGGTGTTGGAGCGCGATCTCAACCGTTTTCCAATACGTGGCAAACACCACGTCTGCTGGCGCCATGGTGCCCTGATAGGCATACATCGGGCAATCCATTGGATAAAAATGTTTCCGCACCAGCTCGCGCAATTCCCAGGAACGCAGGTCGGTATCGGTGAAATAGAGCCGGACGCGGTGCCCAAACCGGCTGAGATGATACGCGGCGCGCATGATGGTGCGATGTCCGCCACCCCCAATGATCAGCCCGGGAACCAACCAGTTGATCACCAACGGTCGTTCGGCGTGATAGGCGCGAGTGTCGAGCCAGACCTCTTTGATCGGCGCCGGCTTCCAGCCGGCTTCGCCTCGCGCCTTTGCTCGCAGGTCCTCACGCAGTCGCTCGAAGGCGCTCATCATCGTTCGCGCGATCGCGGTCGCCGTATAGCGTTCTTTGACGTCCGCGCGAGCCGCGGTTCCGATCCGCTGACGCAGCGCAGAATCATCGACCAGCGAAGTCAGCGCCGTAAGCCATTCGTCCTCGCTCTCGACGGCATAGCCGTTCTCGCCATTGCGCAGCCGGCCATAGGGACCGACGCGTGAGGCAACGGTCGGCACCCCGAACGCCGCGGCCTCAAAGTATTTCAGTTCGCTCTTGGCGGCAGTGTAGGGATTATTCAGCTGCAGCGGTGCTGTGTTGATGTCGATCTGCTGATTGAAGCGAAAAACCTTCGCGCGGCCCACCGCATTATTGACGAACACCTGACGACCGACCAGCACCTTCAATGCCGGGAAGTCGGATAGGTCGAGCGGGCCGAGAATACGCAGCTGCACGTGTGGTCGGGCCTGCAGCAGCTTAACCAACGCCGATGCGGCCGTGGCAAAATCTTTCTGATGGGTGCGCGTTCCCGGCGTGTAGCCTACGATAATCGTCTTGCGCTCAGCTGGGACCACCGGCCAGGCAAGCGCGTCTTGGTAAGCGTCATCCAGCCCGTTGGGTACGACGAAGGCGCGCACGCCGAACTTCTCAGCTTGCTGCTTTAGCGCATCGGTTGGAACTAAGACATTGCCGCAACGCAGCATCAAATTGCGGTAACCCCGCACGCCGTCCTCGTACTGTGCGAGCTCTTCGCCCTTGAGATAACGCAGACCGTCAACATACTGCGCAGTACAAATCTCTTGATCGAATACCAGGTCATCGACATCGAAAAAGACCGCCACGCCGTGGTATTCGCAGTCGCGAATGGCGCGTTCCACGTCGGCCGACCAGGCGAACTTCGGGCCAATCGCAATCCGCCAGAACACTACTACGTGGAAATCGGCCATGCGATCGACCGCGCGCGAGAATTCGTGCAGCGGCACGGTCTCGGTTTGGCAGCCAAGGGCCCGTAATCCCCGCATCATGTTGTCGATGCGGTAGGTGTGGCTAGGGCTCGCGCTGTCACCGGAGACGAACAGCACGCGCTGCGGCTTAGCGTGGTCGAGAAAGCGCATCGCCGGCACTACCTCTGCAGCTCGGGGCAGGCGGCCCTCCGATTTGCCAGACGATCGATAATGCTGGAGCGGTTCGACGCCCGCATCGCGCACGTCTTGATATTGGCTCAGATAAAACGCAACGCTGAACCCGGGCCCTGGGTCGCGATATTCTTGCCATCCGTGTTCTATGTAATGTTCGAGGGGATTGATTCCTGCCTGCTTGACAGCCGCGTTTTGTTCCAAATACCAGGAAACGTCGAAAAGCTCGTTCGGGTTGCGCATCTCCTTCCAACCAAACTCGACGAAATGCTGAAAAGGGTCAATGCCGGCGGATTTTACGTCTTGGTTGTGCTCAAGATAATATTCGCGATCAAAAAGCGGAGGAGAAATATAAACTTCGGCGCTCTCAGGCGAGGTATCATCAGTGGAATCGATTTGAGACACACAACCGTGGATTGCCTCAATCGGGGGATCAGTTCGCCGCGCTGCACGATCACGCAAAAAAGCCAATCGGGCAAGTATTGCTCGCGCAGGTCGAGTAATGCGCCAGGATGCCGATGCGGTCATCGCCGCGAGTGTCCCGCGGGTCGCGTTCAGCACGGCCTCTAGTTCCCGCTGCTGCCGTGCATGTTCTTCCTGCAATTCCCGCTGCTGCCGTGCATGTTCTTCCCGCAATTCCCGCTGCTGCCGTGAATGCTCCTTCCGCATTTCCCGTTGCCGCGCGTGCTGCACCCGCAGCTGTCGTGCATACTCCTGCTGCCTTTCGCCGAAGTGACGCGCGAGCACGGCAAAACGAAGCTCTTCGTTCGCCAATATGTCGGCAACGTCCGCCTCGCGGACCGCTAGCTCTGCCGTCACGGAGGTCAGCCGCTGGCTGGTATCGCGCAGCGCGGCTTCGAGTTCGCCGCGCTGGCGTTCGGCCTCCTGCAGTGCGGCTTCGAGTTCGCCGCGCTGGCGTTCGGCCCCCTTCAGTGCGGCTTCGAGTTCGCCGCGCTGGCGTTCCAATTGCGTGACGTACCGATCGTCGCCGATCACTATCAGGGGCATGCCCGCCGCAACCGGATCGGGCCGGTCTGATACCGACGCCACCGCGATGAGATAGTCCGCGGTGGCGAGATTGTATTGGTCAAACAGCGGCAGTACCCTATTTATCCGTTTCGGCGCACCGTCGGTTACCAGTGAGGCGAAGTGATTGTTCTCAACATAGAATTTGACCGCCTTGAACTCATTAAGAATGAACGATCGGAATTCATCCTCGGAAAATTCGCGGGTATGGAAGCGCGACCGCTTGTTTTCCAAGGCTCGAGGCGTAGAGATCACAAGAATGCCATCGTCGCCTAACGCTCGTCGGATGCAGGAAATGACCGCCTTCTGATCATCCACATGCTCGATTAGTTCAAGGCACGTGACCACATCGAAGCGTTCACCGAAATCGAAATCGGTTGCCGAAGCGATACGGAACTCCACATTGGCGTGGCTGTAGAATTGCTTGGCATGGGAAATGGCTTCCGCGGAAATATCGAAGGCCAACACCCGAGCGGCGCCGTTCTTGGCAAGGCACTGCGAGCCGTAACCGACGCCGCAGCCGACATCTAGCACTCGCTTGCCCTTCACCCACTGCGAGGAGAAAGCGTAGCGTGCAAGATGTTCGTGATACATTTTTTCAGCAAAACGGGGCTCGCAGTTTGCAGCCCCCGGAACGATACGTTCCCCCGTGAAATCAAGCATTATAACCAAGCCTCTTATGCCGATTTACCCAAAGGAGTACCGAATGACGCCTACGGTAGTCCACCATTCATGCCAGGAACCACCTGGCGACAGAAGGCTCAGCATCGGCATGGAGCTGGCCGATCTAATTGCGTCATTGCATCCCACACAGCTTCTGCATCACGATATGGCCGAAGATCGCGTGCGCGTCTTCGCACAGCTGCATGTCGTCGGCACGCACCCAGATTGTATGCTTGGCCTTCTGCCGCAGCCGCCCGCCCGAATAGCCGCACAATCCCAACGTGATTGCCCCTGCGGCGTTGGCATGATCGACCGCCCGGATCACGTTTTCGGAGTTGCCGCTGCCCGAAATCGCCACCACCAGGTCGCCGGCACGCAGTATGTTCTTCAGTTGTTCGACAAAAATGTCCGCAAAGGAGACGTCGTTACCATAGGCCATCACCAAGCCGATGTTGTCGACGAGGGAACGGCCCAGAAGCGGCTTGCCGGTACGTAACGGCACCATCTTGGCCCAATCGGTGATGAAGTGCAACGCCGTCATCGAGCTGCCGCCATTGCCGAGCGTTATGATCTGCGCCCCGCGTTGCCACGCCGCGTGGACCTGCGCAATGCCGTTATCCAACTCGGCGCGGTTGAGCGCTTTCAGAACGTAATCGAGACGCCCGAGATATTCTTCTGCGGTTCCCGTGAAAAGTTGCGACATGATTTGCCCCGATCTCCCAAAGCTCATACATTGGGTTGGTAGAAGATAATCTGGCTGCCTTGGCGCTCAAACTTCATCGGCACCGAGCGAAGTGCCGGTAACGCGTGGCAGATCGCCGGATGACGTTCCGGGGGGGCATAAATCGCCAGGAACCCACCTGCACCCGCCCCCAGAATTTTGCCGCCGGTGGCACCATGGCGTCGGGCTACTTCGTACCATTCGTCGATGGCGGAGTTCGATATGTTGTTGCTGAGGCTACGCTTCAGTACCCAGCCTTCGTGCAAGATTTCTCCAAAGGCATCGAGATTGCCGTTCTGAATCACATCACGCAACTGATAGCACAGTGAGACCATCCGTTTAAGCGCTGCGCGTTTCTCAGGGCTGGAAGCGATCTGGGCGGACTGCTCCTTCAGCAGCGCGGACGCGGAGCGCGTCACCCCGGTGTAGAGCAGGAGCAATCGCTCGTTGAGTCGCTGCAGTGTCGTCGGCTGGCAGATGACCGGCGAAACGATGACCGTATCATCCGGGCGGAACTCATAGACGTGAAAGCCTCCGAATGCCGCTGCATACTGGTCCTGTTGCCCGATTGGCTCGCCGCACATGTTGATCTCGACATGACAGGCCTGCTCGGCGAGAGTGCGGCTGCGGACGTACCGGCCACGGTAGGCATAAAGACCATGCAGCAATGCCACCGTGAAAGTCGAGGACGATCCCAGACCGGATCCGCGTGATGGAATGTCAGCCACCGTGGTGATCTCTACGCCGCCTTCGATCCCCACGACATTTAATGCGGCACGCACCAGCGGGTGCTGCACCTCGCTCGCCGAACTGACTTCCTCGGTCCGGGAATAGGCAACGCGGACGCCGTTGTCAAACTTTCGGTTGATCGTGACGAAGACATATTTGTTGATCGCGGTCGAGATCACCGCGCCGCCATGCTCGCGGTAAAAGACGGGCAGATCGCTGCCGCCGCCGACGAAACTTACACGCAGCGGCGCACGGCCGATGATCATGCGTCTGCTCCGCTGCGGTTTGGAATGAAGGATGGAGCAAACGCCGCATCTAGACTAATACGTAACGCCGCTTGAACGCCGAGCGCGCGAATGGGGACATGCTCGTCTTGCTCGCGTGCCGCAAAGACGACGGCAGAAGCGTCAGCTGAGATGCCGCGCCTCGCGTCATAGCACGCAAACCGAGCGCGCCGGGCGACTTCGTCGCTTTCCACTTGCACGGACTTCGTACCAAATCCCATACGCCGCGCGAGTTCCACTGCTACTACCCCTTCCCAAATTACGATCTCGTTGGGTTGAAGAACGATGCGATGCGTAGCGTCTGCGCGCCGGCGGGTGCGACGATCGTAAGCTGGCAATACGATCTCGACTTCAGCCTGCGCGCGGGTAATGGCGCGCGCCACCACGGTCTCCAGTGCCGGCATGTCGAAGCGGCCCAACACGCCCGGGGCGCGGTCAGCCTGCGAACGGATCCATCGGTCAAGATGCACGATCCGCACCAGCCGCCCCTGCCGGCGCAACTCGCGTTCCAGTGCGGCAGCTAATGTCGACTTGCCCGAACGCGCCTGTCCGCCGACGAACCAGTCGTGTCCCGGCTCAATCCGCGCTAGCAAGGGGCTGACCAGCTCTGCTAGGCGCGGATAGATATCGAGAATGAACTCAACTGCCGCACCGAAATCACGCACCGTGAAGCCCGCCTCATAAGGGTATTTGCCGTCAAGGCCACCGCTGCCGGTCTCCACCAGAATCGCCGATGTTCCAGCGTTCTGGGCTGCACCCAGATCAGCGCTGCTGTCGCCTACGAGCCAGCTTTCGGCCAAGTCGAGATTGAGATCGCGGCAGGCGAGCGCGATCAGCCCGGCCGCGGGCTTGCGACAATCGCAGGAAATCTTCAGCGCCTCGACCTCGCCAGGAAATCCCCGATCCGGGTGGTGCGGGCAGATGTAGACCCGGTCGAGATAGGCGCGGGCCTGAGCCAATTCGGTGTCAAGCCGGGCGTGGATGCGCCGCATTTCGGCTTCGCTGGTCTCGCCGCGCGCCAGCACGGGCTGGTTGCTCACCAGCACGGTGCGCCACTCCATCTCATTGAGCCGTCGCAATGCCGGCCCTGCGAAATCATAGACCTCGAGATCCTCGGCGCGTGTGATATGCCCGCGGTCGGTAGTGAGCGTACCATCGCGGTCGATCAGCACTGCGCGTTGTTTATGTTCAAGCGAGGAGCGTTGGACCGCGCCGCTAGCCCAGGCTTTGCGTACCACATCGAGGCGCTCGGCCGTCCCGGCGTCCTTGATATACTCTGGCGAGCGATAAGCTCGCAGGAGCATGCCGGACTCGAGCATGCGAGGGAACAGGTCTTTTGCGAAGTCTAGTGGCGGCGGTACCTCTTTCCACGGCAGCAGGGCATCACGCCGGATAATATAAAGCGCGGCGTTGACTAGATTTGGCAGCCATGCGCCTTTCGGATGCGGATAAGGATGGAAACGCAATATTTGGCCACTGTCGTCGGCTTCCACCAGATCGGAATCCGCCGGATGATCGTTGGGATGAACGAACAGCGAGGCCGCCGCTGTATCGGATTGGTGCCACGCGAGGAAGCGGCTCAGGTCGACCCAGAGCAGGGTGTCGGCGTACATAACTAGGAATTCTGGTGCCAAAGCGCTCAGCGCGGTCAGCACGGCTCCTGCGGTGCCGCGCGGAATGCCGTCATCGATTAGCCGCACCGGCATTGAAGGCGGATTCGTGGCCAGCCACGACTCTATATGAGTTGCGCCGTGGTTGACCAGCAGCACCACCTCCTCGAAGGCATGCTGGTGCAGCAGGTTCAGTTGGTGCCCCAGCAACGGTGTGCCACCGACATCGGCCAAAGGCTTGGGGATGTTGCCTAACACGGCGCTGAGTCGTGTGCCTTTCCCGCCAGCGAGAATGACTGCTTGTCTCATCCCCTCCGTCCCATGTCCTCCTGGCAAGTGATCTCGCCCAGGCGTCGGCGCACCGCGGCGGAGGAGTCGAGGTTCGGCATCCAGTCGGCCGCCATCGTTTTAGCCGTTGAGTAGCGGAAGTGCGACATGTTCCTATCTACAGCCCTCGTTGCCGACGTGTCGACAAGCTCCATTCCCTTCGCGCTCGCGACGATGGGGTAATGCTTGATTCCGTTGTGGCGAACCCATGCCTGATCAGTCTATTTAAACCCAATAGGCGATCCGCGGTCGAAATCGCGCAAAGAAGGGGATCGTGACCGCAGCCAAGACCAGCGTCGATGCTAGGCACATCAGGTAGTCTCCAACTGTCGGCACCCGGTTGAGTATCGGCAACGAAATAACGCCCAAATGCGCCGCGAATGGATTGAGACTAACGACGTAATCGTAGTGGGCGAGAATCTGACGCCGTTGCCAAAAAATCGGTGTGATAAAAAAAGCCACTTGGACGATATTTGCCACAATCTGCGGCATATCACGGAATCTTGCGCAGAGGGTTCCAAACAGCACCGCCGCCAGAATGGAATTCAGCATTACAATCAACAACCCGGGGATTGCCAAAAGTATAAGCGGTGATACCGGCACTTGGAACGCGATGAACACAATCGGGATCAACACAGCATTGTGCCCTAAGATCAATAGATTGCGGACAAGAATTCGCATGACGAAAACAAGTTTCGGAATACGCTCCTGGCGCAGGTAGTTATCGGCCTGGATAAAAACGGCGCAGCCATCGTTGATCATTGAGGACAGAAAACCCCAGACGACTATATTGACCGTCAGGTAAGGCAGGAATTCCCCTATGTTGGAATTGAAAAGCAGCGCATAGAGGGGGCCAATCGCGAACAGGAAGACCGCCATGGAAAGCGTGATCCAAAGCTGCCCCAGACGCGAGCGGCGGTAGCGTTGGCGGATGTCGTTGAGCCCTAGCAACCACCACAATTGCCAGCGTCCGAAGGTTTCGCTGAGATCGTCGATAACCTTACGCCAATTCGCCCGCGCCGTCGGCCCGCCGTAGGCTCCTTTATTGATAGGGCTGGCATCGACAACCGTAACATGGTGAATTTCAACCATTCCGGGTTGGACCTCCGTCCTTAAAGCTGTCGACTTCGTGACTTAGACGACAATGACCCTTAGCGATTTGCAGGCCCGATTTCGCTAAATGACATGCGATCCAATAGCCGGTTTAGGTGCGAAATGGAAGCTATACTCTAGGGCCTTCTTCCGCACCGATTCCCAGGCCGCGAGGAGCGGATGTCCGACGCCCAGACGGCGTTTATTCTTAAGCCGTGGCGATGATAATACCGGTCACGTCCTACGAACTCTGCTCGAACTACCCACGGTTCTCGCCATCATGGGTGAGGCCTCCGCTGGGCCTCGCCACCTGTGTCGGCGTCACTGACGTCGCCGTGCGACTTTGTGGAGGTGCACGGTTGGCTGGCTCATCTGTAGATTCACAGGTGGAAGACCCTACCCAGTTTCGGAAATACAACTGATGCAAAAATTTCAATCATTTTGGTTTGGTGATTGCCTTCCGCTTTATCAGCAACTCGCGGCGAAGTCGTTCTTCGATTTCGGCCACGAATACGTCTTATATGCATATAAAAAATTCGACGTTCCTGCAGGCGTTGAGTTGCGCGATGCCAACGATATACTGCCCGAATCCCGCCTATTTTTCTATGGCGAGCGTGCCGGTGTTGGCCGCGGAAGCATCGCTGGGTTCAGTAATCTGTTCCGTTACAATCTGCTCCATCAGAAGGGAGACTGGTGGGTTGACGCCGATGTCGTCTGTCTGTCGAAAGCCGTCCCGACCGCTGAAATCTTCATGAGTTGGGAATATGAGCACCTGATCGGCAATGCGATCCTAAAAAATTTCCCAAGCAACACGGGTTTGTGGGGGCGCTTCGCAATTCGGCCGAGAACGCTGGGGTTGACATAGAGTGGGGAGCAACCGGGCCATCATTGGTTACGCGATTGGCGAAGGAGCACGACCTGTTGGGCTTTGTTGCCGCTCAGCCATTCGGCTCGAAACGGCTGGCGCCACGGGGATTTCCACGACCGCGCCCGGCGGGATCGCGTTTGCGCAACCCTTTCAGGATGCGGTCAGAGGGGACTGCCTCCCGCCGGTATTGTTCACAGAGTGTTTTGGCGTATCGGTGACTGATTCTCCGACATGGGCAAAGCTGCGAGGTTCAGATAATATCCTGAACCGGGAGGACGAAGCCGCCGAAGTTTCAAATCAAAAGTACCATTCAAGGGGGTGGGTCAATTCGTCTTGAAACCATGCAGGGATATTCGATTGAAGACGCCTGTAAAATCGATTGCAATCGGAGTTGTCAGAGATGCCGCTGATATCATCGCCTTCAGCGTACTCCATTCTATCCTTCTCGGGGTCGACCGATGCATCGTCATCGACAACGGCTCAACCGACGGTACGCTGGAGTTACTGAACGCTATCGCGAAGAAACTGCCTCAGCTGTCTGTAATTTCTGATTGCGGACCGTACAACCAAGCCAAGATGACCGAGACCGTGATGAATGAGTACACGCGTGCGGCAAGGACACTTGTTATTCCGTTTGATTGCGACGAGTTCTGGGATGTATCGGTTCCAAGACTAACAGCCCATTTTAGACGGGGAGCTGCAAACATTATTGCGTGCAAGGTGCTCAATTTCGTTCAGAGCCGTCAAGTGACAAATCCCTCGCGGTTAAGCTGGATGCGGGCAATCAGACGGGCGCAGGCAATTGCGGGCGACGCGCGGACCTTGGTGCGCGATCACACAATCTCTTTTGTCGAGGGAGAATATCCTCGCAAAGTTCTGTTCCAGGCTGAGGGCCAGATTGCACTCGTGCGGGGCGCTCACTCTGTCAACTTCGCTGATTCGCGTGCGGAGCTTTGCAATGAATTTTTTTGTCTTCATCTTCCGTTGCGATCGAGACAAGAGCTTTGCAAGAGGGCTTATGACCACGAACTGCGAATTGCAGCTTCCCGTAAACGGGACGTAGAGGCGTGGCAAACTGCCTATTTCCGTGAGATGCTAGATCGAAACATGTTGAACACCGAATGGGCCGCAAATTCCGTTGATAGATTGGGGCGGATCGACGTTTATGGTGTCCAGCGAAGGATGCCTTACGATCCTCGTCTGCTCCTCAGATTAATGCGAGCTTACGCATATGGACTTTACCTGAATATATTGATGCAGCCTAGTTAGATACACCAGTCCACGCGCGACAATCCATCCTAAACCCAATAGGCAATCCGCGCCCGGAATCGCGCAAAGAAGGGGATCGCGACCGCAGCCAAGACCAGCGTCGACGCTAGAGACATCAGATAGTCTCCAACTGTCGGCATCCGGTTGAGTATCGGCAAGGAAATAGCGCCCAAATGCCGCGAACGGATTGAAAACGACGACGTAATCGTTGTGGGCAAGAATCTGACGCCGCTGCCAAAAAATCGGTGTGATAAAAAAAGCCACTTGGACGATGTTTGCCACAATCTGCGGCATGTCGCGGAATCTTGCGCAGAGGGTTCCAAACAGCACCGCCGCCAGAACGGAATTCAGCATACAATCAACAACCCGGGGATTGCCAAAAGTATATAAGATCGGTCTACTCGATTAGACCACTAAAATTCAAACGGCGACGATCCTTTTGTCACCTAGTGTCAATGAGTGGGATCGTGCAACCAAAAAATCCACCCGCATTCGCGTTAAGCAGCGAACCGTGCTCAACATCGGCGTAGTGAGGCCTTTCCGGCCGCCGATGACGCGGAATAATCGCGATAATAATCGAGCACTGATTTCAGAGTGTCTGCCATGCTTCGCTGCGGTGTCCATTCCAACGCGCGACGGACCGCTTCGGCGTTGCCAACCATTACCGGCGTGTCGTTGGGACGCATCAGGTCCGGATCTGGAGCGACCTTGATTTCCTTCGCGGACATGGCCAACAGCATCTTGAGAATGGCATCAACCGCAATTGCCTCTCCCGACGCGATGTTGAAGACTGACCCGTTTGGCAAGCTGTCGAAACGCTGGATCGCCCGCACGTAGGCATCCACGACATCGCGGACATCCAGGAATTCACGTCGTATTGACAGATTGCCTACTTTGATTACCGGCTTCTGCTCGCCGCGTTCGATCGCAGCGATCTGCGAAGCGAATGACGGTACTGCCAAAGTGGGCGGCTGCCCCGGCCCGGTATGATTGAAAGGGCGCAGGCGGATTGCCCGCAACCCACCTTTGGCCATTTGCCCGACCAATATATCGGCGGCCGCCTTGCTCGAGGCATAGAAATTCTCCGGATCGAGCGGAGCATCCTCGGCCAGCGGCTTTCCCGAGCGAAAGCTGCCGCCGTAGACTTGGGCGCTGCTGCAAAATATCAAGCGGCATGCTGGTGCGCCCTCTTTGATCGCGATAGCGACGTTGAGCGTGCCCTGTGCGTTGACGTCCCATGTCTTGAGCACATCCCGATCCGCCTGCGAGACGACTGAGATGCCGGCGAGATGCATCACGTGAGTCGGCTGCTCTGCCTGGATGACGGCGAGCGTCCGTTCGGCGTCCGTCACGTCCAGCGGCACCGCCCGAGTCTCCAAGAGGCCTTGTGCCTCCTCGCCATAGGTGCCTGCGATGATCTCGGGCGTATCCGCCAACGCGGCAAGCGCGGCAATTAGATGCCGGCCGACAAAGCCGCCTGCGCCGGTGATTAAAACGCGCATCGGCCGCGGCTCCCTAACTTGATTGCGACTTGACTCGCTTGAGATCAGCCTCAACCATTTCCTGAATCAGGTCTTCAAGCGAGGTCTTTGCCTGCCATCCGAGTTTGGCCTTTGCCTTTGCCGGATTGCCGACGAGAAAGTCCACTTCAGCCGGGCGAAGGAATTTCTTATCGATGACGACGTAATCTTCGGCATTCAGCCCGACACACTTAAACGCGAGTTTGCACATGTCCTCGACCGATGTGGTGCGACCGGTAGCGATGAGATAGTCGTCGGCCTTGTCTTGCTGAAGCATCAGCCACATTGCCTCGACATAATCCTTGGCGTGGCCCCAGTCGCGCTTGGCGCGGACGTTGCCGAGCGCAAGTGTCCTTGCGACGCCAAGCTTGATCTGGGCGACCGTATGCGTGACTTTCCTAGTGACAAACTCGAGGCCGCGGAGCGGAGATTCGTGATTGAACAGTATCCCGCTGGTGGTGTGTAGTTTGTAGCTCTCGCGATAATTGACCGTCATCCAGTGCGCATAAACCTTTGCGACCGCATACGGTGAGCGCGGATAAAATGGCGTCTTCTCGGTCTGCACCGGTTCCTGCGCCATCCCGTACATCTCGGAAGACGACGCCTGGTAAAATCGTGCGCCGGGTGCCTCGAGCCGCATCGCCTCAAGCACGTTGGCAGCGCCTAACCCGGTGACAGCGCCGGTTAGCAGTGGCTGATTCCATGACGACTTTACGAACGATTGCGCGGCGAGATTGTAGATTTCATCGGGCTTTACGTCCCGCACTACCCGGATCAGAGACGACAGGTCGATCAAATTGCCGTCCACAAGGCGCACATCTTTCTCGACGCCGAGCCAGCGTAGCTTCGCATCCATGACGTCGGATGCGCTGCTACGGCGGACGAGGCCGTACACCTCATAGCCTTTGCGGAGCAAAAGCTGGGCCAGATATGCACCATCCTGACCCGTAACACCGGTAATCAATGCGCGTTTCACGTTGTCTCTTCCGTATTAAAGACCGCTATAGCATTTTCTCAAAGACTCCACGGACCGATCGCGACCCTTCGGGCCTGGCCGCGGTCTAAATAGAGACTTTGGTAAAGGCACACAACTACCCTTCAGCAGTTCGGTAACCCGGTGATTTCCATTTCTACACGGACGGCACGCGTGGTAGGAGCGTTGGCATGGCGCCGAGAGGGTTGGCATGGCGCCGAGAGGACGGTGAGGGGGGCGCGGCGGATTATAGCAGGCTCGAGGGCGTTCCTGCGATGCGCGGATCAAGCTGGTGATGTTGGGTTCGCGACCCTAGTGTGTCTTGCGGGAACGCCGGAATTGCGCGATAAGCCAAACAGCAGGCTTATCGAGAGATGCTGATTAATGTTGCTACGACGAGCCTCCATCGCCGTTCTGCTTATTTCAGTATTATTTGGTAGCTTCTTTATTACTCTATGGCTGACGGCGCCATCCGCTCCAACGGATGATCGTTCGGATGCCGATCGATTAGCTGCCTTTGCGATTTCGAACGACTCTGAGTTGACGATAGCGGTACAGCACATCCCACTTCGACCTTCGCAAAACTTGGTGGGAAACGTCGACGTCCTGACGCGGACTAGCCAAGACGATGTCACGGCGGCGGGATGGTTTGCTGATCGACAAGCGGGCGCGAGCCCGCTTGTCGTCCTCGTCTTTGATGGTGGTCCGTTGGTCGGACGGACACTGACTAAAGGCGAGCGCGCCGATGTGACAGAGGCACAACATCTGACATTGGGTGCTCAAAGAAATGTCATCTTTTCCATAACTTTCAAATGTCATGTGGGGGATCAGCCTGTGATCGTCGGCATCGGATCGTCACACCAGTATCTTCTGTTGCAGTCCAGTCGCTGTCCGTGATGCTCGGTTGAAACCACCTGTCTTAATATGGCAGACAACAGCATTACCGCGCATGTGTAATTTTCGAAATGCGACCTCGGGCGGTTTCGTGGCTGTGGCGGAGCAACTGCGCCGTTGGTTGTTCGAGGCTGCATTGCCGCTGTGGTGGCGTATCGGCGCCGATCACACACTGGGCGGCTATTACGAGCGCATCGATTTCGAGGGCAGGCCGGTGATGTTGCCAAGGCGGTCACGCGTCGCCGCCCGGCTGCGCTCGATTTCTTGCGCCAACGATTTGCAGCAGGACGACGGCACCGTTATCTCGACCGTGGATCAGGACGGCAGCGTCCTTGATGCGACGTTCGATCTCTACAATCAAGCCTTTGCGTTGCTAGCTTATGCCTGCGGTCACGGCTCGCTCGATCCGAACGGCGGCTGGCAGTCGCGCGCGTACGCGCTCGTCGGGACACTCAAGCGCAACTTTGCGCAACCAGCCGGCGGATTTTGCGAAGATCGCGACGGCCGCCTGCCGCTGCGTGCCAATCCGCACATGCATCTCCTTGAAGCCGCGCTGGCGTGGCTCGCCGTCGATCCGAACCTGGTCTGGCGCGGCATCGCGGACGAAATCGTTGCCCTGTGCCTCGATCGTTTCATCGATCGCGATACCGCGGCGTTACGTGAATTGTTCGCGTCGGATTGGACGCCCGCTTCCGGAAGGCCGGGTGAGGTCGTGGAGCCGGGCCATCACTACGAATGGGCATTTCTGCTGGATCGCTGGTCAAAACTGACCGGTCGCGACCGGCCGGCCGAGGTGCCGAAACTCATAGTGTTCGCCGACTCCAAGGGCCTTGATCGGAAACGCCGAGTCGCAATCAACGGCGTCAAACTTGACGGCAGCCGCGCGGCTTTGGCCACAGACTGAGCGGATCCGTGCCTATCTGATCGACCGCCATGACGGCGACGAAGCGCGATTGCGCGAGGCCATCGAAAGCCTGTCGCGGTACCTCGACGCACCGCTGCCCGGGCTATGGTGCGAAAACCTCGCTGCCGACGGCCGTTTTGTCGTCGAACCCGCACCGGCGACCAGCCTTTATCATATTGTCGGTGCGATTACCGACCTTTGGACTTCCTGCGGGGGGCGTATAGTCCGCGCCTCTGGGTCGGACTAATCGGAGGAGGGCGAGGCGCGATGCAATCGGTTCTGGTCACCGGGGCGGCTGGCTTCATCGGCTTTCATGTCGCGCGACGTTTGCTGGCGGACGGCGGCGCTGTCGTCGGGCTCGACAACCTCAATTCCTATTATGGTCCCGAGCTGAAGAAGGCACGCTCGGCCGAACTTGCCGCTTACGCGAACTTCCATTTCCAGCAATGCGATGTCGCCGATCGCGCGACGATTGCGGATTTGTTTGCCGCCTCCCGATTCGATTGCGTCGTACACTTGGCTGCTCAAGCCGGCGTCCGCCATTCGCTGCGCGATCCGCATGCCTATGCCGATGCCAATATCGTCGGGTTCCTAAACATCCTCGAAGGCTGCCGGCATAGCGGATGCAAGCATCTGATCTACGCATCGTCATCGTCGGTCTATGGTGCCAACACACGCATGCCGTTGCACACCTCCGACAACACCGATCATCCGCTGAGCCTGTACGGCGCGACCAAAAAGGCGAACGAGCTGATGGCGCACGCCTATGCGTCACTGTTCGCTGTGCCGGCGACTGGCCTGCGATTTTTCACGGTCTACGGTCCATGGGGACGGCCGGATATGGCAATGTGGCTGTTCACCGCCGCGATCATGGATGGGACACCACTCAAGCTGTTTAACAACGGCCGACTGCGGCGCGACTTCACCTACATCGACGACGTCACCGAGGCCGTCGTCCGCTTGGTGAAGCAGCCGCCCGAGCCGAATCCCTCCTGGTCTGGCGATGCGCCCGATCCGGCGACAAGCCGTGCGCCGTGGCGCCTCTATAATGTCGGCAACAGCCGCCCGGTCGAAGTCACCGAACTCGTTCGGCTGATCGAGCAGGCCGTCGGCCGTCCGGCCATTCGAGAATTCTTGCCGATGCAACCCGGCGACGTTGTCGAGACCTGCGCCGATAGTTCGGACTTGGAACGGGTGGTCGGATTCAGACCAAATACGTCCATCGAAGACGGCACGCGGCGTTTCGTCGAGTGGTTCCGGGCGTATCGCCAGCGTTAGTTACTTCCGCGGGCGTGTTGTTGCGGCAAGCATCCGCCCGATGCGGTTACTCTTGAAACCTCGTCAATGCGCCGCTTCGGCGCCGGCAAGCACGGCCTCGGCAACTCTGCTGATCTCCGCCGCGCTCATGTCGCGGGAAAAGGGCACTGCCAACGTCGAACGAGCCAGTGTATCGGTCGCGGGCACCGCGGTATGAGGAAATGCTGCGGTGGCCGGATGCCGATGCGCTCCGCTGTCCCACCATCTGCGCGTCTCGACATCGTAATGCGCTAGGGATTGTTCGATCCGATACGCAGCTGTTGCAACGTAGCTGAGCACGCATGTGGAGCTGATCCAGGTTTCGCCGAAACCCTGCTGCAGGCCCACCTGGGTGGACCCTCCCAGCGCAGTCCGGTACGCGGCGGCAACATCGTTCCATTCCGAGCGGGCTTGGTCCCATTCGTCCAAAGAGGCATGACCAACAGCCGCGTGATATTCGCTGAGCTTTGCGTTGAAAGCCACGGCCTTCGCCTGCCGACTGCCGTCGAAACCGAAGTTCGAACGCATGCGCACCGCACGAGCGATTGAGGTGTCGGTGCTTATGACAAATCCCCCTTCGCCGGTGCCGAGTACCTTCGTGGCATGGAGGCTCACCACTGCTGGCACCGCGCCCGGAACCAGCGAATCGAAGCCCGCTGCCGCGTCGATTACGACCGCAAGCCCGGTCCGGGATTGGAATGACTCCCATGCTGCGATATCGAGCGGTAGGCCGAATGGCATGACCGGCATGACAGCCCCGACCGGCGCAGGCGCTCGCGTGATCTCGTCGAGAACCTTACTGGCGTCGAGGGCCCAGGTTTCGGGATCGACATCGACGAAAAAGGGCACCAATCCTGCCATGACTGCGGCGTGTGCGGAAGCGACGAAGGTCCAAGCTGGCATCGCACACAGTGCTCCCGGTGGCGGTTGCTGCGCAGCGAGCGCGATGGCAAGGCCGAGGGTCGCGTTGGCGACGGTGGCGACCGTTCCCTCGTTCAGGCAATAGTGTTCGGCAAGCCGATCCTCAAGCGAGAGTGCAAGCGGGCCGAAATTGCTGTAAACCATTGATGTATCTATAGATTTCAAATAAGGAATCAGCCGGTTCGCAGACGGCAATTTCGGCCGCATTATGGGCATCAAAGGCATGCAATGATCTTGGGGTGAACGACGCGTATTAGCAATGGCGGGCCGGACGCCTTTTGATGGGGGCTAGCGACCATCTGCGATCTTCAGTGCCACGGCTTTCTCCCGGGCCTGCGTCCTGTTCGTCTTACGGAAATTCGTCTTACGGAAAAGTGTACTCCCCACGGTAAAATGCATGAAGGGCTTCACGAAAGTGGTCGGTACTGTAGAGGGGAGCCAGTAAATCGTAAGCTTGGCGCCAGCATCGATCATAAGCGACGGGGTCATCGAGGCGCTGAAGATCGATCGTTATCTTCTCCATGAGGATCTCCCAGGATGGATAGACCGTCTCAAGCGCCGCAAAACCCGGAGTGAAGAAACGGTCGTTGAATACCGCAAATGCGTTTCCACCACTGAAGATTGTGTGCGAAAAGTAGCCATCCAGACCTTCGCCGAACGTCAAAGCCCACTTCGCCTCGAAAACGAGCGCCTTGAATTCTTCGTATGATAAATTATGAATGACCCGGATTTCCAACTGTGGGTGCGCATGCGCGATCTGCCCCAGCACTTGCTCCTTGAGAGGGGACTCGTCGTGCGAAACAACCAAGATGGGCTTTTTGTCGCGGTAGTCACTCCGGTTAAGGAGCTCGGGCCCAAAGAAAACCCCGAGCTTGTGTAGTGGAATTTTCAGCTTTTGCCGGGTTGCCAGGTTACCGTACGCTTCGTGTGCGGTTGTGGCTGTTACCTTGCCAAAGCGCTTCAACTCGCTAACGTTCTGTCCTTGAATTAGATCGATATTCTGGAGCATAATATTCAGGTGGATCACCCGAATATTCCGCAGCAATGATGACGACACGGCATCGAGCCACGCGGACACGCGGTCAACCGCATACTCGGGGATGTGCAATAGCAAATAGTCCAGGTTTGTGCAGCTTCTCAAAACGGCGTTCAGATCGAGCAAATAATTGCTATTCTCAAACCAGCTGTACTTGAGAAATAGCGGATCGTCGCCTGGGACCGTGCACAGAGCAACTTTAGCTCCATGAAGATTGATCAGAGCTTCAGATTCCCTGTAGATGTTGGCGATCGAACGGACTCCTCCGGCCCGCGACTCGTTGCCAGGGGTTAGAAGAACGATTAGGCGTTTGGTTCCGGAAGCGATCTCACGCGTGAGCGCCGGCCTCGGTGCGATCGTTTCGGCCTTCGATAGCGGCGCTCCCACGGCCTGCCCGACCAGCACGTAGTGCAGGAACGGCTCCATGCCCGAGGCGGCTACCTCGGGATTTGCCTCGGCGTATGCAACAGGATCAAAGATCGCGGACGGCTTGCGTTTTTCGAACCGAC
>Ga0181518_10000952_pt1 | contig 30730 bp, 24 predicted proteins | sample PEATcosm2014_Bin_28_FD_119751 | JGI IMG/M metagenome (GOLD analysis project Ga0181518, IMG submission 119751) | Peatland microbial communities from MTU Mesocosm Facility, Houghton, MI, USA - PEATcosm2014_Bin01_60_metaG | ecosystem: Environmental > Terrestrial > Soil > Wetlands > Peat | place...
AAGGCCGGCAAAGCCTTCAGCGGCCAGCTCAAGGTCTCGGACTCTCATGGCACTGTCACCTACGCCCAGTCCAGCGGCGCGCCATCTGTGAAGGTCTCGTCCTCGGGCAAGGTCTCGGCCCCGACCACCTTGGCGGCGGGGACCTACAAGGCAAAGGGCACCGACAGAGACAGCCTCGGTGACTCCGGGATCTGGTCCTTCGCCCTGACGGTCACCGCCAACAAGATCACCCAGCTCGCCCCGGCCACGGCGACGACCGGGGCCGGCAAAGCCTTCACCGACCAGCTCGAGGTCTCGGACTCTCATGGCACTGTCACCTACGCTCAGTCCAGCGGCGCGCCATCTGTGAAGGTCTCGTCCTCGGGCAAGGTCTCGGCCCCGGCCACCTTGGCAGCAGGGACCTACAAGGCGACGGGCACTGAGAGAGACAGCCTCGGTGACTCCGGGATCTGGTCCTTCGCCTTGACAGTCACCGCCAACAAGATCACTCAGCTCGCCCCGGCCACGGCGACGACCGGGGCCGGCAAAGCCTTCACCGACCAGCTCGAGGTCTCGGGCTCTCATGGCACTGTCACCTACGCTCAGTCCAGCGGCGCGCCTCATCTGAAGGTCTCGTCCTCGGGCAAGGTCTCGGCCCCGGCCACCTTGGCAGCAGGGACCTACAAGGCAAAGGGCACTGACAGAGACAGCCTCGGTGACGCCGGGATCTGGTCCTTCACCCTGAAGCTCACCGCCAACAAGATCACCCAGCTTGCCCCGACCTCGGCGACGATCACGGCCGGCAAAGCTTTCACCGACCAGCTCAAGGTCGCGGGATCGCGTGGAACTGTGACCTTCACCCAGTCGAGCGGCGCGCAGATCCTGACCGTCTCGTCCTCGGGCGCGGTCTTGGCCCCAGAGATCTTTGCGGCAGGGATTTACAAGGTCACCGGCACCGTGAGAGACAGCTTCGGCGACACCGGAACGTGGAGCTTCACCTTGACCGTCGATGCGGCTGCGTCACCTCTGGACCTCCAGGCCGCCAAGGGCCTGCAGCGCCACGACAAGCCCGCCTCCGTGCCCCGCGTTGCAACTTGGGAACTGGAATCGAGCCTTGACCGAGTCATGATGAATTTCCCGCGAATTGCAGCGGCTGCGCACCCACTCGACCAGAACCTTGTCGAGTGGGTGCGCAGGGCTCGATCGCTCGGGGCGACCTGGAGACGAGTTGGCGAGGCCCCCGGCGTGACTCGACAATCTGGATGGGAGCGTTTCTCCGGCGAGAAATGAGAGCCTCACCTAGTTGACTACTTCTCTCTTATAAGAGATTGTGTCATATGATGTAGACTTGCAGTCAGATGGCTGATACCAAGGTGGGCAGACGCTGGTGGGCGTTGGTGGCGCTTTCAGTCGCCGTGCTGGTGGTCGGGGTCGACCTGACCGTGCTGAACGTGGCACTGCCCACCCTCGCGAGGTCCTTGCATGCCTCCACGAGCCAGCTCCAGTGGTTCGTAGACTCCTACAGCCTCGTACTGGCCGCGTTGCTGCTTCCGGCGGGGCTGCTGGCAGACCGCTACGGCCGCAAGCGCCTCTTGCTCGTCGCCTTGGCGGTGTTCGGGGCGAGCTCGGCCTGGTGCGCTTACGCCGGCTCTCCGGCTGCCCTCATCGCCATCCGAGCAGTGCTCGGTGGAGGTGCCGCGGTAATCGTCACGGTCTCGCTCTCCATCCTGGCAGTGCTCTTCCCCACCGACGAGGAGCGCCAGAAGGCGACGGCAGTGATCATGGCGTGCACAATGCTCGGCTACCCGCTCGGTCCCTTGCTCGGCGGTTGGCTGCTCAACCACTTCTGGTGGGGGTCGGTGTTCCTGATCAACGTCCCCGTCACGGCGGTCGCCCTCGTGGCGATCGCAGCCCTGATGCCCGAGTCCCGCAGCGCCCGGCCCCCGCGACTTGACGGAGCCGGAGTTGTCCTGTCGAGCCTCGGCCTGGTGGGAGTGACCTACGGGGTGATCCAAGCCGGCCAGGACGGTTGGTCGAGCACTCGTTCCGAGGTGGCTCTCGTGATCGGGGCGGCCGCCCTCTTGGCCTTTGTCGCCTGGGAACGTCGTGTCTCAGGCCGCCTTAGAGAGCCACTGGTCGATCTCGACCTGTTCCGATCGGCTCGATTCACTTGGGGCACGGTGCTAGCCACCATGGTCTCTTTCGCGATGTTCGGGCTGCTGTTCGCGATGCCCCAGTACTTCCAGGCAGTGATGGGCCAAGACCCCTTGGGAAGCGGCATCCGCCTGCTGCCTCTTATCGGCGGGCTCGTGATCGGAGCTGCCCTCGCCACCCGACTTCAAGCAGCCCGATCCCGAGGCGAGGTGGCGACAGCCGCAACTCCGTCATCACCAAGGCTCGCCGCCAACCTCGTCGTCGCCCTCGGCTTCGCCGTCATGGCCGTGGGTCTTTTCCTCGGGTCGACCACCACAGTCAGCAGCGGCACCGGGTGGGGCGTCTTCTGGTTCGTCATCTGCGGTTTCGGACTGGGCTTCTCGCTCCCGGCGACCATGAACGCGGCTCTGGGCGCGCTCTCCCCGGAGCGAGCCGGCACCGGCTCCGGCCTGATCATGGCCTGTCGTCAGGTCGGCGCGACCATCGGGGTGGCGCTGCTCGGCAACATCCTGAACTCCGAGTACCGCGACCGCGTGGACGTAACCCATCTACCGGCGCTGGCTGCCCAGGCGGTACGCAAGGGCGTGGCCACGGGGATGGCGGCTGCACGACAACTCGGGGACACTGCGCTCGGGCACTCCGTCCGGTCCGCCTTCGTCACATCGCTCGATGTCATGCTGTGCGTGTGCGGTGGGATCGCCGTGGGCGCGATGGCTCTGGCCCTCGTCTTCCTGCCGCGACGCCATGCGGCCGCACCAGCGCCGGTTTCCCCCGTCGTGTCGCACATCGGAGCCGACGTCGATGACTGAGCTCCCAACGGGCTTGAGGGAACGGAAGAAGGTCAAGACCCGCCTCGCGATCAGAGAGCACGCCATGGCGTTGTTCAGGGACCAGGGCTACGACAAGACGACAGTCGAGCAGATCGCCGCAGCCGCCGAGGTGTCACCGAGCACCTTCTTCCGTTACTTCCCGAGCAAGGAGGAGGTCGTCCTTCAGGACGACTACGACGCACTGCTCATTGCCGCTTTCCACGCGCAAGAAATCGAGATCCCGCCGCTCAAAGCCCTGCGAAACGCCATCGGTGAGGTCTTCTTGTCAATGCCCCAGGGCCGACGAGCACAGGAGGCTGAGCGGATCCGTCTCATGACACAGGTGCCCGAGCTGCGGGCGCGCATGCTCGCCCAGGTTTCCGAGATGATCCAGATGCTCGCCCAAGCAGTCGCCGAGCGCGTCGGACGGCAACCGGACGACTTCGAGGTAAGGACGTTTGCCGGAGCACTCATCGGTGTCGCTCTCGGCATCGCGGTCAGCCCAGGCGACGACTCCAGGGATGACTACCTCGAGCAGTTCGATCATGCCCTCACACTCCTCGAGGCTGGGCTGCCGACTGGTCGATGAGGGTCCGCCGGCGCCATTTGGATCACCTGCGGAGCATCATTCAACGATGAAGCCGGCCCGGGCCGGCACAAGGCACGTTTCCTTCGGCGAGGTCGCCGCTCGTCCTCGTCTCTTACGCGATCATCTTCGGCCTGCCGGCAGTGCGCTTGTTCAAGCGGGAATGAGCGTCCCTACCGCTCACGCAACCTGGCATCGAAACTGTCGCGCAATGCGTCGCCGAGGAAATTGAACGCGACCACTGTCGCCATCACGATGAGCCCGGCAGGATAGACCTCCCACCAGTAGCCGTCCAGCAGGTAGGTCGTTCCTTGCGACAGCATGCCTCCCCAGCTCACGGCGGGCGGAGGCAGGCCGAAGCCGAGGAAGCTCAAGGTGGCAAGGATGATGATCGCGTCGGCCACCTGGAACGTCGCGTTGACCGAGATCGTCCCGAGGGTGTTCGGGACGATGTGCCGCCCAACGATGCGCGAGCTACGGCCGCCCGCCACTCGCACGGCTTCTACGAACTCCCGGGTCCTGAGCGAGAGCGTCTCGCCGCGAACCAGACGCGCGGGCCCCAGCCACGACAGCAACGAGAGCACGATGATCAGGAGCGGGACCGTGGGCCTGAACACGGTGGCGAGGTAGATGAGCAGGAAGATGGCCGGCACGGCGATCACGATGTCGACGACGCGCATCATGACGGCGTCGAGCACCCCGCCCGTGAAACCGGACACGGCACCCCACAGCGCGCCGAAGCTCGTCGCCACGAGCGCTACGGCAAAGGAGATCTCGAGCGCGCTCTGCCCCCCGACCATGAGTCGTCCGAGTATGTCGAACCCGTTCGCATCGGTGCCCAGCGGGTGCCCACGACCTGGCGCCCGGTTCGTGAGGAGGATGTTCGCGTGGATCTGGTCGCTGTGGTAGACGAGCGGGCCGAGGAAGCAGAACGCAGTGACAGCGACGACGATCCCGAGTCCCACGATCCCGAGCCTGTTCTCCAGAAACGCAGCGACGAACGACTGGCCGCCGCGCTCGCTTGTCACATCCGGAGCGCGGAACGTGTCGAGGTCCACGTCGGTGAAATCGACTGGCACGTGCAAGGTCCCGACCGAGGTTGAGACAGGCTCAACGCGCACTGTTTCCTCGACGAGCTCAGACATAGCGGACCCTCGGGTCCAGTACTGCGTACGCGAGGTCCGCCAGCAGACTGCCGAGTACGGTCGCGATCCCGACGAGCACGGTGATGCCGAGCTCCACCGGGTAGTCCGCGTTCACAGCCGCGTTGAAGTACGTGAGGCCCAGCCCAGGGAAGTTGAACACGTACTCGACGACAAGCCCGGTCGTGAGCACGGCCGGGATGGACAGGCCCAGGAGCGTGACGACCGGCACGAGCGAGTTGCGCAGCACGTGGCGGGTGAGGACTACCCGCGCCGGAAGGCCCTTCGAGCGGGCGACGCGGACATATTCCTGGGCGAGGGTGTCGACGGCCGCGGAGCGCATGTAGCGACTGAACAGCGCCACGTTGACGAGAGTGAGAGTCACCACGGGAAGCACGAGGGCGCGGGGGTCGGCAAGAACCCCGGCCGCCGAGGCCGCTTGGGGCGCCTCGGCGGGAAAGACGTGAGAGCTGATCGCCAACCCCGCGATGAGAAGGAGCCCTAGCCAGTACGAAGGCATGGAGTAGAGGAGAAGCGCGGCGCCAGTCGCCACATGGTCGAGCGCCCGGTTCCGCCGCACCGCCTGGGCTACCCCGAGCGGGATTGCGATCAACAGCGCCAGTGCGAGCGCGATGCCGACAAGGATCAGGTCGTTCGGCAGCTGATGGACCACGAGCGAGTCGACGCTCTGGTTGAGGCGGTAGGAGTACCCGAGGTTGCCGTGCAAGAGGTGGGAAAGGAACGTCAGGTACTGCGCAACCACCGGTCGATCGAGCCCGTTTGCCCGGTTGAACGCGGCAATCTCCACACCACTGGCCCTGGGCCCGAGAATGGCACGTGCAAGGCTGCCGGGGATGAGGTGCTCGAGCAGGAACACGAGCACCGTCACGCCGAGCACGACTATTACAGCCTGGCCGAGGCGCCGCAGTGTGTACCCGATCATGTGCGGTCCTGCCCTCCATTCGAATTGGCAGCTCGGTTCAGCCTTTGGTGAAGTACCACTCCTCGGGGCTGATGAACCCGTAGGCGTTCGGGACGAAGCCGTGAAGGTTCGACTGGACCGTCACCAGTGTGCCCGGACTCGGCTGCCAGAAGTCGGGCAGCTCGAGACGGACCTGGTCCTGGTACGCGTCGAGTGCCGCCTGCGCGCCCGCTGCCGGTGCCGTCGTGGTCGCCAGGATGAGCTTGTCGGTCGTTAGGTTCGAGTAGTTGGAGACGTTTCCTAGCGCGCCGGTCTGGAATATCTCCTCCCCGCTCGGGTAGTGGTCCGGCTCGAAGACCCACCCGGCACCGTACTGTCCGAGCTCCCAGTCGCAGCCGGCCTGGCCCCGCGAGCAGCTGAGGATCGTCCTGGCAATCGTGGTCGGCGTGACCTGCTTGAGGGCGATCTCGATGCCGACGAGCTTGGCCTCCGACTGCAGGTACACCATCGAGCCGTCGGTGTAGGGAAGCCCGCTCGGGTACATCAGGTTGAAGTTGAGCTGGTCACCGGCGGCGATCCCCCTCCCGCACTGGTTCGGGCCGGTGCCGGGCCGGGCACAGGTCGTGACCCCGTTCGGGACCACCTTCCACCCGTGGCTGACCAGCAGCGTCCTGGCCGCGGAGACGTTGAAGGGGTACGGGTTCACCGAGGCGTTCGCGTCCGCGTACGGGTTGGGCGGGCTCGCAGGCACCGGGCCGTAGGTGGGCAGGCCGAGCCCGCCGTAGTAGGCGTGGATCCAGCCCTGCTGGTCGACCAGGTGCTGGAAGGCCTGGCGGAAGTACAGCTCGCGCAGGATCGGCCCGACCGTCGGATTGTTGAAGTTGGGCTCGAAGTAGTCGAACTGGAACGGATACCAGTCCACGAGCTGGTAACCCTGCGCTTTGAGTGCCCCGGACTGCGGCAGGTCGTTGTCAGGCACGTAGCCGACCGAGATCTGGTCGCTGGAGGACGCCACGCCAGGGCCGCCGACCGACGACCCTGCGCGTAGGACCGAAAACTCCGCTGCAGCGCTGGTGTAGGGCAGCTCGACGAACTTGGCCAGATGTGGCTTGTCCGGGCCCGAATAGTGCGGGTTGGGCACGAAGGTCGCGGTCCCGTCGGTGGTGAGCCCGAAGAGCTTCCAGGGGCCGTCGACCACCGACCAGATCGGGCTCGACGCGTAGTTCGCGATGTCCTCGGCCTGGTCGCTCAGGAACTTGTAGACCGCCATCGCACCCGACGGTGTCGAGTCTGGAAGATCACTCGCCCCCGGCGAGGGTGCGGGCGAGGACAGCGACGTGCGGTCCCAGGCGAGCGGCACGGGCGTGATCTGGGACAGCTCGTTGTAGGTGTACCAGGTGGGGTTGTAGCCGGCGTCGAGTCGCAGCCGGACGGTTGTCGAGTTGAGCGCTGTCTCGGTTCTCACGTTGTCGGGGAAGCCGCCCGGGACATATGAGGCCCAGTCATCGGGGTTCGCCTTCAAGAGCCTGATCCAGAAGATGACGTCACGGGCGCTCACCGGCTCGCCGTTGGACCAGAGGTAGTGCTTGAGCGTGATCGTCACGACCCGGTTGCCGTCGCTGTACACAGGCGCGTTCCCGATCGATAGCGAGTAGTCGATCGAGGTACCCGCCTTGTCGCCGAACCAGTACAGCGGCTCGTAGAGGAGCGTCTGGAAGTCGGCTGTGTTCTCGACGGTGAAGTACTCGCCTGGGACGAGCGGGAAGATGTAGTCGGGAGGCGTCTCCGGTTGCTCCGCGAAATAGGCAGTGCCCCCATCCACCATCGCCCCTTTGGCCGTGGTGCTGGCGGGTGCACTGGTCCCGGGTCCCGTCGTCGAGGAGCTGCACGCCCCGAGCCCGATCGAGGCGAATGCGACAAGGGCGAGCACCACCGCAGCGCGTCGCCGGTGCGTGCTTGGATGTATCACTGCTCCTCTCTCCTGAGTTCAGCCCGGCGCACGGCCAAGGAACCTTCCTGTCCTCGCATCCTTCCAGAGCTGTGGGCCGGTGAGCACTCCGCAGGAAACCAGAAACGCCGCGTACGAAGCGATCAGCTCCTCGACGCGCTGGATCCCAAGGCTGCCCTCGTGAAGCCGGCTCGTGGCGACGAGCTCGGCCGAGCGCTCTGATCGCCACCTCGCCTGGTACGAGATCGCGTGGCCGAGGGGCACGGGGGCCCAGGGCTGGTCCCCCGCGGCGGCGCAGGACCTGGCCGGCTCCGGCCGTGGGTGGACGTAGCCGAGCATCACCCCAACACGCGTCACGGCCGGTGTTCCTCGTCGTCGAAACTGCCCGCGCGCCGCCCCCCGCCCGGCGCGCGGGCTGATTGCGGCACCGGCCGTGCACCTCCGGCGCCACGAATCACGAGATCGAAGGATTCCAACGGGCGCGTGCCGGTGAAGTATTCCTTCTCGGCCCGCAACCATTCCGCGTCCCAGTCCTCGGGCGCGACGCTGCGGCGAAGACGGCGCAGCCGCTCGGGCTCCGGCGTGTCCACGTAGATCGCCTTGTCGACGAGATCACCCAGTTCGGGTGCTGCCGAGTAGACGCCCTCGAGCAGGACGAGGCTGCTCGGCTTGACGCGCGTCACTTCGCCGGACACGGCCCCCGAGTCGCAGTCGAAGGCGTGGAACACCGCCTCGTGCCCCGCACGCAGTGGCTCGAGCGCCTCGAGTCGCAACCGGATCACCTCGTAGTAGCTCGCGAGCCTTCGCCCTGTCTCCTCCGCCGGCGTGGCGGGTGCACGCCACGGTCCGGGACGGTCCGGGCCAGCGACCCCTTGACCGGAGGGCACAAAGAAGTCGTCGGTGTGGACCAGGCTTGCCCCAGTCGTAGCGCAAAGGCTCTCCGCAGCCGTCGACTTCCCCGAGGCGCCGTGCCCGTCGATCGCGACGACGGTCACTCCCCCGCTCGCGTCACGCCAGCGCGTCAGCGCGGCGACAGCAACGACGAGCTCGTCTGCCAGGCCGCTGGGTCCCTCCCGCTCACGGCCCGAGCGGTCGCGACGGCCAGGGGCTCCGGTCACAGTGCTAGCTTGCTTCGCCTGTGACGAGGAGGTCGACGGCGACATATTTCTGTTATACCGATCGTAATACTCGGGAATCAAAGGGGACCACTCGTGTTCCTCGGCGCATTGCCCCGACATCGGCCTGAAAGCAGTCTCGTAGCTGCACGCGGCTGACCTGAAGTTACCTGCGATCTATTCTTGGGCCACCGCGGCCAGACGACTGGGGACTGAGCAATGACACCATTGAATCATTCGAGGAGAGCCTCGCTGGTCGCTCGCCGGACGACGATCCTCGTCACCATCGTCGTCCTCGCGGGCGCCCTCGGATTGACCGGCTGCTCGATCATCAAGGCCACGCACAAGCTGTTGCACGGGGTCGCGGCCGTCAAGTCGTTGACGAGCAAGGTGAAGACCGGTGACTTGACGCACTACGAAGTGACCTATGTGACCACGGGCAGCCCCCCGACGACGATCGAGTACGCCGACGCGCCCCCGCACGACTTCGCGTTCGACACCACGGTGGGGGGTCATGGGGTCAGGTTCATCCAGAGCTCGGCAGGTGCCTTCGCCTGCAACCAGTCGTCGTCATCCGCCTCAGGCTCGCCCAGCGGATGGTCGTGCCTGCAGCTCAAGGGGACGGCCCTTGACCCGTACCGTGCCACCTACGCCCTCTACACCGGCGCGTACTGGATCGCTTTCCTCAAGGTCTATTCGACAGTCGCGGGACTGGCAGGCGTCTCGATCAACTCGACCAACATGACCGTCAACGGCTTCAAGCTCCAATGTGTCGTCATCACCGGTAAGAAGAGCACCGCCACGAGCAAGTGGTGCGTGACGTCACAAGGGATACTCGGCTACGTGAGCGTGTCGAGCCACGGCTCGGCCTTCGAGATAAAGAGCTACTCGCCCTCCCCGCCGTCCTCGCTGTTCAAGTTGCCCGCTGGAGCCACGGTGACGACCATTCCCGCGGGCACCTCTTAAGCCGTGACACAACCGCCGTGTGCGGAATAGCCGGCTTCACCGGCCGCGACCCGGAGCTGCTCGCGGCGATGCTGGCCTCGATCGAGCACCGCGGGCCCGACTCGTGGGGCGCCGAGGTGGGCGAGGAGTTCACCGTCGGAATGCGGCGGCTCTCCATAGTCGACATCGAGGGCGGAGAACAGCCGATCCGCTCCGAACAGACCGGCTCCTGCATCGTGTTCAACGGGGAGCTCTACAACAACGCCGAGCTGCGCCGGGAGCTGGTTCGCGCGGGGCATCGTTTCGTCTCGGACCACTCGGACACCGAGACCGTGCTGCGCGCCTACGAGGAGTGGGGCACTTCGTGCGTCACCCACTTGACGGGGATGTTCGCCTTCGCGATCGTCGACCCGCGCTCTAGGGAGATGTACCTCGCCCGCGACCGGCTGGGCATCAAGCCGCTCTACTACCACGCCACGCCGGGCCGGTTGTGCTTCGCCTCGGAGCTGAAGGCCCTCTTCCAGGACCCACGCATTCCGCGCGCCCCGGACATGGGCGTCCTGTACCGGTTCCTCCTCCACCGTGTGCACGACGCCGGAGAGGAGACCTTCTTCGCGGGCGTCAAGCGTCTGCTGCCCGGCCATTTCATGACCGTGTCGCAGGACGGCCGGAACACGATGACGAGGTACTGGGCACCCGAGGTCAACCCCGAGTTCTCCTCGTCGCGGACCGACTCCGAATACGCCGAAGACTTCGAAGAGCTCTTCGAGCGCGTGATCCGCCGGCACATGATCGCGGATGTGCCCGTCGGCGTGTCGCTGTCGGGAGGGCTCGACTCCAGCGGCGTCTCATCGGTCATGGCCTCGCTCATGGGCTCGGGCGCGGACACGCACACCGAGGGCTCGTTGCACACCTTCTCAGCGCTCTACCCGGGCCAGAGCATCGACGAGAGCGACTACGTGCACTCGGTCGAGGCATACGTGAAAAGCGTCCCTCACTACGCCTATCCGACCGTGGACGAGTTCTGGGACGAGATCGCAGAGTGGGTGTGGTACCAGGAGGAGCCGACGATCTCGTCGGCACCGTACGCCTACTACTGCGTCTACCGCATCGCCAAGGGCCGCGTGAAGGTGATCCTCTCGGGAAACGGCGGAGACGAGCTGCTCGCCGGGTACCTCCCCTACTTCCGCACCTACTTGAGCTCGGCGATGGACCAACGCCACTTCCTGGCGGCGATCCGGGAGGTCGTGCTCGGGCGGGACCTGTACACCAAGTACGCCCGGGAGCTGGCCGCGACACGCCGGCCGGGCGGACCTCGACCCTTCTCGATGCCCGAGTTCCTCACCGCCACGCCGGCCGTCCTCGCCGAGTTCGACTACCGCCCAAGCCGCAACCTCAACCTCCGGCTGGCCGACGACGTGCTGCGGTACTCGACACCCAACCTTCTGCGCTACGAGGACAAGAACTCCATGGCCTTCTCGATCGAGTCCAGGGTGCCCTTCCTCGACCACGACCTGGTCGAGTTCATCTTCCAGCTCCCGGTCGACCAGAAGATCAAGAGGGGGTGGAACCGGTACGTGTACCGTCAGGCCATGAAAGCAAGGATGCCCGAGGTCAACCGGACGAGGCGGTCCAAGATCGGCTTCACGAACCCGGAGGCCGCATGGACGCGCGAGCGCGCCCCTCAGATACGGGAGGTCTTCTCCTCGAGCAGATTGTCGTCACGGGGGATATTCGACTCCGGCCGCCTCCTCGAGGAGTTCGACGCATGGCTGGGGGGCAAGCCGGGTGACGGCCTCGCGTTCTGGCGGGTGCTCGTGACCGAGCTGTGGCTGCGGCGCTATGTCGACTCGCCGGTGATGGTGCGATGAGGTCTCGACTGATCGGGAGGCGTTGATGCCAGGGCCCGCCGGCAACCCGCCGCCCGTCCAGCTCGACGGGTGCACCTGGGAACGAGCCTTGGTGCAGACACACCTCATCCACATCAAAGAGCCCCTCGAGCCCCTTCTCGATGCGCACGTCCGGCCCTTGCTCTGCGAGGGCGACTGGGTGGCGTTGTCGGAGAAGGTCGTGGCGATATCCGAGGGGAGGGTCATCCACCAGTCCGTGGTCCGGCCCGGGCCGCTCGCCAAGCTCATCGTCAAGGGCACGAGGAAGTACGAACACGACGTCGCATTCTCTGATCCTCGCAAGATGCAGGTCGCGATCATGCAGACCGGGTCTGCGCGAGCTGCCTTCGCCATGGTGGTCGGCGGCGTGACGAAGCTGTTCGGACGCCACGGCGACTTCTATCGCATCGCCGGCCACCGCATCGCCGAGATCGACGGCTTCAACCCGGACACGGTGGCGCCGTTCAACGAGTTCGCGATGCTCGGGCCGGCCGACCCGGACAAGGCCTGCGCGTCCTACGCCGCTTTCCTCGGCCACCCGGTGGTGATCATCGACGGGAACAACATCAACGTCGAGGTGCTCGGGATGAGCGACGACATGCCGGTCGACAGGGCGGCCGCCCGGCTCATCCTGCTCGACAACCCGATGGGTCAGGGCGAGGAGCTGACGCCCTTCGTGGTCGTCCACCTGGCCGGGACCAGTGGCGACCAACAGGCGGGGACGATCGGCTGACGACACTGAGTTGCGCACGGCGACACCGGGTCACCGTGACGCCGGGTCACGGCATGGCCTCCGGGGTCCGGCCAGCCATGGGCACGGCGTCGACCGTGATCGAGTCGATCTCGGCCAGGTCGGCCTCGGTCCAGGGCCCCAACCGGCTCGCGCAGGTGCCCGGGCCGGCGTGATCCCACGATGGCAACCTCCACCGCAGGATTCGCCAAGGTCCAGGCGACCGCGAGCTGACCGACACTCGCCCCGCGCAAGCTTGCGACAGACCGCAACTCGTCGACCACGGCGCGATTGCGGCGGAAGGGCTCGCCGGTGAACGTGCGGTTGCCCGAGCGCCAGTCGTCGGCTGGGAAGACGGTTCGCAACCGGTGCCGCGTGGTACGAGCCCGCCGGTGGTTCGCCGGTCGTACTCGACCCGGGCGACGCGGCGATCGCACACCCAGACGATGAGCACGTCGCGATCGAGGACCTCAACACCCCGACCCGGGTGCTCGCAGTTTGTCGCGTACGTCTGTTGGCCTGTGACGGGCGGCCAGCCGGCCCCGACGATGTTCTCCTCGGGCCGGCTCGGCCTCTAGCGTGACCGCCGGCGCTCAGGCGACAGTTTCCCCCGCCGTCGCCTCCTCGGCTTCGAGCGTGACCGCTACCGCATGGACAACGGCCGCGATCCTGAGCGCCTCGTGGACCTGGTCCTTGCCGACCCCTTGGTCGCGAAGCGTCCGCTCGTGGGCGGCGAGGCAGCCCCCGCAGCCGTTCACCGCGCTCACGGCAAAGCACCAGAACTCGAAGTCGGCCACGTCGACGTCCCCGTGGGTGCCGATCACCTGCATCCTCAGCCGTGCGGGAATGTCCTCGTAGCCCGCCGCCCCGGCGTCGGCTAACAGGTGCTTGCTCCGGTAGTAGACGTTGTTCATCGCCATGACGGCCGCCGCCGCTTTGGCCGCCTCGAAGGCCTCGCCCGAGAGATGCTCCTTGGCCTCGCCGGCAAGCTCGACGAGCGCCCGTCTCCCGCGTGACGCGATCGCCGTCGCCAGCACCGCGCCCCAGAGGCGTTGCTCTGGCAACCTCGACACGGCGATGGCCGAGTCGAGGTTGAGCCGGATGTCCTTGGCGTAAGGCGGCAGCGCCTCTTTCAGCGCGGGGACGCCCATCAGGCGACCGTGCTCATGAGCGCTTTCGCGTCGATGGTCGCCGCGCCCTTGTGCCAGTTGCAGGCGCACAGCTCGTCGGTCTGCAAGGCGTCCAGCACACGGAGCACCTCCTCGACATTGCGCCCGACAGACCCGGCCGTCACCATGACGAACTGGATGATCCCCTCAGGGTCGACGATGAAGGTCGCCCGCTCGGCGACGCCGTCAGCGTTGAGCACCCCGAGCTCGGCGACGAGCTTGCGGTCGAGGTCCGAGAGCATCGGGAAAGGAAGGTTCTTCAGGTCCTCGTGCTGGTTACGCCAGGCGTAGTGGACGAACTCGTTGTCGACCGAGCCCCCTAGCACCTGCGCGTCGCGGTCGGCGAACTCGGGGTTCAGCCGCCCGAACTCGGCGATCTCGGTGGGGCAGACGAAGGTGAAGTCCTTGGGCCAGAAGAACATGACCCGCCATTTGCCCTTGTAAGTGGAGGAGTCGATCGTCGTGAAATAGTCCTCGGGCGCGTTCGCCTGGACGGCCCTCAGGTCGCCGGGGACGAGCGCGGTGAGGGAGTACTCCGGGAAACGGTCACCGATACCAAGCATGGGGTCTCTCCTTGAGGTTGGGTCTTGCGCGCGCGTGCCACTCTGCTCGGCACCATCCGAGCGAGCAAGCCAGCGCTCGTTCCTGAGGTTACCGAGAGTACGGCGCGCACCCTCCTCGTCGGTGCCCGGCCGCGCTATACGCCCATCGCCACGGCGCTCGTCGCGTTGCCGACGTTAAGTGCAGCGCCGAAGGGGTGGATCGTCCCGTCCGACGAAACGAGCCAGTAGCCCTTCCCATCCGGCGTGGCCGCGATCCCTACGACCGGTGCGCTCAGTTTGCTTCCCGCGATCGACCCGTGGGAGTGGGCGTCGCCGAAGTGGTACACGCTCCCGTTTGCACAGGCGAGCCAGTAGCCCTTCCCATCCGGCGTGACCGCGATCCCTACGATCGGTGCGCTCAGTTTGCTTCCCGCGATCGACCCGTAGGAGTGGGCGTCGCCGAAGGCCGTCACGGCGCCGTCGCTGGAAACCAGCCAGTAGCCGTTGCCGTCGAACGACGACGCTATGCCAACGACGTCAGCGCCCTTGGGCAGTTTGCCTGCGTAGGTCTTTGCGCCGCCGAAGGCACGCACGTCACCGCTCTTGATGACAATCCAGTAGCCCTTGCCGTCGGGCAGCGACGCGATACCGCTGACGTTTCTCGTCGATGCCTGCCCGAAGAAGCCGGTATCGCCGAACGGTGTCACCGCACCAGTCGTCGTCACGACCCAGTAGCCGAGCCCGTCAGGTATCGTGGCGACGCCGGCGGCCTCGGCGCCTTCGCCGTCGATGCCCCCGTGCGACAGGATGTCGCCAAAGCCGAGGACCGCACCGTCGGGGGTCTCAACGAGGTAGCCATCGTCACCGAGAACAGGCGTGACCGGGTTCGACACGCCCGGAAGACCGGCACCCTTGTTGGAGATCGCTCTTACGCTGAAGGTCCAGGTGGCACCGGCCTGCAAGTCGGCGTAGGTCAGGCTCCTCGCTGTTGACTTGACCGCTTCGCCCACGCTCGGCAGCCCCGGCGACGAAGCGGACACGGTGTAGCCCGTGACCGGGCTGCCGCCGTTGATTGCTGGTGCCACCCACTTCACCGTTGCGGTGCCGGGCCTCGTCGTCGCCGTCACTTCGGTCGGCGGGCTCGGCGCGCTCGGCGTGTAGGTGTAGAGGATGGAATTGCTGAGTCGCCCTGCGGGGTCAAGGAGGCTCTCGACCGTCGCGACTCTCACCGATACCTTCGTGCCTGCCTGTCCCGGTGGGGCGAGGACGACCACCTGGTTGGTGGTGCCGCACGTCAGCAGCGCCTGCGTGTTCGAGACCTCAAAGGTCATGACATTGCCGAAGTACACCGCCGCAACGCAACCGAGGTTCGCCCCGTCTATGACCACGTCGTTTCCGCCCTGAGCGGGTCCGGTGGCCGGCGCCAGCTTGTCGATGCCGGGGTTGCCTGGTGGGTAGACCAACAGCTCGTCGGTATCCGGGTTGTGGCTACAACTCGTGACCGAACAGACCTCGACATCGGTGACCGCCGGGTTCTGCGCGACCGACTCGGTGGTGATGGCCTTGTCACTCTTGACTGCGTAGTTGTACTGGGTGCCGAGCGAGAACCCGGTCAGGTTGTCTACGAATCCGATGGGCCCGACGGCCTGGAGCAGCCCGGCACCGCCGATGTCAATCGGCGTCCCGCAGCCCGAGCTGGGCGGCGGGCTGGTGCAGGCGACCGAGTCGGGGACCCCGGCCAAGCCCGTGACCGGGTTCTCGACTGCCGACACGTTCGGCACACCGGCGTAGACGATGTTGCTTAGGTTGGACGCGCCAGCGATCGACGCGAACCCGACCGGGAGCGTGAACGGCCCCAAGGTCGGCGGCTTGTCGGCCGTGGGGAGACTCGGCGCGATCAGCTCCATGGATGTCCCGGTCGCCGCGACCGGGTAGGCGACGGAGTTCTCGTTGATGGTGGGCAAGCCCAAAAGGGCGTATTCGAGGGTCAGTTCGTTCATGCCCGTGCCCTCGACTGTGATCAGGTTGGCCGGCAGGCCGCCGAACTCGCTCGCGAGCAAGCCCGCGTTGCACTTGGCACTCGGCGGTGAGACACAATTCTTCAGATCGGCGACCGTGCCGGTCGATACCGACGTGACCGTCGGCTGCGGGACGTAGTCGAATTCCGTCGGCTGCGGCTCCTCCTCGTACCCCGCCGGAATGATGAGCCCACCCATGCTGTCGTAGTTGAGTGCACCCTCGTACGGCGGCAGGATCGTGCTCTTCGCGCTCGAGCCGTTGGCGTTGGTGACCACGACCTGCACCTGGCAGATGTCGTTGGTGGCGTTCTCACCTGTGTACACGCCTTTGTACACGCCAGTTGTCGGAAGCGCTGCGCACGATGTCTGTGTCGAGTAAGCAGGCGGGATGAGCGTGATCTCGTACGGTGTCTTGACGGTGAAGCTCGGCACCGTCACCCCACCGAAGCTGACCTTCGTCGCGCCGGTGAACCCCGAGCCGTAGATCGTGACCGGCGCCGGCGCCGATTCCAACCCACCGAAGGGGCCAACGCTCGTGACGCTCGGGATCTGCGACGGTGTCGAGTTCTTGTCCACATACTCGAACTCCGACGCCGCGCTCGGGACGCTCGACTCCCCCTTCTTCAACGTCACGACCACCGTGGCCGGCCCGGCGCCGTCCTGGGGGCGCGGAGAGCCGGGCGGCGTGGTCATCGCAGCCGAGGGGAACCTGGCCGTGAGAGCGGTGTTGCTCGTGACGCTGACATCTGTCGCGTGGGCCGTTCCTACCTGGACACTCGCGACATTCGGGCTGCCGGCCGTGCCAAAGCCGGTTCCCGAGACCGTTACCAGGTAACCCCCCGCGGTCGACCCCGACGACGGGCTGAGCCCGGTCAGGGTGACCGGGGCGTAATGCCCGGAGTAGTCACACATGTAAAAGGCGAGGGCGTTTCCCCCAGTCGGCGTTGTGAGCTGCGGTGACCCGAGGCCGGACGCCATGTCGAAGCCGGCGCGCGCCGGAAAGACGAGGCCGTTGTCGAGGCCGAAGTCGTCGTTGTTGCCCGAGACGATGTCGTTGAAGGACCTGGAGTAGGCGGTCGGGTTGGCCGCGATGCCGTAGAGGATCGGGCTGACAAAGCCCACGTCCGGTACCCCGTTGATCTTGTTGCTCGAGCAGGTCTGCGACGCATTCACGAGGGCGAGCAATCCCGCCCAGATCGGGGTCGCCGACGAAGTGCCCCCGATCGTCGCCCACCCGTTCGGGTTCCCATAGCCGAGCGACTGTCCGTAGATGGTCACGGCGCCAGTGAACTCATCGGCCTGCGCGGAAACGTCGGGCGTCTCGCGACAGGGGGTCCCCGACGGGAGACCGAGCGTTCCGTCACAGAAGCTCGGCGTCGTAAACGGTGCCGACTCGCTGGCCGTGCTCGTCTCAAATGCCTCCGCGTTCTCGACGTCGTCCGAGTTCTCCGGGGTGTTGGCGACCAGCTGCTGCCAGCTCGGCATCGCCCAGGACTCGGAGATGCCGCCGCCGCCGGCGCCCCATTCCGCGCCGTCGTTCCAGACGTGTTCCAAGGGCGGCTGGGTGGCGTCGTCGATCGTGGTGCCACCGACGGAGACGACATAGGGCTGGCTGGCGGGATCAAGGACTGAGAGCAGGTTCTGGCCTGCGGGCGGAGAGACGAAACGGGACTCGTTGCACTCGTCGTTACCGGTGTCTCCTGCCGCAGAGAGGATCGTCTGACCCTGGGCGGCCGCCTGCTCGAAGAGGAGGTTCTCGGCCTCCTGAGTGCCAGGCTCGGCAAGCTGCGCCAGCTGCTCGCAAATAGCCCAGCTCGAGGTGACGATCTGGTCGGTGTCGTTGTTCACGATTTGCGAGTACTCGTCGATCCCCCCGAAAGTGGTGTTCGGGGCTTCGTAGACGTCGATGTTCGCCTCGGGTGCGATCGCCGAGACGTCCTCGATGTCGAGGGTGGACTCGTCGTTCTCGCTACCGGAGCCGGGCTGGAGCTCACCGCCGTCCACGGGGATGACCGACAGCAGGCTGCCGGTGAGCTTGCCGTTCTTGCCCGACATCAGTGCTGCCTCGGTCGCACCGAAATAGCAGGTGTCGAACGCCTCGATGTCGGTCGCCAGGAACGGCTGCAGCTCGTAGACGGCGACGTGCTGACCCTTGCCGAAATCCCCCGAACGATAGAGGCCGAAGGCGCCGTAGGCGTTTGCGATCTGGTCATCGGTCAGGCCACCCGAGGTCTCCGCTTCCTCTTGGGCCGAGGCGCACGGGGTCGGCGAGCCCGCCGTGTGCGGGAACGTCGTTGCCTTGGCCGTGGGAAAGCTGCGCTGCACCGAGACCGGGCCCGGCCGGACATAAGCGGGCCGGACGTGGACCAGATCGTCAAGGCCGACCACCGAGGCCACTGAGCCGGCGATAGTCGATGGCACGCGCACCGCAGACGTCGTCGCCTGGCCGATCGTGCCGTCGGCCAGCCGGTAGCGCTCGATCTTGGTGCCAAAGGCGGTCTCGACCGTGGCGGCAGAGCCGGAGAAGCTCACGAGAAGGCCGTCGCGCGACACACTGGTGACGCGGAGGCCCTCCGCTGTCAGCTGCCCCCTGACGGCCGCGACCGTCGCCCGTGTGGGGCCGAACCGCTGGGCAAACTGCCCGGGCGCCAGGTACTGATGGAAGAGGGGCGAGCTCTTGTCCGTCACCGCGGCAATGAAGCTCGTGAGCGCAGCCTCGTCAGAAGGCCGGAGCACGACGATGCCGCTCTCCGTCGAGCTCGCCACCACCGGACCCAGCGCGCCATCGCCGAGGGGGATCCGAGGCGCGGCTGTGATCGCCACCATCGAGGTAGGCCGCGAACTGGCGCCTGCCAATGCAAACGGCAGCACCGCCAGGAAGGGAGCGCACGTGAGCAGCGCAGCGCCCGCGGTGACGAGCCGCCCGGACCCGCTCCGGCGCGGGCCCCGCACCGATCCCGGTCCGCTCGGGTTGTCTCGGCCTTGCCTGAAAGCTCTTCCCCTCGACACGGTGACCCCTCTCATGGGCGTGCCCGGGCGCGCTGATACGCCTGGTGATCGACCCTTGGAAGCGCTTTCTAGCGCTGTTGGCAGGGCCGGTCAACAGTCGAATGTGACAAACGTGTCGTTCATGCGCGGCGACGCAGCGCTCCCAACGACCGGTCGCGAGCGCTGACGGGCGTTCTCAGCTGAAGCACAGGACGCGAACGTGCCGCAATCTGTCGGCTACGAGGCGCCAGGTCGACCCACTGTCACTGGAGCGGAAGACTCTACCGTCGCGCGTACCGAGGGCGACCTGGCCGGCAGATGCCGCGACGGACCCGGTGTCGAGGTTGAACGGGAAAGACTCCGGAAGACCGCCGGAGCACAGCTCGAAGGAATCCCCGAGGCGGCATCTGTACAGGCGGCCATCGGTCGTGTCGGGGCCGGTCGAAGCGGTGACAAAGGCAGTGTCGCCGTCGAGTGCGACCGCTCTCGAGTAGGCGGCGTGCAGGCCGTCGGTCGTCCACTGCCATGTGTCACCGCCGTCCTTGCTCCACCCGAAGCCGATCGCCGCCGCGACTGCGACGCTGCCGCTGTCCCCGGCGACGACTTCGTGGACGTCTGCCTCGGGTGGGATGACGTCTTGCCAGGATACGCCGCGGTCGCTCGATCGCCACACGCCCCCGACGTGCACGTTGGCGAACCAGACCTCGGCGCTCGTGACGGCGATCGACCGCAGGTCAGGCGTGGATGCAGAAGGGTTCTTCCATGCATCTCTGCCTGCGACTGCGTCGAAGGAGGAAAGCTCGCCGACGAGGCCGTCACGCGACACGGTGAGCAGATGGGCCCCTTCGAGCCCGACCAGCAGGCCGCCTCCGGACACGGCCGCCAGACTCTGAGCAGTCGCGCTCGGCAGACGCACAAGCGGCGACACGTCGAACTCCTCGAGCGCGACGATGCGCTCTCCGTCGAGGAGGCTCCACACCGGTCTCGAGCTGGACGGCAACAAGCTCCCGACGCCCCCGGTGAACGAGCCGACCGCCAACGCCGTGACGGACACGTCATCCGCGTAGGAGTACGACCGGTCAAGGTCCTCCAGATGAGCTGTGGTCCCCACGAGCAGCATGCCGGCCTCCTCCACCTCGTGCGACTTTGGCAGTCACCGATGTACCAGGTTCTTGTACCACGCGCACCGCGAACGCCGCGAACGCCGCGCCGGCCAAGGTTCGCAAGATTCCGACGTCGAGATCGCCACACAGCGGCAGCGGCTGTCGACAGTCGCCTCAAGCATCGTCCCAAGCAGGCGACGAAGAACCGCGAACCCTCAACCCAAGCCCGCCTTCCGGCGCGCTCAGGCCAGGAAATGCGAAAGGCCGATGAGATGTTCGATCTTGAGGGGGGACCGAGTGGCCCATCCAGGTGACCCGGAAGAGCGCGTCCCGCCAATACTCTCTGTCGGACCTACGAGACCCTTGCCAGAGCTTGGAGAGGAGCACAGATGAGCAACGTGCGAGTGCTGGTTGGCACACGAAAGGGCGCATTCGTCCTGACATCGGACGGCAAGCGCCAGGATTGGGACATAAGTGATCCCTATTTCCCGGGCTGGGAGATCTACCACGTCAAGGGTTCTCCCGCCGACCCCAACCGGCTCTATGCCTCGCAGTCCAATGGCTGGTTCGGGCAACTGGTCCAACGCTCCAACGACGGTGGAACAACATGGGAGCCGGTAGGCAACCAGTTCCGGTACGAGGGCGTGCCCGGCACACACCAGTGGTACGACGGCACGCCGCACCCGTGGGAATTCGCACGGGTCTGGCACCTCGAGCCATCGCTGAGCGATCCCGACACGGTGTTCGCCGGCGTCGAGGACGCGGCCCTGTTCCGTTCGACCGATGGCGGTCAGAACTGGCAGGAGCTCCCCGGACTCCGCGGCCATGGCACGGGGTCCTCGTGGCAGCCGGGAGCCGGTGGGATGTGCCTGCACACGATCATTGTCGATCCGAGTGACGCCGAGCGCCTCTTCGTCGCCATATCGGCTGCTGGCGTCTTCCGTACCGACAACGCCGGCGAGACGTGGCGTCCCGTGAACCGGGGTCTTCGCTCCGAGGGCATCCCAGACCCGGACGCGGAGGTCGGCCACTGCGTTCACCACCTCGCCATGCACCCGTCGCATCCAAACGTGCTGTATATGCAGAAGCACTGGGACGTGATGCGAAGCGACAACGCTGGCGAGTCCTGGGAAGAGGTCAGCGGAGACCTGCCGACCGATTTCGGTTTCGCCATCGACGTCCATGCCCATGAGCCGGACACCGTCTACGTGGTCCCCATCAAGAGCGACTCGGAGCACTTCCCGCCCGACGGGAGGCTGCGCGTCTTCCGCAGCCGGGCCGGCGGCAATGAGTGGGAGCCGCTCACCAAGGGTCTCCCGCAGAGCGATTGCTACGTGAATGTGCTCCGCGACGCCATGGCCGTGGACTCGCTTGACGCGTGCGGCGTGTACTTCGGCACCACCGGGGGTCAGGTCTACGCGTCGGCCGACGCCGGTGACAGCTGGGCGCCCATCGTCCGGGATCTACCGGCCGTGCTGTCGGTCGAAGTTCAGACGTTGCCATGATCCGGGTCGTGCTGCCTGCACATCTGCGGACGCTCGCACAACTCGACCGCGAAGTGGAGCTCGAGGTCACCGGTAAGCCGACCCAGCGATCGTTGATCGACGCGCTCGAGGCACGCTATCCGGTGCTTCGAGGGACCCTCCGCGACCCGGTCACCCAGAAGAGGCGGGCGTTCGTACGCTTCTTCGCTTGCGAGCACGACCTGACACACGAGCCCCCGGACGCGCCGCTCCCCGAGGCTGTCGTGACAGGAACCGAGCCGTTCTTCGTCATTGGTGCGATGGCGGGCGGCTGACGGGTTGATCCCCGGTTGGCAAGCACGACCGGAATCTCGGAGGCCCTCGCCTGCATATCTGTGCCGTCCTCACCTGATCTGACGGGCGATCGGGACGCCGACGACCGTCTTGCCGGCTCGGACGACGACCATCCTTCCTCCGAAGCGACAGCTCTCGCCCCGGTTGACTTGGGACGTGAAGCCTGACACCCGGTCTCGGCACGATGAAGACAGGACCTCCCGGCTTCCTCGCGTCCGCTCTCCACAGCCCCACATCGCCGCTGTCTGCCACCCGCACGGCGCCTTTGGCGCATACCTCACCGAGGCCACGCATTCCGACAGCCCGGATCTCGCAGATCTCGACGTCGCCGCAAGTCGTCGGCCGCGGCGGCTGTGAGGAACATGCGAGGCTTGTCCGCACAGCTCGGCTAGCCCCCGGTGCGCCCTCTCTTCGGCAACCCGCCGGGCTCCCTGGCGATGCCGGGCAATGTTGATCTCCCAATGAGCGATGAGAGGACGGAGTACCTTGTTCGTCGACCTACCACTTGCCGAGCTTCGAGACTATCGACCTGAGGTCCACGAGCCTCCCGACTTCGACGAGTTCTGGACGCGCGAGATCGACGACGCCCGATCCCACGATGTCAACGCGCAGTTCAGCCCTGCACAAACCGCCATCCGCCATGCCCAGGTCTTCGACGTGACCTTCGCCGGTCATGGCGGCGACCCGATCAAGGCATGGCTACTCATCCCGCTCGAGGGAGCCCCGAATGAGACGGTGATCGTCGAGTACACAGGCTACGGCGGAGGTCGAGGCAACCCACTCGATTGGCTCACATGGAGCAGCGCCGGTTATCCACACCTCATAATGGACACCCGTGGCCAAGGCGGCTCCTGGCGAAGCGCCGAAACGAGCGATCTCGGTGACGGGGGCCAACCGAGCAGCCCTGGCTTTCTGACACGAGGTATCAGCGATCCTCGCGGCTACTACTACACAAGACTGTTCGTCGATGCCGCCCGGGCCGTCGACGCGGCCCGGCGTCACCCAGAGCTTGCCGGCCTGCGTATCGTCACGACGGGCTTCAGCCAAGGAGGAGGGCTTGCGCTCGCGGCTGCACACCTGGCAGAAGGCGTGTCAGCGACGCTGCCCGATGTCCCATTCCTCGCGCATCCACGTCGAGCCGCCCAGATCACCGCGAGCATGCCGTATGCCGAACTTGCGCAGTACTGCCGAGTCCACCAAGACGAGATCGAACAGGTATTCCAGACGATCTCGTACATCGACGTCGTGAACCACGCGAAACGCTGCGCTGTCCCGGCACTGTTCTCTGTCGGCCTGCTCGACGACGTTGCGCCCGCATCAACCGTCTTCGCCGCCTTCAACCACTATGCGGGTCCGAAGGACATCGCGGTGTACAGCTTCAATGGCCACGAGGGCGGCGGCACAACGCATCTGCTGAAACAGCTTGACTTTCTCGCTGCAGGAGAGAAGGGCCAGCGTGAATTCGCTCCACTACCTCGACTCCAAGCCGGAGGTCATAGCTGACTCAAGGTCAACTCATGAGGTTTGGGGGCAGAAGCTGCCTGCGAACCGGAGCGCACGACGGTGGAGCGGACGAGGGTGTGAGAAATCAGGAAATCCTTCCACCCGGCGCCAACGTAGGAACAGTGATGAACTACGAGCAGCGGGCGTCAGATCGTTGGCAGCGTCTCGGTCGGCTCGCGGGGTCGGGTCTCATCGCCGCGGCCGGGGCCATTCATCTCGACTTGTATCTGACCGGCTACCGGTCGATCCCGACAATCGGTCGGCTCTTCCTGCTCCAGGTCATTGTCGCTTTCGGCCTCGCTGTGCTGATCGCCGCGACGCGCAGCCGGCTCGGCGCGGCGACGGGCGCCGGGTTCTCGATATCGACCCTCGGCGGCTATCTCCTTTCTCTTTGGACCGGCCTGTTCAGCTTCAAGGAGACGCGTACAACGGCCGGCATCGTGGCTGGGGTGATCGAGATAACTGCGTTCGCTCTGCTGGCCTTTGTCGTCGTCGACCCACGAGGTCGACTGGGAGCCAGTTCGGCACCTCCGACCCGGTCGCACGCTGACCGGGTGCGCACCGGCATCCGGCGCCTCGAGGCGGTCATCGCGGCCGTGTCGCTCGTTGCCATGGCGATGCTCGGGATCGCCGTGGCATCTGCGGGCGGCGCCAGCTCGCCGTCTGTCGGCGGACGGGTCAAGCTGATGACCGCGCACGTCCGCGGCACGACCGTGCTCACCAACGCGAAAGGCTTCACGCTCTACTGGTTCGCTCCCGACGGCTCGTCCAGCTCGCGTTGCTACGGGAGTTGCGCCGCCTACTGGCCTCCTGTCACCGGGACGCCGACGGCCGGCCCGGGCGTAACCGGCAAGCTCGGCACCATCAGGCGGTCTGACGGCTCCATGCAGGCAACATACGATCACCATCCGCTATACACCTACATCGGCGACTCCGCCCCACGCCAGGCCAACGGTAACGGGCTCGACCTGAACGGCGGCCTGTGGCACGAGGCGACCGCTTCCGGCGCAGGCGCGTGACCTCGGCTTTCTGGTCGGACCTGGCCTTTGTTGGAGCGGACCACGGTCACCGCCCTCGTCGTTTCATGAAGCCTGAGCGTCCGGGGATCGCGTGGAGAATCATCCCGTCTGGCGGTGCCTGCCGTCGTCGCGATACGCGAAGTGCCGCCATCGCAGCTTCATGGAAGCGTGTGAATGTGAATTCGCAGTCCACCCGACCCAGTAGGAGGAAGAACCATGTTGATGAGAACCAAGCGGTTCGCCCTTGTGGGAGCAGCCCTGTCGGCCGCCAGCGCGGTTGGCGTCCTCAGCTTCGGCACTGCCACGGCGACTCCGATAAGCACGTCCTTCGTGCTGCACTTCATCGCGGTGAGGACTTCGATGTCCACGCCGACGCTCACGGGTGCCTACTACGAGTCCGACGTCGAAGTTGCCTCGGGTTCATCGGTCGGCCAAGAGGTCGCTTCTTGTGTTTCCAGCACGACCGCAGTCACCTGTGATGGAGCCTTCGCCAACGCGAACGGGATAATCGAGGCACACTTCACTGTCAGCACCAGCACCGGAGCGTTGACCGGAACCATCCGGGGTGGCACAGGCGCTTACGCGAACGTGTTGGGCACGGTGAACGGTAGGCGGGTGTATGCGGGCGAGGCTGTCACAATCGTCGGCTCCACAAGGTTCCTGCCGCCCCCACCACCCATCACCCTGCCCACGCTCCCACCGATCACCGTGCCCTCGTAAGCCTCCTGCTTGCCGTAGCCACTGCTCGAACTGTGGCCGGGTAGCCAGCCAGGCCCCCCTTGGGCCGTTGGAACCCGGTCGCCGTTCAACCCCACAGCCATTGCCAGATGAGCGCGCAGTAGTTACGCAGCTCACCAAGCAGACCTCGATCGGATCACGGCAGGACAGATCACGAGATCCCGGCCGAGCTCGCCCTGAGCCTCCGGCGGGGGCATGGCGATAAGGAGAGGACCAACTGGCAAGATGGCGGGCATGGGAACGTTCAAGCTCGGCAGCCTCTCGAGCGTGCCGGCATCAGGCCGCCCCGATCTGTTGGCCGAGCCGACCCAGAGGGCACTGGCTGTGACGGGCTTGCTCGACGAGGTCGGGGTGGTCGAGATCGACCCGGCCCTCTCGGACACGGCCACGGCACAGCGCGAGTTCGGGCTTGAGCCCGACTCGCTCGCCAACTGTGTCGTCGTCGGCGGGAGGCGCGAGGGGATCGAGCGGCTGGCGGCCTGCGTCGTGCTCGCCACCACCCGCGCCGACATCAACAGGGTCGTCAAGCGGTTCCTCGACGTGCGCAAGGCGTCGTTCCTCCCGATGGATCGCGCCATGGAGCTCACCGACATGGAATATGGCGGGATCACGCCCATCGGCCTTCCGTCCGGCTGGCCTGTGCTCGTCGACCGTAGGGTCATCGAGGCCAATGTCGTTCTCATCGGGTCCGGTCTGCGCCGCTCCAAGATCCTGCTCCCCGGAGCGCTGCTCGCCCGACTGCCGGGTGTCGAGGTAATCGACGGGCTCGCCGTGTAGCCGGGCACTCGGACTTGCCTGTAACTGCTGCGCACGAGAGGTACGGCGGCTACCAGAGGAAGATTGGTCGCCGAGATCCCGCTCGTCCTGCTCGAGCCCGCCGACGGCGCCCCGGAGTGCTACAACTCCAATAGGGCCAGGTGGTCCCATGTCGCTGGCAAACGACAGGCAGCGCAGAGGATCGGTAGGTCCCGAGACTGCCGGGCCAGCTGCGATCAGTCGAAGCTCTCGATGAAGCTGTCCTCGGGTGCTCTCGGGGACATCTCACTTGGCGGAAGGGCTGGGCCCCCGACTGTTCAACTCGAAGAAGCCTCCCAAGAGGAAACAGCCGGTTGACCCCGAAGGCGAACACGACCGCCAAGGCTGGCCGAACACCGTGGGCGAGCTGGGGAACACCTCCGTGTGCCGGAACTGTGTCCCGGCATCTTCAGCAGTCCACATGGGCTTGCCATCGACGCCTCAAGCGCGCCTGTGATCCGACGGGTCATGGCGAGACCTCGCCACCTGACCGTGTGAGGACGATCGCCGAACCGGCATGAGGGGCGAGCAGCGCAGCCTCCGCGGCTGCGAGGAAGGCCACTACAGCTAGCAGAAAGAACGCCGCGCGAAAGGGCCCTCCCCCCGTGCTGGCGGCACCGACGAGATGGTCGAGCGGATCGCCGGCTCGAAGAGCGAGGGCTCCCACCGCCACGCCGAGGCCCATGGTCAACTGCTGGATGGTGCTCGAGAGCGTGTTCGCATTGCCCATTCCCTCAGGCTCCACGTCGGCGAAGACGATCGTGTTGTAGGCCGTGAAGCCGATCGACCGGAAGATCCCGCTGACAACCAGGACGAGCACGATCAGCACGAGCGGGGTCCCGGCGGTGAAGCTTGCGCAGAGCGCGAGGGTGAGGCCGGCTGCGCCCGCCGAGGTCATGAGCACCGTGCGGAAACCGAACCGGTGCAAGATCGGAGTGGTGAACGGCTTGATCGCGATGTTGCCGGCAAACACCGCGATGACGAGCATGCCCGAGCGGAGAGGGCTCCATCCGAAGCCGTTCTGGAACATGAGCGCCAGGAGGAAGGGCGCGGCGCTGATCGCCAAGCGGAAGAACGAGCCACCAAGGCTCGAAGACCGGAACGTCGGGACGCGGAGCACACTGAGGTCGAGGAGAGGGTGAGTGGTCCTTTGGAGGTGGACGACAGCCCACCAGATCAACAACCCCCCTACGCCGATGCCGGCTCCGACAGCGCCCCAGGAGACGTTGCCGTCGGTGACGAGCTCGAGTCCGTAGACGAAGGCACCCAGCCCGACACCGGTCAGCGCAAAGCCCCGCCAGTCCAGGCCCGTTGTCGGGCCTGGCCGCAGATCGGGCACGATGCGCACGGCGACAAGCAGGGCGATGAGGCCCAACGGGAGATTGAGGACGAAGATCCAGCGCCATGACGCATAGGTCACGAGCGCGCCGCCGAGCGCCGGAGCAACGACCGGTGCGACGAGCGCCGGCCAGGTGAGATACGCAATCACTCGGATGATGTCGGCCTTGCTCGCGGCACGCAGCACCACGAGTCGCCCGACGGGCACCATCATCGCTCCGCCCATGCCTTGCAGCACTCGTGCCGCCGTGAGCTCACCGAGGCTCGTGCTGAGCGCACAGAGGCCCGAGGAGACGGTGAACAGGGCGACGGCCACCGAGAACACCAACCGGGCGCCGAAGCGGTCCGCTATCCACCCGCTCACCGGGATGAAGACCCCGAGGGCGAGCAAGTAGGCGGTGATCACGACATTGAGCTCGACGGACGGGACTCCGAACGAGCGCGCCATGCGCGGCGCGGCGGTGGCGATGATCGTACCGTCGAGGTTTTCCATGAAGAACGCCCCGGCAACCAGGAGGGCGAGGCCGATCCAGACCGGTCGCTCCCTGCGTCTCCACGCCTTGCCGTGTCCTGCCTCGCCTTCTCGAGCGTCGCCGAGGTCCTGGGCGCCCCGGCCGCCGAGGTGGGCGAACCGCGCCGTCTTCCTCAACGCAACGAGGGGACGATCTGGACCGGGCGGACGCTCTCCGACTCGCCGAGGCTGATCATCGCCCGCACATCGTCCGCCGTCGCCCCTCGCGTCTTGCGCATGGCCTCCACTCGGCCATCCCCCACGACGACGAGACGATCGGTCAACTCCCGCACGTCGTGAACGTTACGCGCGTTCCGACATGCGGCGGACCCTTAGCTCGCCAGAAGGATCTGGAGCCCGCAAGGGTTGCCGCCCTTGTCCACCGCCAAGCCCTCCTCCTGCTCGAGGACGCGGTTGATCAGCTCGCCGGCCCAGTCGATGCGGACCCTGTCGATGTCGTACTTGTTGCCGCGATGCGCGGCCGGACGTATGGCGACCCGAACGATGTTCGCGCGGAGGACCGCGCGTTGCTCGGCCAGCGTCAGACCATCCCACCAGTCGACGAGGTCGTCAGTGCTGCCGGGACCAAGGCTGTCGACGGCGATGTCCCCCAGCAGGGCGAGCTGCTGCCGGCTGGGCTGTGGCCGGTCAATTTGTACTCCCCCGGTGACACGGAGAGCGCGAACCTTCCTCTCTTGCCGACGGTCGCCGTGAACTCTCGGCCAGCCGAGCTTCTCGCTGTCACTTGCCCCGGCAGAGCGACTGGGGCACCGATCGCCGGACCCCCTTAGGACGAGGGTTCCGGCGATTGTTCAGGCGACTTGGAGGGGGTGCGCGCTAGCCGGGGAGACTCGTAGGGAGTAGAGGATCGTCCTGGCCGCCATGCCGCTGTCCGCGAGGCCGATGGAGATGACGACGGGCTTCTCTCGCCCCGGCACTGTGACCCTGAGTACGAGAATCGAGTAGACGTAGCTTGCGCCAGCGGCGATACATGCGTGTACCACCTTGAGACTCAAACAATGAGACGACGCCGTGACGCTCGGGGCGTAGGGACCACTATCGATCTGGACGCCGTTAACCGGAAGTTGCGGCCACTGACCGATGAGAGGACAGGGTACTGCGTAGAACTTCTTGTCCGTGCTCAGCACAACTGCGTCCCCGAGTCCGAGTGCCACACCGGCGACGGAGCAGATCTGTCCGATACCCATCGCGTAGTTGGTTCGCTTGACGGTCCAGTCGAATGGCACGGAAAAAGAAAGGCCGTCAAAACTGACCGAGCGCCAGGACGCAGGTCGCCGCGGCGCTGGTCCCGCTGCAAGCACAATCCGCCGAGGCGATGGAGCAAAGGTGCTGAGGACCCCAAGCGCGTCGGGTCCGTTGGCTGCGACCTCCATTCCGAGGGCAGGTGAGTAGTAGCCGGGGACGCCGTTGACAGTGACCCGATACAGGCGCAGTCCGTCTTGCCGAACCGACTTGTGCCCCTGGAGTGACTCCGGCGAGAAGTACTGCGACCTCATGTACACGAGTGTCACCTGGGCACCGGGGGACTGATTACTCAGGCACGATTGAGACACAGCAACCATGCCGAGAAAGATGGTCCCTGTGCTCGCGAACACCCCGCAGTACTGCTCGTTAGGGTAGACGACAGAGAACGACCTCGGTACGGCAACTTGCGCGTCCTTGTAGGCGACTTCTACCCAGCCGCTGGCTAGCGACGGCCGGACAGCTGCCGACGATGGGTGTAAAGGTGCGGCTACAGCTGCGCTCGCGCAAGTCACGAGCACACAGGAAACGACGAGCGCCGCTGACAGGGTTCCTTTCATGACACCTCCTCCAATGACGAGCGGAAGCGGGTCAACCGCAGCGCCATCATCGTCAAGAAGCATGTCGACGGGCGTTTCGCGTACTGGCTCACGGGTACACCGTTAGAACCGTGTCGGTCCACGGACCGTTGCCCGTAATGAGGTGTAGGTCGCCGTCGCTCGGCACCGCAGTTATGTGCGGATTCTCGGTGTCGATACCGAGCAGCCGGCGGCTCCGAACCTGCACAACGCTCGCGATTGTTGCCCGCTCGGCACCGGCACATCCCGGATGCCTCTAACGAGGTCCCGACAACAGCCTGAGTTCCTGGCCACGCCTGACGGCAGCCCGGCGGTCGTTTACGCCGAGCTTCATGTAGATGTTCTTCGTGTGGGTCCGCATCGTGTTGAGAGATACCATCAGCTCGCGGGCAATGTCGGGCCCGCTCAATTCGGAAGCGAGGAGGCGGAGCACCTCCAGCTCGCGGTCGCTGAGCGCCTCGACGAGTCCCTGAGTCCTCACCGGGTGGTGCGATGGCGGTTCCCAGCCCGACAACAGTTCTGAGATGTAGTCAGTGGTGATGCCCCTCCGGGAGGCTTCCCCGAGTAGGGCCTTCATGGCGTGGCCCTCGTCGACGAACAGCCGGACGTAGCCCTCAGGCTCTGCTGCCGTCAATGCCTGCTCCAGCGCAACAAGGGCCGACGCCCTGTCGCCGCCGTCTGCGGCGGCGAGCGCCTCGAGGATCAGGATCTCGATGACGCTGCCCTTCCTGGTTCCCGCTTCGGCTGCCGCCCGAAGACGTCTGAGGAGACCCCCCGCGCCCGCCCTGGACTCCTCCGCCCTGCCGTCGGCCTTCGCAGCAGCGAGGACCAGCCCTGTCCTGGGCTTGATCGGTGGTCCACTCGTCTTCGCTGCCAACGTGGCCGGCATGTTCGGCGTGCCTCGTCACAACCTCGGCGTGTGTGTTGTCCCAGTCTTCGCTTGGGAGGTCTGTCTGGCCATCTTCCTGATCACCAAGGGGTTCCGGTCCACGGCTGCGACCCCGAGCGTGTTTTCGGATGAGCGGCAACCGCAGCTGACCGCCGCTTGAGCGCCACTTTCTCTCCTGCCCGTCTGCCACTTGGAGCGGACGACGGGATTCGAACCCGCGACCCTCACCTTGGCAAGGTG
>Ga0181518_10000953_pt1 | contig 30704 bp, 29 predicted proteins | sample PEATcosm2014_Bin_28_FD_119751 | JGI IMG/M metagenome (GOLD analysis project Ga0181518, IMG submission 119751) | Peatland microbial communities from MTU Mesocosm Facility, Houghton, MI, USA - PEATcosm2014_Bin01_60_metaG | ecosystem: Environmental > Terrestrial > Soil > Wetlands > Peat | place...
CCGGACCCCTTTTCTCCCATCTGGGTGGCCAGCTTGAGCCGCTGGCGCTCGCCGCCGGACAGCGTGGGCAGCGGCTGGCCGAGGCTGACGTATCCGAGCCCGACGTCGGTGAGCCGGGTCAGGATCCTGGTTGCGGGAGCGTTCTCGCCCTCGCCGGAGCCGAAGAACTCGCCCGCCACCACGACCGGCATCGAGAGCACCTCGCTGATGTCCTTTCCCGCGAACGTGTACTCGAGCACGTCGGCCTGGAACCGCTTGCCCTCGCACACCTCGCAGGGGGCAGCGACGCTCGCCATCATCGCCAGGTCGGTGTAGATGACGCCGGCGCCGTTGCAGTTGGGGCAGGCGCCGTCGGAGTTGGCGCTGAACAGCGCCGGCTTGACGCCGTTGGCCTTAGCGAACGCCTTGCGGATCGGGTCGAGCAGCCCCGTGTACGTCGCCGGGTTGCTGCGCCGGGAGCCCTTGATCGCCGCCTGGTCGACCGATACGACCCCGTCGCGGCCGGACACCGAGCCGCGGATCAGCGAGCTCTTGCCCGAGCCTGCGACGCCGGTGACGACGACCAGCACGCCGAGCGGGATGTCGACGTCGACGTCGTTCAGGTTGTGGGTGCTGGCCCCGCGCACGTCCAGAATCCCTTCCGGCGTCCGCACCGACTGCTTCAGGGCGGCGCGATCGTCCAGGTGGCGCCCGGTGATCGTGCCGCTGGCGCGCAGCCCCTCGACGGTGCCCTCGAACACCACCTGGCCACCGCCGGCGCCGGCGCCGGGGCCGAGGTCGACGACGTGCTCGGCGATCGCGATCGCCTCCGACTTGTGCTCCACGACCAGCACGGTGTTGCCCTTGTCGCGCAGCTGCAGCAGCAGGTCGTTCATCCGCTGGATGTCGTGCGGGTGAAGGCCGATCGACGGCTCGTCGAAGACGTAGGTGACGTCGGTGAGCGAGGATCCGAGGTGGCGGATCATCTTGACGCGCTGCGCCTCTCCACCCGAGAGCGTGCCCGACGGCCGGTCGAGCGAGAGGTAGCCCAGCCCGATGTCCACGAACGAGTCGAGCGTCGCCCCGAGCGCTTCAAGGAGCGGCGCGACCGACGGCTCGTCGAGTCCGCGCACCCACGCGGCGAGGTCGCTGATCTGCATCGCGCAGGCGTCCGCGATGTTGATCCCCTCGATCTTCGACGATCGGGGCTCCGCCCTGAGCCGGGTCCCGTCGCACTCGGGGCAGATGGCGAAGGTGACCGCCCGCTCGACGAAGGCGCGGACGTGCGGCTGCAGCGCGTCGATGTCCTTGGACAGCATCGACTTCTGGATCCTCGGGACCAGCCCTTCGTAGGTCAGGTTGACGCCGTCGACCTTGATCCTGGTCGCATCCTTGTAGAGCAGGTCGTTCAGCTCTTTCTTGGTGAACCTCCTGACGGGCTTGTCCGGGTCGAAGTAGCCGCAGCCGGTGAAGATCCGGCCGTACCAGCCGTCCATGCTGAACCCGGGGATCGTGATCGCGCCCTCGTTGAGCGACCTGGTCTCGTCGTAGAGCTGGGTGAGGTCGATGTCGTTCACCGAGCCACGGCCCTCGCAGCGCGGGCACATGCCGCCGAGGATGCTGAAGCTGCGCCTCTCTTTCGTCGTGCGCCCGCCGCGTTCGAGGGTGACCGCGCCGGCGCCGGAGATGGAGGCGACGTTGAAGGAGAACGCCTGGGGCGAGCCGATGTGCGGCTGCCCGAGCCGGCTGAAGAGGATGCGCAGCATCGCACCCGAGTCGGTGGCGGTGCCGACCGTGGAGCGCGCGTCGGCGCCCATCCGCTCCTGGTCGACGACGATCGCGGTCGTCAGCCCTTCGAGCACGTCGACGTCGGGCCGCGCGAGCGTCGGCATGAAGCCCTGCACGAAGGCGCTGTAGGTCTCGTTGATCAGCCGCTGGGACTCCGCGGCGATCGTGCCGAACACCAGCGAGCTCTTGCCCGAGCCGGAGACGCCGGTGAACACCGTCAGCCGCCGCTTGGGGATCTCGACGCTGACGTCCTTGAGGTTGTTCGCGCGCGCGCCGTGCACGCGAATCAGATCCTGGCTGTCGGCGGCGTGCGGCGCGGGGGACCGCGCGCGGGTTCTCGTGGCTGTGCTCATAGTGTCTCCTTGCTAGGCGTGGTCGCCCACCGGGTCCTGGAGCAGCCCGAGGACGTTGCCGTCGGGGTCTGTGAAGGTGGCCACCAGGCGCCCGCCGCCGACGTCGTGCGCGGGTTCCTTGACGGCGGCGCCGGCGGCGGTCACCTCGGCCAGCTTCGCCTCGATGTCCGGGACCTCCCAGAACGTCACCGGCGAGGTCATCCCCTGCGGCCCACCGCCGGGCACCAGCCCGATGTGCTGGCCCTCGACGTCGAAGCCGACGTAGTAGGACGAGTCGGCCTGCGGCGCGATGCCGAGCAGGGCTTCGTACACCGCCTTGGCCTGCGGCAGGTCGGACACGGGATGCAGCACGGTCTTGATTCCCATGGTGGAAGAGCCGGTCATGGTCGCTCCTGAGGTCGTGGGTCGCGTCGACCCGATGGGCCTTGTCGAGCATAAAGACGAACGGGAAGGCGGGAAATCGACATCCCCGGCTGGTCGCCTGCGAGTCCGAGTCCGAGTCCGAAGCCACGCGCAGACAGCGACCGCGCAGCCCACGGCCCGCGCCCGCCATCGCTCTCGCGACCGGTTGCCCATTTCGGGGATGCTCTCCGGCGCCCTGGCCGCCGAAGCAGTGAATGAGGAGGCCAGGATCGCAGCCACACCGCGCCGCACGCGAACTTCGAACACTGGCCAGACGGTCAGCGGCTAGGAGGACCGATCAAATGCTCAAGACAATCCGGATGGCATCCAGTCGCGGCTCAAGCTGCTTCTAAAGCCCGATGCGCCGCCGCCCAGCTCTCGCCACAGTGCGACGGCCTCAAGAAAGCGATCGACCAGTTTCGGGTCCTCGGCGTCGTATCGCAGAGCGCCCGCGTACGGTGTGAGTTGGTCGGCTTCACCCAGCTCATCAGGCAGAGGGACTTCAGCTTCCTCGCAGATCCTTGTCAGACCGCCAATGTCGTGAGTAAAGGGAAAGTCCACGCCGTGGGCGGCAAGAACGGCCTTGATCGACTTCTCGACTCCCTGCTGAGCGAGCATGCCGACGATCATGTCCGTGACCGACTCGACCGGCAGCATGGCCCGTGCCGCCGCCTCGTCGTCGCTGGCACGCTGCAACAACTGCTCGGCGAGGTCGTGCTGGCTGGCCATCATGCGGCCAGCTCGCGGCCCTCGGCGAGCGCTGCGTGGATCAGGCTTCCACGCACATCACGCCACTCGCCGACGCGCCGCTCACTGACCACGACGATGTCAGCCGAGACAACCAGCTCGCCCAGCACTCTGCGCAGCCGCACCGACTCGACCCCAGGGTGCTCCACCTCAGGCTCGATGACGAGGAAGTCGAGGTCGCTGTGCCTACCCGCCTCGCCTCTGGCATGAGAACCGAAGAGGATCACTCGCGTGCCTGGCGGAGAGGCGCCGACTAGGCGCCTGCCCGCCTCACTGACTGTCGTCTCGTCGATCGTCGCGCATTCCCAACGAATAGAAACTCCCTGCAAAACGCGGGGATAGTACGGGGGCGACGGGGGTCGGTCCCTCGATTGTCACCCCGCAGATTGAGATCCGACTATAGCCCAGCGAGGCGCTGCGAGACTGCGCGGGGGTTTCGATCGGCGGCTCGGCCTCGGGGAGGTCTGTGAGGTCGCGGTCCCCAGAGATGAGCGCGTCGACGTCTGCCGAGCGAGCTAGCGCCACGAGGTACTCGTCGTCGGGGTCCCGTGTCGCCGGGGAGGCCGATGCCTCCGGATCTTGCGCCCACTCGGCGATATCGAGCAGATCCGCGAGGAAGCGATCCGTCGTCTCTTGCCCGAGCACGTCCCGGAACTTCGGGCGGGCGAGAACCTCCTCCAGCTCTTCGACGAGCAGCACCGACACGACGGGAATCCAACGCCCGTCAGTGGCGTCCGCGAGGAGCCCTCCGCACACCCCGTTCGGCGAGCGAGCCGCCGACACGAGCACATTGACGTCGGCGACGGCCCGAAGCGCTGCACTCACCCGGACGCGGAGCCTCGTCTCTTGGCGGCGCGCTCGCGCCTGGCCGCGCGCGTCTCGCTAACCGCCAGCGCCATCGTCTGCTCGTCGTCCAAGTCGTTCAGCTCCGGCCGGGCACGTAGCTCGTCAAGGAGCCGGCGCATGTCCTCGCGGGCCGCTTCCCCACGACCCTCGTCGACGACGTAGGCGCGGAGAGCGTCCTCGACCAGCTGGCTCTCGCTGCGATGCGTCGCAACAGCGGTCATCTTCGTAGCCGTCAGCACGCCCTCGTCGATGTAGTACGTCGTCTTGCGTCTAGCCATGCCAAAACGGTAGCACGAATGGCGTCAAGACGTCAAGACGGCGACGTTGGTGTTGCGCATACACCCGCGCCTTCCCGACAGTGCTGGGCAAGACAGGGTCTGGAGGAGGAGGTACAACGCCGCCCGCCGCCCCAGACTTCGACCGCGCCCAAGCACTACTCGGCGACTTCGCCCGCTTCTGGCTCACCGGGCCCAACCCGGCCGAGCGGCGAAAGCTCCTCGGCAGCCTGTTCGACCACGTCTGGCAGGACAACGGCCTGATCGTCGCTGGCAAACCCCGCCCAGCAGACGCCGGCTACTTCAAGATAGTCGACCGAGCAAAGTCGAAACACCCGAAAGCCGACCGGAAACGCGGGGTGACAAAACGGGAGCGACGGGACAAGCTGCGAACCCCGTTCCCGACCTGGACAGCCTGGTTGAGCTTCTCTTGGAGCCGGCCGGCCGGAAGGCCCGGGCTCGGGCGGCTGAGGCGATCCGTAGTGCGGCGTAGTGGTCCGGTTCGCTGGCTGCCGGCGGCCGCATCCGTGAGCCTCTTATGTGGCGAACATCCCTTCGAGTCCCAGATCGATCGTTGGGAGCTCCCAGTAGCGGGGGACCATGCCTATGAGGTAGCTGATCTGCATCGCGGACGTCTGTTCGGTGATGGTCTGCAAGTCCGCCGCCTCTTCGAGTTTCTGCGCCGTGCTCGCGGGCATCTGTTCGACCCGCGCGAAGTCGCGTACGGCCTCTCGGATGGCACCACGGAGGGCGGCGATAGGCTCGATCTCAAGACCCGTCTGCCCATCAAGCTCTGCGCGGCGGACGAGGAATCCTGCCAGCGGGTCTGTTGGGCCGTGGTCGAAGTGCTCCAGAGCCAGCAGCACTTCGTAGGCACGATTCCGCAGCCGTCGGTTCAACCCGGGTGCCTGGGCGTCCGAGAACGATCCGGCGGCGTGCAGATCCTCGACCCAGTTGCGGGCGGACATGGCGATGGTCATAGCCGCCAGGACGGCGAACTCCTGTGCGGTTGTCGGGCCACGGCCGACCTCCCAGAAGCGTGTCGTCGGCCCCTGGGGTGTCGGTTTACGCCGTTGCGAGGGCGACTCTGATGCTGGCTGTCGCATAGCCCTACCTTGCGCCAAGTGTCGTTGAGCTGTCAAGCGCCAGCGGTTCGGCAGGCCCTGCGGAGAGCGCCGAACGTGATCAGCGAACCCCACCGACGATGCTCGCCCCAAGCCCACAACATTGCGTGACGCGCGACTGAATCGCCGCTGATAGCCGATTCAGTCGCGCGCGGCATTAGACGTGATTCCTACTGTTGTGAGCCAGCAGCTCCCGGCTGACGAGGGGGGTTGGCAAGGAGCTTCGCAATGTTCGTCGTGTGAATTTGGTTGCCGGGCAATGCGTACGTAAACGTCACGGCATTGCTGTCTTCATGCTCTACGACATTATTTGTTACCGCAACTTCATAGGTCGCGCCGTCATTATCAGTTATTTTCACGCTCTTTACTCCGTTGGGCAACAAGGCCGTTATGCGCACGACGCCTTGGGGGCCACCGACTCCGACTATGCCTTCATTTTCCACCTTGGCGGCAGAAGCGCAAACACCTCCGCCAGCGTGCCCAGTGAAATGCGTGACGCAGTCTTCTGTAGCTCCACCTGAGCCCTGCGTAATCTGGCTGGCGTAAACTTCAGTTTGCCCTACGACGGTAGCTAGAACTGCGCCGGGAGGCGCCAGCGGGTTGGTGCTGGCAGCGTGCGCAGTCTTCCGCTGATGCAGGAATACCGCGAGACCTGTTGGCTGCTTAGCAACGTGCTTCTTGGACGCTTTGCTCGCGAGCGCGGATGTCACCACTAGGCTCGCAGCGGCAGCCGCCACGACGAATAGCACTGCCACACGTGTTGTAGATTTCGATCTATACATCGTTAGCAGCTCCTTTTATTTGCATCCTGCGAGATTATCTTGTCGACCTCGCAGATAGCTATTGGCGGACGATGTGACCTCGCCGTGACCGTAATATTCACCACCCGGACAATCATATGCGGTTTCTCCACCTTCCACACATTCTCGTTCATATTCCCAGTTGCCGCTCCGTTTCACCCAGAAGTATGTGCAGTTACCTGTACCAGAATGGTTGATCCCGGTGACGTACCGAATATAGTTTTCGTTGCCGTTACAAAACGTGTGCAATCAGCTCCTTCGTGTCCGGGCCTCGGCGCGGGCTGCAACCCATGCCGAGGCCGCTTTGGTCAGGGAGCCGGCGAGGCTACGGGTGCGTGGCCTGATGGGTCAAGGTGTGGGACTTGCCCACACCGCGCGCCGCTTCAGCGTCGGGGTATCGCGGCCGCGCTGATGGCGGGCGGTCCGCTCTTCTCGATCTGCTCGGCGCGGGCGATCAGCTCGGAGGTGGTCAGTCCGAGCCCGTCGGCGAGGCGTCTCAGGCTGGCGTAACTGGGGTTGCGCTTGCCGTTCTCGACGTTGCTGATGTAGCGCTGGTGTATTTCGGTGCGGAGGTAGAGCTGCTCCTGGGTGAGCCCGAGCTCTTCGCGGCGGGCTTTGACGGCAGCTCCGAGAGCGAGCTGGAAGGCCGGGGAGGCGGGCATCGGGCCAGCCTTCCGGGTGCCCGTTCCCCTGTCGATGACATCGCAGTAGACATGGCTGCTGACAATGCGCTACCCTGGGCGGCCTCAACCCCAGATCGCCGAACGCCTCAGCTACCTTGACGGAGAGAAGAGATCAGCTTGTGAGACGGGCTCGATACGTGTCAGAGCACCTGCCGTCTGCAGGCTATACGCGATCTCATCGGAGCGCGGTCTGGGAGAAAGCGTGGTGGGCGTGTCACGCGTGCTTGGCCTGGCTTGCGACTATGGCGGTCGCTTCCGTGGCGCTACTCGGCGTCGGGGCCGCCCCGGCTTTCGGCTCGCGCGCCAGGGTTTATATGCCTTCGAGGCTCGTGACCGGCGCGGAGTGCGTCGTGCGAGTTGCGATCCCCCGCACCTATGCACCGTACGTGCTGATCATTCTGCAGCAGCGGGTCGATCAGCGTTGGCTAACACGCGCTAAGGCGATTTCGCCGCCTGGCCATGTTGCACGGCTTGGCTTTCGCCCTCAGTCACACTTCGCAAAACTCATCCTGCGTGTCTTGGTCGTGCGGGGACGTCACGTCTTTGTCGTCTCGCCCGCGAGATCGATCGCCATTCAGCCTGGTCATGGTGGCGGTAGCAGCGGATTGCTCGCATACCGTTCGGCAGGAGGGCCTCCAGCTGGTGGGCTCGTCCAAAGTGCGCCCACCGTGAGCACTCAACCCTCCGGGCAGACTGTATCGGCTGGGCAAGAAGCCAGGTTTTCTGTCGGCTTCGTTGGCGCACCGACCCCAACAATTCAGTGGCAGGTTGCCCCCTCTGGCGGCTCGTTTAGGAACATCCCCGGTGCGACATCCGACACGCTGACGCTTAGCGACGTTGCGGCATCGTCAAACGGCGCGAAGTACCGCGCCGTCGGGATCAATACGGCAGGCAGCGCGGCCTCCAATACAGCAACCCTCGTGGTGCTTGGCAACGTGCTGGAAGCCGGCCAGACCTTGAGCGACGGCCAGCATCTGACAGCACAGGACAACGAGTTCCAGCTCGCCATGCAAACTGACGGCAACCTCGTGTTGTATAACCGTTTCGGTCGGGCCTTGTGGGCCAGCAGCACTGAAGGCAATCCGGGCGCATACCTCGCCAATCAGCTGTCGGATGGCAACCTCGTGGTCTATGACACGTCGGGTCAGCCGCTGTGGGCGACTTACACCGAAGGCAACAGCGGCGACCTGCTGCGGCTCGAAAACGACGGCAACCTTCTTGTGTCATCGACCAGCGGGCACGTCCTGTGGCAGACCGGGGCGCTAGACCATTCCTTGTTTGGGGGCGAGAGCCTGTCCGGGACTGCCTCCGAATATCTCGTTTCTCCGAACCAGGAGTTCCAGCTCGCGATGCAAACCGACGGCAACCTCGTGTTGTATAACGACTTTGGGCGCGCGCTGTGGGCCAGTCATACAGAAGGAAATCCCGGTGCCTATATCGCGACCCAGGCGTCAGATGGCAACGTTGTCATCTACAACTCTTTGGATCAGGCGCTTTGGAATACCGGCACCCAAGGGAACCCCGGCGACGCGCTACAGCTCCAAGACGACGGCAATGTCGTCGTCTACTCAGCCGGTGGGGAACCGCTTTGGTCTGCTGGTAGCCTCCAAAGCTCGCTGCTCAGCGGGGAGAGTCTCGCCGGGTCTTGGTCGCAGTATCTAACAGCGCCCAACCGCGATTACCAGTTCGTGATGCAGGCTGACGGTAACCTTGTGCTCTACAACAACTCCGGCCGTCCGCTGTGGGCCAGTCATACTGAAGGAAACCCGGGTGCCTATTTGGCGATGCAGTCTGATGGCAATCTCGTCGTCTACAGCGTCTCTGGACAACCGCTGTGGTCCAGCGGCACCGCTGGCAATCCCGGTGACGCGCTCCAGCTCCAGAGCGACGGCAACGCCGTCATCTACTCATCCGGCGGAACGGCCCTGTGGGCGACCAACACGGGGTCTGGTGGTGGTGGCGGCGGTGGCGGCGGGATCACACGGAAAACGGGGCGCAGTCTGTCATACAACCCCTTCGCGATCCCGCGCCTGTATGGCGAATGTACCTATTGGGCCGATCAGGAGTTCGGGCGATTCACTGGAGGTGTCTATCTCAATGTGCTGGGACCCGCGTACCTATGGGCTAACGAAGCTCAAGCCGGCGGCTGGACGGTCACCGCGACACCGGAAGTAGACAGTGTGGTGGTCTTCCCGCCTGGTGAAGACGGCGCTGACAAAGAAGATGGTCATGTGGCGTGGGTGGAACAGGTTAGCGGCTCGAAAATCTATGTCTCCGAGATGCACGCGCCCGAAAAAGGCGTGGAAGATCACCGCTGGTATACCGTTACACCGAACCTGCGGTTTATTCTGGCGCCCTAAGCGAGTCACTGGCGTAGTCGGCGCTTACTTGCAATTCACCGACAGCGACCGTACTATGGGGGCATAATGGTTATGCTGCTCTATGCTAGTTCCGTCGAGTTCCGGTAGTGTTGTTATCGAGATAGCGTTAGGCGTCTTGGTGGTCGTCGTCGGTGGGTACGCGGCGTATGAGACGCATTCGGCTCACACCAGCGGGCCGGCACCAGCGACCCACCGGACAACTACACAGGCGCGACCCGCGCCCCAGACTGCCACTCCGCCAACTGCGCCGCCGCCAGTGGTGTATCGCGTCCCTGAACTGGGTTTCCAGATGACGTTGCCACCCGGACTGAGCGCATCGGATCTCTACTACGTGGCTGACACGACACCGCAGACGTCTGTGGGGTACCGTGGCATACCGTACACAACGAGTGCCTGGGCTGATTTCTCAACGCACTCGCTTGTCGCGCAGGAGGCAACCTGTGCCCCCAGTGTCACTGATGCCGGAGGGCGAGGGCTCGATGCGATGAACGTCAGCGACATCAACCCAATGTCCGGTGCAGCGGATGAGCCTGACCTATCGGTCAAACTCGGCCCCAGCAGCTGGTTGAGCCTGGACGCCAAGCAGGCATCGTGCTCCCGCAACGACCTCAACGCCACGCTTGAGTTTCAGCAGTTCGGCCTACTAGAGCAAGCCTTCAAGACTGCGCAACCCTTGTAGGTGTTAGCCGACGTCATCGCGCCCACCTGGCTGATCTCTTCCCTGCGTCTCATGCCCCACCAGCACGTACAGTGCCAGCCCGACTGAGTAGCGGTCGGGGAAGTACAGCAACTCGTCCTTATCAACCATCTTCCATTGTGCTACTGCCGCGGTCTCCATCTGCGGGGCTTTGAGCTGTACCGAAATCGAGACAGTCTTACCCGGCTCGGTGTCGGGTATCGGCGTGAAGCGCGCTGAGGTCAGCGTCCACGGTCCGGTCGTTGGCCCGACTCGTCTCAGCCGGCGTCCGTGCCATGGCACGCTGCCGCTGTTGCGGATGGTCCAGGTCTTCGTGAAGGTAGTGCCGCGGGCAACCGTGCTGCCGTCGGGTGGTGTCTCGGAGACGAACATCGATTCATCCCCGTCGAGCGGGTAGCGGGCTTGGCGGGCAATCAGGAGCGGGCTGCGCTTACGGCGTTCGCGATCGTTCTCTCGGGCGATGTCGACTAGGCTTGCCAGTAGGTCGGCGGCGCCGAAGCGCTCCCCGTAGTAGCGGATGACGCGGCTGGGGGCGGGCTGTTTTCCGCGCTCGATCCGGGAGATGTAGCCCTGGTCGATTTCGAGGTCGGCAGCGATTGCGGCCTGGGTGATGCCGGCTTGCTGGCGGAGGCCGTGGAGCATCGCGCCGACGTGTTGGTCGGGGCGGTCGCCGACGGGCTGGTCCCATCCTGCCTTGCGTCCTGGGCTCATGACAGTTGGTCAAGAAAGCAGACCGGCGCGATCCTCGCCGCGTCGCCACTTCCGGCGGCCGCGTAAATCGAACGATTGGAGGATCGATGAGCAGTTCGCTTGTACCGACGGGAGGTCTGCTCCCCTCGAAGCTGGATCGCCAAGTATCTCGGGCGCTGGCGCGGATCGACGGCGAAGCCCTCGTCGCCAGCCACCAGGACCAGGTGCGGCTCGACCGGGTGGCGGGCACTACCGAACGCGGGATGATCCGAGCGGCCCAGCTCGGCGCCCTTGAGGGCGCGCTGGCCCACAGCGCTCCAGAGTCGGCCGGCTACGTCCACATGGTGGCGTGCGCCGGCACCTACGGGATCGCGGCGGTGGTCTATGAGGCGGGGAGGGGGTCGTGATCTCTCTGTTGATTGTCATGGGAGTGCTGATGCTGGTGGTGAAGTTCTGGCCCTTCGTGGTCACGGCGCTGGTGCTCTACGCGGTGTGGCGCTGGGGTGTCGCGCCCTACAGGGAGGCGCAGGCGCGGCAGGTCCGCGAGCGACTGCGCCACGCCCGCGCCCGCCAGGAAATCGACGACATTGCCATCGCTACGGCGCGCGCGATGTACGAGGCCGCCGCCGCGCCCCAGGGTGAGGTCATCGAGGGCACGGCGGTTGAGATTAGGGAATGAAGGGACTGATCCAAGCCGGCCTAATGGTGCTCGTGGGGCTGGTGGTCCTTGCTGCCGCCGGCCCCACACTCACCAAGCTCGCCGGCGCGCTTATACCGCTTGTGCTGGTCGTCGGCGTCGTCGTGGCGCTAATCCGCTGCGTCTGGTTCTACACCCGTTGAGACAAGAAAAGTGTTGACAGCCCTCGAAATTATGATCAATACTCAGGAGGTTCAATACCGAACATAAACCGAACAGGAGGTGACACATGTAGCAACAACTCACACAGAAAGGAGGTGCAACGACTATGGCACGACGTATCCAAATTAACGGTATTAGAAGACGCGAGATAGACACCGATCTACTCGCGTATGTTTATTTCTTGCAGGGAAAACGGATGGTGCAGCAGCGCCGCGAACGCGAGGCCGAGGCTAAAGCCAATCGCCGGGAGCGCGAGTCCCACAAGGACAAGCGCTCGGGAGGTCGACTGTGAACGCCGATTTTCCCGCGGTCGTCGCAGCTGGCGGGGGCGTGATCATGTATGCGGGCATCGCTGCTCACGAGCACGCTCAGGCTGAGCGGATGCGGTCCAGCCGCCTGCGGCTGAGTACCCGCTATCCAGTTGGCTTGGAGGCCGCTCAGGTGTCCGCCGCCTGGGACGGCCTGGCGGGGTTGCCGCACGCGACCGAGCTGGTCGCCGAGGTGGTTGCGGCCGAGGGCAGTATCACCCACTTCTTGTGGGTGCCGGCGGTGGCGCGTGAATCGGTGCGCTCAACGCTTGTGGGCGTCATCCCGAGCCTGCGTCTCACTGAGGCCCCGCCCTTGCCGAGCGACGTTGCCACGTTGAGCTTGCGGCTGTTCGTCTCGACGCCCACGGTGCTGTCGACCGACAATGTCACGTCGGCGTCGCGGTCGCTGCTCAGTGGCCTGTCGCTGTTGCGGGCGGGCGAGCAGGTCGTGATCCGCTGGGCGCTGTCACCGGGACAGGCGCGGTCCCGGCCGGAGCCGGAGAACCCAACACCCCGGCAGCGGGAGATCGCGCGGGCTTGGCAGGCCAAGGCGGCCACCTCGGGGTTCAACGTCAGCGGCTTGGTGGTCATCAAGGCCGCCGCAAGGGGACGGGCGCGCGAGCTGGCCTCGCACATCGAGAACGTGCTGCGTAGCCGGCGGGGTCTGGTGGGTGGCATCCGAGTCACCTTTGAGCGTGGCAGCCGCACGCTGGCGTCGTTGCCCAAGGTGCGCAGATCATCAGGTTGGCTGTCGATCTCAGAAATTGTGCCGCTGCTCGCACTGCCTCTCGGCGAGGCGGTCCCAGGTGTCGAGCTGGGCGCCTCGCGTGAGCTGCTGGTGCCGCGTCATGTGCCGCGCGAGGGTGGGCGCCAGCTGTTCATCGGCCGGGATGCGGATGGGGAGCGGCCGGTGGTGCTCTCGCCGCGGGCCGCGACCCACCACGTAGCTGTGATCGGCCCCAGCGGGGTTGGCAAGAGTGTACTTTTGGCGAACTCCATCCTCAGCGAAATCGAGGCTGGCCGGGGCGGGGTCGTTATCGACCCGAAAGGCGACCTGATCGACTCGGTCCTGGATCGTGTCTCGGCTGGGCGTGCGGAGCGGATCGTGGTGCTTGACGCCGGGGATGACTCGCGGCTGGTGGCTGGCCTGGACGTGCTGCACGGCAAAGACCCGGACGCTCGAGCGGACACCCTGATTCGCACCTTCAAGGCGATGGTCCCGGAGTGGGGCATCCGCTCACAGGTCTTCGGGAGACTCGGAATCAGAACGCTGGCCGAGGTGCCGGGCGCGACGCTGCTGGATCTCGGCCGGCTGTTCGCCGACGACGGCTACCGGCGCGGGGCGGTCGCACGGCTCAGCGACAGCTTCCTGCGTGAGTCTTGGGCGCACTACGAGTCGCTGTCGCCGGCCGCCAAAGTCGACGTGGTGCAGGCCCCGATGAGTCGGACGCTGGCACTCTTGGCGCGGCCACGAGTTCGGGCTGTCGTCGCCAGCGCCAACCCCAAGATCGACATCGGGCGGCTGTTCTCCGAGAAGCGCTTTCTGCTCGTCTCGCTGGCTCCGGGGGCGCTCGGTGAGGCTGCGCCGCTGATCGGCTCGGCGGTGATGCTGGCGACCTGGGACGCGATCGAGGCACGGGTGGCGCTGCCGCCTGAGCGGCGCGAGCTGGTCAGCGTGTTCGTGGACGAGCTCGCGACCGTCGTCAACGGGCTACCGAGCGACATTGAGCTGGTCGCCGAGCGCGCCCGAGGACTCGGAGCCAGCCTAACTGTGGCGGTGCAGACCTTGGGCCGCGTGCCGGAGCCAGCCCGTTCGGCGCTGCTGGGGAATCTCGCGACGCTGGTCAGCTTCCGCTCAGGGGCGACCGAAGCGTCACTGCTGGCCCGTGAGCTGCCGGGCATCTCTGCTGATGACCTGATGGCGCTCGATCGCTTCGAGGTCGCCGCCCGCGTCGGCACCGGGGCCGGTAGCGCGGTGTCGGTCGTGACCGGCCGCACCGACCCACTGCCGCTTGCGACCGGCCAGGCCGGGGCGATCCGTGACCGCTCAGCCGCCCGCTTCGGCAGCGCCCCGAGCCAGCCAGGCAGCGTCTCTGGGGAGCCGCACGGCGCCGACGATGACGGCGACCTGGTGGGTTCCCGAAGGAGGCAGGCGTGAGTCCGCTCGCTGGTCCGCTCGCGTCGAGTCAGACCGCCCCAAACACGCCTAACGGTGCGGATTCCCCGTCGCTTACGCCAACGAAAGACAAGCGTCCTCGTAGGCGCTTGTCTGCCCGCCAGCTCGACGCCATCGCAGCCCGTCTCACCGACCGCGACCGCCAAGCACTGGAGACGCTCAGCCGCTTCCGGGTGATGAGCGGCGCCCAGCTCCAAGCACTGCTGTGGGCCGAGATCTCCCCTACAGCCAGGGGACGCGTGGCACGGCGCGGGCTGGCGCGACTCGTGCAGCTGGACGTGCTCGCCCCGCTCACGCGCCGGGTGGGAGGTGAGCGCGCCGGCAGCGCCAGCACCACCTACGCCCTCGGCCAAGCCGGACAGTACCTCGCCCGCGCCGGGTCACGGCCTAAGCGACGGGTCCGCGCAGCCCGAACCCCGGGAGCGCGCTACCTCGCGCACACACTGGCGGTGGCTCAGCTCTACGTCGAGCTGGTCGCAGCCGAGCGCCACCGCTTGGTTGAGCTGCAGATTTTCGAGCCGGAGCCAGAGTGCTGGCGCCCCTACATGGTCGGGTTCGGCGCCCGCCAGATCCTCAAGCCGGATGCGTTTTTCAAGCTGGCCACCCCGGACCTTGAATTCGCGTGGTTCTGCGAGCAGGACATGGCAACCGAGGCGCTCTCCACCATCAAGGCCAAAGCGCTCAGGTACCACGACTACTACCGCACCGGCACCGAGCAGGCCGCTCGCGGCATCTTCCCCCGCGTGCTTTGGATAGCGCCGGACGCGACTCGCGCCGACGCGCTCCGCAACACGCTCACCCAGCTGCCGCCCGACGCTCGCCGCTTGTTCGCCGTCGCCACCACCGACCAAACCCTGGCGCTCCTAGCCAGCGGGGCGCGCTCATGAGCGCCGCAGGCAAGCTCCCGATGTACAGCGACGCGACCGACCGCTGGCGGCTGCTTGAGGCCAACGCGCTCCGAGCACTGACGAAACTCCCTGACTCCTGCGTCGACGCGATCGTCGTTGACCCGCCGTACGGGATCGGCTTCCACGGCGAAGCCTGGGACGGAGCCGACGTTCACGGTGGTATGGGCGTCGATGGGCAGCCACTGAGCGACGGCGAAGCCTTCTCCGCTTGGACGCGGGGCTGGGCGGCCGAGTGCCGGCGGGTGCTCAAGCCCGGCGGCCACCTGGTTGCGTTCGGCGCTCCTCGTACCTTCCACCGGCTCACCTGTGGCGTCGAGGACGCCGGCCTGGAGATCCGCGACGTGCTGATGTGGGTGTATGCCCAGGGCGCACCGAAGGCCCGCAAGCTCCCCGGCGGACGCGCCGCCATGCTCAAGCCGGCCTACGAGCCGGTCCTGCTCGCCCGCAAACCACTGGTCGGCACGACACCGCGCAACGTCAAGACATGGGGCACCGGAGCGCTCAACATCGAAGCGTCCCGCGTAAACGGTTACTGGCCGGCGCATCTGGCGCTGTCGCACACTCCCGGCTGCTCCGCGAAGTGCTGCACCAGCGCCTGTCCGGCTGGGCGGCTCGATGCGGCTCATCCTGAACTGCGCCCGAGCCGGATGTTCTTCTGCGCCAAAGCATCAAAGCATGAGCGCGAGGTCGGCTGCGAGGAGCTGCCGCTGCAATCTGACCGGCTCTACAGCCGGTCGGCGGTGCGGCTGCGGCGCAACATCCACCCGACGGTGAAACCGCTCGCGCTGATGCGCTGGCTGGTGGCGCTCGTCACGCCGCCCGGCGGCGTCGTGCTTGATGCCTTCGCCGGGAGCGGCTCGACTGGGATCGCTGCCGTTATGGAAGACCGGCTATTCCTCGGCATCGAACGGGAGCCAAAGTATGTCGATATCGCCTGCGCCCGCCTCACCCATTGGGCGCATCAGGAGAGGGAGTCGGCGTGAGGGCTGGAGGTCTTTCGGCCCGCGGAAGGGCTCCCGAGTCTTTCTGCGGGCCGACATGGCCATCCAACCCAAAGGAGACGTTTCATGGCAACAAAGGCCGAGCAAATCTGGGACGAGATCAACCAGCTCGTTGATGGAGGCGCCACGAAGGCGGACGCTTTCAAGCAGCTCGCGGAATCCTACGGCCAGCCGGTCGACTCGATCCGTGGGAGTTACTACACCCACAAGCGCAAGCTGGAGGGTGGCGAGGGTGCCGCCAAACCAGCACGGACACGCCGTCGTGAGACGACACCCGACGACGCCCTGGCGGACGCTCGGGCTGCGCTCGAGCGAGCGATCCAGTCGATCGACCGAGAGGTCGATGCGGCCAAGGGACGTGCTCAAGAGGCCGCTGCCGAGTACGAGGCGCTGCGAGGCAGTGCCAAGGAACGCAAGGAGGCCATCACCGAGCGCCTGGAGGCGCTTGCCTAAGCGAATGCGGGCCGGTCGGGGTTACATACCTTGACCGGCCCGCCCTACCAATTAACACGTTGCTTAAATCGCGACTTAACGGGAAAATCGTTAAGCCAATTAACCAAGGAAGGGAGAATATATGCCCCAAACTACCCTAGTACAACCAACTAACGCTCCCGCCCACGAGACGGCGGCGACAGCGGTAATCTACCTGCGGGTGTCGAGCACCGGGCAACTCACCGGGCACAACCCCGAGGGGTATTCGATCGAGGCACAGCGCCAGGCCTGCGAGCGCTATGCCGCCTCACTCGGTGCCCGCATTGTGCGGGAGTACATCGAGCCCGGGCGGACCGGCACCAACACCCGTCGCCAAGCGCTGCAACAGATGCTCGCAGAGTTGGGCGAGGTGGCCCCCACCTACGTCATCTTCTATGACCTCTCACGGGTCGCCCGCGAGGAGTCCGACGCCTTCTGGCTGCTGGCTCAGGTCAAGAGCCACGGCGCCAAGCTGACCTCCACCCGCGAGCCGGTCGACGACAGCCCACAGGGACTCCTGCTGTTCGCGATCATGGCCGGGGTCAACGCCTTCCGCTCCCGCGACGATGGCCAAAAGGTCAAGGTCGGCCTCGAACGCAAGTTCCTCGACGGCGGCACCGTCGGCGTGGCCCGCATCGGCTACCTCAACGTCCGCGAGAACGTGAACGGACGCGAGGTTGCCGCGATCGCCGTTGACGAGAAGCGGGTCGCGCTCGTCCAGCTCGCCTTCGACCTAGCCGCGACCGGCGATCACACCATCACGACCATCACCGAAATTCTTGAGCACGCCGGGCTGCGCACCCGCGGCAGCTACAGGCGGCCGAGCAAACCGATGAGTCGCAGCATGGTCCACAGGATGCTGCGTGATGACTACTACACCGGGGTCGTCACCCACAACGGCGTCAAGGGCGAGGGACGCCACGAAGCCCTGATCGACCGGGCGACCTTCGACCAGGTACAGAAGGTGCTCGACAGCCACCGCGCCAGCGGCGACCGCTCCCACAAGCACCACCACTACCTAAAGGGCACCCTCTACTGCATCTGCGGCAAGCGCCTCGGCTACGGACGCCACCGCGGCAAACGCGGCGGGCAGTATGAGTACTTCTCCTGCCTCAGCCGCGTCCAACGCGGCGAGCGCTGCCAGGCGCCCTACTTCCCCGTCGAGCGCACCGAACGCTCGATCGTGCGCCGCTACCAACGCGAGGTCTTCAAAAACAACGAGCAGGACACCATACGGGACGCAGTACGAACCTACGTGCAATCCAAGAGCGAGATCGCCCGCCGCGAGTCCGACCGCCACCACCGCCGCCTGCACGAACTCCTCGGCGAGCAACAGTCACTCGTCCAGCTCTACTACAAAGGCGGCGTCTCCGAGGAGGTCCTAAAGGCCGAGCAGGAACGCATCGAGGCCGAGCGCGCCCAAGCCCAGGAATGGGCCGACGCCGCCAACCGCGAGGTCGAGGACGTCATGGCAGCACTCGACGACGCACTGCTCCTTCTGGATGAGGCCAAAATCATCTACGAGGTACTCCCCGCCAACATCCGCCGGCTCGTCAACCAGGCCGTCTTCGTAGCGCTCACCGTCCGCGACCCCGACACCATCGACGCCCAGCGAACCCCGTTCTACCAGGCCCTCCACCAGCTCGCACAAGCCCTCCAGGAGGCCCAGGAAACGCCCCAAACCAGCCAGAAACGCCCCCGGACGCCCCAAAACCCAGCCGCGCGCCCCCAAGACGACGCCGACCCCGATTTTCGGGGCCGGGGTTCGTACATAGGTCGAATGGCGGGAGCGACGGGACTCGAACCCGCGACCTCTGCCGTGACAGGGCAGCGCTCTAACCTGCTGAGCTACGCCCCCGCGATGCTCGGAGCGCCGGGGCGACGTTCCGTGCCTCCTCAGTATGCCAAGGCTTGGCCCTCGGCCCCGTGCTCGCCCAAACTGGCCATCCGGCCAGCCTTTCGACTACGCTTCGCGGCGTGGCGCTCGTCGGTCCCGAACCCCTGCTGAATTCCAACCCGCTGGCGGTCATGTTCGACGACCTGCGCGCCGAGCGCTCCGCGGCCGTCCCGTTCCCACCGGGCGAAACCCGCGTCTCGCTGTCGCGCACGCGCCGCTTCGCCGGCGAACCGCTGGAGCTGCTGCTCGAAGCGTACGAGCGCTTCGGGCCGATCTTCACGCTGCGGATCTTCCACGCCAACGTCGTCTTCATGCTCGGACCCGCCGCCAACCACTACATCACCGTCTCGCACGCCTCCAACTTCACGTGGCGCGAATCGCACTTCCGCGACCTCATCGGCCTCATGGGCGACGGGCTGCTCACGATCGACGGCGACTTCCACCGCCGCTCGCGCCTGATCATGCTGCCGGCGTTCCACCGCGAGCACATCGCCGCCTCCGCCGACGCCGTCGTGCACGAGACCGAACGCGCGCTCGAGCAGCTCACGCCCGGCGCCAGCGTCGATCTCTACGACTGGACGCGGCACCTCGCCGTGCGCGTCGCCATGCGCGCGCTGTTCGGCGTCGACCCCGACGGCCAGCAGGCGCGCGCGATCGACGCCGCCGCGCTGTTCGAGGAGGCGCTGTCGTTCTACGCCACCGAGTACGTCGCGCGCATCCTCCGCGGCCGCTTCTCGCCGTGGGCGCGCATGCAGCAGGCCGCGCGCAGGCTCGACACGCTCATCTACGCCGAGATCTCGCGCCGGCGCGCCACCGGCGAGCGCGGGCACGACATCCTCAGCCTGCTGCTCGACGCCCACGACGAGGACGGCAACACGCTCTCGGACGTGCAGATCCGCGACGAGGTCATGACGCTCCTGTTCGCCGGCCACGACACCACCACCTCGACCGTCTCGTTCATGTTCTACGAGCTCGCCCGCCACCCCCACGTCGTCGACCGCCTGCTCGCCGAGCAGGACGCGCAGCTCTCAGACGGGCGCCCCACCGCCGCGCAGCTCATGTCCGGCGAGCTCACAGAGCTGGAGATGGTGCTCGACGAGACGCTGCGCAAGTATCCGCCCGCGTGGATCGGGCCGCGACGCGCAGTCGACTCCTTCGAGTTCAACGGGCACACTGTCCCCGCGAAAGCGTTCGTCAACTACTGCTCCTGGGCCTCCCATCATCTGAAAGACGTCTTCCCCGAGCCCGACGAGTTCCGCCCCGAACGCTTCGCGCCGGACGCCCGCGCCGCGCTGCCCAAGGGCGCCTACGTGCCCTTCGGCGGCGGCTCGCGCACGTGCATCGGCATGCGCTTCGGCCAGCTCGAGGTGCGCACCATCGCCACGCTCATCCTCTCGCGCTGCAAGCTCTCGCTGCCCGATGGCTTCCAGCTGGGCATCCGTCAGATGCCCACCATCAGCCCCAAGCAGGGGCTCCCCATGATCGTCAGGCCGCGAACCTCCACCCCTGTCGCCGGCGTCCCCGCCGCCGTCTGACACGCGCCGGCGCCGCCGCGCGCCCCCCTGAGAGCTCAGCGCAGGCTCGCGCTGATCGTCAGCCGGTAGCTCAGCGGCTGCTCGCTGCGCACGCTCGCCCCCACCCCGTCCACGTACACGTGCGGGTCCGAGAACAGCGTCAGCTGCAGCGCTTCGATCAGGAACCCCAGCGGATGCGCCACCAGCCTGCCGTCGCTCGCGCCCGCCACCGCGTTCACCGACGCGCCCACGCCGAACAGCGCGCCCGTCGCCTGCACTTCCACCTCGCCGCCTTCGCTGCGCAGCAGCTTCACCCCGAATCCGGGCGGCAGCGCCGCCTTCACGTCCGCTTCGCTCGCCACCGCCTGCGCGCTCATCGCGTCGCCGCGCTTGCTCACGCTCGCGTCGCTCAGCCGCAGCGGGCCCAGCTGCACGCTTTCCGCGCTCACGTCCATGCTCGCCGTCCCGCGCGCTTCCCACAGCAGGCCCGCCGCCTGCGTAGGGCTCAGCGCCAGGCTCCCCGCCCGCACCCGCACCGAGCCCACGTGGCCCCACAGCAGCTCCACCGCCGGCCACGCGCTCACGCTCACGCTCTGCACCTTCCCGTAGCGGCCGATCCGCGAGGAGATCCTGTTCGCCGCCAGCCGCGGCAGGATCAGCTGCGCGAGCGCCAGCGCCAGCACCACCACGCCCGCCAGCCCGATCGCGATGCGGACGCCCTTGCCCATCCGCACAGCTTCGCACGCACTCCCGCCCGTGTTGTCGATCGGAATCGACGATCCAGTCCCGCTAGCCTTGAGTCCCCAGGTCCCACGACAGGGGCGCGTAGCTCAGTTGGCTAGAGCACCTCGCTTACACCGAGGGGGTCGCCCGTTCGAGTCGGGCCGCGCCCATCCCCTTCCCATCCGCATCCCACCTCCGACCCCGACCACGGCCGATGACCGACGACTCCCCCATCCGCATCGCCGTCATCGGCTCCGGTCCCGCCGGCTTCTACGCCGCCGGGCACCTGCTCAAGGACTCCGGCGGGCGCTTCGACGTCGACATGATCGAGCGCCTGCCCACCCCCTGGGGGCTCGTCCGCTCCGGCGTCGCCCCCGACCACCCCAAGATCAAGTCCGTCACCCGCGTCTACGAGAAGACCGCCGCGCACCCGCGCTTTCGCTACTTCGGCAACGTCACCTTCGGCGAGCACGTCTCGCGCGAGGACCTGCTCGCCCACTACCACGCGATCGTCTACGCCACCGGCTCGCCCTCCGACCGGCCGCTCGGCATACCCGGCGAAGACCTCCCCGGCTCGCACGCCGCCACAGAGTTCGTCGGCTGGTACAACGGCCATCCCGACCACACCCACCTCGAGTTCGACCTGCTCTCCGCCGAGCGCGCAGTCGTCGTCGGCAACGGCAACGTCGCCCTCGACGTCGCCCGCATGCTCGTGCTCGCGCCCGACGAGCTCGCGCCCACCGACACCGCCGACCACGCGCTCGACGTGCTTGCCGGCGGACGCGTCTCCGAGGTCGTCATCCTAGGCCGCCGCGGCCCCGCGCAGGCCGCCTTCACCAACCCCGAGCTGCTCGAGCTCGGCGAGCTCGCCGACGCCGACGTGATCGTCGACGAGGACGAGCTCGAGCGCGCGCTCGCCGTCGCCGATCCGCACGCCGCCGAAGACATCACCTCCCGGCGCAACGTCGAGATCCTGCGCGACTACGCCACGCGCGAGCCCAGGGGCCACCCCAAGCGCATCGTCCTGCGCTTCCTGCTCTCGCCCGCCGCCTTCCTGCCCGACGAGCACGGCCGCCTCGGCGCCGTCGAGCTGATCCGCAACGAGCTCGTCCCCGCGCCCGGAGGGGGCCTGCGCGCCCAGCCCACCGACCAGCGCGAGACGATCCCCGCCGGGCTCGCGTTCCGCGCCATCGGCTACCGCGGCATCCCGCTCCCCGGCGTGCCCTTCGACGAGCGCGCCGCCGTCATCCCCAACCGCGCCGGGCGCGTGCTCGACCCCGACAGCGACACGCCGCTCCCCGGCGAGTACGTCGTCGGCTGGATCAAGCGCGGCCCCTCCGGCGTCATCGGCACCAACAAGAAGGACGCCCAGGAGACCGTCGACGCAATGCTCGCCGACCTCGCGCCGCCCGGCGACGCCAGCGAGAACGGAGCCGGAGCCGGCGGGGCGGGTGGGGCCGCACATGAGCGCAGCCCCGTGCACGTCCCCAGCACGCCCGACGCCACCGCCGTCGAGGCGCTGCTTCGCTCGCGCCAGCCCCAGCTCGTCACCTACTCCGGCTGGGAGGCCATCGACCGCCACGAGCGCGCCCTCGGCGAGCCCGCCGGCCGGCCGCGCGTCAAGCTCACGCGCATCGACGAGCTGCTGCAGGTCGCCGCAGCCGAACAGCCGTAGCGGCCGAACGCACCCGCAGCCGGGCACCCCTGGAGGACAGGGGCACGTCGGAGACACTGCAGACGCTCTGCGCGCATCTTCACGCCGACTACCATCCGGTCTGCCAGACTGTTCCGCCGCAGGGCCCCGTTAGCTCATCTGGTAGAGCGCCGGACTTTTAATCCGGTGGGGCGGGTTCGAGTCCCGCACGGGGCATTTCCGAGGACCTTCCGCCGCCTATTCAAACCCGAGGGCAGCTCGGCGACGATCAAGTGGAAGCTCAGGCCGCAGCAACCTCGACCTGCGGCGGCGGAAGCATGCGCAGGAACTCCGCGGGCAACCTGCGGCTGGCCTGCCAAAACTCCAGACCCACGATCTCCCCCGTCACGGGATCGAGTTCCCGCAGCCCGGAATCTGACTCTTCGCCCACAGCCGTGCTCGCGTCATAGCCCTCGAACCGAACCCACGCGATATCCGCGTCAGCGTCGTAATGTCCTTCGATCCGCATACCCACAGGCTAGCGCCGACGCCAGACCGTGACAACACGGGCAACCAGTAGATCATCGCCGTCTGGGTGCTCGTAGACGACCACGATGCGCCCAGCCACGACCTTCCAGCCCGCCTCGCCGGGATTACGACGCCGTCTCCGGTGCTCGTCGAGCACCGCAGCCTCAACATCGGCACGAGCAAACCCCAACTGCCGTGCCTTATCGAGGGCATGGAGCGTCCAGCTGACGGAGGTCGGATCAGTCGACACGGCCCCGCAGGCTACCGACGAGCTCGCCTCGATCTCGGCTACTCAGCGCGCACCGCACTTTGGATTCGCTGCGCGACCACCACGAGCGAGTTGCGCTCGCGCTGCGCACGCCGCTCTAGTTCGGGCAGGATCTCGCGAATCGTGTCGCGACTTTCGATCTTCCCCATCAGCCACACCCGGCCCGTCTCCTCACTGAGGTCCGCGCCGACGAACTCGATCGCATAGACCTCGTAGGTCGGAGTCACGCCCTCCCTGTCCGCTATGGAACCACGACACCCGCCACCGTGTGGTGAGCCAGCGACGCAACGGGTTCTCCAAACGCCACCTGAATCCATAGTCCTCGCCCCCGGCGCCCATCCGTCCACCCGCTCCCCAGTGCACACGGCGGCGGTCGCCATGCACGAACGCCTCGACGCTCGCGAACTCGTGCTCTACGTGCGCGTCCGACAGCTCCCTGAGCCCAACGACGCGATCAAAGGCCGCAGGAAATCGTTGCGCAGCCTGCTCTCTGCTCCGGTTCGACGCCAAGCGTCTCCGACGTAAGCTATTTGAGCGTGCCGACCTCCAGCATCCGCTAGCGCGGGAGCATATCCAGGGCTTTCTGTCGCACTTGCCGCGCCACTGGCTCGAGCAGCGCTTCAACCAGCCTCGCCAGGTCCGTATTCGGGTTTCGTCCGCGTCCCGCCTCCCGCATTTAGACCGTCTCGATCCTGGCATCAGGGCTGCGTAGTCGGTGATGGACAAGGGTGCGTGCCCGACCGGCCAAGCGCACCGCGCGCCGACCGGGTATCGCCAGCGCCGCGGCAAAGCCCGCCGTGAGTGCGATTGCGCATGCGGCGAAGGCGAGCGTGAACCCAGCGTTGCCGGGCAGACCGCCAGCGCCGTGACTCGAGGCGATCAGGGACGCCGATACCTGCGCCCCGAACGCGCCGCCGAGCGTGCGCATGACGGTGTTCATGGCGGTGGCGACGCCTGTCTGATCCTGGCTGACTGCGGCGACGATCAGGTTGGCGAGGGCTCCAAGTCCGAGTCCCAGCCCGACCCCGAGCGCGCCGGCGCCGCCGAGCAGCTCGGGCGTCGTCGCGTGAGCTGCGGCCAGCGCCGCGTACCCGCCGAGCATCAGCCCCATGCCTGCCAGCAGCTGGGCGCGTGAACCGATCCGCCGCTCGATGTGGCCGCTCAGCGGGCCGACGATGAGCTGGGGGATGGCCGTCGGAAGCATGAACAGGCCGGCGGCGGTGACCGAGGCGCCGAAGCCGAAGCCGGTGCTGCGCGGCAACTCTACCATCACAGGGATTACGGCGATCGAGGCGTACATGCCGGCGCCGAGCAGGAAGGCGGCCAGGTTGGTCGTCCACACACCGCGGAGCGCCATCATCCGCATATCGACCAGCGGGCTCGAGGACGCCAGGTCGTGACGCACCCATGTCGCGACCACGCCGGCGCCCACCGCGAGCACTCCGCCCGTCCGCGGCGAGGCCCAGCCCCATGATCCTGCCTCGGTGAGCCCCACCAGCAGGGTGGACAGGCCGAGGACCATCAGGCCGGCCGATACCAAGTTGATCGCGGCCGGGGTGCGGACGGGTGAGACCGGCACGAGGCGGTGCGCGAGCGCGGTGCTGATGACGAGCACGGCGAACGGGATCCAGAACAGCCAGCGCCACCCCAGGGCGGCGACAATCGGACCAGAGACCACCAGGCCCAGCCCGGCGCCGATCCCCAGCAGTGAGGACACCAGACCCACCGCGCCTGCGATTCGCTCGCGCGGCAGCTCGTCGCGGACGACGCCGAAGGCGAGCGGGAAGACCGCGCCGCCGGCGCCCTGGAGGGCGCGCCCGGCGAGCAACACCGGCAGCGACGGAGCCACTGCGCACAGGAGCGTCCCGGCGCCGAGCACAGCCATCACACCGGTCAGCACCCGATCCTTGCCGTGCATGTCGCCGAGGCGGCCGAGCACCGGGGTGAGCACAGCGGTGGCGAGCAGGTTCGCGGTGAGTACCCAGGTGCCGTCGGCGCTGCCGGCGCCAAGCGCCCGCTCGATGTCCGGCAGGGCGGGTACGACGACCGACTGCAGCAGGGCGAAGGTCGTGCCGGCCAGGGCCAGCACCGCGAGGATGAGATTAGATCGGCGATCAGACATTTGAGCCTCCTGTTGAACGCAATGTGCAATCAACGGTAAGCTCACCTGACGAGACGATGAATGGTCTAGACCCGCATATTGATGTCCAATCGTCTCTCACCGGTTTGGATCTCGTGGGTGACGCGATCACCGCGATGCGCATCGGCGAGCCCCAGCTCGCGCGCGCGTTGCTGCACCCGCCGTGGGGCCTGCGGTTCCCGGCGCTCGGGGGCGCCGGAGTGCAGGTGATCCTCAAAGGGAAGGCATGGCTGCTACCGCCCGGCGACGACGACCCGCTGCTGCTAGAGGCGGGCGACGTCGCCCTGGTTCGCAGACGGGCACCGTACGGGCTGGCCGACGATCCGGGCACGCCGCTGTGGGACGCCAACCTGGCTGAGCACGTACCCGCCGATCACTGGCCACCCGACGGCAGCGCGCTCGACGCCGCGACCGGTGGCACCGTGCTGATCGGCGGCACATACGACCTCAGCGGCGCCCGCCCCCACCCGCTGTTGGACAGCCTGCCCGACATCGTCCACCTGCCGGCACGCGTCGGGGCCGGCTCCGACGTGCGCACGGTCGTCGACCTGCTCGGCGCCGAGATGGACCGCGACCTCCCCGGCATGAGCGCCGCCATGCCCGCGCTCCTCGACCTGCTGCTCCTCTACGCGTTGCGCGCTTGGTTCGAGGACCGCGCCGCCCCGACCGGCTGGGCTCAGGCGATTCGCGACCCGGCGATCAGCGCCGCCTTGCGCAGCATCCAGCAGGCACCCGAGCGGACGTGGACGGTCGAGAGCCTGGCACGCGCGTCTCATCTCTCTCGCGCAGCGTTCGCCCGCCGCTTCGCCGCGCTGACCGGGCAGCCCCCGCTCACCTATCTGACCTGGTGGCGCATGACGATCGCCGCGCGATCGCTGCGGAGCACCGACGCTCCGCTGCAGGAGATCGCAGCCCAGGTCGGTTACAGCACCGAGTTCGCGTTCTCCAAGGCGTTCAAGCGCGAGCTCGGCGTCGCCCCATCGCGGTTCAGGGCCCGCGGGCGGGCATAAGCAGCGCCAGACGATCGCGTCGGGCATCCGGTTCGCCCCACCAGGACGCCTGTGTTCATCATGCCGAGCTTGAGGAAAGCCCTATCTGAGGGCGAGCAAGACCTTGACGACGGCTCACTGCAGCACGCCGTTCCCGAGCCGGTGCGCGATGGGCTCCGGCACGATCCCCCGGGCGGTCGGCTCAAGCGACTCACCGCGCACGGCCTCGAGCAGCGGTTTCAGGGGTACTGAAGGGTTTGAGAGCTGTCCCACCAAGCGCATTCAGGCGGATGGCGCACTCAGAGCCCGGACGCGGGCTCCAGGATCTTGGCGAGCTTGACGAGCTTCTTCTCGAGCGCGTGCACGTGCGTGCCCTGCTCTATCGCCGCCTCGAACAGCGAGAAGGCGCTCGCGGTCGTCCACGCCCCTCCGGCGGCGCGCACTCCGGGGAGCAGGCCACCCACTTCGGCCTGGATGCCGATGTGGGTTTCGGCGCCGAGCGCAGGCACCGAGAAGACGCCGCCCCTGTGCTTGGCGGCGTACTCGAGACCCGCGAGGATCGCCACCGGTTCGTGCGTGATGCCACTCGTCACCTGCTCGTAGCCGCCGGTCGAGGGCTTCTCCCACTTTTCGAGGTCTTCCGCCGGCGCGCCCGGGTCCGGGCCATAGATCTCCCACCCGAAGGCAGCCGCCTTGCCTTCCGTGACCTTGCGTTTCTTCTGGGCGAGCGTGAACGGGGTGGAGCCGCTGTAGGCGGTGCCGTAGCAGGTCGCGTGCGACATCCCGTCGCTCTCTTCCGGATACAGGTGCGCGGGCTCATCCCTCCATTCCACGTGACCGAGACCCAGGATCGATTCCACCTTGGCCTTCGAGATCAACGAGCACGCATCGGCGCTCACGGCCAGGGCCGGAGCGGCCTGAAGCGCCAGCGTCACCGCCGCCGCGATCGTCAAGGACAGGATCGTTACCCGCTTGCGCATGAGCCCCCCATCACCGGAGTCGTCGCTCGCCTGTTGTCGACCTTATGGTTCGACCCAGAGGATCACAGATTTCCCGTCCATGCGTCAAGGAGCGGGCTCTGCGTGCGACCCGAGCGACCAGATGCAGCGAGATCGGCCTTGCTCGACGCGCGCGGTAGTAAGGTCAACCCAACCGCGAACGCACTGGAGGGGAGCCGCACATGTCGACCGCGAATCGCACCCATCGCTCGGCCACGCACGAGGTGATCAACCAGCCTCCGCCGCTGGTCGACCACAACGCGTTCGACGCCGATCCCGCGCTGCGCGAGGCGCTCGTGCGCGAGGGCGGCGAGTGGGGCGTCGATCGCGTCCGCGACTTCGGCGCCGTCGTCGCCTCCGCCGAGGCGCTCGAGCACGCCAGGCGCGCGCAGCGGCACATCCCCGTGCTGAGGACGCATGACCGCTACGGCAACCGCGTCGATGAGATCGACTACGACCCGTCGATGCACTGGATGCTGCGCCTGGGCGTAGAGCGCGAACTGAACTCGCTGCCCTGGCGCGAGCCGCGGGCGGGCGCGCACGTCGTGCGCGCGGGCATGTTCCACCTCTTCAACCAGCTCGACACCGGGCCGTGCTGCCCGATGTCGATCAACTACGCGGCCGTCCCCACGATGCGCCAGGACGCGGCGCTCGCCAGCGAGTGGGAGCAGCGGCTGACGCTGCCCGACTACGACGGCTTCGCGCAGGCGGGCATGGTCTTCACCGAGAAGCAGGGCGGCTCGGACCTGCGCGCCAACTCGACCGTCGCCGAGCCGATCGGCGACGGCTGGTTCGAGCTGACCGGCCACAAGTGGTTCTGCACGCACCCCGTCTTCGACGTGTTCTTCACGCTCGCGCAGACCGACGCCGGGATCACGTGCTTCGTCGCCCAGCGCCCGCACCCCGGCTTTCGCATCCAGCGCCTGAAGGACAAGCTCGGCGGACGCTGCCTGGCCTCCTCTGAGGTCGAGTACGACCACCTGCCCGCGCGCGTCCTCGGCGAGGAGGGGCGCGGCACCGCGTTCGTCGTCGAGCAGCTGATCTGGACGCGACTGGACACGCTCACCGCGGTCGCCGGCATGATGCGCCGCGTCGCCGCCGAGGCGATCTGGCACGCGCGCAACCGGAGCGCGTTCGGCGCACCGCTCGCCCAGCAGCCGGCGATGGTCAACGTGCTCGCCGACCTCGCGCTCGAGTCGGAGGCCGCGACCGCGTCGGTGCTGCGGATCGCACGCGCGTTCGACTCCGACGATCCGCAGGAGGCCGCCTTCCGACGCCTCGCGCTCGCCGTCATGAAGTACTGGGTGTGCAAGCGCGGCGCGCCGCTCGCGGCCGAGGCGCTCGAGTGCCTCGGCGGCAACGGCTACGTCGAGGAGGCGCCGATGGCGCAGTTCTACCGCGACATCCAGATCGGCACCGTGTGGGAGGGCTCGGGCAACGTGATCGCGCTCGACGTCCTGCGCGCGCTGCGGCGCGAGCCCGAGGGCGCGCCCGCGTTCCTCGCGCAGTGCGAGCTCGCCGCCGGCGCCGACGCGCGCTTCGACGCGCACATGCTGCGCGTGCGCGACGGGCTCGCCGCGCTCGGCTCCGATCCGGCGCTCGCCGAATGGAGCGCCCGCCGCGTCGTCGAGGACATGGCGCTCGCGCTGCAGGCCAGCCTGCTGCTGCGCCACGCGCCGCCCGCCGTGGCTGACGCGTTCTGCGCCGCGCGCCTGGGCGCGCGCGGCCTCGCCTTCGGCAATCTGCCGCCCGGCGTCGACGGAACCGCGATCGTCGAGCGCGCGCTCGCGCTGTAGCGGCGGGCGCGCCTGGCGACCCTCGATGCGGCAGGCCGGTGCCCGCCGCGCCCCGTTTCGGGCCCCGCCACGCCGGTTTGACGCAGACAAACATCTGCCGGCCGCTAGATCCAACATTTAAGGTCTCCGCCAGGGAGACGAAACAGACGCCATGCGCCGACTCGCGCTCATCGGACTCGTGTTCTCGCTGCTGCTCGGCGGCGTTGCCGTGCTCGAGACCAGCGAAAGCGTGAGCTCAAAACGCGACAAGCAGGATCGCCTGCTTCAGGCCGCCGCCGGCAACGAGGTCGCGCTGATCTCCGGCAGCCAGCGCCAGACCTCCACGGCGCTCTCGCTGATGCTCGTCAACCCCGCCGTCGCGGAGCTGCTGAACGGCGCGACGGTCCCCGCCCCCAGCCGACGCACCGATGTCGCCGACACCGCCGCCAGCCTCGTCGCGATCCAGCGCTCCTCGCTCTTCCCGTTGACCGCGGCATGCCTGGACGACGGCGCTGGGCGCCAGCTCGTTTGCGCCCCGGGCGCGCACGGGGCCGTCTTCCCGCTCGCGCTCGGCCGCCGCTTCGCCGCGATCGCCCAAAGCACGGCTGGCGGTGGCGGCAGCAGCCAGTTCGTCTCGCCCGTCAGCGGCAAGCCGTCCGTCGCGTTCGTCGCCCCGATCCGCCTGAACGGCCGGACGCTTGGCCTCGTGCACCTCGACATGAGCGTCCTCGCCGCGCGCGGTGCGGGACTACTGGTCGAGGGCGGCACGCCCAACGTGCACATCCAGCTCGGCAGCTACGCCGGCGGGAAGGTCTCCCTGGGCGGCGCCTCCGGCGCGCCTGCAAGCGTTGACGAACCGACGCACACGCTCTACGTGGGCGACATCGGGCTCGGAGGGCATCCCCAGTCCACGCTCGATGCGGGCCACCGCGCGATGGTCGCGACGCTGCCGATGGCGGTCGGCGGGACACACGAGAGCCTTGCGGTGCTCGCGAGCGACAGCCGGCCCGACCCAGACTTCCTGAACGCGTGGAGCCCGCAACTGCTGACCCTGCTCGGCACCGCGATCCTCGGCCTGCTCTGCTCGATCGCCGGGCTCGCGGTGTCCAACCGGCGGGTGGTGCGCGAGCTGACGACCGACGACCTCACCGGCCTGCGCAACCGCCGGGCGCTGCTCGAGGACCTTCCGCGCGTCTGCCAGCGCGCGAGCGAGGAGCGCCCCGCGTACGTCTGGTTCTTCGACCTCAACGGCTTCAAGAACTACAACGACTCCTTCGGCCACCTCGCCGGCGACAGCCTGCTCTCGCGGCTCGGCGCCCGCCTGCGCGACGCGGTCGGACGCCACGGCACCGTCTACCGGCTCGGCGGCGATGAGTTCTGCGCCCTGATCACCGCCCCCGTCGCCGATCCCCACGCGCTGTTCCTGAAGGCGCGCGAGGCGCTGAGCGAACAGGGCGGCGCGTTCACCGTCAGCTGCGCCGCCGGAGCTGTCGAGCTGCCGCGCGAGACCAGCGAGCCGATGCACGCGCTGCGACTCGCCGACCAGCACATGTATCGCGAGAAGGCGACCGGCCACGGCGGCGCCGCCGAGCTGATCACCGCCGTGCTGCACGCGGCGCTCGCCCAGCGCCACCCCGACCTAGGCGAGCACTCCGACGACGTCGCCGGCGACGTCGAGCTGCTCGCCCGCACGATCGGCCTGGAGGAGGAGACGGTCGGCCTGGTCGTCAAGGCCGGGGACCTGCACGACG
>Ga0181518_10000959_pt1 | contig 30545 bp, 19 predicted proteins | sample PEATcosm2014_Bin_28_FD_119751 | JGI IMG/M metagenome (GOLD analysis project Ga0181518, IMG submission 119751) | Peatland microbial communities from MTU Mesocosm Facility, Houghton, MI, USA - PEATcosm2014_Bin01_60_metaG | ecosystem: Environmental > Terrestrial > Soil > Wetlands > Peat | place...
GGAAACCTTTGCCTTTCCAATCAACTGTCGGAGTCGGAGAAAACCCTGGGCCCGCAGTTCATGCGCAGCTACTACCGGCAGCAACTGGACTGGTTCATGGGGGTATTAAACCTCTGGAACACCGTTGAATTCCGCAAAGGCGCCGACCTGGAGAACCAACTGGAGTTCGCTGGCCTGGCCATGCACCAGATGCAGCCCCATCTGGCGTTCGAGTCCCATTATTTCCGGCGGCCCCTAAAGCGCGCCTCGTTCTGGCCCGAGCTGCACCCAGAGTGGCTGCGTCACGACCAGGAATGGCGGGCCGACCAACTTCCCCAGCCGGACGAGCGGTAAAGGTCACATCCCAGGTATCCCCACCACTCCCATCAAGAACAAAGATCATGCCTGCGATGCGCAATGTTCGACGTGCGTAGAATGCCAGGTGCTTGGAGGTGCGAAATCATCGCCAAACAAGTTGGCGATGGAAACAGGTTCATTACCAGCACTCGCGCCATCGCCGACCGACAAACCAATTGAGTCGGCCATCGTACGGCGGCGGGTTCTGCGTCTGAACATCATGGGGTCGCCATGCGAGAAGAACAAATCGCCTGCCTGAGTTCCGCCGACCACATTTTGGAACGGTTACTCGCCTGCGGTCTTAAACGAAAAATCACGCCGGCTGTGCTTGCGGCTGCAGCAGAATTGATCGAGCCGCCAGCCTCGCGCGAGTGGGTGATTGCGGGGGCCCGCCAGTTCTTCGCCTCGCGTGCCGGCCTGATCCCGCACGGATTGGATGAACTCCCCTCCCGGTGGGTGCAACAGTTGCCGCTGCACTTGACGGGCAGGGAAATGGGACCGTTCATGATCACCAGCCTGGCGTTCGAGCAGGGTGTCCTTTGCGTTGCTTTCGCGCATGAAATCGGCAGCAAAACAGGGCACATGACCATGTGGGATGACCTCCGTTTCGTGTCGAATTTGGCGCTTCAGCCAAACCTCTGGCACCAACTGGCGCGAAAAGAGGAACTTGACGTCTGGAATCGTTGGCCTGACCTGCGGCGCGAGCTCTTCACGGTGCGGGGCTGACACGGATCGCAATCTCACCGCTGACCCCTGCCCTGGGATACATTATAGGTTTCTTGCCGCTGATTTGCCACTGATTCGTTCGACTTCCGTAGTTTGACTCGTTGCAGCTATCAATCCGCGGATGATCGGGGCCCAGGGTGGGATTTGCCGCAGTTCTCCGGGGCGCGCGTGAGATTCGATTCGAAGGATTGCCGTGAGTGACAGGCATTGCATTAGCCTCCTGAGCCGTCTCGGTTGAGCCGCCCGATTCCGCTGTTCGGCCAGGTGTCGGCGGCGATCACGGGTGTGTTTTTTGCCTTTGCGGACGATGCCGGCGAGGCGATCCCCCACTACTCAACGGTTACTTGCGTCCCCAGCAGAGTGTTCTTTTTAGCAATTTGCACTCTTCCCACAAATGACACCCCCTTCGCCACTAAAATGAACACGGCATGAAGACATTGAAGCAAAGCCACCACACGAGATTCCGAGAACCGGACACTGGGAAAAAAGTCGCCGCAACGCCGCGGCCGGGTCGCCGACGGAACGAGCTTGCTCCTCCTTCAACAACAATCATCCAGGGGTCCCTGTGTGAAGCATATCACTGAGCATGTTATTCGTGAATTGACGGCCCGGTTGGGGAACCTTCGATCGGGAATCGCCGGGACCGGGAAGGTACTTGGGGCGCTGAGATACGACGCCGAAGCGGTCGTCCGAGTTCCCCGCTCGACGGAATCGGAGTAACAAACCATTGTTTCGCCTTCTCACCTTGACAAGCACCGTTCTGATCCAGAGGCGGCCCACCCACAACGCGATGACCCAAACACGCTGAAAATTCGCCAGACAAGCAAAAAAAGGCAAAACCGTGGAACAGCCCAATGTCATCATACCAGACGCCTCGGCAGGCGTCGTTGACGACGCCATTGAACAGGTCTTTTCTGGCTGTGAGAATTCACGGTTCAGGAGGAAGAAGGCCAAACAGCAGTGGGTGGATGGCCAGATCCTTGAGGAAGGCCGCTGGTTGCGAATAGAGGCGTATAAGAACCGCGGAGGTTCTTGGTCCTTCCGCATCGAAGGTCAACTGCCTGTTTTCCGTGGAACCCCTCCCGACGATCTAAAGGAAATATTAACGGACGGCATCAAGCCCAAGTACCATCGGAAGAACTTTCCTTCTAGAGCCCAAGCGAAGGGCATGCTGAACAGGCTTGAGCAGGCGTATGAAGGTGTCGTGGTCGAACGGACCTTGCGCGAAACCGTGCTGCCCGAAGACTTGTTGCGGAAATGTGAGAACCTGGTCTCGAGGCTGCAGCCCTTCATGAAGAACAACCCCCATACCCTGGATGAGGTGGCGGATCTTTACGAACGCACATACGGCAATGAGCTCAAGCCGATTACTCTGCAGCAATTGCTTAGCCTTATGATCGCAAAGTACAAAGAGAAGATCGCCCTGGGTCGCCAGGATGCATGGAAGACGGCGGTAAATGCAATTTGCCGGGCCTACGGTTTCCCGACGGGCACTTTTGACCAAAGAGCATGCGAAAGATATGATATTAGGCTGGGCGACCTCACGAGGGCCCGCTTGGAAGAATATGTGGCCATAACGCCCTATAAACGTGCGGTGCATTATGTGGCTAGCTTGCGTGCGGTCTTAGAATATGGGAGGAAGGAACATTATATCCGGGAAAACGTTGCTCGTGGGCTGGATATCCGCCCCAAGCAGGCGGATATCGCAGCTCAGGCCGACGAGGACATCGCTGTCCACACCAACGCACAGGTCCAGATCGCACTGAACATCGCCGCAGAGTACGATCCTGGAAAGGGCAAGGGCTATTTTGTCCCGCATGTGGTCTTCCTTTATTACGCGGCGATGAGGCCCTTATCCGAGCTTAGGCGTTTCAAGGCTACAGAGGTGCGCCTGGTCAACAAGGTAATTCGCTTGTGGTCCTCGAAAGTCGCGATGCGGCGCGTGATTGAACTCCCTGCCAACGCGGTTGCCATGCTTGAGGATTACTGGGACGGACAACAGCTTTCATTCGAGGGCTGGGACACTTTTTGGAGAATTGTTCGGGCGGCGCAGGGGTACGACATAAAGGTGCCGGCGTGGTTCACACCACCCCCAGGACCCAGAAAGCCTTGGGTACCGGACTCACCCCGCCACACCGGCAGCTCGCATCATCGTTGGTGGGAGCCAGACATTGAGGAAGCGGGCCGTTGGACGGGACACTCGGGATCTATTTTTAAGGAATATTATGACGGACTCGTAACAAAATGCGAATCCGCGCAGTTTTTCACTCTCTTGCCCAATTCCATGCCGGTAACGGACGAGATTCGTGCAGCGATCCTCAAAAGCTTGGTTGACCATAATCTTATTCCAGACGGGAATCTGCCCGCCGCGCCCGAGGTTCCCACTTTTGACGTCAATCCGCCGAAAAAGCGGGCGTGGTTACCGCAAATATCCGACGCCGAGCTGCGGGACAGGATTTGGGCCAGTAAAATCACGACTGTAGCCAAAGAACTGGGCACAGATGCGCAATGGCTGCAAGCGGTGTGCCGCGTGAAATGCATCCCCATGCCTCATGCGGGCCGAGCATTGCGAGGCAGTCCCGAGTCGGCTCCAGCACCTCCCCCGTTGTTCACGTTACCAAAAGCCGAACTTGAAGCAATTCTCAAGGATTCGCACGGCGTCATCCCAGCAGCTCGCGAGCTTAAAATCCCGCCGACCCTATTGAGTGCCTACTGTGTAGTCAACAACATCAGCGTGCCAAGCCATCGGGAGATTTATCTGTGGTATAACAACCGGCCTAGAGTTACCAAATCGCCGCAGCAACTGCGGGTCATGTTGGCCAAAGCCACCCTGGATGAGGTGGCCGCGAGCATGGAAGTTACCTCCGAGCAGCTGCGGAGATACTGTGGGAGAAAGGGAGTCTCGATTACTCAGCCTCGTTCTCCACGGCCATCGGACCCCAGCCTCGAGGATATCAAGGCAGCCGTCGCAGAGGAGATTTCCAAGCGCATTTATAAGGGACTCAAGTCCCACGAAGCTATGGAGCTAGTTCTGAGCAAAGCGCCACAGGGGCTAAAGGAGGAGGAGTTGATCGAAGTGCTTGGCGCAATTGGCATCCCATTTACAAAGGCAGGAATCAAATACGTCGTCACCGAGTCCGCCAAAGGGCGCTTTGAGCGCCGGCTTGGCCAGGTTCGTCTAATTGGCATTTACGAACCGACGGTAGATCTGGATCAGCTTAAAAAAGCGCTGCAGAATGATACACAAGAATCCAGAGAGCGGTCCCTGCTGGACGCCATCAGGTGCGTTCTGGCCAAGACGCCTGCGGGAATATCCCTCGATGAATTGTCCGTAGTGCTTCCGTCACTTGGCGTCGACCCAACGAAGACTGCGATGAGAGCGGACGTCCGACGCTATGCTCGCCAGGGCCGGCTTCACCTGCATTGGAACATCGTTTCTCTGCCAGAGAAACCTGCTGACTGGACCATTCGGGCGAAGGATAAAGAGGCTACTCCAAACCTGGAAGCAATCAAAGCCGACGTGAACCGTGAATTCGCGAAACTGGCGGACAGGAGTTTTACGAATGTCGAGCTCATGGAGTTCATCCTGAGCAAGGCGCCTCAGGGGCTGTGGCAAGATGAGTTCCTGGATCTTGCTCATTCGCTGGGCGTCAATTTCAAGCGGTCCTGCATACACTCTGTGGCGCAGCATGAGGCGAAGGGGCGGTTCGAGCAGCGGAATGGGCGTCTTTCGCTCGTTGGTTTCTACCAACCCAGGGTGACCGTGGACGATATCCAAAAGGCGCTCGCGCCTGATGTTCAAACCGCCAAGGGTTTGACTCACAGCCAGCTCATGCTCAAACTCCTTGGCCATTTCCCCGCAGGATTATCGGTCAATGAGCTCATGACGGCGGTTGCCTTCATGGGTGACCACCCCTCTCGGCATACCCTGCGGCGGCAGGTCTATCGTATGGCTCGCAGAGGACAGGTCGAGGTAAATGATGGTCGCGCCCGCCTTCGGAAGGTGGCCTGAAGCACAGTCTGATTTGTGGCTCGGCCGCGGTCTGCCGCCCCGTCATCATCAGCGGGGTTTCGGCGTCAGCAGTCTCATCACAAGGCTATTGCCAGTTCATTGGCCAACGCAGAAGTACGCCTCCGGAACCCGCGCCAGGTCCCCGGGTAGTTTGACGCGAACCAACGGGACCGGTGCATGGAACATGGAACAACCGCGTCAATGAGACTGGCGGAAGGCGCTTGCTCCCGCTTCGGCCACGGTGGCTTACCCGTTTTGGTCCTCCGGCGGCTGCATCGCCTTGGCCAGATAGTTTTCCCCAATACACCCCCAGCCCGGGCTGGGTGAAGACGCTTGTGGTCAAGGCTGCCGAAGCACAAAGCGGCGAAGTTCTTTGGCGGGCCGGTGAGTTGTCTGCGTCTCGACCCGAGGCCCACGAGCACGGGCCGCTCGTCCAGATCTTCGAAGGTGTTCGTCATCGAGCAAAGGCACCCCGCATGCAGGGTCGGCAGTGGCGGCGATCATTGCAACTTTTTTTGCAACCGCCAAACGTAAACGTACAAGTCGTTGCTATTGCGACTAATATGCGACTCTGATAAGCCTGCGCCAGGCTCCACTAAACAATTTACCGGTGGCAGCGTAAGTCTCTAATAAGCAGCTACCAAAAGGTGCCGCGCCATTTCCTCGTCAAATCTGAGAAGTGTAGAGAAATGCGACAAAATGACGGCGGATGCAGCGGAATGAAGGGTTTATTGCAACCGCCCTTGCAACCGTTTTCGAAGTTTGACCTCTCCGCGCATTGCCCGCCAAACCGTCAGCATGAGTATCGCTTCGGCGACATGGGATGGCATTGGCGGAGCGTCCTTCCCGTTCAATTCTATCCTTTCCGCCCCCTGGATGATGCGCCGCCAGGAACCCACACCCATCGGCAGATAGCCGGTCTGATGAAGGGCACAGCGTCGTGGATCACCCCCCGGGCAACTGAACTGGCTTCCGGGGAAAAGCCCATCTTTCCGTGACCGCTTCTGGGGGCGAAGACCTGCAGCTTTATGCGACTCCACCCCGTTACAGAGGTCACTTGCTTTGACTGCCGAATGCTCGCACGCGCGACAAAGCGACAAAGTGGGAATGGTGCCAAACTTCAAGTTCATGGATACTTTGAATACTTCGCTACCAAGGCTACCTGGAGCGGCGGAGGAGCGGAGAAATGAGCCGACTGTGGCGGGAAACGGCGAAAAACTCGTAGATGCAAAAACCTTGCTCGCCCTGCTTTGGGATGAAGCATCCCGCCCTTCGTTACGTTGGCTTCGAGAACAACAGGCGCGCCGGACAATTCCGTACATCAAGCTGGGAGCTCGGGTGTGGTTCCAACCGAGTGAGGTGCAGCGTCACTTGCAGCAAAAATGGACTCTGAAGCAACGATCTCCGCGCTGACGCCTCCGCGGCAACTTTTTGCGGCGCCGTGGATGGACGCCAGCTCAGGGAACACTCATTGGCATCGCCCTGATGCAGGAGTCGCAGCTAAACTCGGCCGCACCGAGAACGCCTTCTTCCGCCTCGACGAAAACGAACAAGCCGACCGCACGGCCTCACTGCGTCACCGCCGCCGCCATTTCTCCGCATAGCGGCCCCCTTCTCATGCTCGCCGCGGACGCCAGCCAGCCACCCAAACCCGTAAGCATGGTGCGGCGGCAGTCCCCAACTCCGCGTCCCGCCGAGCCCGAATATTTACACATCAAAAGTGGTGAATTCCTTCGCGCGACTTGGTACAGTCGTTGGCGCGTGAAGATACGCATCAGTGCGTGAGTTCACCCGATTTTGGATGAGCAACCGTTTTGCCTACGACTGCCGGCCGCTTCGACCAGGTCCGGCGTTGTAACCTTCGGCTGCCATGACTTTATTATGCCGACTACTACAGAGGCTCGCCGAGCATCCGGAACCCAGGTTCCGGGGCTCAGTTCCGAAGCCGGGTTAATTGCTCGGCTCTCGGCGCGTTCTGCCCTGTACACCGACTTCCAAGTGCTTTTGCACTCCAGGCCCCAGGCCATGACTTTCGCCGAGTACCGCCGAGCCGTGCTCGAAGAGAATGCCCTCGCCCGCGGCTCTGAGGCCGCTAGGAAGAAAGTCTTCCAGGAACTCAAGGGCCGCTACATCCTGGACGCCGAACAGCCCCTGTTTACCGCCTTCTGGCAGCAGTGGGTCCGGTGCGCCTCAGACCACGAGCGCGCCTTGACCGCCTATGTCCTCCTGGCCCTAAACGACAAAACCGTCGCAGTCGTCAGCATGGCGTGGCTCTTCCCCCACCTCCGCCGTGCTTCCTCCGACCTTCGCATCCGCGACCTTGAGGCGTTCCTCCGGCAAGTCGGCCAAACGGTCCACCCCGAAGTTGCGCGATGGTCCCCCATCACGCTCACCCGCGTCGCGCAACATTACCTGGCAAGTATCCGCGATTTCGGACTCGCCACCGGCACCATCCAAAAAACCGCTCACCGTCCAGCCCTTTATGGCTCCCCCGTGCGGCTGCTCCTCCGTGCCCTGGAAATCCTGAGAACCCCCCTGCTCCAGGTCGTGCGCCACGAGTCTTTCAAAATCCTCGGCATCGACCCGGATGAGGTCATCGATGTCCTTTCTCAACTCAACCGGCAGGGGGACATCCGGTTCCGCATGCAGGCAGACGTGGTCGAGCTCTCAACGTGACCAGCTATGGACGAGGCACTCAAGACCATCACCGCCACCGCGAGTCAGCCTTTCGATCGGGCCTCCGTGATGACGGACAATTCGATCCTGCTCATCTACCCCCCGGAGCGAGAGCTGGATTTCCGTGAGGTGCTCTTCGACCGTTGCCTGCCGGGTTTGAAGAGTGCCGGCATCCCCTTTGAAGTTCTGGACCTCACCCATTTCCTGTTCGACTGCTTCGGGGAACAGGAGTTGGACGACCTCCAGGCCGACGAGTTTCGGAACTACCGCCTCATGAAGCAGGGACTCTCCAAACGCGCGGAATCGGCTTTGTGCAAAGCGCTGCAAGACCTCTCGCAGAAAGCACCCGGAACGAACCTCTTCCTGGTCTGCACGGTTTGCCTATTCCCTCTGGTGCGCTACGGCGAGGTGCTCAGAAGCCTGCGCGAGCTGAAGTGCCGCATCTTCATCGCGTTTCCCGGCGAGGAACGGGGCGGCAAACTCCATTTCATGAACGAACCAGACGCGGGCAATTACCTCGCGGTGCGAGTCACCATCAAAACCTGACCTTTTCCCATGCCCACCAAAATCAAAGACCTCATTCGTCGCGACATCGCCGTAAAAGTGGAGGGTGTCGTCAAGGTGTACGACCGCGCCTCCCTCGCCTCGGAAACCCGCGAATACGTCGTCACCGACAAGATCGAGGAGGAGCTCAAGCGCATCCTGGACACCTTCACCCAGGTCAGCGAAACCCTGCGCCGCGGCGGCAAACCGCGCGACGTTATGGGTATCTGGGTGTCGGGTTTCTTCGGTTCCGGCAAATCCCACTTCGCGAAAGTCCTCGGATACCTGCTCCAGAATGAAATGCTCCAGGACGATTCCGGCGAATCCTGTATCGACGCTTTCGAGAAGCATCTTTCCGACTCCTCTAGAGCTCGCGACATTCGGCTTCGGCTCGGTGAGGTCAAAAAGACCACGGCCATCAATACCGTGGCCTTCGAAATCCGCAGCCGGCAGAGCCTGAACAACCCGAACTCGGTCGGCGAGATTCTCCTGGGCGAGTTCTACCGGAGCATCGGCCTCTCGGAGAACTTCATCATCGCGCAGTTGGAACGCCGCCTGGCCCGCCGCGGCTTGCTGCAAAAACTGGAGCAGGCTTTCGAGAAACGCTTCGACGTTGCCTGGCGCAGTGAGCAGGGGCGCGACGACCTGGCGACGGTCCGCCGTCGTCTGGCCAAGGTTTTGCCCGAGGTTGAGCCCAAGAGCTTCCCCACGGAGGATGAAGCGCTCACCGGCCTGGACGACGCCTTCTCGCATACGAAGATTACCGCAGAGAGCATCGCCGAGGAACTGGTGGCGTGGGTGAACGAACAGAAACCGACCGGCGGCCGGGTTCAACACCTCGTCTTCGTCGTGGACGAAATGGGCACATTTATCGGCGACTCGAACGATAAGATCAGCGAGCTGAACAGTCTGTGCGAGATGATCGGCAACAAAGGCAAAGGCAAGGTATGGATCATCGCCACGAGCCAGCAAGACCTCGAGAAGGTCGTTGACCGCACGAACTTCCAACCCGCCCTGGTGGGCCGCTTGAACGCGCGCTTCGAGCTGAAGCCCCATTTGATTTCCGACGGCATCAACAAGGTAGTCTGCGAGCGAATCCTGAAAAAGCACCCCGCCCGCGAAGGCGAGTTGCAGGGGCTCTATCGTGAAAACGAGGGCTTTCTGGCGCAGCTCTCGGACCTGAAGGCCAGCCGGACCCTGGGCCTCCTAACCCCTCAGGGCTTCGTGGATGCTTACCCGTTCCTTCCACACCAAATCCAACTGGCACAGGACATTGGCGAGGCATTGTCGGGCTTCCGCATCTCCGGCGGCGTCCGCTCCATGATCTCGGTTGTCATGGAAGCGTTGCAGAAGCTCGGCTCGCAGCAGGTCGGTACCCTGGCGAGTTTCGACCAGGTCTTCGACGCGCTGGAAAATGACCTACTCTCACAGGAGTATCTTGGCGCGTCGGGAGTTCGTTCCCTCTACGACTCGGGCAAGCGCGTCACCAAGTCCACTCCCATTCCGGCGGACCGCGTGTTGAAGGTCCTCTACCTCATCCAGCGGGTAACTTTTGTCCCGCGCACCGCGGAGAACATCGCCAAGCTGCTCGTCAGCCAGCTCAACGAGAACGTCCCGGCCTTGCGCCAGCAAGTCGAGGAAACGCTCGGGGCGCTGCAAGAGGCCGGCTACGTTTCCAGGGATGAAGCCAGCGGCGAATGGAAGTTTCTCAACGAACGGGAGCGTACCATTGAGCAGGCCATCCAGGAGATGATCCGGCCAGGCACCCCGCGGTCCATCACCCTCACGGCGATACGGCAGCAGTCGCTCGAAATCACGAAAGCCAGCGTGATCGCGCGCAAGAACCTGAATAACTACGCGGTCACCTATGGCGCCACCAAAACGCCGTTCTGTTACGGTGTGTATCTCGACGGTGAAGCCGTGGACACCGGACCGGAACTGGAGGTGGCGTTCGTCGGTCCGCTGGCGCCGGGCCGCAAGACCACCATCCAGGAGATCAAGCAGGACAACCAGGCCGCGGGGCCGAACGGCCGCAAGGCCTGCTGGGTCGCCAGCGTCCCCGAAAAACTCGAACTGCGCTTGAAGCGCTATCAGGCTTTGCTGAACGTGACCGGCGACAAACGGTTCACGGATGACCCTTCCAAAGACACCGCCGACGCCCTCTCAGAAAAGCGCAAAGAACGGGACGACCTGGCGCGCACGCTGGCCGCCGATTTGAAGACGGCCTTCCTGCAAGGCACTCTCTATTACGGTGGCAAGGAAGTGGAGTTGGAAAACTCCAAGGATCTGGCTACCGAGCTCCAGACCGCTCTCGCCCAACAAGTCCCGAACATCTATCCTCGTTTCGCCCTCGCCGACAAACCGGTTGATTTCGCCAAACAAATCAAGGCCCTCCTCAACCCGGCCCAAACGGCCCTCCACACCGTCGCGCCCGATCTTTACCTCTTCGACACGCAGGGGAGCCTGAACAAGGAATCCGCCCTTGTCGCGACCACCCTGGAGGTCATCAAGGACCTGGAAGATGAGGGCAGTGATCCCACCGGGGTGGCCTTGCTCGATGCTGGAGACAGCAAGGACTTCAAGGGGTTCATGCAGGCCCCGTTTGGCTGGCCGAGCGAAGTTGTGCGCTTGGTGCTAGCCGGGTGTTTCCGTGCCGGCGCCATCTACCTGGAGCGCCAGACGGCAGCCGGCCTCACGCCTCTTTATGATTACAAAGAGGCGCTCGACGACTTCACCAAGATCAAGACCTTCGAGAAAACGACCTTCCGTCTGGCCGAGTCGAGCCTGACCGTCGAACAGATCAAACAGGTCAGCAAGGAACTCATTGCCCTGGGCGTCACGGGCACGCCCGAATCGGGCAACGCCCTGGCGGGCGCCCTCCGCCAGTTGGGCGCTAAACTCCAGGAGGGCGTCCGGGACGCCCAATTGCGGGCCGAGGCGGGGCTGCCATTGGGCGACGACATCCTCAAATGTGACGCAGCATTGAAGAACCCCACCACACTCAAAGACCCGACCAAAGCCGCGTTGGCGTTCTTGCAGGTTGCGCCGCAGTGGCGGGCGCTAAAGCAGGGCCTCGATGCGCTCCGGGCTTTCCTCGAAGCGAACCGCCACAAGGAATTTGAGACCTCCCGGCACCTCGTCAGCCTCGTCCGCAACCACCCGTTGCCGGCCGACGCGACCGACAAGGCGGCCGTGGATCAGGCGCTGGCCGACATCGATGCCATTGTCGAGAAGAAGACCGTGGTCCCCCGCTGGAACGATTACCGCGCCTCGGTGGGTAAGGTACACGAGGTCTATCGCGAGGCCTACCGGGGAAGCTACGCGACCTTGCAGAAAGCCGTAAATGAAACCGTAGCGGCAATCCGCTCCGGTGCCGCCTACGCCGCCGCCCCCTCCCCCCAACGGGACCGCGTGGTGGAGGCGACTTTTGGCCCCGGCGGGCCATGCTGTCACCCGGCGGTGACGCTGACAACGGTTGCCTCACTACTCGCCGCGACAACCAAGACCAGCCTTTCCTCCATCGCGCAGGCGGCCAAAGCGCTCCCTACCTACCGTGCCGAAGTAGAAGGCGCCCTCCGCGCATTGAAGGCGCCCCCACCCAAGCCGGAGCAGAAAATTTACACCTGGAACGCGGCAGCGGCCCTTTCTGGCCTTCAGTTTGCCAGCGACCCCGAAGTGGACGCGGCGTTGGAACCAATCGCGAAAGAACTAAAGGCCCGGATCAAGGAAGGGTTTATTATCCAGGTCAAATGAGCAACGCCGTTCCAACCAGCAACGCCGTTCTGTCCGACCGTCACAAGGAGGAGGTCAAGGGCTGGGTGCCGCGCCTGCGCGCGATTCTGGAGGACGACTTTGAGGCGCAGCTCAAGCGGTTTGGTTTCCGAAGGGATGGTCGGCATACCGATGAAGCGAAATTGGCACTGCCGGCGAGCATCCTGCCGGTTCGCCGGAAGCTGGCCGCGCTGATGGAGCGCGACACGGCGGGCGAAGGCACGCCCCAGCGCGGCTTCGACGCGGTCAAACGCGAGCACGCCTATACGCTGCTTAACCGACTCGTGGGACTGAAGGCGATGGAAGCGCGCGGGTTGCTGTTCTTGCGTCCACCCGGGAATCCCAAGGCCGCCCCCGAAGCCACCGAAGTGCTGACGCCGGTAGAGGGCCAGGCCTATTCCCGTTACCTCCGGGATTTTCGCGCTGCCGGTGGCACGCGCTACAAATACCAAGCCGACGCCGACGAGGCACTGCTCCGGGACGGACTGATGGCCGCCTTCCGTGAGGTGAATGAAGAAATCCGCACGCTATTCGATCCTGATCACGATTACGCCTGCCTCTGGCCAACTTTCGCCGCGCTCCAGCAGGCCATCGCGAGCATTAACACCGACTTGCCCGCCGACGCTTACCGCGCGCCAGATTTCCTCGGTTGGGTTTACCAGTTCTTCAACCGAAAGCAGCTTCAAGCTCTGAAGGAAGAGCTCCAAAGAGAGACAGGGAGCAAGACCCCAAGGTCTTCGTTCGAGCTGTCTATCCTAAACCAATTCTACACCCCGCTCTGGGTGGTGAAGGTGCTCGTTGACAACACGCTGGGCCGTCTCTGGCTGCAAATGCACCCAGACTCTTCGCTGGCACCCAAGCGACCGCCGCCCCTGCCGAAAGAGCGGCCGACCGCTCTGACGCCCCTGGCCGACTACCTGGTGCCCCGCACGGGTGAGAAAATCCGTTACCGGCACATTGACGACTATGGGAACCCCCAAGCGTTCAAGCGCGCGCGCGACATCAAGCTCCTCGATCCCGCGTGTGGGACACTGCACTTTGGGCAATACGCCTTCGACCTCTTCTACCAGATGTACCTGGACGAGATCGCGAACGCGGGCAAACCCGGCTGGCCGGCGGAACCTTCGGTTCTGAACCCTCAGGACATTCCGGCGGCCATCATCGAGAACAACCTCTACGGCATCGATATTGACCCGCGCGCCATCCAGATCGCCTCACTCTCGTTGATTCTGACTGCTAAAGAAGCGGCATTGCGAGCGGGATTCCCGCCAACGGCGGTACGCATCCGCCGGGCGAACCTAGTAATTGCCTATGCGGTGAAAGTGGACGAGGAACAGGTGCGCGAGTTGATCGAACAGGTGGGAGATAAGTCCGGCTCCACCGAACTACGGGAAAAACTATTTCAGACCCTCTGGTTGAACCTGAAGAACGTGGGGGAGCTAGGGAGCCTGGTGCAGGTGGGCGAAGGGGTAGCGCGGGTGCTTGATGAGTGGGTGGAGGCACAAGCCAAGGCGAAGGGCATCACGAAGCTGATCAAGACTAAGGAATCGCCGCAGATGAGTTTGGAAACCATTGATGTAGCGGCCCGCCGGGAACGAGTGCAGCAGATGGACCTTGAGCGCAATGTGCTGGAAGAAGAGGCGAACCGTATCCGCGCTGATCTGCTAGCAGGGCTTGACCGGCTGGCGAACCAGCTCCAAACCGATCCTCGCCAACGGCTTTTTGCAGAAGACACTGCGCGCGGCTTACGGTTGCTCGAGGTTTTGAGTGAATCCTTTGACGTAGCGGTGATGAACCCCCCTTACGGAGCTTTTGCCAAATTGGAAGATGAAGATGCCGACATTGCCCTTAAGTCTGCCATCAAGACGTCTTACCCATGCGGTTATCAGGACATTTACGCAGCCTTTCTTGAAAGGGCCACGCAGCTCATCGAGCCAGAAGGCTACATCGGTGCGCTGGTCAGTTCCACTTTCAAGACCAATGTGACGCACGCGAAGCTGCGGACCGAGATCCTGCTGAAGCGGAATCCGCTGGTCATCATGCTGGACCTTGGCTTCGGGATCCTGGACGGCGCCACAGTCAAGGCGGCGGCTATCGTCTTGCGAGGCAGCGCACCATGAAGGCACCGCGCATAATCTGGCGTTGGGCGGAGCGGGACTTCGGCTTCCGGTTCCAGCAAGGCAAGGGCAAGAGCGCCGCCGACTATTACCAGGCCGCACTCCCAGCCGAATTCTATCATGTACCGGCTGCGCAGCGAAAGCTGACGAAAGCGCGGTTGGAGGACCTCACAACCCAGGCCAAAGCGCCTACCGCTCCGACCATCGTCGCCATGCCCTGGAAGAACTACGGCGACTCCGATCTCCAGATGATCTCGGAGCCTGACGGCATCTGCCTGAACTGGGCTGGCTGCCTCAGCCAGGAAGAAGTGAATTCGCGCGAAACCAACGGGGTCAACCGCGCGAAGGAATTCGTCGCGGACCTTGCCATGCGAAATGAACCGGCGCCGATCACGCTGGACCTGATCCAGCGCATCCACAAAGAGATGTTTGGCGACATTTACCCATGGGCCGGAAAGTGGCGCACCGTAACGCTTTCCAGGGGCGGGGTGACCTGGTCACTGCCACGCTATGGCTGGGAGCCGGTCTTCGCCGAGTTTGAACGCGACGTTCTTGCCCTGACTCCCTTCCTCAATGCAGACGACCGCGCGGTGTGCGAGTTTGTCGCCAAGCTGATGGGGGAGTATATCGCCCTCCATCCGTTCCGGGAGGGAAACGGCCGGAGCGCGTTCATCCTCAGCGATCTGGTTCTCTTGCAGAATGGACTGGTGCCATTGGACGCCTTTATCCGAAAGCGTGACCGCGACCGCTACTTTGCGGCCTGCGAAGCCGCGCGCCTGAAGAAGAACTATACGCCACTGGCCGACCTGATCGTCGAATGGGAGGCCGAGGCACAACAAGGATTTGAAGCCGGCTTCGGCAGCAATCTCTGAATCATGCCTACTCTCAAGCGCTACGACATAAAGAAGCTGTTGGCGAACCCAGACCTCCGGCGTCGGCTGATCATCGAGAGCACCCGCGTCACCCAGGCACGGGAGGATATAGACGTTGCCAGGGACAAGGTCGAGAATTCGTACTATGTTGTGACAGAGGCAGAGCGAGCGGGGTTCTTTGATTTGGAGAAATTCGCTGGCTCAGAAGGTGACGCTGACGAGCGCCATCGAGTGTTCACTAAAGTGCTGAACGAGGAAGGAGTGGGGGTTCGGTTTGACGTGCCGCTCCTGGATTTTAATCTCCTTAATGCTTCGCCCCTTGCTTATGCGGAGATGCGGATTCTTGGCCGCCTGTTCAAGACAAGTGTCTCGATTGACCCGAATTTCGCCAGTGTCAGAGGAGGAATGAATTCTACGGAATCACCACGGTTTGTCCGACGTTTTTGGGAGCCAGGGCCTTCCTCCAAGCGTCGATGGGTGAAGTATTGCAAAGGGGGTGACTACTGTCGGTTCTATTCTGACTTAGATCTCGTTCTCGACTGGACGCAGGACGGGGCTGAGCTAAAGGCTTTGGTTAAAGAAAGATATGGCAGCGAAAGTCGTTTCATAAAATCACCAGAATTCTACTTCAAACCAGGCTTAACATGGACCGAGAAGAGCAGCTTAGGATTTAGTGTTCGAGTTCTTGAGGAGGGGGCGATATTTAACGTGGCAGGACCAGCAGCATTTCTCAAATCACAGGACGATCGGTTCTTTCTGCTCGGGTTGCTCAACTCCTCTGTTTTGGCATACGCAGCCAGGGCGTTGAGCGGTCGCAACTTCGGATCGAAATACGTCGGGCAGCTTCCTGTCCCAGGGAGTACTTCCAAATCCCGATCTTCCGTCGCCGGTCTCAGCCAGCGAGCGTTTGAGGTAAAGGGCAGTTGGGACACCGGGAATGAGGTGTCAACGAGATACGAACGCCCCTGGCTTTTAATGGAAAGGTTCGGGGGCAAGGGGACGTTGCCCGATAGACTTAACCACTTGGCGGCCCAGGAAAAGCGGCTTTCGGATGAGCTGCAGCTTCTGCTAGACGGGATCGATGAATCGGTTGGATCTCTCTTTGGCCTTAACTCGACCGAGCGGGAGTCCATAAGAGCACATCTCGGAGACTGGCCTGAAGAGTGCGTCTGGCCTCAGATGGAAGGGAAGAGCCCAGACCAGAAGCGGATGGAACATGTCTTTCGACTTCTTTCTTACTCGGTGAAGTGGGTGGTGGATGAAGACGATGATGGCCTCGTGGCTCTCCACTCAGTTGCGCAGGAGCGGCCACTGCTCGAGCGCGTTCGCGCCACACTAGCAAGCCTTTTCCCAGAGCAGGACCCGCACACCTTGGAAATCGAGGTCGTCAACGAACTCAGGAAACGCCTGAAGGGCTCGGCCCGCGTGGAGTCGCTCCACGATTGGCTGACGGACGTCTTCTTCGATTTCCACTGCGGTCTTTACCAGCAGCGCCCGATCCTTTGGCACTTGGCCAGTAGCCAAGAATCAGCGGAGCCGGCCTTCTCGGTCATCGTCCACTACCACCACTTCGACCACGATCGCCTGGCCAAACTCCGCAGCGTCCACGTCCGCGACCGTCTGGTCACCTTGCGTCGAGAAGCCGCCCAGGCCGGCAAAGACGGCCGTGAAGACGACCGCCTCCAGCTTCTGGCCGCCGTCGAAGAAGTCGAAGCGTTTGACCGCAAACTAGCCCGCCTCCAGGAAGGCCACCACTCCGGCGCCGAAGGCGGCGATGAGGACTACCGCATCCTCACCCCCTGGAAGAAGCCTGAAGACCGCCCGAACGGCTGGCGGCCTGACCTCGATGACGGAGTGAAAGTGAACATCGCCCCTCTAGCCCGCACCGGCCTGCTGCGCATCAAGAGCAAGTTTGGCGCAAAAGACCTGGAGGATTGAGTGGCAGCACAGCGAAACGAACCACGACCATGAGCGCAACATCATCACTAAACACATTGGCGGAGAAACTGGACCGGGCCGGCGCGACGGAGATCGTGCATCCGAAGCATCCGCGCTCCATTTGCATCATCAACTACAAAGGCGGCGTCGGAAAAACGACCACCACCGCACTGCTGGGAATCTACTTGGCGAAGATATCGAAAAAGAAGGTCCTATTGTTCGATATTGATGCCCAGTGCAGTCTGTCTCTGGCGCTCGGGTTTGACCCCGAAAAGGTCAGCAACACCGAACTTACCGTTTACAACCTGGTCGAACCCCGCGCGTGGACGAGACTAAAGCAAAAGAAACTCGAAAACTACACCCAGGCGCTCAAGTCCGCCTACCTGCCCAAGAATCTCCAAGTCATTCCCGGCTCATTCAACACTGACGAACTGGACTATCTCATCGCCAAAACCTTGTTGAGGGATGAGAAGCGTTACCTCGCCGAACTGTTCCTCTACGCCAAACAGCTACTCATGTCATTCGAGGACGAGTACGAATATGTGCTCGTTGATTGCCCCCCGAACAAGATGTTCCTGACCCAAGCCATGCTCCGGGCGTGCTCGTTCTACTTGCCGGTGACCATTCCTGACCAGATTTCAATTTACGGCATGCCGCGGCTGATTCGCTGGGTCTGCCAGATTGATCCGCCTTCCGACCGCCCCAAGCTCTTGGGCTACGTGCTCAACGCGCTCAATCGGGCGGGCGGCGGGATGGTGGGCAGCCAGCAGCGCGCGCACGCGGACCTCGTGCGAAGCGTGCTCACCGTCCTTCAGCCGAGCGAGCAGACCGTGCTGGGAAACAAGGCGTTGGTTGGCGAAATCCCCCGGTTGGACGTCATTGCGAGATTTCTCGGTGAAGACAAGAGCGCGATCACCGAGTTCAGCGTCAAGAAGTCGGGACAACCCACCGTGGATGCCTGCATCACCGCCATCCGCAATGTCGTTACCGACCGAATTACACGATACAATGGCAACTAAAGATTTCATCCTGAAGCCGGGAGAGCCCGCACCCGAGAATATTCGCACTACGCTGGAGAGACTTCTTTCACCCGGCGAATTGGAGCAGCTGACCCAGCGCGGCGCGCGCGTGCGAATCATCGTAACCAGCCCCTGGCCGAAACCACCTAAGGTTCCGAAACCCAAGATTATCATTGATGCCGCCTTCGTTGCGCGGCTCAAGTCCCTGGCGGCCGACGAGACCGCCCTCGAACGCGAAGCTAGTATTTTGAATGGGCCACAGATTCTGAAGTTGGGCCAGCTCATCGGTATCCCAATGGCAAAGAAAACGAAATTGTCCAGCTTGCGCGCTCAATTGATTAACAGCCTGCGGAGCGAAATCGTCTGGCGGGGAATCAGTGGGACCGCGCCACCCTCTCCGCCGGCCGGCTCCGACGATCCAAAAAGCACGCCATGATCCTTCAGGCGCTCATCGCTCAAATCCAGCAGCGTTTCTCGCACGAGAAGCGGGCGAGGGTTTGCCTCTGGTTCGATCCGCAAGGCGAGTTCGAGCGGCTCCTGCCCGCGCTGGCGAACCACCTACAGCAGATGAAGACAGCGCCATTCCGGCTGCTGGCCTACGACCCGAAGCAGAAGCGCGGTCAACTGTGGCTCCGGCGGCAGGTTTGCCTGGCGAGCCAAGCGCTGCCGCCTGAGCTGGCGCACGAAACACGGTTCCTCATTTACCTGCCGCTGGCAGAGGAGCGTCTCGATGCGCCAGATGAGGCGGGACGGCACCACCTGGAGTTGCTGACGGAATACAAGATCGCCGGTGTGCGCTGGCTGGTCGGCGGCAAACGGGCGACGCTATTCAACTTCCTCAAAGCCGCGGGCGTCTGCCTGCCGGAGACACCGGGGGACCAGCGCCAGCTTGTGGAAGGTGGCGCAGAAAGCCTCCTGACCAAGTATGCAGCTAAGTTCCACGACAAACCGCCGGTCTTCTGGGAACAGCGCCTCACCCCCGACCTGGCCCAGTCCCGGTTGGTCGGCGACGTGGATCAGACCATCCTGGACCTGGCCGTGCAACCCGAGGTTACCTGGGCTTCGCTGAGAGAACGCGGCGTGCTTGATGAGTTTCTAGCGGCCGTGCGCGCCCGTTTCGACTTCACGACGGAGACGGACAACCCAGTCCTCTGGGTCACCGCGTTTGTGGAGGTGCTGGCGCTGACGGAAGCCTTCATCGGCTACCGCGAACCCGCCGATTTCCCATTCTTGAACCGGCTGCCGCCGCCGCGGTTCCGCGACAGCCACCTGCAGTTGCTCCGGCGCTGGCTGCGCGACGCCAACAGCCGCCCCGCCTGGGATCACTGGGTGACCCAGGTCGAGCAGCACATCAACCTGTCCGAGTGGGCGCGAGGGCGGAGCGGGCTTTCCTTTGGGTTCCCCCACTTGGCTCGCTTGCGGTGGGCTTGTTTCCGGGAACGGTTTGCCGCCGCTGCCGACAAGTGGTCGGAAGTGCGGAGCCTGGTTGAATCCGAAGCGCCCGCGCTGCGCGAGGAAGCCGATTACGCGCGAGCCAGTCAAACGCCAGCCGGACATTGGGAGCTGTTCCTCGGCGTGGCCGGCTTCGTGGAAACGTGCGAGAAAGGCCGTAAAGCCGTGCAAAAGGCGAAGTCCACTGCCGAGCTGGCCAAGGTCTATTGCGAATTTGCGGGCACGATTGACCGCGCACACGCCCAGCTTAAGGCCACCGCCGAGCAACACGACGTGCCCGAGGTCGTCGCGGTGGTGGATCGCGGCTATGCCGACTACGCCAACGAACTCAACCAGCGTTTCTTTGAGAGTTTCACGGCCGACGAAAGCCTCGACATTCCCGGGGTGCCGTTCGTGACCGACCATTTGGACGCCCACGTGTGGTCCGCTGGCGGGCGTCGCGCGGTAGTGATCGTGGATGCCCTGCGCTACGACTGTGCGCTGGCCCTCGTGGACCGGTTGCACGGCCAGGATGTGAAGGTGGAGCCGCTCCGAGCGATGCTCCCCACCCAAACGCCGATTGGCATGAGCGCCCTCCTGCCCAAGGAACTGGCTCCAACCAGCCTTCGGATTGAGAAGAACGAGATGCACCCCCAGGTCAACGGCGTGGACACGAGCGAGCGGGCGAACCGCCTGGCACTCTTGAGGAAGTTCGGGGCCACCTGCCTGGACATCGGGGATGTCGAAGGCGCCAAGACACCGCCGCAGAAAGCGCGCGAACTCCTCGTTGTGTTTGGGCACGAAGAAGTGGACAGCTTGGGACACACCAACGCGGAAGCGCTGGTCCGCCATCTGGACAAGGAGCTGGAACGAATTGCCAGGGTCGTCAAGCGCCTCCATCAATGGGGGTACCCGGAGGTGAACGTAGTCACAGACCACGGTTTTGTGCTGGTGGCAGCAGACCAATTGCCCCCGGAAGTGCCCGTGAAGAAGGAGTGGTGCATGGCTCTGAAGGAACGATTCGCCATCGTGCCGGCCGAAACTGACCTGCCGCTTAAGACAAAACCCTTCCCGTGGGACTCTTCCGTGCGCGTGGCCGTGCCTCCAGGAACTGCCTTTTTCAAAGCTGAGAAAGCATTCAGCCACGGTGGCGCCACGCTCCAGGAAATGATCATCCCACACCTCATTTCCCGAGGCCGCGTGCAAATTCGCAAGATCGGCGTGGAAGTGGTCTTGCCGACTTACGAGCTGACGCGGGCGGCAGTCAAGATCCTGCTGCGCTCCAAGGCTGGCGGCGGCGCGCCGTCTGGCGAACTGGCGCTTTTCTCCGACCAGCCTCGCGATCTCCAACTGGACGTGTCGCGCACGGGCGAAGCCGGGTCGCTGCTGGGCGGCAAGCCCAAGTCGGTCCGCATCGAACCGGGCGCCGGCGAGCTGGCGGTGACGTTGTTCTTTGACTCCAAACACACCTTCAAACAGGGCGAACTGCTGCTGCTCCAGATTCGCGACCCCGAGACTGAGGAGCAGTTTCCGCCCGGCGGAATCACCCTGCGGATCGGTCGTGACTTCTAACCTGATTACCTATGGCGCAATCATTGATTGAATTGGATGACCTGGATCGCCTGGCCAACGAAGCGTTTCCCGGACTGGTCGTCCGCAAGGACTTGCTGCGTCGCATGCGCTCCTCGTTTGGCGTGCCGGCGTTCGTGATCGAGTTCCTGCTCGGGAAGTATTGTGCCTCGATTGATGAGGCTGCCATCAACGAAGGCCTGGAGTTTGTGCGCGAGACGCTCGCCTCGAAGTATGTGAAGCCCGACGAGCGCGAGTCCGTCAAGTCGGCGATCAAGCAGCACACCACCTACGAAATCATTGACAAGGTCTCGGTAAAGCTGGTGGAGACGCACGACAAGTACTGGGCCAGCCTCTCGAACCTGAACCTAGACTACATCAATATCGACGACCGGCTGGTGCATGAGCATGACCGGCTCCTCATGGGCGGAGTCTGGGCCGAGGTCGCGCTGCGCTACGACGACACGTTCATCTTCAAGGGGCAGAACCGGCCTTTCTTCATTGATTCCATCCGGCCCATCCAGCTCTCGAACCGGAACATCGAGGGGTATGTCACTGCGCGCAAACGTTTCACTCGCGATCAGTGGCTCGACCTCCTGATGCGTTCGATGGGCTACGAGCCAAATCACCTCTACTACACCCAGCGCCGCAAATTGCACTGCGTTCTCCGTCTCGTTCCCTTCGTCGAGAAGAATTACAACTCGGTCGAGTTGGGCCCCCGCGGCACGGGCAAGAGTTTCGTCTATCAGCAGTTGAGCCCGTACTGCCACCTGGTCTCCGGCGGGCAAACCACGACGCCAACGATGTTCGTCAACCTCTCGACCGGGCAGCGCGGCCTGGTCTGCCTGTGGGATGTAGTGGCCTTCGACGAAGCCGCGGGCATTAACTTTTCGGACAAGAGCGGCATCAACATCATGAAGGGCTACATGGAAGACGGCGCCTTCAGCCGCGGGCGGGATATCATCACGGCCGAAGGCTCAGTGGTCTTCGTCGGCAACATCGACGGCGAAATATCCACCATCGTTCGGACCTCGCACTTGTTCTACCCCATGCCCAAAGAGATGGACACGGCGTTCTACGACCGCATCCACGCGTACATCCCCGGCTGGGAATTCCAGAAGACCCACGATGACGCCTACACGAACCACTTCGGCCTGGTGACGGATTACCTCGCGGAAGTTTTCCGTGAATTGCGGAAGTCGAGCTACGTGGATTACGCCGAGCGCAACTTCAAGTTCGGCTCCCACCTCGGCGGCCGCGACCAAAAAGCCGTCCGTAAAATCGTCTCCGGCCTTATCAAACTGCTGCATCCGGACGGCGAGGTCACCAAGGAAGAGATGCAGCAGTACCTCGAATATGCGCTCGAAATGCGCCGCCGCGTGAAGGAGCAACTGAAGAAGATGGGCGGCTTGGAGTATTGGAACACCAGCTTCTCCTATATTGACCGCGAGTCCGGCCAGGAAACATTTGTCCGCATTCCCGAGCTGGGCGGCGGCAGCCTGATTTCAGAAGGTCCCTTGGCGCCGGGCAGCATTTACACTATCGGCACCGATGCAAACGATAACCGGCTCGCTCTTTTCCTGCTCCAGGCCCAAGTCAACCCCGGCTCAGGCCGCATCATCCCTCTCGGCAACCTGTCCAGCCGCATGAAGGAAGCAATCAAGACCGCCGACGCCTATCTCCGCGCGAACCTCAAAAACCTCGGCATCACCAAGGACATCGACAGCTACGACTTCAACCTCCAGGCCATCAATCTGAACCAGGCCAAAGAGGGTGCCGAGACAGCCGTCGCCTTTTTCATCTCTTTGGTCTCCTCCATTCTCGAAAAGCCGATCCTCGACCGAACAGTCGTCCTTGGCGAAATGAGCGTCCAAGGCCTCCTCCTCAAGGTCACTTCGCTCCCCGAGCGCATGCAGCTAGCCGTCGAAGCGGGTGCGAAGCGCATCCTGATTCCCAGCGAAAATAAGCGCGACCTCCCCGAAGTCCCCGACGCTATCCTAACCGCCATCCAATGGCAGTTCTACGATTCCCCCATCAAAGCTGCCATGATGGCTATGGGAATGACCTAGTCGGTCAACCCTCAACCCTCAACCCTCAACCTTCCTTCCTTCACACCCCTTCAGCCGCCGCCAGCTATTCGAACTGGGATAGCATATCTCGGTAGTTGCCGTTCAGGAACCTGACCACTTTCGCATTATCGAGCAGCTTCCTTGTATAACCCTTGGCCAATGCCAGGTTCAGCATGTTCTCGCCGTAATTCCGCTCCACTGCCTTGAGGTCGCGCTCCAGAGCTTCCATTTCCACCTCCATCTTTCCAATTTCCTCCCGCGTCAGCCCCTCCTTTCGCTTCGGCTCCTCCGGGTTTATTAACTGGTCCTTGGGCGTCGTCAAAACCATCGCCTCCGCATATCCCTTGGTAAAGTTGTTCGCGCTCACCATCAGCTCGGCGATTTCGATCTGCCGCAATCCGGTCACCTGCCGCATCAGGCGGATCGCCTGCGGTGAAATTGCCTTGTCCTTCAGCAGGTCGGCAGCCGCCTCACTAATCCCATCTAACAGCGACATCGAAGACTTCACGTCCGCAACCTTCAGGTTCAGCGCTGCCGCGATCCGTTCCGGTTTCACCCCCTGCTGCACTGCCTTCATGATCATCTTGTGCTCCGCGATCGGGTTTAGCCGGTTAACCCGCGCATTGTATGTGAAGCACTCATCATCGCGGGCGATGATGCACTCCGCCGCCGTCACGCCCAGGTCTTTCAGCGCAAAGTGCCGGAGGTGCCCATCCAACAGCAGGTACTTTCCTGGCGACCCCTTCTGCGGATACACCACCAGCGGCTCGATCAGCCCGACCTCCTTGATGGACGCGCGGATCGTGCGGTACCGCCTGATATTGCTCTGCGGATCGTTCACCTGCCGCACCGGCAGGATGTCACTGAGCGGCACCACTATCTTCCGCATCTCAAATCCAATTTTCAAATCGCTCACGCGGCCTCCTTCTGTCTCTCCGTCAGTTTGTCATGCATATACTTCGGCATTTCCGCCAGCCCCTCTGCCCTCAGAAGTGTGATAAAATTCTCATCCCCCAGCAGCTTGCCAAAGGCCGTCACGATAACGAGCAACGTCCCTTCGCAAACCCTTGCCTTTCTCACCAGCAGTTTCTGGCGCTGGCTTTCCCGCTTGAACGCGTTGACCAGGCTGTCCGCACTTGTGCGGTGCTTCCGTGCGCACGGGTTGGCCTCGCGCTGTTTCCCCACAAAGCGCCGCTGGTCCAGTAGCCGCTTCACCACCCTGATGGATGCGTAATTCAGTTGCTTGCCCTCATACGCCTTGAGCAACTCGCGTTGCATCTCTGGAGTATCTGCCTTGGCTATTTCCATCGCGACCGTCAGAGGAATCCTCCCGCTGACGGCCGCGTCCAGCAACCGCTCCTCGCCCGCCTGCTTCAGCGCGAGGTATCCGCCGACCGTCGAGCTTGCGATGTCCAGCTTCGCCCCGATCTCCAGGTTGTTGTAGCCTAGCTCCTTCAACCGTTCTATTTCGTTCATCAACGCCAGCGGCAGCGGCTGGCGCCGCGCCATGTTCTCCACCAGGCTGCGCAACAGCCGCTCCTCTTTTGACACCTCCACGACCACCGCTGGAATCTCCTTGTACCCGAGCGCGATGAAGGCCTCCATCCGGCCCTGGCCGCACACCAGGTCATACCCGGGCCCCTCCGCCTCTGTCCCCGAGCGAAGACTCACTTGGATTGGCTTTTTCAGCCCCAGGTTTCGGATGCTCTGTACAATAAGCTCGAACTTCTTCTTATCCCGGGGCCTCGGGTTCAGAATCCGAATCCGATCAATCGGCACCATCTTAACTTCATCATTCACGTTATCCATTCATCATTTCCTTTCGTTGCTGACCACTGGTTACTGATTACTGATCACTTGCCACTCGCCCCCAGCCACCTCACGCCGCCTCCTGGATCTTGACTCGCTGCGCCATGCCCAGGAAATAGTCTAGCGTCTCAAACCGGTATGCATCCAAGTAGATGCCGTTCTCCTCCGCCATCCGCAGGTTTTCCCAGGTCATGTCCAAACCGGGTAGGAGGTAGTAATCCCGAATGCCCTCGTTCGTGGCGTCCATCCGCACTGCAATCGTAATGTCCGGCTTCAGGCCCGCGTCCAGTCGCACCACCCACCGCGACGCTCCGCCTGGCGTCATGATGTGCCGGCACAGCACGATCGACACCCGCAGCTCCCCGTTCAGGTGAAGCAACTCCGTTTTCTCATCCCACGTCGCCAGCGCCCCCAGTTCCTGGACCCGCCGGATCACGGATGCCACAATCTCTGGGTACTGCTTCCGCAGCTTCCGGTTTGTCTCGATAAAGCTGTAGTCAATCCCCGGGTCATACCCGATCAGCCGGTACGCCGCCACTAGGCTGCCGAAGCGGTTCTGGAACGCCGCGCTCGACGGCAGGCCCTCGGCCTCATCAATGACAATCCCGCTAATGCGCCCATGCTGCTTCAACACCCCGCGCAGCTTTTCCAGCATTTCATCGTCCGTCAGCCTCTGGCTGCGGGCGAGGATGATCTCTCGCGCCCTGAAAAACGTCTCCGGCTCGACGATCCCTTCGAACACTCCTTCAGCCCGAATCCATTCAGCCGGCGGGTTGACCACGTGCTTCTGTTTCAGTTTGAACGAGGTCCGGTGGTACACGTTGTTCCCGATATACTTCTCATTGGTCAGCACCTCGTGCACCGTCCCCCGCGTCCACGCCCGGCCGAGGTCTGTTACCAGCCCCCGCGCGTTCAGTGCCGCCGCGATCTCCGACTCCAGCTTCCGCTCCTCGACAAAAGAACGGTAAATCCCACGCACGACCGCTACCTCCTCCGCCGGGCCGGCCACCAGAATCACACGGTCGGTCTGGATGCTCTTCTGCTCACCGATCTTCAGCACCCCCTTCGGCTCCCTGTTCTGGTCCACCAGCATCCGGCGCAGTCCGTATCCGGCCGCCCCTCCCTGCCGATAACCAAGCCTGATTAGCGTGCACGCCCCGTTGAATACCTTGCCCGAAAGCTCCCGGCTGTACTCCCCGGCCATCGCCCGCTTCACCCCCTTGACGATGGTTGACACCGGGCTGCCGTCATTCTCGAACTGCTCCGCGCAATAGTGAACCGTGACGCCGGCCTTCCGGCAGATGTACTCATAATACGCACTCTCGTCCGCATCCTGAAACCGTCCCCACCGGCTTACGTCGTACACCAGAATGGAAGAGTAACGCGCCTTGCCATCCGCCACGTCCTGGATCATCTGTCCCAGCGAGTCTCGTCCCTGGATATTCAACCCGCTTTTCCCCTCGTCGGAGTACTCCTGAACGATTTCCAAACCCCGGCGCTTCGCGTATTCCCGAATTACATCCATCTGGTTGCTGGTCGAATACTGCTGGTGTTCCGTGGACATCCGCACATACGCGGCAGCCACATTCGGCATTGGCCCAAGATCCCCCCTGCTCATGGCGAAGCACCACCTTTCCCACTCCCGCCGCCGTCCGAGTACTCGCTTACAATCTTGAGCCCATGCCGCCTGGCATAACGCCGCACGAAGGCCATCTGTTTGCCGGCCGACGATGCCCGCCGCCGCACCGCCATCCTGACATAGGTGGCGGCGCGGCACGGGAAGTGTTCTGGTTCGCCCTTGGCCATTCAGTATCAAGAACTGTGGGGTGGCTCCGAACGGAAAAAGCCGCCGGCGCGTCCGGCGCCGACGCCGCTACTCTGCTGTCCTTGCTGGCGCAACGTCTTTCCTGCCAGCGCTTCTTTGCCTGCGAAGAATTTCACGCCCCGTAGCTAATACACTCCTGTAGGTCTCCACAATCTGGCTTGGCAGTGTGCTGCCACGTAACACCGCGAAAAGCCCTACAATCACGGGGTCATCTGGCAATTTCTCATCTCGGAGCGTTGCTTGTCCTAAACCCGCGTTATTCGGCCTCTGGCCGGCACTTTTCGCGAGTATCTCCTCTCTCCGCCGATACCACAGGTTCTCCGGTTTCGCTCGCCACTTCCGCTGGGTCGCGGCTCGGCTTGCCACTCGGCAGGCGGCTTCAGAACAGAAACGTTGGTGAAACCTGCACCTCGGGTCAGGCGAGAACAACTTTTTGCAATAGGCACATCGTCGGAGCTTATGTTTTAAGTTCATAGTGGCCGCTCCCTGGACCACCACGTCATCCGCCGCAACCTCTCGCGCCAAGCCCGTCCCACTCCAAAGCAACCACTTGCCGCTAAAGTGAACCCCGGTCTCCTTTTTGTCCTCCGCCCCCTTCCACCGCCCCCGTTTCAGCGTTTCAGCGTTTCATCCCTCATGGTCATGGTGACGAAGCTGCCAAAGCTGCCTTAAGCAGACCTGCCGCGTTAACCATTTCTTGTTGAATTTGGAGCCGTTGAAAGCCGATGCCCGCCGGTTCGTTTGGCGTGACCGGCCCGGGAAAGAACCGAGCCGCCTTCGTAGGAGCGAGTGAAGCCTCCGACTGAAAGTGCTTCTCCAGGCAGCGCAGTGCGTCGGGACATGCGGCATTCCCAGCGCGAGTCTCCTCGACAAACGCGGCAACGGCCGCTGCCGTCCCCCGGTCGTAATGCAGGAGGGTATAGAGAATGTCAAAAGCGTCTTTACCCTCCTCGCGCTGGATAAAAGCACGAAGTTTCATGGCGAGGAAGGGTCCGACTTCACAAACCCGCACCGTTGCAATTTGCGGATTATCGGCGAGGTCCTTGCCCGTGACCGTTACCGTGCGTGCGGTTTTTAGCGCGCGGTCTATGCCGGGCAGAACACTCGCTACGATGTCATCAACGACAGCCGTGCCGTGAGTGTGCGGAGGAGACTCGGTCAGAAAATCAACCGGGACGGAGTAATCGCCAATTCTTTTCTCATACCTGATCAGGCCCTCCGGACTGGTGGTTTTGTGAAAGCCTTTCTCAAGCAGAGCGAATTGCAGGCTGGACATTCCGCCCGCCGACGCGCCGAGCGCGATGCCCATGTCGGCGTCGAGCGTCACTGGCCTGGGAAGCAAGCGCGCGGAAGAAACGTCCCCGCAGATATAGCGCGGAACCAAGCCGCCAACCAGCACGAGATCGTCATGCCACGCTTCAAGGTTGGGCCAAATGGTGAACAGGGCGCATTCGGCAAGGCCGACCTTCTGGGAATCATACTCAGTGTAAGCCCCGAGTTTCATTTGCGGCAGAAGCCTTCCCAATTGCGCAACGCGGCGGCCTGCTCAGGCCCGCGCAGTCCGGTGTTTTGCAGGTCTATATAAATCTGGGCGTCGCTGACGAGCGGCAGGTCCCGAACCGACTGGGTCTCCAGGAAAACCCCTTCATCGTCTGGCACATGCAGCCAGACTTTGCCCGCTTCGTTGACGGGTCGAAGACCGAGTCGTTCCAGGGTAGCGGCTTCGGGCAGTCGGGCGACGTAGGCACTGCTCACCACGGGTTCCGTGTAGGGGTGGCGCAACCAGCCGGCGATCCAGTGGGTGAACGCCAGGGATACGGATTGCTCGCCGGCCCAGGCCTGGAGTTGATGCGCGATCTCGATGGGACTGCCACCGAAGGCTGTGTAGCGAGTGGTGGTTGCGCGACGATTGAAGTCATCGGCTTTTACCCAGGCGTCAATGAGGCCCAGTGGGTCTCCAACGCGGAACTCACGTGGGCTCTTCTTCTCAATGAAGCCCTGACTGATGAGGTGTTGGACGATGCGCGACACGAGACCCGAGCTGGCCTTGGTACGAGCAAGCAAATCCTTTTGGGTCCAGATACGGTCCCGATTAGTGAGCAAACTCCGGATGATTCGGGCGCTTACCCCGACGAAGATGTTTCGAGGCTCCAACTCGAACCGGAAGTCGCGGCCTGGCAGGGGGCGACGGTCCACAAGCACGCCCGCGGCCCGGATGTAGGCCCGGCCATTGAGGTCGACTGCTGCCAGTCGTTTCTGCCGACAGAAGTCGAGAACGCGAGACGAAAGCTCAGGCACGACGAGCAGGGGTGGATCCGGGTTCTTCCAGTCGGCAACCAGTGATTCCAGTGCCGGTATGCTGGGTTTCAAGGAATAGACAGGTTGAAAGCGGTGAGAACGATCGTCGAGCTTCAACTCCGTCCAAGGCAGGCGATCCTGAGCAGAAGTTTCCTGCGGAACCTGCCAGCGGAGGTCAGGCTCATCGGCAATGAGCTGCCTGAACTGGTGGACCAGCTCGCTTTCGTAGCGGATATCCGCTTGTTTACTGGAATCATTTGTGTTCACTCGTCAGTAAGAAACGCCATTTTGAGTAATCAATCAACTATAATTACTGAAAATCGGAATTCTTACTGAGCAGTAATAATGCCACTTTTAGTAAATATTCACAATCTGGTCTTGGCAATGAGCTTCGCCAACGATTGGCGGACAAGAAAGCAAGATCATCCACAGGAGTCGTCAGCGAACACAACCTCAACCACTGGAATTTCCCATTCCTGAACCAGGTATCGTTCACGGCGGGTTTCTTGGGTGTCCTGTTCGGCGTTCCGGCGAACGATGGCGAGAACTCGAACCTCGCGGACAGAGCCTATTCTGCCGGCCCAATTCGCCTGCGCCGTCCGCGAGAAGCGGGCGACACATTCGTCCGACCTGTCAAAAAGCCCAATACCATTCCCCTCCAGGGAGCGCATAATGAGTTTATCCCCAGGACTCAGCGCCGCCAGAGCTTTGTGAATCCGGTGCTTCGGCCCGAACTGCCCAGGATAGCCCAGGTGAATGTCTTCGAGGGAAATTACTTTGTAATCCAGCCAGATCGACTCGGGACCGCCCGGTTCGGTAGTGAATTGATACTGGATGCTTCCCGGGGCGACCAGTTCTTCCGGGAGAGAAGGGTGAATATCCTTGCGGTCGAACACGGCCAGCGTCTTGCGGGCGCGCGTGAGGCCGACATAGAATGTTCGCCTCTCTTCCTCTTGAGCTTTCCGGCTGCCTGGCAACCGCCAGGGCCCGATAAGCAGGCCGTGGTCAAATTCCGTCCCTTTCGCCGAATGTACAGTGCTTAGCGTCACACCATCGCCATAGGTGAACTCACGTCGGCTCTCGGCGCAGGCTTCATAAAAGAATTCGAGCGCGTCCTGGACCGGCAATTCGGCGTTTCCAGACTCCTTTTTCCACGCTTCCAACAGGCGGTTCAGAAATTGAGTCCAGACATTGTTGTCCTTCGTCTCAAACATCTTCGCGGCCATATCGCAGAGTTCACTGGCCGGCTTGAACGAATTGCGCTCGCTGCTCAACTGCGCGAGGAACTGGTTTACCTCGCGGACCTGGTGGAGCGGCGGCATGGCGTTCCGCCCGGCGACCCACCTGATCGGAATCGACTCGCGTTCGGCAAGGGTCCGGACCCGGGCCAAATCGCCGTGCTCGCGTGACAGGACTGCAATGCTGGACCAATCCGTGACACCGAGTTGGCGGAGACGACGGAGCTCAGCCACGACAGCTTGTGCCTGGCATGTGCCATCGGCAACCTGGACAAGCTGGATCTTGCCATGGCACA